>Ga0137363_10000956_pt1 | contig 16290 bp, 13 predicted proteins | sample MadtaG_FD_104800 | JGI IMG/M metagenome (GOLD analysis project Ga0137363, IMG submission 104800) | Vadose zone soil microbial communities from Angelo Coast Range Reserve, California, USA - Mad1_115_16 metaG | ecosystem: Environmental > Terrestrial > Soil > Vadose zone | place: USA: California...
ACGAGCGAGAAGATCGCGGTGGTGGCGCCAATGCCCAGGGCCAAGGTGAGGACGACCGTGAGTGTGAATGCAGGTGTTCTTCGCAGGCGGCGAAATGTAAATTGAAGATTTTGTGTTAGTGCATGCATGCATCCTCCTGAGTCTGGGTTTTATGAGCAAATTGTGGCGCCTCAGGGCTCCCATGTAGGCCGGACAGTTTCGATCCCCGCGTCCTAGGCGGGTAACAATACCGGGAAAGGTAAACTCATACATCCCTTCTAATGATTGTCAAGGGGAGAGAATTTGTCTTCGAATGCGAAGTATCAAGCGCGAGGCGGGGCCCAGGATGGATTCGAGGAGTCAAGAGAGATAACCGCGAGAGGCCACCATGAAAGCAGCCTCTCGGGCTTAGTATGCCGTCGTCTTACTTACCGACGCCAGCAGGACCAACTCCCCGGCAACTCGACCGAGAGCATCTCGTGCAACTGCAGGTGGGTGAACAGCCAACACGATCCATCCATCGGTAGGTCGTTAGTGACTTTTGGCGGTAATCTTAGGAGTTCCGATCTCCGGTAACGCGACGCATCGTCCCCTTGGAGCGACCTCATATTTCACGAAACTTTCTTTCCCACACTCTCGTACCTATCTCCAAGCGCCGGCCCGCCGCCGGCCGGGAGGCAACGTTTCATGTCCAACCTCAGCCGAAGGATGTCTAGCCGCAAAGACGTGATGTCCAACTGTTCCCGGGGTCTCTTGGCCAAGTCTACTCTCGCCGCCACCGCCCTTTTGTTGCTTGCACCCTTTGGGGTGGTTGCGCAGTCATCCTCTGGCTCATCTAAATCCTCATCTACTTCGTCGTCTTCGGACCGCTGGCTGCATGTTCGCGTCATCAGCTCGGACGCCAAGGGTGAGACCGTTCGCGTCAACGTCCCCTTGGAACTAGCGGAAAAGGTTCTCCCCACCATCAACAAAGACCGCATCCACGGCGGCAAGGTCAAGATCGACAATGCCCATGTTAATGATGTCGACCTCCGCGCCCTGGTCGAGGCTATCCGCACCGCCAAGGACGGCGAGTTCGTCACCGTGCAGAGCAATGATTCGGACGTTCGGGTCGCCAAACAGAACAATCACCTGATCGTTCATGTCCTCGACAAGCAGAACTCCAAGAGGTCTGAGGTAGAAGTCAAGGTTCCCATGAAGGTTATCGATGCCCTCTTTTCCGCCGGCAAGGATGAATTGGACCTCGTGGCCGCGCTTCACGCCCTCTCCGCGCAGGGCGATACGGAGCTTGTCTCAGTGAAGGATCATGAGAATACCGTCCGCGTCTGGCTCGATTCCAAAAACGTCACCGACTAGGACCGTCAGGAGGTCGACATGATGCTACTCGCGAAAGCAGCTCTCGGACTTGGCGGAACACTGGTACTCGCGGGCGCCTATACCATGCGGGAAGGCGTGATTCGGGTCGACGTCGACGAATACCGCTCTGGCGGCTCCCATGTTCATATGTGGGTTCCCGCCGCGGCCGTCTCCATGGCCATGCATTTCGTTCCTAGCAAGCACATGCGCCGTGCCTCCGAGCAGGCGCGCGAAGCTCTGCCCGTTCTTCATGCCATCATCAAGGAGCTAAGAAAATATCCGGATGCCGACCTCGTTGAAGTTGTAGATGATGATCAGCATGTGCACGTGCGCACGCACGGAGGAAAATTGCAGATTGACGTCGACGCGCCGGACGAGAAAGTTCACGTTCTCTGTCCGTTGTCGGCCCTGGATGACGTCACCAGCCAGCTCGAAGAGCGCAGCCCGGCAGCCTAGAATTCATTTCGTGAAAGCCCATGGCGGATCGCTGAAGGAGCCCGTGAGACATTATAAATTCTTTTGATTCTTGCCGCGGCTCAGGCCGATTCTGTAGTTCTGTGGGCTCCGTCTGTCTTGGCCTGCTGAAAATAAATCTCTTCAAGCAAGGCATCCTTCTTCCAACCGGCTCTCTCAAGGATGCCGCGCCCGTTCTCCACCATTACCGGATGACCGCATAAGTATCCCGTCGTGTCTTCCGCCCGCAACCCCCACTCATCGGCATACTTTCGTAAGAGATCATCCACGCGTCCCGTCTCCCCCTTCCAGGCCAGGTCCTCCCACGGCCGGCTCACCGTAGTCACATACTTGAACCACGGCACCTCCCCCGCGTACCGCTCCAGCTCTTCCCTGTACCCAAACTCCCACGACCGGCTCGCGCCCTGCAGGCAGTACAGCTTATGGTCCCCGGGTAGAGGGGAATCGCCCTTCTTCCAGTCTCGATAAAGGGTTCTAATGTAACTGACAAATGGGGCGATCCCCGTCACCGTGGAGAGCAGCAGGTGGTGCCTCCTCCCGCTCCGCAAATCCAGCGTGAACCGCCCCTTGGCGATTTTTCTGCACAGCAGCGTGTCGCTTTTTCTTAGCTTGAAGAGGTCCGGAGTCAGACCCCCTTGCGGGACCAACTCGACGAAGAATTCGAGCGACTCTTCGTAAGGCGAGGAAACGATCGAGTACGCTCTTTCGATCCGCTTTCCGTCATGCTCGACTCCCAGGGTCGCGTACTGTCCAGCGCGGAATTCGAACGGCCCGCCGGGGTCGATTCGAACGATCCACAGATCGTTCGAAAGGTCCCGCCGCTCAAGAATCCGGGCTTGATAGTGCTTGTCTGGGGAGGCGACCATCTATTTTTCTCCCTTGGGATTCAAATTCATTTCACCAAAACGATAACGGGCGGGGCCCATTCCAGCTCCGCCCGGAACTTCATTCCCGTACAACCCATCCCCAATTCCTGAGAAGTGAACATCTCGAACCCTGACCGAGACGGCCGAGTCGCTCGCCTAGGCGCGGCCAGGTGAATTAGAAATTATCAATTTCCTGCCCGCAGAGCAATCCTTTGTCAGATGAGTTTTTGGAGGAAGCAACTAAAAAGATAAGCCCGCAAGCGGTTTGGAATGCGGGTCTATTCGTAAGCGAGAGCGACGACTGGGTCGTAGCTGGCGGCACGGAGCGCGGGGTAGACGGCCCCGGTTGCGGCTCCCACGAGTGCGAGCGCGATCGCGGAAAAAATCCAGGCCGGGGAAATCAGGATCGTCAAGCCTGGGTTGGTTTGCTTCAAAATCGCCTGCGTCAGAAAGGTAAGCGCTATTCCCAGCCCGGTTCCCATCAGCGCAAGGATAAGGGTCTCACCCAACAACATGCGCACGACGTCGAGCCGGGAGAAACCCAGTGCTTTGAGAATCCCGATCTCGCGCGTACGCTCCATCACCATGGTGTGCATATTCAAAAGGACCACTAGGAAGCTCACCACAATTCCCAGGGCCACCATGGTGCGCGTGAAGGGACGCAATTGCGGCAAGTTCGACGAAGTCATCAGGGTCACGTATTCCGCCAATGAGCGGATACTATTCTCCGGCATCAACTTGAGAATCTGCGCGCGCGTGCCTTCCGTATCCCCTTTGCTTCTCACATAAAACATTGAAACGCGCTTCTCCGCCCCGGCGATCTCCTGCGCCGTCCGAATGGGAATGAAGTATCGCGCGCCTTTCCCGTGCCCTACGATCCCACAGACTGTAAACGCATGATTTAACAGCGTGATCTGGCTCCCCACCTTCAGGTGGCGCGTTTGCGCCATGATGTCGTCAGCGATCACCTCGTCCGGCCCTTCGAAGGGACGCCCATCGCGGAACAGGAAACCCTTGCTCAGCGCGTTGAAGCGCTGGTAATCGATTCCATACACCATCACTAAGTTCTTTTGTTCCGTAAGGATGACCGTGGGCGCCACTTCATCCACGCCGCTCAACGCCGCGATTTGTCCACCGAGCGACTCTTGCATCCCCACACTTAAGAAAGAGAAAAAAATCGAGGAGTTTGGCGGTTGCACCAAGATATCCGCGCCAACACCCTCAACGCGCTTTCCCCATTCGGAAATGACGCCAGATGTGAGACCTACAATCATCAGAACGAGAATCACCTGGATGGCAATGGCAATCACACTCAAAAAACTGCGCAGCGGCCGGGCGGTGATGCTGCCCCAAAACATTTGGAGGAGGGAAAATGGTCCGTCGTAGGTTTCCGTCATCGAACGCAACCAATTTTGTACTCTATCATCTCAATTTCGTGCCGGTCAAAACTACCTTGCAGGTCCAAGGGCAATACACGTGCCGAAGTCCGGGAAAAATGTTTCTGCGAGGTTAAGTTTTCAACACAAATGTTGATAAGTATGTGGAAATCCCCCGCCCGCGCGCCGCTAACTTCTCACCCGTCAACACTCTTATCCTCTTTGCACTATTTGTGTGCAACAGAGCTTTTTTCACGGGCATATCTGTCCGGCTGAAAGCTGTTCGACAGTAGAAAAAATTTCGCGAAAGATTTCCAGCGAAAAAGCCAGGGTAATTATTCTCTCTTTCTTAAACTGTTGATTCTCAACGAGCGGCGGCGGATTTTCCTTCAGTACCACTTGGGGGGCTTCTCGAGATGCACCTTGATGGTCTGCTTTGGATCGGTGATGTCGAGCCAGCGTCCGTACGTCTTCCATCCTTCGGCGACCACTTGTACCAAAACTCTACCCATTGGCGCGTTCGGAACGTGGGCGATGCCCTCACGGCTGGTCTTTACATTCATTTCCAGTTTCTTGTCCTTCTTCAGCGAGTGCTCTTCGATAAATTTCACGTACACGCTGGCGTTCTCGACCGGAACTCCCTTGTCTCCGCCGGTCACTTCAATGGTGATCCGAGTCTGTACGTTGCTCGTGGTAGGCGGCGTCTGCGGTTTGGACGCCGATGCCGGTGAATTCTGGGCGGACACCTGTTGTGCGATCAGCGCGCAAGCGGCGAGGCACAGACAGGCAAAAGAATTTGTCGAGAATTGCATAAATGGCTAAACTCCATCGTCCACGGAACGGCAGGCTGGGTCAAGGTCTCGCCGTGCTAAGATTGGATGCTGCTCACGTTCGGGATGCTGCCCCAGCCGATGCGCTGCCGTGGAAATCGCGGCCGACCGCCATTTGACTCATCCATTTAGCTCCGGTAAGTTCTCAACAAACTGCCCGACAGGCAAGTTGGGGATGCCTCAAAAATGAAGTTCACCCCGAACGGTCAGCGCAGGACATCAAACTAACTGCAATACAATCAGAACAGGAATCGCAAGGAGAGCACAATGGGTTTTGCCACCAACGCCATTCATGTGGGTCAGGAACCCGATCCCGCCACCGGGGCCATCGTCGCGCCCATCTATCAGACCTCCACGTACATAAACGAAGAACTGGGCAAAAACAAAGGCTACGATTACGCGCGAACGAATCACCCGAACCGCAAAGCGCTCGAACGGACCGTTGCCAAGCTTGAGGGCGGACTTAGCGCGTATGTTTTTTCATCCGGCATGGCAGGAATTGACGCTGTGTTCCGGCTTCTCCGTCCGGGCGATCACGTAGTCCTCTCAGAAGCGGTTTACGGCGGCGTATTCCGCCTTTCAACACAGCTCCTCGTGCACTTCGGCCTGGAATTCAGCTTCGTGGACACTTCCACGCCGGATTTCGTGCGCGCGGCGTTACGTCCAAATACGAAAATGATCTACATCGAAACGCCGGCCAACCCCACGCTCAGCGTCACCGATATCGCAGCGATTTCTAAGTTGGCCAACGAGCGCAACCTCTCCGTGACGGTCGATAACACATTTCTGAGTCCTTATTTGCAACGCCCCATCGAACTGGGCGCGCACATCGTAGTTCATTCCATGACGAAATATTTGAACGGCCACAGCGATTCCACGGGAGGGGCAGTTGTGCTCACGCGTCCCGAGGACGCCGAAAAGATCTATTTCATACAGCGCTCCGCCGGCACGGGCCTCTCTCCCATGGATTGCTTCCTCGTGTCGCGCGGCATCAAGACACTGGCCGTTCGCATGCTCCAGCACAACGCCAACGGCATCACCGTGGCACGCCATCTCGACGCGCATCCCAAAGTCCGCAAGGTCTTCTACCCCGGCCTGCCGTCTCACCCGCAACACGAAGTGGCCCGCCGTCAGCAGAAGGGCCCAGGCGCCATGCTCTCCTTTGATGTGGGTTCCCTGGAGGCCGCGCGGCGCTTCCTAAATCACGTCAAGCTCTGCTCGCTCGCCGAAAGCCTCGGGGGTGTCGAGACTTTGATTTCGCTTCCCGCGATGATGACCCATGCATCCATGCCTAAGGAGGTTCAGGATCGCGTGGGCATCACCGAGGGCCTGGTACGTTTGTCCGTCGGCATCGAAGACGTCGAAGACATCATCGCCGACCTTGACCAGGCGCTACTCTACGTCTGAAAATTCCAAACCATCACGGGTTACGGGCGGCAGCCTTGCACCCTCGTTTCTTTGTGAGTGGCAAGTCCGGCTGCCGCCGAATTTGGCACGCTAAGAATTCTGCCCGAGCGCACCGGCGCCTTCCATAATCCTCTCGGGGTTGAGCCGCATCATGACCGAGAGGTAATGCTCTTGTCCGTGGAACGCGCGTAGTGGAACCTGATGCGCGCCTCGCTAATCCTTCCCCTTGCTTATTGACAGGAGCGGCGTTATTCTCTCCCCTCAGTAACTGATAGGAAGGTCATGAGCAAACCCACCGATCTCGTCCAGGGCACACTCGATCTGTTGATCCTCAAGACTATCGCTCTCGAGCCCATGCACGGCTGGGCCATCGCGCAACGCATCCGCCAGGTCTCCAAAGAGGTGCTGCAGGTCAATCAAGGTGCGCTTTACCCCGCGCTCCACCGCTTGGAGCAACAGAGCTGGATCACCGCCGAGTGGGGCGAGTCCGAGAATAACCGGCGTGCCAAATATTATTCCCTTACGAAGTCCGGAAAAAAGTACCTGCAGAGCGAACAAGCAAACTGGGAACGACTCTCGGCGGCGATCGGATTGGTCCTGAACACCGCGTGAAGTAAGAAGGTTGACCATGCGCAGGCTGCAAAGCATTTCTCATCGGCTCCGCAACTTGTTTCACAAAGACGCGGTTGAACGGGAAACCGACCAGGAATTGCACTTTCATGTGGAGCGCCAGATTGCGGAGCACGCCATGGCCGGCATGTCTCCGGAAGAAGCGCGCCACGCGGCCCTGCTCGAATTCGGCGGTGTGGAACAATTCAAGGAAGAGTGCCGCGAAGCTCGCGGCGTGAAGCGTATCGAATCACTCCTCGCCGATCTGCGCTATGGTTTCTGCACCCTTCGAAGGAGTCCCGGCTTCACAATTGTGAGCGTACTGACGCTGGCCCTGGGCATCGGCGCGAACTCCGCCATCTTCAGCATGGTGAATGCCCTGCTTCTCCATCCCTACAACTTTCGCAATCTCGACGCTCTTGTCCGCGTGTGGGAAGATCGCGGCATCGACGAGGGCTACGACGCGAGATATATCGCACCAGCGGATGCCGAGGATCTGCGCTCGACCAATGATGTCTTTGAAGGCCTGGCCACTTACACCGTCCAATCCTTTGGTTTGGGAACGGAAGGAGACCTCCAGCCTATCCTCGGGTGCAGAGTGTCTGCAAATTTCTTTGATGTTCTCGCTAGCACTCCGGCCGCCGGCAGACTTGTCGGCGCTGCGGAAGAACAGCCGGGAGCCGACCAGGTTGCCATCCTGAGCTACGGATCATGGCAGGGGCGCTTCGGTGGTGATTCGCAACTGTTGGGCAAGACAATTTCATTGAACAGCCGTGTTTACACCATCATTGGAATCATGCCGAAGGATTTTGATTACCCGGTGCCCGTGGAATTGTGGGTGCCGCTCGCCCTAACTCCCGCGGAGAAAGGGGATCGCACGCAACTCTCACTTAGTGCCCTTGCCCGGCTCAAACCAGGAGTCTCCGTTTCTCGGGCCGGCACTGTGCTGGCCGGTTTTTCTCACCGGCTCGAACAGCAATATCCAAGGACGAATGCGGGCAGAGCAACGACTCTTCTGCAATTGCGGAAAGAACTCTACATGTTTACGCTTCCCCTCTTTCTCCTGCTTCAGGCGGCGGCCGGGTGCGTTCTGCTCCTCGCCTGCGCCAACCTGGCGAATCTGGTTTTCGCGCGGATGATCGGCCGGCAGAGAGAAATTGCTTTGCGCGCGGCCCTCGGTGCGGGGCGCGGGCGCTTGGGGCAACTCTTCCTCTCTGAAACGCTTTTGTATTCGTCCGCCGCGGGAGTGCTAGCCATGGCGACATCCTTCGCCAGCGTGCGGGCACTGCGCACCAGTATTCCCGCGGGATGGACCAAATGGGTTCCCGGTTGGGATGGCATTCGCGTCGACGGCAACGTTCTGGCCTTCACAATGCTGGCCGCACTAGGTGTCGGATTGTTTCTGGGCCTGGCGACCGTGCTGCACACCAGCCGGGTAGAACCGAACAAGACTCTCAAAGAAACCGGCACGGGCACCGCTACGCCTGCCAAGCGGAGAGTCCGCAGCGCCCTAGTGGTTGCGCAAGTCATGTTTGCACTGATCTTGCTTGTTTGCGCGGGCCTGGCGATTCAGGGATTTGTGCGGCTCGCTACCGTCTATCAAGGATTCGAACCGGCCAGCGTTTTAAGAATTGAGATTTCCCTGCCTGAAAAGCTCTATTCGGACAACGTGAAGATCACCAATTTTTATCAGCACCTTCTTCGCGCCGCGGCTTCGCTCTCCGGCGTTCAGCACGCGTCTCTGGTCAGCAATCCTCCGGCCAGCAACGTCGACAGCGAGACGACCTTTTTCACCAGGGAAGGCCAAGCGGCGCTCAAAATCAGTGAAGTACCCTCGGCCGATTTGCAAATCGCCAGTTCCGATTTTTTTGACACCTTGAAAATCTCCTTGGTTGCGGGGCGCATATTCTCCGACACGGACGGCGCGAATGCAGCGCCGGCAGCGGTGATCAGCCGCGGGATGGCCTCGCGTTTCTGGCCGAAGGGAGACGCGATTGGACACCGCATCAAACTCGGCCCCCAGGACTCGGCGGAACCATGGCTCACCATTGTGGGAGTGGTCGGCGATGTTCGCCAGAACTGGTGGAATTCTTTGACGCGCCCAGTTATTTACAGGCCGTTCGGACAGTCGCCCGAACGCTCCATGACCGTTCTCGTGCGCACGACCGCGAATCCAACTACCTACGTCTCCGCCGTGCGGGATGTGGTCCGCCAAATGGATCCGGGAATCGCTCTGCGAGGAATCAACACGTTGGAAGAAGAGATCGCGGATTCCATCGCCATCGTCCGCATCCTGGGCATTTTGATGGGGATTTTCGGACTGGTCGCGCTGGCGCTTTCTTCGATCGGAGTTTACGGAGTGCTGTCGGAAAGTGTCGCGCAACGAACGCATGAAATCGGTATCCGCCTGGCGTTGGGCGCCGACCCGCGCGACTTGATGAAACTGATCCTTGGGCAAGCGTTGAAGCTCACCGGCATCGGCCTGGTGATTGCACTGCCCTGCGCCGTGGCCATCAGCCGGGCAATGGCACACTTGATTTTCGGCGTGGTCAGCGTGGATTTCACGATTCTGGGTGGCTTCACAGCGCTTCTGCTGCTCGTGGCGCTCGGAGCGGGCTATTTCCCCGCGCGGCGGGCCATGAGCGTCGATCCGATGGTTTCTCTGCGCTACGAATAGCGGAACCTATTTGTGCCTTTTGCGCGCCTTGGTGACGCTTTCCTCCAGCCATGAAAGATATTTTGTCGAACCCTCGGTGATCGGGAGGGCGATAAACTCTGGCACATCATAACTGTGGAGACGCCGCACTTCGTTTTCCAACTCGGCGAGATGCTCCGCCGCCGTCTTGATCACCAGCAGATACTCCCTGGCTTTCTCAAGCTTGCCCTTCCACGTGTAAAATGACTCGGCCGGGCTCACAACAATATTCACGCACGCCGCGAGCCGGTGCGAAACCGCTCGACGCGCGATCCGCCGGCCTTCCGTCAGCGTTCCGCACATCACCAGCACGACTCGATTTCGTCCACTGGCCCTCATCGGTCCCCTCCTGCTTAGATCACCAAGACAATTTATCGCCAATCGAACTTTAATGCGCCGAGCGGCAGGGAAAAGTTATCATAATCGCTGTGATCAACGTGTCCGAAGCTGGAGCGTTTCCCACCGCGGTCCCCGGTGGATTCCAGATCACTTTCGGAGCCTACCTTCCCGGAATTCGCGCTACCGACGGTTTCGATGTCGTGGTGCGCGTCATTCACCGTGACGACCGCTTCGATCCCGCCATTCAACCTCAAGATTCGCACCTTGTTTGGAAAAACGACCACCCGCTGGACCTTTGGAGCGCCACGGTGCCGGTGCAGCCGGTTTCCGCGACACATTTCGGTACCGAAGGACTTTATCTGTACCGCTTTCAGCTCTGGTGGACGCCGTCGGGTGGCCAGCGGCAGCTCGTTACTCGCTGGTTCACGGACCCATTTGCGCGGCAAACCGATATTGGACTTCTCTCGGCAGTTATGCTTTCGCGAAACCCCACGCCAATTGCCTGGACCGATGGCGCGTATAAAACGCCGGAGCTTGATGACCTGATCGTTTACGAACTTCAGGTCGAGGAATTCAACGACAACTTTGACGGGGTCATCGATCGGCTCTCCTATCTCCAGAGTCTCGGCGTCAACTGCCTGGAATTGATGCCCGTCGCCAGCTCGAAGTTGGACTTCGATTGGGGGTATGGGCCGCTCCACTACTTTTCGCCCAGCGCTCATCTTGGCGGGCCGGACGGCCTGCGGCGCCTCGTCGATGCCTGCCATGGCGTGAACATGGCGGTCATTTTGGACGTCGTCTATCAGCATGTCGATCCGGGATTTGCCTACAAACTGGTCTACGATGACGTGAACGGCACTCCGGGGGCGCCGGGAGTGAGCAGTCCGATGATCGGCGCCAGCGGATTATTCGGGCCACAAGCCGATTTCAGTCAGGTGTTCACGCAGGAATATTTTGCCGCAGCGAACCGCCACTGGCTCGAGCAATATCACGTCGATGGCTTTCGCTACGACCAAGTGACCGATCTCTACGTCAGCCCCACGGACACGGCCTACGCGAAACTAGCCTACGACACCTATCGCTTTTCGCTCGGCATTCCCCGCTTCGTCCCAGACGCCAACGGATACAGCAGGATAATCCAGTGCGCCGAAGCGCTATGGAGAGCACCGGACGTTTTGCGCAACACCTACACCAGCTGCGCGTGGCAGAATGACCTCCTCGATCAAGCCGAAGCAATTGCCGCAGGGGCTCCACCCACGGCAGCCTTTGGGCACGCGCTCGATCCATTTTTCGCCAGCCGCTATCCGGCGACGAAGGCGGTAGTCAATGCCCATGGTAATCCTATTGAGATGCCTGTCGCTCCCTTCCAATACTTGAATTCACACGATCACAGCCACCTGATCGTTTTCGCTGGCACCAGCGGCAGCGGCCCTTTTCCACCTGGGGACCGCAGTCGTTTCTGGCGTCTTCAGGCCCTGGCGATAGCGCTTTATACCTCGCAAGGCGTTCCCATGCTTTGGGAAGGCGAGGAGTTTGCCGACGATTACAATCTGCCGGATGACGGTTTTGCCCGCGTGGACCTGCGGCGCGACACGCACTGGGAATATTTCTATGATGAATTTGGCTCGGCGCTCGTTCGTGTCTACGGGCGCCTCGGTCAATTGCGTCGCGCGAGCCGGGCTCTGCGCGGCCGCGAGTCGTTCTACTACTGGCAGCAGTCGTTGCAGGGCAGCCAGTTGATCGCCTTTCACCGCCATGCGCCTGCTGGTCCGGCCGGCCCCGAAGAGTACGCCATGGTGATCCTGAATTTCAGCGGCTCCGCCGATACGATCGAGGTGCCGTTTCCAAAGGCTGGAGTGTGGACCGAAAAATTGGATGAGTCCCTTCGCGGTGCGCCGTTGACGGTTAGCGTGGCCTCCCCGGGAGACGCCCAGCGCATAACCGTGCCGTCCAACTACGGTTACATTTTCATCCTCTGATCGGGATCGGTCCCAAAATCGATCTCCGGTAGAGTGCTTCGCAGCCCTTTTCGAGAGCGGCGCTCCGGGCTAGAATAGCGCCCCATGAGCAACTCTCCGATTAAGTTTGGGACTTCGGGATGGCGTGGCTTGATCGCCGACGATTTCACCTTCGCCAACGTGCGTCTGGCGGTCACCGCCATCGCCGAACATGTGAAATCCAAGGCCCAGGAGCCCATCATCCTGGTGGCCTACGACACGCGCTTCTACTCCGAAGAATTCTCCCAGCTGGCGGTGGACACCCTTCAGCATCACGGTATTCGAACGCTGTTATGCGAGACATTCACTCCCACACCCGCGGTCGCTTTCGAAATCATGCGCCGCAAACTAGACGGCGCCATCAACTTCACGGCCAGCCACAACCCCGCGCAATATCACGGCCTGAAATTCTCCTCGGCCGACGCGGGCCCCGCGCTGCCTGAGGTCACTAGAGATATCGAAGCGCGCGTCGAGAAAATGATCGCTAAAGACGCGATATCTCCCGCAGCAACAAGTCACGGCAAAAAGTCAGCCAGCGAAAAAGTCAATCTTCGCGAAAGCTACTTGAAGCGCCTCGAAGAACTCGTCCATTTCGAGACGCTGCGCAAGGCCAAGCCTTCTCTGGTCGTCGACGCGCTCCACGGCTGCGGGGCCGGTTATCTCGACCGCACACTTACCGATCACGGTGTCACGGTGCGAAGCATGCGCGCGGAACGCGATTGCCTGTTCGATGGGACCGGCCCGGACGTCTCCGAAGAGAATCTCGCGCCGCTGTCGAAGGCCGTTGTTGATTCGAAAGCGACTGCGGGCCTGGCTACCGACGGCGACGCCGACCGTTTCGGCCTCGTCGATCTTGACGGCACATGGATCCAGCCCAACCTGATCCTCGCGCTGGTGTACGACTATCTGGTCGAAACGCGCAAATGGAAAATGCCCGCGGCGCGCAGCGTCGCGACTACCCAAATGATCGACGCGGTGGCCAAGTTGCACGGCCAAACCGTTCATCAGACGCCCGTGGGCTTCAAGTACATCGGCCAGCTCATCCGCGAAGACAAAATTGCGCTGGGCGGTGAAGAAAGCGCCGGGCTCACCATTCGAGGCCACATCCCGGAAAAAGACGGCATTCTGGCATGCCTGTTGGTGGCGGAAATGATTGCCGCGCGCGGAGCCTCCATCGGCGAGCAAGTTCGCAGCATGTACAAAAGGCTCGGCAGAGAATTCTGGCCGGTGCGCGAGAATCTTCATCTTTCCGACGAACAAAAAGCAAAAGCGGTCAAGCGGGTGGCCGTGGACGCTTCGACACTGGCTGGCCGAAAAGTCATATCCATCGACCGCACCGATGGTGCAAAATTTGTTTTTGACGACGGTTCGTGGATGCTTTTGCGGCTTTCCGGCACCGAGCCGCTGCTTCGCCTGTACGTTGAAGCGGAAAGCGCCGCCGCATCCTCGAAGTTGACGCAGGAAGCATCACAATGGGTACTGCAAAATTGAACAAGAAGGCCGCCAGTGAAAAAATCCAGCCGCTCCTGCGCCAGTATGGGCCTGCGCTCCTCGGTCTGCTGGTGCTTGTCCTCGTAGTGCACGACATTTTCGGCACGCACGGCTATTTGGCCATGCGCCGCACGCAGCAGGAAATCAAGAAGGTAAATGCCGATCTGGATCAGTTGAACAGGGAGAATTTGCAGCTCGAACAGGAAGTGAGAGAGCTGAAAACCGACCCGCACAAAATCGAAAAGATCGCGCGTGATGAGCTTGGCCTTGCCAGGCCTGGCGAGGTCATCATCAAAATCCCGCGGTCGCAGCAGTTGCCGCAGGACTCTACTGCGAAGCCCTAACCCGCCACTTTTTCCACGTCGTGCGCGTAAGCGAAAGCCCCAGCATCGCCAGGAAAATCGTAATCAGTCCGGCCGTGGCCGTCAGCGCGCTGCACTGTCCCTTTGGCAGGATAGAGAACCTTCCATAAACAAATTCGATGTGTACCCAATACACCAGCAGCGAAGTATTCCCGAGCTGGATAATGGGGCTAAAACCCTTTTGCGCGAGTCCCCACCGGCACCACGCGTAAACCAGAAACAGAATGGTCAGCAAGATGCCGCAGCGCATCAGAAGAAAATTCGGACTGCTGTGCCAGTAGTCGTAGACGGCATACAGACGCATGGGTGAGGAATCGAACACAACCGAAAGCAAGATTGCCAGGATTCCCGCGCCGCCGAGCGTCGCGAAGGCAAGAGCCTCCTGGCGTCTGGCAAAGTCCGAAAAAAGGAAAAAACCCACCGCCAGTCCGGCGAAAGCAAACGCCAACCAGGGAAACAGCGGAAAGAGCCACGGCTGCGGCTGATCGAAAATGTGCACGCCGTTGATGTAGGACTCGATGGGCCACGGCAGGAACCTCGGCCGATGCGTCGTCCAAAGCGGTGGCGTGGCCATGGCCACGATTGCCGCCGCAAAAATCGCTCCGGCCAGAGTGCGAGTCCGTGCCGCGGCGGCGTCGCCATCTCCGGCGCTCCAACACAACAGACCCATGACCATCATGGAAAGTCCCAGGATGTTTAGAACGTCGACGCGCAGCAAATCCGTCCACGGCGACCACGGGTAACCCAGCGCAAATTCCTGCATGCGAAACAGCAGGCCCATGCCAAAGACCTCCGCCCCGCGCAGAATCGTTTGCTTCGCGATAGTGTTGCGCTCAATACCCATTTCGCGCAAATTTTCGGTCACCAACGCGAACGACACGCCCGCCAAAAAAATGAAGAGCAGCGCCGGCAACGTTCCGCCCAGTTTGGACCACCCCGTCAATGACGACGATTTCTTGGCCTCGGGGCTCATCCAGGAGTCGTAGCAATGCGTCTGAAACATCAGCACGCACGCAAGGCCGCGCATCCAGTCAATGTAAGCAAGTCGTTTCATTTTTGCTGTGACGTCTCGCGATTGCGAATGATAGACGGTGGGAAGATTTCCGCAAAGTAGAAAGGTGAGATCGGAAATCTCACACATGGTGATGGACAATTTCGAAACACCATGCCCTCGCCGTTGACGCGAGCTCGTAGTAGCGTCCAGCGATTATGCTACCGCGGTTTTTGCCGGCAGAGTAGGGCCGCAAGGGGTACTAAAGCACGTTTGGGACGTCTACTATCTTCAGTGGCCTGGAACATGAAACAGGTTTCGAACCTACCTTTGCCGAGTGGAGCTATCCAATGGAAACGCTGTTGCAAGACTTCCAGTTTGCCGTCCGGATGATGCGCAAGAATTTAGGTTTTACCAGTGCGGCAGTGCTGTGCCTGATGCTGGGGATCGGAGCCACGACCGGGATATTCACGGTGGTGAACGCCGTACTCCTTCAGCCGTTGCCGTACTCGCATCCCGAGCAGCTTATCCGCGTTTACACTGAGTTTCCGACGTTTCCGAACGGGGGTCTGCACCGATTCTCGACTTCCGGACCGGAATTCCTGGATCTCCGCCGGGATACGCATTCCTGGGCGTCATTGGACGCGTGGATCACCGGGGGTGCGAATCTCGCCGGGAAGACTCAACCGGTGCGCGTTACTGCGGCATACCTGAGCGGCGGATTACTGGAAACACTTGCCGTGGCCCCGGTTGCCGGACGGCTGATATCGCAAACCGACGATGTCCCCGGAGCGCAGGTGGTGGCTGATATTTCCTATGGCACCTGGCAAAGCGTTTTTGCAGGTGATCCGAGCGTGGTCGGCCGTGAGACGTACCTCGATGGCCTGAAATGCACCATCATCGGCGTCATGCCCAAGGGCTTCCAGTTTCCGCCAGGGGAGCAAGAGCCGGTGCAGATCTGGACCGCTTTACGATTGGATCCAGCAAATCCGGGTAACCGCGGTGGCCACAACTATTATTTGCTTGGCCGCATGAAGCCGAGCGTCACGGCGGTCGAAGCTCAGGGAGAGCTGGCCTCGCTGGTTCAGAGTTATGGCGAGAAACGAGCGCCGAAGACGCATAGCTTCAACCCAAAAACTCACACTATCGTCAGCTTTCCTCTGCAGGCAGAAGTCGTTTCGAGTGTTCGGCCCGCACTCTTGATGCTGCTTGGCGCCGTGATCTTTGTGCTCTTGATCGCGAGCGTAAATGTAGCAAACCTTCTGCTGGCGCGAGCCGAGGCCCGCCGGCGGGAAATTGCGATCCGCGGCGCGCTGGGTGCCGGCCTGGTGCGGCTGGCGCGGCAATTTGTGACCGAGGGGATTCTGCTCGCGATGTGCGGGGCCGTTCTGGGTGTGGCGCTTTCTTTTGGGGGTGTACGCCTGGTTCAGCTCACCAACGCGGGCGGCATTCCCCGCGCCGATGAAATCTCCATGGACTGGCGCGTGCTGCTCTTCACGCTGGTGACCAGCTTGATCA
>Ga0137363_10000957_pt1 | contig 16288 bp, 14 predicted proteins | sample MadtaG_FD_104800 | JGI IMG/M metagenome (GOLD analysis project Ga0137363, IMG submission 104800) | Vadose zone soil microbial communities from Angelo Coast Range Reserve, California, USA - Mad1_115_16 metaG | ecosystem: Environmental > Terrestrial > Soil > Vadose zone | place: USA: California...
GCCCGCCATCCAGTGGCGCACAAACCAGCAGACGGCCATGGCGATAAAGCGCCGCGGCCTCACAGCCCGCGAGCAGGCGAACACTGCTTGGCAGGGGCGGCAGCTCGGCGCCGAGAGCCTTGGCGATCGCGCCGGGTTCGCGACCCCGCGAGATGAGCATGACCGACCGGCCGGATGCGGCCGCCGTGGCCGCGGCTTGTCGGCCCGCTGGACCGCCACCGACGACGGCGATATCAACGGCCAAACTCTCGCCCGGCAGAGCCGATCCGGGGCGGTCGGCGGCGACCGCATCGCCGCCGCCGGCCATTATGCGCAGCAAGGATTCCCAGATCTGGAAGCGCCGGCTGCCGCCGGGCAGCCAGGCCGGGTGTTCAAATCCCCCGCGCAGCCAGCGCCGCGGGATCAAGCCCGCCAGGCGCAACAGATCGAAGCGCCCGTTGGGCCAGACATTCTGGGCCCGGACCTTCAGGCCGGCGCGGACGGGAATCTGATCGAGGCGCTGATTGGGCAGGCCATCGACCTGGCCTTTGACGCCGGCGAGAAAGCTGCCGGCGAGGCCAAGCGGACGATGGAACTTGCGCGAGCGTCCCAGGACATGGATGCCGGCGGCGAAAAGCACCGACGCCACATCGTCGCCGGCGCAAGCCTCGACGGGTCGGCCTTCCCAATGGATCGTGATTTTCTCGGCTGCGGCGTGCCGCTCGCGATCCATCGCCACGTTCCTTCGTCCGGCCTCGATCGGTCGGATAGTCGTCGATCGGGCGCCTTGCCTCCAGGGATTTTCCGCCGGGGGAGGCAGAGCCCATGATCGGCCCGTTTCCCCGACCGTACGCGCCTGCCCGCGGGAAATTGCGACGCGCCGGGCGGGAATACCGTCGATATCAAATCAAAAAGCCCACGGATGGGTGATATCCTGAAAGGCGGCAGGGCCCGGCGCCTGCGCGAACACGAGGAAAATCGCTGACATGGAGAGTTTGCGACCGACCCGCCGGCCCCGGCGGATGCGAGAAAACCATCATCTCGGCATGCCCATGCTGGGCTCCCCACCCTTGCGCAACCACCTGAAACCCATCGAGATCCTGAGCCACGACCAATTGATGTCGATCCACGAAGCCTCGCTCAGGCTGCTCGAGGAGACCGGCGTCGAATTCATGGGGCCCGCCGCCCGACAGAAATTCCGCCAGGCCGGCGCCGGCGTCGAGGATGCCACGGGGCTGGTGAGGATTCCCCGGGAGTTGGTGAATCGAGCCCTGCAGACGGCACCATCCTCCTTCGTATTGACCCCGCGCAACCCGGCGCGCGCGATCCATGTGGGGGAAAACCATATCTCCTTCGGCCTCGTGGCCGGCCCGCCCAACGTCCATGACCGCATCGCCGGCCGGCGCTCCGGCAACTACAAGGACTATATCTCGCTGATCAAGCTCGCCCAGAGCTTCGACATCATCCATTTCATCGGCAACCAACCGACCTCGCCGGTCGAACTGCCCGCCGGCACGCGCCATCTCGATTGCTACCTGGCGAACGTGACATATTCCGATCGGATCTATCACTGTACCGCCATCGGCCGGAATCGCGCCCTCGACGGCATCGATATGATGGCGATCTCGCGCGGCAAGACCCGCGAACAGATCCTCGACGACCCATCGGTTCTGACCATCATTTCCGTCAACTCGCCGCGCCGCTTCGACGAAGCCATGAGCGACGGGCTCATGACCATGTCGGAGTTCGGCCAGGCCGTGGTCGTGACCCCCTTCACCTTGATGGGCGCCATGACGCCTGTGACATTGGCGGCCGCATTGATCCAGCAGAATGCCGAGGCGCTGTCGGGCATCGTGCTTACGCAGTTGGTCAGACCCGGTGCGCCAGTGGTCTATGGAGCCTTCACCTCCAATGTCGATATGCGTAGCGGGGCGCCCGCCTTCGGCACGCCGGAGAATGCCCGGGCGACGCTGGCCGCCGGCCAATTGGCCCGCCTCTACAAGCTGCCCTATCGGGCCAGCAATTCGAGCGCCAGCAATGTGGTGGATGCCCAGGCGGCTTATGAATCGGAGATGTCCATCTGGTCGGCGGTGATGGGCCATGCCAACCTCGTCTATCACGGCGCGGGCTGGATGGAGGGCGGACTCACGGCTTCCTTCGAGAAGGTCATCCTCGATGTCGAGATGCTGCAGATGATGGCGATGACCATCGCCCCCATCGACATCAATCCCAAGGAGATCGCCGAGGGCCTGGAAACCATCGCCAGCGTGCCCACCGGCGGCCATTTCTTCGGGTCGCAGCATACGCTGGCCCGATATGAGACGGCCTTCTATCAGCCTCTGGTCTCCAACTGGCAGAATTATGAGAACTGGGAGATTGCCGGCCAGCTCGATGCCACCCAGCGGGCGACGGCGATCTGGAAGAAAGCGCTGGCGCGCTACGAGCCGCCGCCGCTGGATCCGGCGGTCGTCGAGGCCCTGAATGCCTTTGTCGCCCGGCGCAAGGAAGAACTGCGCGGCGTCGATCATTAGGATTCTTTCTCGCTCGGCCATAAGTATGGCATTGCTATCCTCGGGGTTCGGTCACGGGAGTAGACGCCTTTGCGCATTCTGAGCATCGCCGGTTATCGCCTGGACCAGCCCTTCCGCGACGGACCCTATGTCTGCTCCGGCGGGCGCTCGGCGCTGGGCTTCGATTCCCTCGTGGCTCGCATCGAAACCGACGCCGGCATCACCGGTTGGGGCGAGATGGCGCCGCTGGGCGCTTTCTACGATCCAGCTTTTGCCGCGGGGGCGCGGGGCGCCTTCGCCGAACTGGCGCCGGCCTTGATCGGCCAGGATCCCGCCCAGTTGGTGGCCGTGGATCACCGGATGGATTTCCTGCTGAAGGGTCATCCCTATGCCAAGGCGGCCATCGACATGGCCTGTTGGGATATTCTGGGCAAGGCGGCGGGATTGCCGCTCGCGGAAATGCTCGGCGGGCGATTCGGCCAGCATGTCGATCTCTATCGTTCCGTCTCCCAGGATCGGCCCGACAAGATGGCCGCCCGCGCCGAGGCCTATGTGGCGGAGGGCTATCGGCGCCTCCAGGTCAAGGTCGGCCTCGATCCGGACGAGGACATCGAGCGCTTCGAGGCGGTGCGCGCCGCGATCGGCAGCGACATCGTGCTCTTCGCCGATGCCAACGGCGGCTGGGTCACCCACCAGGCGCGCCGATTCCTGCGCGCTACCCGCGATCTCGACTATTACATGGAGCAGCCCTGCGCGACATATGCCGAGTGCCGCGCGCTGCGCGCCGACTGCGACCGGCCGCTGATTCTGGACGAATCGATCGACAGTCTGTCCGCCTTGATCCAGGCCCATGCCGACCGCGTGGTCGACGGGATCACCATCAAGATCGCCCGCGTCGGCGGGGTCACGCGCGCGCCTGATCCGCGACGTGGCGGTGGAACTGGGCATTGCCGTCACCGTGGAGGATACGGGCGGTGCGGAAATCGATACTGCCGCCATGGTCCATCTCTCGCTCTCGACGCCCGAGGCGCTGCGGCTTCATACCGTCGATTTCCACAATTGGGTGACCAGATCCAATGCGCGAGGCATTCCGCCCACGGCCGATGGCAAGATCACCATGGGCTCGGCGCCCGGCCTCGGCGTCGAGGTGCTGGTGGAGAGTCTGGGGGAGCCGTTCTTCAGGGCCGGCACCTGAATTCCCCGCCCCCTTTATGGGGCGGGAGAATTTAGAGAGGGCCGGGCGCGCGCTATTTCACGTAGCCACCGATCGGCTTCTGGCAGGTGAATCCCTGGCTGGAACAGGTCGCCACGGCCCTGTCCGCGCTCGCCCCGCTGCGCCAGCCGTAGACGGCCGCGCCATTGTTTCCGGTGGTGATAAAGATCCCCAGGGCTCGTGGCGACGCATAGGGCACCATCGACGACCCGGCGAATGGCCGCCCAGCTTGTCGACCTAGAATCCCGTCTCCGCCAGTTGCGCCGGCCGCCATTTGATCAGCCGGTTTTCCAGCAGCGTGATCAGGGACTCCGCGGCCAAGGCCACCACGGCCAGCACGATCATGGCGGCGAAAACCCCGGCCGCGTTGAAGCTGCCCTGGGCGGTTGCGATCAACAGACCGATACCCTGGCGCGAGCCCAGAAATTCGCCGACAACGGCGCCCACCAGGGCAAAGCCGAAACTGACGTGCAGGCTGGCGATGATCCAGCTGAGCGCCGAGGGGATGACCACGGCCATGGTCACCTGCCGGCGCGAGGCACCCAGGATGCGGGCATTGGCGATCAGGTTGCGGTCCGCCTCGCGCACGCCCTGAAACGCATTGCCGAAGACCACGAAGAACACCATCACCACCGCCAGGGCGACCTTGGAGGCCATGCCGAGCCCGAGGGAGATGATGAAGATCGAGCCGAGCACGACGCGGGGAATGGAGTTGGCAATCTTGATGTAGATGCTGAAGACGTCGGCCAGGAGCCGGTTTCGGCCCAGAGCGACGCCGCAGATGATGCCGAGCACCGCGCCGATCAGGAAACCCAGCACCGTCTCCTCCAGCGTCACCAGCACTTGCTGCCAGAGCGGCCCCTGCGAGGTGCCTTCGGTCAGCCAGGTCCAGATCTGCTCGCCGATCAGCGAGGGCATGGCGAAGAAGAAGGGGTCGATCCATTTGAAGCGGCCGGCCAATTCCCAGCCGCCGAGCATGACCACCACCAAACCGATGCGCAGCACGTTGACCAGGATCCGATGGCGCCGAAGCCGCACCTGGCTTGCCCGGGTCTCGGCGCTCTCCGCCATCCGGCGTGCCTCGTCGCCTTCGATCGCAGAATTCGTCGGGGATTCGTTCATGGCCTGTTGTCCGTCGATGTGGGTTTCCTTGCCCGCTCATAGCTGATGAGCACTTCATCGCGCAGGTCATTCCAAATCACCCGCGATATTTCGATGAAGCGCGGCTGATAGCGAATCTCCGCGGTCAGGCGCGGACGCGGCAGATCGATATCGTAGACGGCCTTGACCGTGGCCGGTCCCGCGGTCAGGACGAAGACCCGGTCGGCCAGCGCGATCGCCTCCTCCAGATCATGAGTCACGAAGACGACCGAGGCCGATGCCGTGGACCAATGCTGGAGCAGCTCGTCCTGCATCAAAACGCGGGTTTGCACGTCGAGCGCGCTGAACGGCTCGTCCATCAACAGAATTTCAGGCCCGTTGATGAAGGTTTGCGCCAAGGCGACGCGCTTTCGCATCCCGCCGGAGAGTTGATGGGGATAATGCGATTCGAAGCCTGTCAAACCGACGCGCCGGATCCAATCCTTGGCCAAGGCAATTGCCTCGCCCTTCGCTCGCCCGCGGAAGAGGGGGCCGGCAACGACGTTGTCGAGCACGCTCCTCCAGGGAAAGACAGCATCCTGCTGGAAGACGAAGCCGACGCGGGAATCGATGCCCGTGACCGGTTGGCCCATGATCCGCACGGCGCCGGCACTTGGGCGAGCGAGCCCCGCGATGAGGCTGAGGGTGGTCGATTTTCCGCAGCCCGTCGGTCCGACGACGGCGCAGAACTCACCCCTGCGGACCGTCATGTCGAAATTACGCAGAGCGGTGAGGCTCCTGCCGTCGGGCGTCACGAAGCGCTGGCTGACGTCGCGCAGCTCGATCGCCACTTCCCGATCGGCGACCGGCGCGGGCATCTGACTTATGTCCCGCGCCGGCTCCGCATATTGCGCGCTCAGTTAATTCGCCACCGGTGCGGCGCTGACGAAGGTCGTCGTGTAGGTCTTGGACAGATCGATCGTCCGGCCCTTCACCGTCTTGTCGAATGTGGCCAGCACCTTCAGCACGGTCGGCGGTCCATCGGCCGGCATCACGCCATCGGGTGTGAACATCTGCTTTCCGGTCGCCAGCGCGTTGACGTAAAGGGTCTTGTCGCCAGCGTAGTAATCCTTCGGCATCTTTGCCGCGATTTCCTCGGCGCTGTGGGTCGCGATATAGCGCAGCGTCTTGACGAAGGCATTCGCCAGTTTCTGCGTTTCATCCTTGTGCTGCTCGACCCATTCCGTCTGCATATAGAGGCAAGCCGCGGGATAGACGCCGCCCAAGGCTTGGCGAGTCAGCTCGGCCGAGCGCATGTCGATCAAAATCTTGGCTTCGCCGGTTTTCAGCAGGCGCGAGATCGTCGGCTCCGTGGTCATGCCGGCGTCGATCTTGCCCTGTTGGAGAGCGGCGATGAAGGTGTTGCCGGCGCCGACGGGAACGCTGGTGAATTCGCCCAGCGCCACGCCGTTCTTCACGGCGAGATATTGGGTCAGAAAATTGGTCGAGGAGCCCAGGCCGGTGACGCCCAGGTTCTTGCCCTTGAAATCGGCCGGTCCCTTGATCTGGTCGGCCATCTTGACGGACACCAGTTCGACCTCGCCCGGCGCCTGGCTGAACTGGACCACCGATTCGACGAACTTGCCCTTGGCCTGCAGGTCGATCGTGTGGTCATAGAATCCGACGACGCCCTGGACGGCGCCCGCCAGCAACTCGTTCTCGGCCTCCACGCCCGCGGGCTCGGAGAGCAGTTCGACGTCGAGCCCTTCATCCTTGAAATAGCCCAGCTGCTCGGCGAGTTTGGCGGGCAGATAGATGATCTTCTCGATGCCGCCGACCATGATCGAGATCTTGTCGGCAGCCATGGCGGCGCCGTTCGCCCCGATCATGATCGCCACGACGGCAACGCCTAGCCGAAACTTCATATTCTTGAGCATGTTGTCTCCTCCCAGTGAGGTAAACCACCTTGTCCGGACGATCTTGCCGATCATCCGTCGGTGGGCTCTGCGGCCGTCATGGTCATCCATGAGGGAGCGTGCCCGCAATATTAGGGACGGCAAGCTTTCAACAAGCTTTCAGACCGGGAAAAACTTTACTTGAGTTAGGTCCCGCGATGGCACCACCCTTTGCCAGCTGAACAATGCAGGGTTCCGACCGGTCGCGATGCGCATTCTTCTTGTCGAAGATTCTCGTCAGCTGTCGGACTGGCTCGCCAAGACGCTCAGGCGCGAAAACTATGTCATCGACTGCGTCTACGACGGCGAAGACGCCGATCATGCTTTGCAGACGCAGGAATACGCGCTCGTCATCCTGGATCTCTCGCTGCCCAAGGTCGGCGGCATCGACATATTGCGCCGTTTGAGAGCCCGCGGCGATGCGGTGCCCGTTCTGATCCTGACGGCGAACGATACCGTGGCGGGCCGCGTATCGGGCCTCAATACCGGCGCTGACGATTATCTGGCAAAGCCCTTCGACCTCAGCGAGCTGGAGGCGCGAATCCGGGCCCAGCTTCGCCGCGCGGGCAATCTCAAGAACCCCATGATCGAATGCGGCGCGCTGGTCTTCGACACCAACAGCCGGCAGTTCGCGCTGGCCGCCGTACCGCTATCCTTGACGCCGCGCGAGCATGCCGTGCTCGAGGCGTTGATTCGCCGCGTGGGCAAACCCGTCGGCAAGACGGCGCTTGCCGAAACCGTCTTCGGCTTCGAGGACGAGGCCAATCCGAACGCCATCGAGATTTATGTGCATCGGGTACGCAAAAAGCTCGACGGCAGCGATGTCGCCATCACGACCTTGCGGGGCCTTGGCTATGTGCTGCGGCGGAAAAATGGCAGCTAGGAGCCTGCGCCTGCAGTTGCTCGGCTGGCTTCTGATTCCGCTGGCCGGGATCGTCCTGGTCAATACCTGGATCACCTATGACAGCGCCAGCGTTACCGCAGGCATCGTTACCGACAGGACGCTGCTGGCTTCCGCCCGCTCGATGGCCGAACAGATCCAGACCAGCAACGGCGTGATGGAGGCCGTGATCCCGCCCTCCGCGCTGGAGATGTTCGCCTCGGGCGCCGCCGACCGGGTCTATTATCGGATCGCAAGTTCGGATCCACCGTCGGGCGGTGCGCTGATCGCCGGATATGGCGATCTGCCGACGCCCGCCCGGCCGCCCGACGGGCTCTCCCCGCGCTACTATGACGCCCGCTATCGCGACAGCGATCTTCGCCTGGTCGCCATAAGGCAGCCCGTGGCGGGCGTCGCCACCTCGCATTCGGCCGACATCATCGTGGGCGAGACGCTGGGCGGCCGCGCGCTCATGATCAATCGGCTCTGGACCGCGGGATTTCTGCAGCAGGCAGCGCTCGTCCTGATCGCAGCGGTTTTCGCCTGGTTCGGATTGCAGCGGGGCCTGGCTCCGCTGATGGAGTTGGGGCGCGACGTGGTCAAGCGCCGGCCCGACGAGTTGGCGCCATTTTCCGATACCGCCCTGCAGTCCGAATTGAAGCCACTGGTCGGCGCGCTCAATCAGTATACGGAGCGATTGCAGGGTTGGAGCGCCGTTCAGCGGCGTTTCATCGTCAACGCGGCCCATCAGCTGCGCACGCCGCTGACCGTGCTGTCGACCCAGACCGCCTATGCTTTGCGAACGACGAGCCCGGCGGAAAAGGACGAGGCCCTGCAGGCCATTCGGGCCAATACCCGGCAGATGGCCCGTTTGGCCAATCAGCTGCTGACCATGTCACAGGTGGAGCCCGGCGGCCGGCCCATGAAAATTCAGCCGGTCGATCTCGTTGCCGCCGCGCGTCGGGCTCTCGAATCCCTGGTCGGCCTGGCGCTCGGCCGCAACATGGATCTGGGATTCGACCCGCGCGCCAAGGAGGCCATCGTCAGTGGCAACCCGACGATGCTTCAGGAACTCGTGGTCAACCTCGTCGACAACGCGTTGCGTTACACACCCGCGGGCGGGGTCGTCACCGTCGGGATCGAGCGCGCCGGCGCCGATTGGCTGCTGAGCGTCCGCGACAATGGACCGGGGATCGCCCCGGAGGAGCGCGAACGGGTCTTCGAGCGGTTCTATCGCGTGCTGGGCAGCGGCGCCGAAGGCAGCGGTCTGGGACTGGCCATCGCCAAGGAGATTGTCGAGTCCAGCGGAGGCACCATTGCGTTGGCCGATACGGAGGCGGGCGCCGGCTTGCTGGTCGTTGTTCGCTTGCCCGCCGCCGAAGCGGCCGACGTCCATGGCCAGACGAGCCCTTCTGAGCGTTCTTAAGCCTCAAATCTCTTCGGATTGTGGAAAGCCGTCGGTCTTGCCTGCGCCACGGCAACCGCTTTGCAGAGATTGCGGGGCGGCCTATGTTTATGGGCTCGGTTGGATCATCAGGTTCGCTCTGCCAGGTCTGGAAACGGGGCCGGGCCGCTGGAGGAGAAAGGCGATGCCGGTGACGCACGAGCCTTGGCTCGTCGCGCTCTCGCTGATCGTGGCCATACAAGGCGCCTATGTCGGGCTGAGCCTTGCGGTCCAGATCGCCGACGCCCGGGGCTTGCGACGGCGCCTGTTGCTCGCCGGCGCCGCCATATCGCTGGCCGTGGCCATCTGGTCGATGCATTTCGTGGGCATGCTGGCCGCCCGCCTGCCTTTCCCCGTCGACTATCTCGTCTTTCCCACGCTGCTGTCGTTTCTCGTCTGCGTCATCGTCGTGGGCGCGGCGGTTTTCGCCGCCAGCGCGGGCCCCCCGACGGGCACGCGCCTGGCATTCTCCGCCGTGGTAATGGGAGGCGGGATCGCGGTGATGCACTACATCGGCATGACGGCCCTCCATGCCAGCGCCCATATGGAACACGCGCTCCGCTTCGTCATCGCCAGCGTCGCGGTGGGGATCGCGGCCTCGGGCTTGGCTCTCTGGTTGGCGGGTGGGCGACATGGGCGGCCGCCGCTGCTGTTGTCCGCGGTCGTACTGGGCGTCGCCATCGCCGGGATGCATTACACCGCCATGGCGGGATTGAGCCTCTATCCCCATGACTTGGCGCCCTCGACCGGGCCGGCACTCTCGCCTGATCTTTTGGCCATCGTGGTGGCCATCGTCGCCTTCGTGGTCTCCGGCATCTTCCTGTTGATCCTGGTCCCCGATCGCTCGCTCCAGCCGGCCGGCGTCGCTTCGACTGTGCCGGGCGAGGCGGTGGCGCCAAGTCCTGCCGCCACGCCGCCCGCCGGCGCGGATCTGGGTCGGGGCACATTTGCGCCCCTGGGCGGCGCCGGCGGACCGCCCCGGCGCAGCGCCAGCCATCTTCCGGTCGAACAATCCGGCGCCACGCGGTTCCTGCCCATGGAGGAAGTGGTCGCCGTCCATGCCAATGCCCATTACACCTATGTCTTCGATGGCAAGGCAAAGCTGTTCTGCGCGCTTTCCATCGGCGAGGTGGAGCAGCGATTGGACAATTCGCGCTTCGTACGGGTCCATCGCAGCCATATCGTCAGTCTGGAGCGGATACGCGGCCTTAAGCGGGCGGGCGACAACGGGATCATCGATCTTGCTTCGGAGACGCCCTATTCGGTGCCCGTCAGCCGCAATCGACTGAATTGGCTCAAAGCCCGCCTGGGCGTGAAGGCCGGATCGGTGACTCCCTCGGCCGTCTAACAGGCGAGCTTATGGTGCGACGCAGCAAAATGGCACCACTGCAAGCCCGGGTTGGTCTTTGGCCTCGCAAATCACGGTTACCCACAGGTTCGGCCGATTTCTTGCGTCAGTTTTCCTGCCGCATTTGGTGCGTTTCATGCGCGCTTGACGTAGTTCGTGAATTCCCCGCCCTCTCATGCAGTCACGGTTGCTGCTGCACCGCGGAGGGCGGCAGGCTTGTCCTTGCGTTGCTGACAACAATCAGTTGGGTCCGACGCGTCGGTCGGTTGTTTGCGCCGACCGATGCTCCAACGGGCCCCGGGGAGGAATGCCGTGATACCAGGAGCCTTCGCCTATCATCGCCCCAAATCGGTCGCCGAGGCCGTGGGAATGCTGGCCGATCTGGGCGATGACGCCCGCGCGCTCGCCGGCGGCCATAGCCTGATCCCCATGATGAAGCTGCGGCTCGCCAAGCCCGAACATCTGGTGGATCTCGCCGGCATCAGCGAACTCAATGGGGTGCGGACCGAAGGCGGCGACATCGTCATCGGCTCCATGACCACCCAGAACGAGCTGCTGCGCTCCGACCTGCTGGCGGCCAAGCTGCCGATCCTGCGCGAGACTTCGCTGGTCATCGCCGATCCCCAGGTCCGCAATGTCGGCACGCTCGGGGGCAATGTCGCCAACGGCGATCCGGGCAACGACATGCCCGCGGTGATGATGTGCCTGGGGGCGACATATCATGTGGCCGGCAAGGGCGGCGAACGGCGCATCGCCGCGCGGGATTTCTACCAGGGCGCGTATTTCACGGCGCTGGAGGCAGGCGAGATCGTCACATCGATCCGCATACCCGCACCGCCGGCGGGGCACGGCTATGCCTATGAGAAATTGAAACGCAAGGTTGGCGACTATGCTACCGCGGCCGCTGCTGCGGTTCTGACCCTCAACAAGGGCGCGGTCAATTACTGCTCCATCGGCCTCACCAACGTGGCGGAAACGCCGCTCTGGGCCGAGGCAGCGGCCAAGCACCTCATCGGCACGACGCTGGATGGGGGAAGCGTGAAGAAAGCCGTTGCGGCGGCAGAGGCCATCACGGCGCCGGCCTCCGACAACCGTGGGCCTGCCGCCTATCGCACCAAGATGGCGGGCGTGATGCTGACGCGGGCCTTGGCGCGGGCCAAGACGCGCGCTGCCTGACCGGGAGGTATAGACATGGCAAAGACGCAAATCGCGATGAAGGTGAACGGCAAGGCGGTGGAAGCGCTGGTGGAGCCCCGCACCTTGCTGATCCATTTCCTACGCGAGGAATTGAGCCTGACCGGCCCCCATATCGGCTGCGAGACCAGCCATTGCGGGGCCTGCACCGTCGATCTCAACGGCAAATCGGTCAAGTCCTGCACCATGTTCGCGGTCCAGGCGAACGGGGCGGATATCCTGACCATCGAGGGTATCGCCAATGCCGACGGATCGCTGCACGCCCTCCAGGAAGGTTTCCGTGAGATGCATGGGCTGCAATGCGGCTTCTGCACGCCTGGCATGATCACCCGCGCCCATCGCCTGCTGCAGGAAATTCCTAACCCCAGCGAGCAGGAGATCCGCGAGGGCATCGCCGGCAATCTCTGCCGTTGCACCGGCTATCAGAACATCGTGAAGGCCATTCAATACGCCGCCGCCAAGCTCAGCGGCGTGCCGGCCAAGGAGGCTGCAGAATGAACGAGATCACCCCGACATCCGCGGAACGCGCCGAGCGCCTGCAAGGCTTGGGCTGCAAGCGCAAGCGGGTCGAAGACATCCGCTTCGTCCAGGGCAAGGGCAATTACGTCGACGATCTCAGGCTGCCCGGCATGATCTTCGGCGATTTCGTGCGCTCGCCCTATGGCCATGCCCGTATCAAGAAGATCGACGCGACCAAAGCCAAGGCCGTGCCCGGAGTCATCGCCATCCTGACCGCCGCCGATCTCAAGCCCCTCAGCCTGCATTACATGCCGACGCTGGCTGGCGACGTGCAGGCCGTGCTGGCCGAGGAGAAGGTGCTGTTCCAGAACCAGGAAGTCGCCTTCGTCATCGCGGAAACCCGCGAGGCCGCCGCCGACGCGGTCGAACTGGTGGAGGTGGAATACGAATCTCTGCCGGTAATCGTCGATCCCTTCAAATCGATGGCCGCGGACGCCCCGGTCCTGCGCGAGGACATCAAGGACAAGACCGATGGCGCCCACGGCAAGCGCAAGCACTACAACCATATCTTCGAGTGGGATGTCGGCGACCGGGAGGGCACCGATGTGGCCTTCAAGAAGGCCGAGGTGACGATCAAGGAACTGATCTCCTACCAACGCGTCCATCCCTGTCCGCTGGAGACCTGCCAGTGCGTTGCCTCCTTCGACAAGATCAAGGGCGAGTTGACCGTCTGGGGGACGTTCCAGGCGCCTCATGTGATTCGCACTGTCGCCTCGCTGATTTCCAAGATCCCCGAGCACAAGATCCATGTCATCGCGCCGGATATCGGCGGCGGATTCGGCAACAAAGTCGGCGCATATCCCGGCTACATCTGCTCGGTGGTCGCCTCCATAGTCACCGGCCGGCCGGTCAAATGGGTCGAGGACCGCATCGAGAATCTCTCCAGCACGGCCTTTGCCCGCGATTACCACATGACGACGGAAATCGCCGCCACCAAGGACGGGCGGGTCACGGGCCTCAGGGTACATGTGCTGGCCGACCACGGCGCCTTCGATGCCTGCGCCGATCCGACCAAGTGGCCGGCGGGCTTCGTCAATATCGTCACCGGCTCTTATGATTTTCCAGTGGCCCATATCGGAGTCGACGGCGTCTATACCAACAAGGCGCCCGGCGGGGTGGCCTATCGCTGTTCCTTCCGCGTGACGGAGGCCGCCTATTGCATCGAACGGGCCATGGACATCCTGGCCCAGAAGCTGGGCATGGATCCGGCGGAACTGCGCATGAAGAACTTCATCCGGCGCGAGCAATTCCCCTATCAATCGGCGCTCGGCTGGGAATACGATTCGGGTGACTATCACACCGCCATGAAGAAGGCGATGGATACGGTCGGCTACACCAAGCTGCGCGAGGAGCAGAAGGACAGGCAGGCCGCCTTCAAGCGCGGCGAAACCCGTGAGCTGATGGGCATCGGGGTTGCCTTCTTCACCGAGATCGTGGGCGCCGGGCCGTCGCGCAATTGCGACATCCTGGGCATCGCCATGTTCGATTCCTGTGAAATCCGCATTCATCCCACAGGCGCGGTGATCGCCCGCATGGGCACCAAGTCGCAAGGCCAAGGCCATGAAACGACGTATGCCCAGATCCTGGCGACCGAGCTCGGCATCCCCGCCGACGATATCGCGGTGGAGGAAGGCAATACCGATACGGCGCCCTATGGTCTCGGCACCTACGGCTCGCGCTCGACGCCGGTCGCCGGCGCCGCCACCGCCATGGCGGCGCGCAAGATACGGGCCAAGGCCCAGATGATCGCGGCCCATCTGCTGGAGGTATCCGAATACGACGTGGAATGGGACATCGACCGCTTCCGCGTCAAAGGCATTCCCGAGCGCTTCAAGACCATGAAGGAGATCGCCTGGGCCGCCTACAACCGGGTGCCGCCGGGCATGGAGCCGGGTCTGGAGGCGGTGAACTACTATGACCCGCCCAACATGACCTTCCCCTTCGGCGCCTATATCTGCATCGTCGACGTGGATGTGGACACGGGCCAGACCAAGGTCCGCCGCTTCTATGCGCTGGACGACTGTGGCACGCGGATCAATCCCATGATCATCGAAGGCCAGGTCCACGGCGGGTTGACGGAGGCCTTCGCCATCGCCATGGGCCAGGAAATCCGCTACGACGAAACCGGCAACATCACCGGTCCGTCGCTCATGGATTATTTCCTGCCGACGGCTGTGGAGACGCCGAAATGGGAGACCGACTGGACCACCACGCCCTCGCCCCATCATCCCATCGGCGCCAAGGGCGTGGGCGAGAGCCCGAACGTCGGCGGCGTGCCCTGTTTTGCCAATGCGGTGAACGATGCTTTCAAATTCCTGGGCTCGACCCATATTTCCATGCCGCATGACAATTGGCGGACATGGACGGTGGCCGAGAAATTGGGCCTGCATGGATAGCAGTCGAGGCCAAGCGCATCACCCCCACCCCGGCCCGCCCCCATCGAGGGGGCGGGGGAAGAAGAAGGGCGCCGCTTTCGACTCCCTTCCCCCTTGCGGCGCGATGTCGACAAGGTAGGGCGCCCGATGACACTCACACGAGAACAGATCGCCGAGCGGCTGCTGACGGTGGGTTATGTGGCCGAGCGCGATCTGGCCATGGCCCTTTGGCTCATGGATTACCTGAAGCGCCCGCTGCTGTTGGAGGGCGAGGCGGGCGTAGGCAAGACGGAGGTGGCCAAGGCGCTGGCCGCCCTCCACGAGACGGAGTTGATCCGCCTGCAATGTTATGAGGGGCTGGACCAGAACACCGCTCTTTACGAGTGGAACTATCAGCGCCAGCTGCTGGCCATCAAGGCCCGCGAGGGCGCGGGCGAAACCGCCGACGCCATCGAGGAACACATCTTTTCGGAAAAATACCTGCTCGAACGGCCGCTGTTGGCGGCGATCCGGCGCCCGCGCCCGCCAGTGCTGCTGGTCGACGAAGTGGATCGCGCCGATGAGGAGTTCGAGGCCTTTCTTCTCGAACTGCTGTCGGACTTCCAGGTCAGCATTCCGGAGCTGGGGACGGTGACCGCCGTCTCGATTCCCCGGGTGGTGCTGACATCGAACGGCACGCGGGAATTGTCGGACGCGCTACGCCGGCGCTGTCTCTATCACTATGTGGATTTCCCCGGTGTCGATCGGGAAGCCCGCATCATCCTGACTCGGCTTCCAGCCATCGATAGTGGCCTCGCCCAGCAGGTGGCCCGCATGGTGGCCTCCATCCGCAAGGAGGATTTGCGCAAGGTGCCGGGCGTGGCCGAAACGCTGGATTGGGCTGCCACCTTGGCCGGGCTCGGCGTGCATGATCTGCGCCAGGAGCCCGAGGCCGTCCAGGAAACCTTGATCTGTCTGCTGAAGACCCAGGAAGACCGCGCCCGGGTCACTCGTGAGGTGACGGACCGGCTTCTGGGAAAAGTCGCCTGATGAGCCCTGTTTCCGGCCAGGAACCCAGCATGAGCATCGGCGCCAGCATTCGCCGGCAGCTGGCGGGTTTCGTGCGGACTCTCCGCGACAACGGCTTCGCGGTCGGGTTGGCCGAGACGCGCGATGCTTTGACGATTCTCGCCTCGCCGGCGGCAAGGCGGCCAACCTCGCTGTCGGCGGCCTTGCGCGCCCTCTTCTGCGCGACCCATGAGGATTGGCAGCGCTTCGACGAAATCTTCCAGGCCTACTGGCTGGGGCGCGGCATGCGCCGTCGCCAGCAGGTATCCGGCAGCCCGACCGGGCGGCGCAAGGCTCAGCGCCAGTTCTCCGCCCCGGGCGTGCCGCAAGAACAACCCGGCCTGCCCGATCACACCGAGCGGCGCGAGGGTCCGGAGAACGACAACCCGGCCGATGGCCGCGGCCGGCGCGGCGGCGCCACCCGATCCGAGAACCTGAGCGCCACCGACCTGCGCCATATCGCCGATCCGGATGACGTCGCCGCCGCCCACGACCTTGCCGAACGCCTGGCGCGCAGAATGCGCGCCCGGCTGTTGCGCCGCGAGCGACCGCGCCGCCAGGGCCGACGCCTCGATCTTCGACGAACGATCCACCGCAGCATTTCCCACGGCGGGACGCCCATCGATCTGGTCTGGCGTCGGCGCAAGGTGAAGCCCCTGCGCCTCGTCATCCTGCTCGATGCGTCGGGCTCCATGAGCCTCTACACGGCCTTCTTCGTGCGCTTCATCCATGGGGTGGTGGATA
>Ga0137363_10000962_pt1 | contig 16239 bp, 7 predicted proteins | sample MadtaG_FD_104800 | JGI IMG/M metagenome (GOLD analysis project Ga0137363, IMG submission 104800) | Vadose zone soil microbial communities from Angelo Coast Range Reserve, California, USA - Mad1_115_16 metaG | ecosystem: Environmental > Terrestrial > Soil > Vadose zone | place: USA: California...
AATGGTTGATTCAACCCCCTCAAGCTCGTGCAATCGAATTGGATCGTGCACAGATTTGTATTCCAAACTAGCCCGCTCGTCTACCGCGCGCTCAAGCAATTGTTTCGCCGTCTCGGCGCCCACCGCCAGACGAATTTGCAAGGTCGTCTGTGCCGCTTCGGGAACCACATTCGCCCGCGTACCACCCGAAATCACTCCGATGTTGCAGGTCGTTTCGCCAAATTGTGAGTCGGCAGGCCACTCGATCTTGCGCACGTCATCCAGGACGTTTAGCAACTTCACGATTGCCGAATCACCCTGCTCAGGATAGGCCGAGTGGGCCGCACGCCCGCCAGCCTTGATCGTAACTTGCAAAGAACCTTTGGTCCCAATAGCCAGTCGATTGTCTGTCGGCTCACCATTGATCAGGTAAAGACACGAAGCAGCCAACGGATGTTCGTTCAAAGCTTTGGCGCCGGCGCTGGTTGCTTCTTCATCGACAGTAAAGATCAGGCCAATTTCATTTACGCCTTCCGCACGAAGCTTCTCTGCCGCGGCAATCTGCGCTGCGATGATTCCTTTCGCATCACAAGCGCCGCGACCGTAGATGAATTCGTCGTCTTCACTCGCGGCGATATAGGGCGGCACGGTGTCCATGTGGGTCGACAACACCACCTTAGGCTGCTTACCCGTCGTCGCGATCACGTTGGCGCGATCCTTCTCGATTTCCTGCAGATCAACCTGATAGCCACGCCGGTTAAGCAATTCGGCGAGCGACGTGCCGACATGAAACTCTTCACCGGTCACCGACGGAATATCAATCAGCTCACGAGTGAGCTTGAAAACATCGATCGGCTCAGTCAAGGCACAACCCCCTCGGCGAAAGATTAAGTGGTACAGTGGCCCGACTCCGGATCCCCAGCCGGGCATCCCGGCTGGGGTGAGGCGGTAAGGGAGGGCTCAGTGTCATGCTATGGCCCCCTCCTTTATATCGATCTTAACCGAGCTGTTGGCGGATACATCCTCAAAGCAGACATAGTGCAGACGCTTGATGGTTTCAATCGCGCGTGATTCTTCCACCATGAATGTTAGATTCACACTCGACGCTCCGACAGAAATCATCGCCACGTTGATGTCGCTAATCTCGGAAAAAACGCGCGCGGCAATTCCCGGCGTATTGCGCAACCCTTCGCCGACGATCGAGATAATCGTGCGATGCCCTTCGACCTCAACCGCGCCCAACTGTTCCAGTTCAGGAACCAATTCAGGCAGCGAGCTGGCGTTGTCAATCGAAAGCGAGACACTTACCTCAGAAGTCGTGACCACGTCGACAGCGGTCTGATGGCGATCGAAAATTTCAAACAGCGCGCGCAGAAAACCGTAAGCGCCGAGCATGCGCGCCGAACTCACCTGCACCGTGGTAATCCCGTTCTTGTGCGCGATGGCTTTGACAGTTTGCGGCGCGGCTTCGGACTCAGCGACGATCAGCGTGCTGGCTCCAGCGGCCGCGCGCGAGTTACAAACGCGCACCGGGATTCGCCGATCGATCGCCGGCTGAATTGTCTTGGGATGCAAGACCTTGGCGCCAAAATAAGCGAGCTCAGCGGCTTCTTGATATGACAAAACCGGAATCGTCCGTGCTTTGTTCACGATGCGCGGATCGGCCGTCAGCACCCCGCTGACATCGGTCCAAATCTGAATCTCACGCGCCTCAACCGCGGCGCCAATAATCGCCGCCGAATAATCCGAGCCACCGCGGACCAACGTGGTGGTAACTCCATTGCAGGTGCTGCCGATGAATCCTCCCAGCACAGGAATTCGCGAAGACTTCAACAGCGGCAGCAGTTCGGCTCGGGCGGTCGATGCCGTCTCAGGCAGCGGCGTCGCGTTCCCATAATTGTCATCTGTCCTAAGACAACGACGCGCGTCAATGTAGCGCGACGCCAGGTGGTTTTCGCGCAACACGGCGGCGAGCAGTTGCGCACAAAGTTGTTCGCCATACGCGACTATTTCATCCTGGAGCGGCGGGTGCGTTACCGGATGCACGGCAATAATCTTGTGGAGTTGGCGAATTTCACGCCGGGCGACCGCGACTATCAATTCAAATGCGGCGCATGACTCCGCTTTGAGCAGTTCACGGGCAATCGAGATATGCCGCCGCAGATCATGGTCCAGCGATCTGGTGGCGGCGCGCGCGTCGCCTCCGATGGCTTTCTGAACGCTGGCGAGCAACGCGTTGGTGAATCCGCCTATGGCCGAGACGACAACCACCGGTCGCGACGCAACGCCCGCTTTCACGATCGCCGCGACATTGCGAAACGCAGTCGCGTCTTCGACGGACGTGCCGCCAAATTTCATGATGGTTGGATTCATGGGAATCAGTTGGCTTTTTCTATGGGCCAGCGCCGTCAACGACATTCATGGGTCGGTACCGCGAGCGGTAGCGACCGGGTTAATCGCATACAGCCGCCATTGATCGGGACCCGGTCGCTACCGCTCTCGGTACTGACCTCAGTCATGCCTCCAACAGCTTTGCTGAGAAAACAAAAAAGGGCCAATCGCAAAGCATACGACTGGCCCCTCGAACTCGAGAAACTTTAGCGCCGTAAAACATTCGGCGCGCGTGTCGTAGCTCTCCACCGAGCGGTGTCAGAAGCCCGCGCGTCAGCAAGGGCTCGTTAACTCGTTAACCAGCCCTTCCTCACGGTCGGGCTTCTGAAACACCTCAGTGACAGTCCTGCGGATTTAGCCACAGCAACCAACTCGTCCCAGCCTGAAGACGCCCGCACGAGTTTCGGCGACCTTTCCCTTTCACCGAGCCGTCATCGAACCCTTCACGTTCTTCGACTCGCCTACTTTTGAAGGCCGCGCCTCTACTTCGGAATTGCAAAGAACTTCGAAAGAACCTGAAAACTAACTGGCAGCACGATCTTTGTCAAGCCGGTATTAAGTCCGCGCAGCGGACGAATGAAAATAGCCCAGCCATTTTATCGCTGGGTCTGCGTCAGACAAAAGCCGCTGAGCCCGTGAAGTGGGCGGCTGATACAGAACCGCGACCGGTAGGGAGCGGGACAAGGACTCAAGAATCACTTCGCGCGGCTACTCAAAATCAGATCCCGTTCGAGACGGTTGCGTCCTGATCCCGGTCGCCACCGCTCCCGGTTCTGTACCGCTCGACCGCTGCGCGGACTCTTCTTCATAAAAAACGACTGATCCCACCGATGAATCGTTGGCTATTAGAATTCGTCCGCTGCGCCGACAACCGAATTGCCTATCGCTTCATAACTGGATCCCGACCTAATCATCTGTCCCCCGCTTGATTGCCCACTTCCCGCTCTCGTACAATCTCAACTTGCATTGCGTGGTAAAACTGGAGCATCCGACGGCCTTTAAGAGTAGTAAGAACCATTATGAGTTTCGATAAAGTCCTAACCAAAGTTTTTGGGAGCAGTAACGAGCGGTTTCTGAAGAGCATTCGTCCGATTATTGGGCAAATTAACGAGTGGGAACCCGAGATCCAGGGGCTTTCCGATGACGAACTGCGGGCGCGCACCGAAGGTTTCAAAGAGCGGGTTGCCGACGCTGTCAAGGACTCGGCCAACAAGGACGATCGCAAACGTCGCGAGCAGGATGCGCTGAATGAAATCCTGCCGGAGGCCTTTGCCCTGGTCCGTGAAGCCAGCAAGCGCACTACCGGCATGCGGCACTTTGATGTGCAGATGATCGGCGGCATCGTCCTGCACCAGGGGAGAATTTCCGAGATGCGCACCGGCGAAGGCAAAACCCTGGTCGCAACTTTGCCGGCTTATCTCAACGCGCTAACTGGCCGCGGCGTACACGTCATAACCGTGAACGATTATCTCGCCGCTCGCGACGCCGAATGGATGGGCCAGATCTATCGCTTCCTCGGTTTGACGGTCGGCTGTATTCAGAACGACATGGATGACTTTGAGCGGCAGGCCGCTTACAACGCCGACATTACCTATGGCACCAACAACGAGTTCGGCTTTGACTATCTGCGCGACAACATGAAGTTCGACCTCGGCACCTGTGTGCAGCACGGTCACTATCATGCGATCGTCGACGAAGTTGATTCGATCCTGATTGACGAAGCGCGCACACCTTTAATCATCTCCGGACCTTCGGAAGAATCAACCGACAAGTACTATCAGGCCAACGCGATCATTCCGCAGCTGCAGCGCGGTGAAGAATTAGAAGAAGGCAAGAAGACCGGCGATTACATCGTCGACGAGAAAAACCATTCGGCCGTGCTGACCGAAGAAGGGGTGGACAAAGCGGAACGGCTGCTCGGCGTCGGCAATCTTTACGATCCGGGAAATATGGAATTGCTGCACTGCGTCGAGCAGGCCCTGAAGGCGCACACGCTCTACCGGCTCGATCATCAGTATGTGGTGCAGAACGGCGAAGTGATCATCGTCGATGACTTCACCGGCCGCTTGATGAAAGGCCGCCGCTGGTCGGATGGATTGCACCAGGCCGTCGAAGCGAAGGAAGAGGTAAAGATCGAACGCGAGAACCAAACGCTCGCGACTATTACTCTGCAGAATTATTTCCGGCTCTACGAAAAGCTCTCGGGCATGACCGGAACCGCTGAGACCGAAGCCGGCGAGTTTCACTCGACTTACAAGCTCGAAGTGATCGTCATCCCGACGCACATGCCGATGGTGCGCAAAGATAATCCGGACATGATCTATCGGACGCTGCCGGAGAAGTGGGACGCGGTCGTGGAAGAGATTCAGGTGCGATACGAGCATGGCCAACCGGTGCTGGTGGGCACGGTCTCGGTGGAAAACTCAGAGTTGATCGCGCGGCGTTTGCAGCGAGTGGGCGTCCCGCACAACGTTTTAAACGCGAAGTATCACGAACGTGAGGCCGAAATCGTCGCGCAAGCTGGACGCAAAGGCGCCATTACGATCGCCACAAACATGGCCGGCCGCGGGACGGACATTCTGCTCGGCGGCAATCCTGATTTCATGGCGCGCGAATTTCTCAAAGATGAAGAAATCGATCCGGACGAGGCGACCGAAGATCAATGGAAGGAAGCATTCGCCAAGGCCAAGCGCATCGTCGAATCAGAACACAAGGAAGTAGTTGAGCGCGGCGGCCTGCATATCCTGGGGACTGAACGCCATGAATCGCGGCGCATCGACAATCAGCTTCGTGGGCGCTCAGGCCGCCAGGGCGATCCAGGATCATCTCGTTTCTTTCTTTCGCTCGAAGACGATCTGATGCGCATCTTTGCCGGCGACAAGGTCAAGGCGCTGATGCAGCGGCTCGGCATGGAAAAAGGCGTGGCGATCGAATCCAAGATGGTTTCCAAGCGCATCGCCGCCGCGCAGAAATCAGTCGAAGGCCGCAACTTTGAAACTCGCAAGCACCTGCTGGAATACGACGACGTCATGAACAAGCAGCGCGAGACCATCTATGGTCTGCGCCGCCAATTGATGGAAGAACCGGATCAGCGAGAATACCTGGTGGGTGAAACGGGCGTCGCCCGTGACTTGCTCGCGGACACCACCAGGCAATATCTGGATCCAAATGTTTCTGAGGATGCCTGGGACATCGAGAACTATAAGGTCAAGATCCAATCGATCTATGGCCTGGCTGCGGACGCCGAAGACATCGACTTCAGACATGCCAACCCAGAAGAGATCGAGGATCAAATTTGGGAGAAGCTCAAGGCCAAGTACGCCGACAAGGAAAAACAGATTGGCGACGAAGCGATGCGCACCTACGAGCGCATCATCATGCTCAACATCATCGACGCGCAATGGAAAGATCACCTCCTGGCGCTCGATCACTTAAAGCAGGGCATTGGTTTGGTGGGCTATGGCCAGAAGGATCCGCTGGTCGAATATAAGAAAGAAAGCTTCGATATGTTCCAGGCCATGCTGGACCGCATCGATACCTTCACGATCCGATCGCTCTTTAACCTGCAAGTCGTCGCTGAACAACAGCCCGACGAACTACAAAGGCGTCGGGCCGCGCGCCCGAGGTCGATGAATTTCACCGGCCCCAATCAGGGCGCGGCCCCCGCCGGGGAAGAAGCCGGCAAAGTGAAGACCGTCGTCCGCAGCGAGCCCAAGGTAGGCCGCAACGATCCCTGTCCTTGCGGATCAGGAAAGAAGTATAAGAAGTGTCACGGCACAACGATGTGACTCTTAATTTAATCTGATTTTTTCGAGGGCGATACAAGAAATGCGCGCCAAGGTGGTTCTCACAGCGCTGCTCCTCCTGGTTCCGTCAACGGCCGGTCTGTCATCGGTTCGCTATTCACGCCTCCTTGCCGCCAGCATTCAGAGATCGCACAGGGAACTCGAAACCAAACTCGAATCTCAATACCGGGAAACCCAAAAGCTTTTTGCCTCACCGCCAAGTCCGATCGGCCGCTTGCCTGTCGATTATCGTCGTCTAATTCGCGAATGGCAGGACGATCTTGCGCAGAGTTTTGTGCGGGCGGCCGCGACGGTGGAAGAAATTCTGGCGCTGAATCCTCCCAATCGAGAAATGTGGCAGGAACGACTCGAGACTCTGCGTCTGTATTCACAGCCGATCAGCAGCCCTGAAGAGCGGCGTGTCTTCGGTTCGGGTGAGGTGCAAACATCGGCGCGAATCCTTGAGACTCCGATGGCCGAATACACGGATGAAGCACGCGCCGCAAAAACGCATGGCGACGTCAGACTACGTGTAGTTTTGGCCTCCGATGGCACCGTTAAGAATGTCTTTCCAATCAAGTCCCTGGGCCACGGCTTGACTGAATCCGCAATGAAGGCGGCGCGGCAAATCAAATTCGAGACGGCCCTGAGAAATGGCGAGCCGGCCTCGGAGTTTATGACCTTCGTTTATGAGTTTGAAAAAGGCCGTTCGAAGCAGCCCTACATTCCCAGAACAATATTCTAGTACGCCGCCTGGCTCGAGGGATTAGCGAAGCTTCGCCTGGATCTGAAACGCTCCTGCGACTTTCTTCTTATCAACAATTGCAGTCTCCTCTCGGCTGCTCATTTAGGTTAAACTCTTTCCGTGACTACTGAAGTCAAATCCAGCAATCCCGTCGTCAAATCAATTATCTCGGGCAATGCACCGCCGGCCGCTCGTCTGGCGGCCGCGCGCGGCTTGTTGCCGTTACCACAGGCTGATCTGCTTGAGGCTCTGGTTCATCTCGGCGCCGACAATGACCCGAACGTAGCTGGCGCGGCGCAATCCACGCTGGCCGAACAGCAACCTCAGGACCTCTTGAGCATAGCGAGGACAGATGACGTTGCGCCCTCGGTCCTCGGATACATGGCCTCCCTTTCCGGCGGTGGACGCGATTTGCACGAAGCAGTGGCCGGCAACCTCAACACACCGGACGAGGCGATCGCTTTGCTCGCTCGCATCACCGCGGACGCATCCTTGCTTGAATTCATTACCTTGAATCAACAACGTTTGATTAGGGCGCCGGGAATTATCGACGCAATTCTGCTGAATCCGGCGCGCACAGCTGAAGCCGAACGCCGCGCCAGGGAAACGCGACGAGAGTTTTTCGAGAAAGAGAGGGGCGCGCGGCAAATCGCCCAGGAGTTGCGCGCTCGGGGAAACAGCGCGGCGGCGGAATTCTTTGAATCCGCTGAGTTGGCCAGCGGGTCCGGCGCCCTGTCGATCGACGATGCATGGGTGATTGCCCAGCACATCGAAGTTTCAGATGCCGACATCGATGATTCCTGGCTGGCGCGCGAGTTCATTGAAGAAATGATGGTCGAGACGTCTGAGCAAATCGCGGCCAATGCTCAGGCCGTAATTAAGGCGGAGCAACTCGAAGGCAATGCCTCCCCCGAACGTATCTCGCTAATTCGACGAATCATGTTTATGTCAGTAAAAGATCGAGTCAAGCTGGCGACAAAGGGCGACCGGGAGGCCCGCGGAATCCTTATTCGTGACTCGAACAAGATCGTCGCCACTGGGGTGATACATAACCCACGGCTGAGTGATCAGGAGGTTGAAAATATCGCGACTATGCGCACGGTCGCAGAAGAGGTTCTTCGCCTGATAGGCATGAATCGAGCGTGGGCCCGTTCGTATCCTATTATTCATAACCTGGCCCGGAACCCTCGCACACCAATGGCCACCGCCGTTCATATTCTTTCCCGCATTCGGACAAAGGATCTAAAGGCGATCTCTCTCAATCGCAACGTATCAGAGGCAGTGAGGCGTCAGGCGTATAGGCTGTCGGAGATGCGCACGCCTTGAATCTACGCCGGATCCCTGGTCATGGCAGACCTCTACCTGTCACAGACCTGTTACAAATTCGTCAATTTTAGCTTGACGAACTGCCCGGACGGGTATAGATTCGGCCTTGCAACCAATCTTCAGTTGTTTGAAATGCGGTGTTAGACAGGGCGAGGCTTTCAAAATAAAGGATCAAAGTAGTTAGAAGCAGCGCGGCAGCTTTTATTATCTTCGGCCGCGGACTTTATACCGCCGAAACAGAAAGCACCCCTTTGAAGTACAGGATCGGCCATATGCGACGATTCTCAAGTCTGTGCCTAGCCACCCTGATAGACCCGAACCTACCCTGATGTTTTCGCCCCGCCCCTTCGCAAGAATTGGCGGGGCGATTTTCTTTCACATTTCCGATTGTCAATTTCCCAATTGCCAATTTGATCCGCGCGGCCGGAGTGTATTGTCTTAATTTGCCTTGCGGCGCTGAGTTGGCCTTGGGTTCTGAGTAATTGTGCGGTGCATAGGCAGGATGGAATCAGTATCGGGCGCGATAGCGACCGGGTTTTCACTCACGCGATACCTTACATTAGCGGCGCAACGAGCCGGTCTCTACCACTTCCGGTACTGACCTGGTCCATAGCAATTGCAATAACGCGATCCAGGGCTATAGCGCCGGGATGTCAGAAATCGGCAATTGAAAATTGGCAATCGAAAATGCCTCACATCGCCAACCCGCCGTCAACCTGAATCACCTGGCCCGTGATATAGCGAGCGTCCTCAGAAAGCAGAAAACAAGCGATCCGCGCGACTTCGTCACTCTCGGCGAACCTGCCTAGCGGAATTTGCTCCAGTATCTTCACCCGGTAATTTTCGTCCAGAGACCCGGACATATCGGTCGCCACCATACCCAGCGCCAGGGCGTTTACGGTAACCTGGCGGCTCGCCACTTCGCGCGCAAGCGCCTTGGTCAAACCAATCATGCCGGCCTTTGAAGCCGAGTAGTTCGACTGGCCAGCCATGCCGATGACTCCGCTGATCGAGGTAATATTTAGAATCGACCCGCCCCCATCCTGCCGCAACATCACACGTAGCGCAGCCTTGGCGAAGTTCCATGCCCCCTTCAAATTTGTGTCGATGACTGCGTCCCAATCATCTTCCTTCATTCGCAGAATCAGCGTGTCCCGCACAATGCCGGCGTTGTTCACCAGAAAATCGATGCGTCCAAGCGAGTCTTTGACCTGCTTTACCATCTCTGCCGCGGCCTGAGTGTCGGCAACATCTCCCTGCGATGTCATCGCCCGCACGCCCAGCGCTTCGATTTCTGTTTTCAGGGTTTCGGCAGCCGCCGCACTTTGCGCATAGTTGAAGGCGACGTCGGCCCCGCGCCGCGCGAGTTCCAGCGCAATGGCGCGGCCAATCCCGCGCGTCGCACCGGTGACGATTGCACTGCGACCAGTAAATTGTTTTTGTTCAGCCATTCTTAAAGTCCGACTCAATTCGGCTTAATGATTCCAGATACTGTCGAAACTCAGACGCCAGATCCTGGTGCTTTAGAGCTAACTCTACGGTGGCAATCAAAAAGCCAAGTTTGTCACCCGCATCGTAACGGGTTCCTTCAAATTGAACCGCGTAAAAATCGCGCTTCCGCAAGAGGGCGCGCATCGCATCGGTAATCTGAATTTCGCCGATTGCGCCCGGCGTCGTTTTGGAAATCTCTTCAAAGATTTCCGGCGTCAGGATATAGCGGCCAATAATCGCCAGGTTCGAAGGCGCCTTTGCCAATGGCGGCTTCTCAACCATGTCCTTTATTCGATAGACACCGTCTTCAACCTCGTCGACATCGAGGACTCCGAAACGTGAAATCGCCTCGCCCTCAACCCGCATGGTTGCCAACACCGGCGCGTCGTATCTTTCGTAGACATCTAGCAACTGCCGTAGGGCCGGGGTCTCGGAGTCGATGATGTCGTCGCTCAGCATTACGGCAAAGGGCTCTTCACCGACCAGGTCGCGAGCCTGCAAAATGGCGTGACCCAGACCGAGGGCCTCGCTCTGGCGGACATAGCTGACGCGCGCCATGTCAGTGATCTCGCGCACCAGCTGCAGGTCCGCGTCCTTGCCGCGCTCTTTCAGCACAGCTTCCAGTTCAAAGGAAACATCGAAGTGATCTTCGATAGCGCTCTTGCCGCGACCCGTCACAATTATGACTGACTCAATCCCTGAGGCAACGGCTTCCTCGACGACGTATTGAATCAGCGGCTTGTCGACCAGCGAGAGCATTTCTTTTGGCGAGGCTTTAGTCGCCGGCAGAAAGCGCGTGCCGAGGCCGGCGGCGGGAAAGACTGCTTTGCGTACTCTCTGCGGCATAATCGTTGCTGTCTCTCATATCATAGTGCTACGGATAGAGACAAACGCTGACCGATCGGTGGAAGTAAAACTTAGATGGGCGCGACATCTGAGTCGGAGCGTGGACATCTTGTCCGCCAGCGGGCAAGGCCCGCTCAGCCTTCCGCATGAGAATCCGCTTGATCAGAGCGTGCGCGCTGCGCGCTCAGGCGGACAGTATGTCCGCGCTCCGTTACTACTGTGAATCGATCAGCGAGCCCTTTTACTCCAAAACTCTGATTCGGATTTCGGCGCCGTTCGTGCGGATTTCCGGAACGTACATCGCATGGCCCAGCACGGGCAACGCATGGAACGCGCCCGGACTTTCAGCTCTCATTTCATAACTAATTTGCCAGACACCTTCGGGAAGATGATCGATGAAGAGAGCGACTTTGCGATCGCGCAGTTCCTGATAAACCCACTGCTCGCGGCCCGTGAAATTGGCGCCCGAAGTAAAATTCATGAGCGTCGAGTTCCTGCTTTTCAGCGCGCCGGACTTGAGCTCTTTAGCATACACATTCGCTCCACTGCGCAGCGCTACCGCCTCGAGCCCTGACGGTTTTAGATCTTCGAACAGCAGATAGTCATAGTTGTTCTTGGCTTCGATGGTCAGTACTGTCTCAACCCGCTCGCCGCTCTTCACCGTTTCTCCATCATTCAAGGGAACACGTTCTGAGACGTAGCCCTTCAGCAGCGTCTGATGATTCACGAGTTTGAAATACTGCCGCCGCACGAAGATCTCGTGGCCCGCCGGCGTCACCGGTTCTTCCAGACTGAAGAATTTTGTCTGCGCCGAGAAATAGATCGGCCCTGAGCCGCGCTGACGGCGAATCATGATCTCGTTAGCGCCATCGCGAATGACTTCACGAGGAATTTCGAACTGTGTGGGCGCGCTGAGCGCATCATCCGCGTTAATTTGTTTGGTAGCGATCGATTTTCCATTCACCAGTAATTCGTAACCCATTTGCGGCTGGATTTCTCTGGTGGTGCGCAGATATTCGTCCAGCGTCAGCACGACAATCGCCGTATCGCGGGTGTTGTTCCACTGGGAGCCGCGGCGGTTCTTGATTAGCCAGTTGGTGACTGGTTCGATCAGTTTGTTGCCGGGATCGATCTCCAGCAGCGCGCGCAGGGCAAAGGACGTGGCCTCGATGCCGCCATCGGACCAGCGCCAGTAGATGCCATCTTCGCCCCAGTGCGCGTTGCCGATGACTGAAGGATCGGAAGATTGCCCGCCCGTCTGGACGATTGAAATGTCAGGTGTGGCATCAATCTTTACGCCATTTTCAAGATTTTGAATCAGCGTCTTGGCCTGATCGTTATAACCAAAGCCGTGCGCGGCCAGCGCCAGCAGAGCGCGCGTGTAAGCGTTGAGATTGTCCCGATTAGTCCAAAGGTTGTTGAAAGCCTTAGCCTGGAACTGGCTAACTGCGCCTGGCTGCTGACCGTCGTGATACGAAGCCAGCGCGTACAGCATCCAGGCCTGCACGTCAGAGTTGGTCTCTTCTTCAACCAGTTCCTTGTCCAGATAACCGGCCGCGTTTGCCAGCGGTTCAGACTTGATGTTGATGCCGCCTTGGCGGGCCAGCGTCATGCCCCATAGGACATAAGCCGTCATGAAGTGATCGCTGTTGCCTTCTTTCCACCAGCCCCAGCCGCCATCGGAGTGTTGGAAATTGTAGAGACGATCCAGACTCTGTTTAGTGATCGCGTCGAGCTCACTCAAATCATGCTTGCCTTTCGGATGAGTTGCCGCGGCGGTTGACTGTTCGATCCCGCCGAAGATCTTATTCATCGCCGTTTCGGGTTTGAGTCCGAGATCGCGCAGCGTTTTGGCCGTGATCGCCGCCGGCAGAAAACGGCTCATCGTCTGTTCGGTGCAACCGTACGGATAGTCGATGAGATAAGGCATCGCGTCGAGCATGGTAGTGGCCATGCTGGGAGCAACCTGGACCGAAAGCGTGGTCGAGTCAGCCCGCCGTTCTTTGGGAATGTCGAGCTTAACTGTAACGCTATCGCCGCGTATCTTCCCTGAACGCGAAACAAATTTTTCGATGCCATGCTCGTAGACTGTGTATGTCTTCTCCATTGCGTCGGCGTATTTTTCACCGCGCGCTTCGACTTTCAGTTTTGCGTCGCCGGCCTGAGCGACGTTCACGAGCCAATCTACGCGGGCCTCGCTGTTTGCTTTAACTTCGATCGGCGCTTGTTCGCCTTTCACTGACTTTCCGTCGACGACGAAGCCGGAAACGGTAAGCCCTTCGGCGGCTAACGCAGGCGCGACACGCATAGGCCGATCGGTATTGTTATTGATCACACCTGAAACGGTGACCTGATCTCCGACCACAAAGAAACGTGGAGCTTCAAGTCGGACGATGAGCGGTTGTTTGGTTCGCGTTGAAGTATCGCCAATGCCGAACTGATTGACGGCTGTAACCGCGCGGGCCGTCGCCGACCAGGTCGTCAACGAATCGGGGTACTTGACCTTCACGCTCGCGTTGCCGTTCTCATCTGTGCGAACGTCGGGCTGCCAGAAAATCGTCGAGCGAAAATCGCTCCGGACCTGTACCGCGGGTTCCTGGCCTGGTGGTGGAGGCGCCTTGGCTGGCGCAGGCGCTTTAGTATTCCGGGCGACTATGACGGAATCCGTGACCACCATTGCCTCGGCCTTTGCCACCCCGGCCGAGTCGCCCCGTGACAGGCCATTAATGGTGAGCGTGCCCGAAGGTCTCTCTTCTTCGCCTCTAAGAGCGGCGTTATCGTCTTTGCCGGCGACTCCAGATTGCGAACGCTGTCGTGCGGTGATCAGTTCGTCAGTAAACCGCTTGTCGGTGCCTTCGACCAGGCGCGCATATGACTTTTGATTGAACGTGCTCTGCGTTTGCACCGTGTGCACGCGTTTCTCGCCGTAATAGAACTGGCGTGGGTCACCAGCGTAATCCTGCTGGATGTACTTCACTGATTCGTCGATCAGTCCGAGAGCAATTTCTGCCGCCACCGGCTTTCCGTTTGCATCTCGAGCAGTAATCGAAAGAGATCCTTCTTCCCGCGGCTGGTATTGTTCGCGGTCGGCCTTAACGTCTATGGAAAGAAACTGCTGCACGGGCGGGATGATCACCTGCTTGTTATCGATGAACATTTGCGCTTCGCTCACCATCGCCGCGTTGAGAAAGATATTCGGAACATGTTTTTCCTCGATCGGCAGTTCGATGAGTTTCGCGGTGCCGGTCACGTGTATAAGCTGATAGCTGTACAGATCCTGACCTTCAACGCTGAACAGGACATAGCGATCGTTAGTCGGCACGGAAATCATCACCGGCGCTGTCTGGCCGGAGCGGAAGGTGTCTTTGTCGACTATGATTTCAACGCCGCCCGGACGATATCCCAATTCGGTCGTGGCGTTGGTCGCCACCATGACGGTTGTTTCGGCAGTGATCGGCGGCAGGAAACGTCCGCGTTTGCCATTGCCCTGACTGCTTTCCCAGGCGACGCGATAATAGCCGTCGCGCTCAGGAATGAAATTTAGCTGGGCCGACCCTTCGGCGTCAGTCTTTAGAGTTTGGGTGAGAATGTCGTCGTGTTGATAGCCGCGAAACTTGAGTTGCCATGGCTTCTGACCCTTTGCCACAGGGGGCGGAAAAGATTTTTCGCGCAGTAAGCGAAGCTCCTCGCCTTTCACTTCGCGGCCCGCAGGATCGAGCCAGACTTCGTACCAATAGTCGCGCGTGACTTTGATGGTCCCCTCGGTGGCCACTGGCTGCTCATTCGCGTCGAGCGCCTTAATGTCAACCGTGACCTTGTCTTTGGGCCGATAGATATTCCGCTCGGGCCGCGGATAGACATAGTAGCGCTGGCGCGTGACTCGCACAGTATCGCTGGCAATGATCTCGCGGCGAGAAGAATCGGTAACGCGAGCTTCGATGTGATACTGAAAGTCCTGATTATAGTTTTCACGCGGTGTATCGAAAGTAATTGTCGCTTTGCCGGTCGCGTCAGTCTTGATCGTTTCGCGCTTGATGATTTGCCCCTGGCCGCCATAGTAGTAACGGCCCTGCTGCTCAATATCATCGTAGTACCAGGCGTACTCGTGACGCGGATACCAGTAGTGATAGAAAGCGTTCTGGTAGACAACGACTTCAACCAAAGCGTTACTAACGGGTCCGCCGAAGTAGTAGTCAGCCTGGATGTTGGCCTCTACTTTCTCGCCCAGACGAAATGACTTCTTGCGGCCGTTTTCTTCGGGAGTTTTCACCGCCACTTTGAATTCGGGCAGTTTGTATTCTTCCAGCCGAAACAGCTTCGCGTCGCCGATTTGGTGGGCACGACCCTGGTCCCAGAACTGCACCTGATACTCGCCGAGCGGCAATTGATCAGACAGCTCCAAAGAACTCCAGGCTGCCCCAAACGCGTTGAGGGTGGCCTTGCCTTCGCTGATCTTGGCGCCCTGTGGATTGTTGATCTGATATTCGACGACTTGATTGGCCGGCGTCGAATAAACGCCGTCCGCGAAACGGCGCGCAATAAATTTCCATTGCACCGTTTCTTTTGGTCGGTAAGCCGGACGATCTGTAAAGGCGTAAATTTTCCACGCTTGATCGGCGCGATCGTAACTATTGGCATAGCCGTTCGAGAAAGCCTGCCGTTCGCCACTAACCGCGGAGGCAAAAAGACTGTGCGAGTTGTCGGCTCCCTTCATGGCAAAGGGCGCCAGGCCGTCTTTGTTGGTGGTCTGCAGTTGTTTGCGCCAGTGCCACTTCTGATTTGCATAGTAGCTTTCCCACAGCGCCACCGCGGCGTTTGGGATCGGCGCCCCGGTTACCGCGTTACAAAAATAGACTAGCGCCTGCTTTGCCGATGACTTGAGGACAATCGCCGCGTCGGTAATCATGACGACGTCACGCGATGACGACGAACCGCTCCGGGCCTCAAGCAGATATGCGCCGACCGGCAACTTGCCTTCGATGCGCAACTGTTCGGTGACCGGTTTGTGATCCTCTCGACTTTTCAGATCTTTAAACCACGTTTTGATTGGCGGACGCCCGGCCACCTGGATTCTCTGAACCCAATTGTTGTCGCTTTCGCCTTCACCTTCGTCTTCACCTGCCAGTTTTGTGAATCGCACGTCGCGTGTGAGATCGACCTGGTAGAGAGCAAAATCAACCCTTCGAAGGTTGCGCGCACTAAGGACGTACTGAAGTTCCGAATCAGGAAGAAAAATATTCGACGCTCCAATGCTAAGGCTGGGGTCGGTGATGTTCTTGATTCGCTCGAGGGCCTGGTCGTAATAGCGCGACTCGCCCTTGACGAATTCGCGGACGAACCGGCGATAGAGTTCGAGCGCTTTAACATAATCGGGTTCCTGTTGCCACTGGCCAGCTGCCGTTTGATTGATTGAGCCGTTAGTGGTCATCCATTCGGCGTAATAGAAAAGCGCATCATCGTACCAATCGGTTTTTTTGCCGCTCTTGAGCGCGGCTTCAAATTCGTCCGGTACGCGTTCGCGCGTTGCCCAATCACCGCCGGTAGCGCGCATCGTCATCGCAATAAGAAAGTGCAAATGCGCCTGGTCGTTTTCCTGCGCGCTGATCTTGAGTGCGTTTTCGAGAATGTCGAGCGGAATGTAATTACCGTAATAGGTGTAGAAGTAGTACTCGTCTG
>Ga0137363_10000963_pt1 | contig 16236 bp, 7 predicted proteins | sample MadtaG_FD_104800 | JGI IMG/M metagenome (GOLD analysis project Ga0137363, IMG submission 104800) | Vadose zone soil microbial communities from Angelo Coast Range Reserve, California, USA - Mad1_115_16 metaG | ecosystem: Environmental > Terrestrial > Soil > Vadose zone | place: USA: California...
CCGGTCTTCGACGGTCAACTCTTCCAGCATGCGCAAGCGCACGCGGTTGGTCACGGCCGGCGCAGCTTTGGTCTCGATCTGCCCGCCTTCCACCAGCCGTTTCACCACTTCGTTGGCCATGTGGGCTACAAAGTCCCGTACGATCAGCATCCCAGTGTGTTTCCTCTACACCAATGCAAGAGAGTGAGTTTACTGGCTGTGCCAATAAAGTGCAAGGAACGCCGCCGAATCGAGCAAACTTTCTCGCCCGGCGCGGGCCCGATTCGTTCTGGGTTTTCCGCAGGAACGTCGCGCATTTGCGGTCACCTCGTGCAGCCGGCCAAGGTTTCGCCCAAATGAAAATGCCGCGGTTCGCTACTGCGTTGACGCTCTTCAACACTTCCTGTAGCATGAATAAAGTAAGGGCGCTTAGCTCAGCGGTTAGAGCGTTCGGTTTACACCCGAAAGGTCGTCCGTTCAAATCGGACAGTGCCCACCATTGTGACGCTTCACCCTTCAGCGGGGACGTAGCTCAGTTGGTTTGAACGCTGCGCCGTCATTGCTTAGAATCCGGCACTGTCACGGCCAATTCCTTCACCTGTTAGACAAAACGCGTGAAAAATCGGTATTACGCGGAACTGTGTCCTCGGTTTCCACGAAGATTCCGTTAGACGGGAGCGCAGCCGACCCACATTCGGATGCTCGCCTCGAGTGCGTCTCCAGCCGGGAGTGCCAACGTGAGCAGGAGTAGCAACCATGGGGCATGGCGCCGCAGATGGTGGATACGGCCAACATCCACAGCTCCGTTCTTAGTATTAGCTTGCGGCGGTCAGCAAGATCCCCGATAGAACCTCCACTCGATGCGTTTTCTCTTGTCCGCCCTCAAATTTTCAAGAGAAAAACTCTTTTAGGTGGAAAGAAAGAAGTGTGTTCGAATTCGAGTGAGGTGAGGTAGGCAAGCGACTGGTGCGTGCGCACGCAGTTGCAGGTGTGATCCCAATGCCGCAGTTGGTGATTGGTATCAAACTCACTCAATTCAGCATCAAAGGCCACTTTGTCAGTCGGCCAGAGTCCCTGTCTCTTTTGCCAGTATTCTGCACTCCATCTACGGCCCACTCTCAGGTGGGCGCGCCTTGCCAAGTCCGCCGGGAGTTTCGCCTTGGCCTCGGAGCGAAATAGCTCGCCATGGAAACGAGGGTTCTTACGTGGCACCCCGTGCTCCGCGGTTGGTCGAGTGCGAAAAATGCGAATACTCCTGGCCGATGACCATCGGAAGCTCTTGGAGTTAACCCGAGGTCTCTTGGAACCAGCCTTCGATGTTCTCGGGTGCGTGGAGGACGGTGAGTCTCTGGTCGAAACTGCCGGGAAACTGCAACCGGATGTGATCGTTACTGACATTTCGATGGCGAAACTCGAAGCGATAGAGGCAGCCAATCGACTGAGGGAATCCGGTTCCTCGTCGAAGATCGTGTTTTTGACGGCACATGCCGATCCTGATTTCGTCCAAGCTGCTCTGAAATCGGGCGCACTTGCATATGTTACGAAGATTCGAATCGGCACAGATCTCTTGGTTGCTATCGGAGACGCCCTTGCGGGGCACATATTTGTTTCCCCGTTGGAATCAGCGGTATGAACGGAAAAGCTGGTCGGCGGAGTTTGTTCCTGCAATATTCATTACACTCAACCAATGGGGAACTCGAAAGTAATCTAGTTCCTGACTCTACAACCACTCTTCCAGATCACGGTCTAAGCGGGTTGCCCCTATGAACCTCCAGACACGGCTCAATCTTCGAGCACTGCAAATCTTGGTGTCAAACTTCCCTCATCCCGTCAGATGCACTCTTAGTCTTGGCCGGCACGCGATCTTCTTGCTGTGTGTACTAATTGGGTTGGCAGCCCAAGCTGTCGCTCAGGCGCCGTCTGCGGCAAAGTCGATGGGCCAATACGACTTGATGGTTGAAGCTTTGATCAAGAAGGTGTCCCCGAGCGTCGTGCAGATCCTCGTGACGGCCTATGCGCCGCTCGAAGAGAGTAGCCGGGGGAATGCCGGGGTTGTCCTTGGGCGCCAGCGCGCAAGCGGTTCGGGGTTCGTCATCGATCCAGAAGGATACATCGTGACGAATGCGCATGTTGTCAACGGAGCGCAACGCATCGAGGTCGTTCTGCCGCCACCGTCCCCCGATGGTTCGCTAGCCACCGCCCTCTCACCCAGGATGGACATCGTCCCCGCGCGTGTAATCGGTGTGGCCCGCGAAAAGGACCTCGCACTCCTTAAAATTGAAAACACAAAACTTCCCGGGCTGCCCCTGGCGTCCTACAGGGATGTACGGCAAGGTCATACTGTTTTTGCGTTTGGTAGCCCCGAGGGGCTAAGAAACTCGATAACACACGGGCTAATCTCGGCTGTTGCAAGACAACTGGATCCGGACTCCCCGCTGATCTACATTCAAACGGATGCACCAATTAACCCTGGGAACTCAGGGGGCCCGCTTGTAAACCTGAATGGAGAGGTCGTCGGGGTAAATACTTTCATTCTTTCGCAATCAGGAGGAAACGAAGGTTTGGGTTTTGCTATTCCGAGTGCCACGGTCAGAACAGTCTACCGGCAACTGAAGCAGTTCGGACACTTGCGTCGCCAAGAGATCGGTGTTGGGATTCAAACCATCACGCCGGCGATGGCCGTGGGGCTCGGTTTAAAGCAAAAGTACGGCGTCATCATTTCAGATGTCCTTCCTGGAGGCCCAGCGGAAGCGGCTGGTCTAATGGTTGGCGACCTTTTGGTTTCCCTCGATGGGCAGCCTGCCGACGATTTACCGAGCGTAAACTACTATTTCCTCTTGCGAGATTCCTCCGAGAAAGTACAAGTCACAGTTCTCAGAGGAACAACGCAGCAGGTTTTCAGCGTGGCGACGGTAGAGGAAGGGCAAGATATGGATCGACTCACCTCGCTGGCGGACCGCGAAACAAATCTGATCCCGGGACTTGGCATACTGGGTTTGGAAATCAATAAGGAAACCGCTCCCATGTTGCGCGGCCTAAGAGACCCATTTGGAATAGTCGTCACTGCCCGAGTGACAGGTTCGAAAGGCGATGTACCTCTTGTGCCGGGGGATGTAATCCGCAGCTTGAATACCCAGCCGATGACTACTTTGGAGCGCTTACGCGCAGCCTTGAAGGCCATCGCGCCGGGTACACCCTTTGTGTTGCAGATCCAGCGCGACGGTAAGTTGGTCTTTGTCCCGATCACCCTGGAATGATCGTAAGCACCTCGGAGTGCGCTGAGGCCGCCAACCGTGGTCTCTCCACGTACTAGAAAGGCCAGAATGTCATCCTCACCGTGGCCACCGAAGCAGCTAGAACTCAAACTTCAGCGCCAACTGTGCCACGCGAGCATTTACAGCCGTGCTGCTGATGATGCCGAACGTGGACGACGTAAAATTAGTGTCGGGGTTCGCAAACTGGGGATGGTTCAGCGCATTGTAAAACTCGGCGCGAAATTGCAGACTGCTCTTCTCAGCGGGCCAGTTCAATGCCACGGCTTTTGAAAAAGTGAGATCCAGATTTGCTTGTCCGGGACCGTCTACGATGCCCGTCGCGCTGTTCCCAAACGCGGTTCCGATGCCATCAGCTCCGATTACCGGTGCGCTGATAAAACAAGATGCGTTGAAATAACCGTTGAGTTTCGACTCAACCGCCCCGCTTTTCACCAGCTGGTTTTTCAAGCACGTGCCGCTCAGTTGCGCCCGGTCTGTGCTGATTCCGAACACGTTGCTGGAATTTGTCGCGGCGATGGTGAGCGCGCTGCCGGACTGAATTGTTGCTATTGCAGCTAGGGCCCAGTTGCCGAGGACCGCACGTGGTATCCCGCGAGGTGGGGTTGGGAGCGTCCACGTGGTGCTGAAAACAAACCGATGGGTGCGGTCGAAGCTTGCCCGTCCCCATCGTTGACTGGGAGAGTTTTGGTCACCCAGTGTCAGTACGTTTCCTGCAGACGTTGAGTTAATGTCGGCACCATCGGTGTCCAGAGTCTTGGAGAAGGTGTAGGAGGCGAGGAATTGCAGGCCGTAGCTTAGCCGCTTTGCCAAGCTGATTTCCAGCCCGTTGTACCAGGAGCTGCCATCGGATTCCATCTCGCGGAGAGAGTCGGGGCGGATTCCTGGGAAGGGAACTCGCGATCCAATGTTAGCCAACGTGTTTGACGTCACGCCATTGATTGGATTGTTTGGAGATGCATCGAGCGCCTGATTCAAGGAACGGAAGCGTTGCAGGTGTGTTCCCCGGGCGCCCACGTATCCGGCTTCCAGCATCCAATCCCTATGCAATTCTACCTGGGCGTTCAACGAGAACTGTTGGACTAGTCCCGGCCGAAAACTGGGGGCTAGAGCATTCACCGAAGATTTTGTGGTCGAAGAATAGGGTGAAAACATTGGGAAGGAAGTCGGAGTTGGAAACGGCTCGGCAAATGGTGCTTCAAATGTAGCGCCTGCGTTGGCCAGTCCGCTGCTAATTCGGGTCAAGGAAAATGGCGCGGCGAGCACGGATTGAGTAGAGGCCTGGCCGGTCGGCCTGGAGTAGTACATGCCGTACCCGCCTCGCAGCACCAGCCGACTTGTGTTTGGCAATACCTGCCACGAAAGGCCGATTCGGGGGGCGATCGTGTTTTGCCCCTCCCCATAGGTTCCAAATGTGTTGTTCGCTCGGATTACTCCTGGCGGGAGAACGCCCGGAAAATTAGAGGCTACAATGTACCCATCGAGACTTCCACTCGGAGATGGGCTTGCATTCGCCCTGCTGACATCGAAGCTTGAGTTTCGGCCGAGTTCGTCGCCGAATTGCCCTAATCGCTCATAACGCAGTCCGAGATTCAGGCTCAGGGACTTCCTGATCCGATAGTCATCCTGCACAAATCCCGAGCCTTCCCAGACTCTAAAGTCACGATTCAAAAGACCAAAGGCATCGGCCGATTGAGAGACATTACTAAAATTTTCACTGCCATTGCTCTCGCCGTCGAGGCCAAGTAGAAAATCCGGCCAACTGAGAAACTGTATGAATGAACCAAATCCGGCGAAATCAAGATTGTCTTCCAATCGGGTAAGCGACCCTCCGAATTTCACGGCATTGGCACCACGGAGAAAACTAAGAACATCGTTGAAGTCGAAACTGTTTTGCGTATAGGTTCTGGGAAGCACGCTAGCCATGCTGACGGAACCAACGATACTCAAGCTGGGGAGTTCGTTGTTCTCGTTCATGTTGCTCTCAGATACGCCGACATCAGACCATTTGAACGGCGCCTCCGCCCGTGATTCGGTTCGCGTGCGAACGAATCCAATTCTGGCTTCATTGAGCAAGGCATTGCTTAGCACGTACGTGTGAGCAAGAGAGAAAACAACGAACGCGGACTCACCTGGGCTGTTGAACCCGTGAGTGTTACCTATTTCATTCAGAGCACCGCCCGGGAAAGTAACCAGCTGATTTACGCCGGCGATAAAGAACCGAGCTCCAAATCGGCTCTTCGCCGAGGCAACATAGTCGACATTCCCTAGTCCCTGATCCTCGCTGAAGGTGCAAGGCTGTGTGAAGACCGAAAAACCGCTGGTGGCAAATGGCTTCGAGGGGTCAACCGTTTGAGGCGTCGGAATCAGAAAGCTGCCGCCGGGCAGTTTGAAATTCAAGAGAGCCAGGGCAACGGGGTTGATGTTCGATCCGTCAGGCTTAATCCTCATGCCCCCCAATGCGCCTTTCAAACCACCGAATAGTTTCCCAAGGGCTGCGGGCGATCTGTCATTGGTGAGAGGTGGTTCGCTCAAGCTGGCGGCGCAAGCAATCCGCGACTGGCCCGCGGCTGTTCCATTAACCTGTCGCGTCCCCTGATACGATCCAAAGAAAAGCACTTTGTCCTTTTTGATTGGTCCTCCGAGAGCAAATCCGAACTGGTTCTGCTTAAGCGCTGGCCTGTTCTGCCCACTTCGGTTCAAGAAGAAGTCGTTCGCATTGAGGACATCGTTTCGCAAGAACTCGAAAATCGTTCCGTGGTACTGGTTTGTTCCTGTCTTCGTGATCACGCTGACGTTAGCCCCCGCACCACGCCCGAACGCTGCATCGTAAAGTCCAGTTTGCACCTTGAAATCTTCCAGCATGTCGGGATTGGGAATCGGGATCCCCCCGCTTATTGAGCCTGAGCTCTGCACGTCACTGACGCTAATTCCGTCCAATTGCCAGTTGTTGTCATAGGATCGTGCCCCGTGCACGAACATCCCGTCATTGGACTTCCCAATTTGTGAAAGCGCGGTTGCCCCGGTCCCAAGCTCTCCGGCGTTATAGACTCCGACCGCCACCCCGGGGGAGAGCCCCGTTATTTGCGTGAAATTCCTTGTAACCAATGGAAAACGGCTCACTGTCTCGCTGTCAACCGCTCTTCCCAGTGCTGAAGTGTCGAGTTGAACCATCAGCGGTTCGGAAACTACTCGTGTCTTCTCCTCGCGAGTTGCCAATTCAAGGTGCAGTTGAAGCCGAAGCGTCTCGGTGACATATACGTGAATATCGGTTTGATGCACGGGTTTGAAGTCAACCTTGCTTGCCTGCACTTCGTATGTTCCTGGGGGCAGTAAGAAGAACCCGAACAATCCATTCTCATCCGAACTGCCTGCCTTTGTTTCCCTCCCATCCAACGCTGTAAGCTCAATACTTACCCCCGGGAGGATGGCGCCAGAAGGATCGAGCGTTACGCCCGTCAGCGCTCCGGTGGAGGCCGTCTGCCCGTAGGTGTTTCTGGAGGACACCAGCGCGACAGTCAGGGCCCAAAAAAGGTACAACCAACGATAGCGAACTGGGTCGCATTTATGTGATTGCTTGCTCATAAGCGACCAGCGCGGTCCGACCAGCTGTAGAGTTCCACCCTCGGCTTGCCTTTTATCGTTTGCACCTTGGCGCCGGCCCCGACCTCGACAAACTAACACAGTTGCGCACTTACATCCCGCGTCGAGCATCGTTCGAGGGCGTGTTTTCTCGCACTTTCATCAAGTCACCACCTGTCAGTTTTACCAGTGCTGGATATCAGATTTCTGATAGATTGTTGGACCGATTTCCAGTGTTCTTCATCTAGGTGTGACTGTGCTGACTACCGGGGACCATAGTGTCACCTGGCCGCTCCTAAGCCTTGGTCCGATATGGACTGGACCGCAGGGCCGAGGAGGGGTGGTGCGTCACTTCTGGCTTCCCCTTGCGGCTCTTGCAGCCCTTGTCCTGCCCCACTCGATTCTAGCGGCACCCAAGAAGGAAGTCCGGCGGATTCTCATTCTGAACGAGGCGGGCACTTCGTATCCGGCGATGAACATCATCAATGAAGGGATCCAGACTGCCCTGCACGATTCTCCCTACCAACTTGAGTTCTATTCCGAGTACTTGGATACCATACTGTTCCCCGATCCGGCCACCCAGCAGGAGTTTCGCGCTTTCTACATTCACAAATATCAGAATCGCAGACCGGATGTGATCATCACGGTCGGGCCGGCTCCGCTCAAATTCATGCTAGACGTTCACCAGAGAGCCTTTCCGGGCGTTCCAATTATCTTCTGTCTGCCGAACGGAACTATGCCGGGTACTCCCTCACTAGATCCCGATTTTACAGGCGTCGAGAGTGACATGGCCCCGGCTGAGACACTTGAGATAGCGCTGCGGCTCCAGCCGGGCACAAAGCACGTGGTTGTGGTAGGGGGCGTATCGGATTTCGACAAACAGGGGCAAGCCTCGGTCAAGCAGCACTTGAAAGCTTTCACAGGCCGGGTCGACATTATGTATATGACGGATTTGACGATCGCCGATCTGCTCGAGCGTCTGAGGCGACTGCCAGATCACACGGTCGTCCTCCTCGTCTCAGTTGGGCAGGATGCGGCGGGAACTCGATTCAAATCAAACGAAGTAGGCCCGATGGTTGCCGCTGCAGCAAATGCGCCGGTTTTTGGCCTATTTGATATCTACTTGAATCACGGAGAGGTGGGAGGCGGCCTTTCAAGCCTCAGCGATGAGGGCAGGGTTGCCGGAACCATGGCGCTGAGAACGCTTAGAGGGGAAAGGCCGCAGGACATCTCCAGAGTTAAAAGTGCCACCGCCTACATGTTCGATTGGCGCGCTTTGCAGCGCTGGGGCCTCAAGGAGAGTGCTCTTCCGCCCGGCAGCATCGTCCTCAATCGGCAGGCCAGCTTTTGGGAGGCCAACGAGCGTTATGTTATCCCGGCAATCATCGTGTTCCTGGCGCAAGCGATGGCCATCTCCGCGCTGCTATGGCAGCGCGCCCGGCGAAGGCGATCGGAAGCAGAGCTTCGTGAAAGTGAAGTGCGCTTCCGCCTCGTGGCCAATACGGCTCCGGTCTTGATCTGGATGTCCGGTCCCGACAGGCAATGCAACTACTTTAATCAGCCCTGGCTCGAGTTCACCGGGCGGCCGCTTGAAGCTGAGTTGGGCAACGGCTGGTCAGAAGGGGTGCATCCGGAAGATTTGAAGAATTGCCTGGATACTTACACTCGGGCCTTTGACCTTCGCGAATCATTCAAAATGCAGTACCGGCTGAGGCGGCACGATGGAGAATACCGCTGGTTGCTCGGTATAGGCGTGCCCAGATTGAATCCGGACGGTGTTTTTTCCGGCTACATAGGATCTTGCCTAGATGTCACTGAAGGCAAGCTGGCCGAGAAAGTTCTTTCCGGGTTGGGGCGCAGATTGATCGAAGCCCATGAAGAGGAGCGCACCTGGCTCGCGCGAGAGCTCCACGACGACATCAGTCAGCGAATCGCGTTGTTAGCGGTCCAGTTTGAACAATGCTATCAACATCCGCCCCGTTCTTCCGTTGAAGTCATCGATCACATTCGCCACGTCCATCAGCACCTCTCTGAATTAGGGAAGGACGTTCAGGCGCTATCGCACCGTCTACACTCATCAAAGCTGGAATACTTGGGAATTGTGTCGGCAGCCAGCAGCTTCTGCAGAGAGTTGTCCGAGCAACAAAAGGTGGAGATTGAATTCAACCATGCCGGGATACCGCGCAGCCTGCCCAAAGAAATCTCGCTCTGTTTGTTCAGGGTTCTACAGGAAGCCCTACAGAATGGAGTCAAGCACAGTGGTGAGCGGCATTTCAGAGTGGAACTACGCGGAACATCGAGGGAGATACAACTGACCGTGAATGACCTAGGAGTCGGCTTTGACCAGCAAGTCGCCATTGACCGTCGCGGCATAGGACTTGTCAGCATGCGGGAGAGGTTGAACTTGGTAGGCGGCGAGTTTTCCATCAATTCGAAACCCGGCGGTGGCACCACGATTCGCGCTCGGGTGCCCCTTATGGTGGAAGCGCATCGTGCCACCGCGGCTGGATGAGAGGAGGAAGGGAGATCCCACCTTCTATTAAATCTTCGAGTCCATAACGATTTTACTGCGAATAAATGGCGGTGTGCTCCTCACAGATGCCTTGGAAATCCTGCTTGTCTTCCTCGCCGTGAAAGCCGCTCAATGGATATGCACACAGGATATCTACCTTGTGTTTTTTGCCTAGATCGTTGCAGCCTCGTTCGATGCGAATAGCCGCATCCGCTTTGCCTTCGGCGTGCAAGAGGGCCACGCCTTCACCGCACACAACAACCTGAGGCTGTTCTGATTTAGCTGCTTTAGCAGCTGCTTCAATCAAGCCGCCAATGCCCCCGAAAAATCGAACGAGGTCAGGCAAACCGTCCACCATGACTTTTGAGAGCTCGTCGGCCGCATCCAATGGGACGTAGGTACCCTGTTGATGGGCGGCATCTGTATCCACGCCGTCGGCCTTCAATTTCTGAAGAAGACTCTCCCGGTGTGACTTGGTTGCGAGCACGATAGCAGCGTTACCGGCCTTTAAGGCAGTAGCAATAAAGCGAGTAAAGCCATCTAGAAGAACCGTGTCATTGGAATAGAACAGAACCTCATGGCGGTGAGGGGCTTCCTTTCCTGAGGTGTCAGGGAACTCGTAACCTTCTATGCTGCTACTGACAAATTGCTTGCCCCGAAAAACCGCGTCTACGGCAAGCAGTAGTTCGCTTTGGGCATCTGTTTTACAAACGTAACCTCGGGCCCCCGTGCTCAAAGCTGCCTGCACCACATCTAGAGAAGTGTGCAGACTTAGGAAGATTATCTTGGAACTGGGGGAGAGTTGTCGTATCCGCAGGGCGGCTTCAATTCCATTCAGTTTTGGGAGGCCGATATCCAGTAGAATCAAGTCTGGTTTCAGTTCCTCGGCCTTCTGAACGGCTTCTGATCCATCCAATGCCTCGGCGATGACCTGCCATTCTGGCCGTGCCTGAAGCAGCAAACTATTTTGGAGTCGCCAACCTCTGAAATCATCAGCTATGAGAATGCGAATCGATGACGGCAGTTGCTCCTCCACCTTTGTGCCTAATGCGCGAAAATAATTTCTCTTCGTCATCCCACGATTCAAAAACACGACGCGCGCAAATAAGTTGCACAAACTTCCGAGTCCCTGCGCCTATGAAGAGTGATTCAGGCACTGTCATCGTGCCACCGAGCACTGCCGGATGGGAGCAATTCCTATCTCATTTCACCGTTTCAGGCAATGCGGTTACGGTCTAGTCACAGACACGCATAAGAAACTGATCAACCACGAAGCAAAGAGCTTTGCTTTTGTCTGTTCAACGCTGTTTGGACGGGCAAACACGAGCCCGGGCTGGACTTGGCCTGTAAGATCGCCCGCATATTCGGGAAGAACGTCGAAGAAATCTTTTTGTACGAAGAAAGTAAGGCAAGTTTCGGGACCGCAGTAAGGGCTCCAGGCAAATACCGCACGCAACAATGTTAGCTATTCCTAGGCAGACGCTCTCCTTTTCCCTTCTGTCGTTGAATTCTGCTCCGGTTGTTAGGTGAACTCTACCGGAGTCCCTTGATGTCACGAGGCTTGATCTGTGCTAGTAGGAATCTTCGATGAGCGCGCTAATTTTTGTGGGTGGTTTTGGCAGGGACCGCTGCTACCGCAGGCAACGCAAGCGAAGGGCGCGCTGTAGACAAATCTTGCAAAGGCATTATTTGCAAGGTTTTACGGTAACTGATTGATTCTACGGTTGGGGACGTAGTTCAGTTGGTTAGCACGCTGCCCCGTCATTCGTCAGAATCCTACACTGTCACGGCCAATTCCCTCCCCTATTCGACAGAACGCGCGGGAAATCGGCATGTGTACATATATTAAGGATGCTTTTTCGCGAGTTCTGTTAATGCGAGGGCGACCAATTGAACCGAAGCTTCGGAAACATCCGTTCTGCCACTGAACTACGCCCGCTCTTGTGCCGTTGATTTTGCCCACGATTACGTCGCGGGAACAACCATTTCGTTCGCGAAATGAGGTTCATTGTCCGGATCTTCCCTTACTCCTCCAACACCGGTTTCCAGGAAGGATTCGGATTGAAGCGCTCCATTTTTATAAACTCATTGAGGGTGCCCGGCCCAAAATCCTTCTCGAAGACAACACCGTCGTGGCTGACGATGAAGCTCTTCAACCCGGTCAGGCCGTACTCAGCCGGCGCAGCCACGAGGGCGAAACCCCCGATCATTACGCCTTTCACGACGAATTCGATTTCGCCGAGTGGCGCCGCTGGTCCCTGCCCTTTCAGAATTTTGAAGAAATAGCCATGATATGGCTCGGCACCGCCGGAGTAGCCCTGTTCGATCGCACGGGCAATCTTTTCGCCAATCGGTCCGCCCCAACTACCGTCCGGGTTTTGCCATGCTAGGCCATCCTGTTTGCCCGGAGTGCTTACAATGCGCTGCGCGTACTGGTTCGCATCGTAGCCTTCGCGCTTCTGGAGTGCATATTCGTGCTGTGCTTCAACGTAGCCGCGGCAGATATCAATGGCATCCAGTTCATTGCTTCCAATGCGACGGTGGAGGAGCTCCTGGCGGCCAGCCTTGGCATCAAACGCCCATTTGGCACCCAACTTCACGATTGGCACAGGGAACGGCCAGTCCTCGTTGCCCACGAGGAGGAATGCCCGGTTCTCTTTTCTGGGATCCACGGAGACGCTTTTCTTTTCGCGAGCTTCTGCAGCGAAGTCGGAGGCTCGCTGCCGGTCCTGCGGGTATTCCCCGGAAAAAACTATGTCCTCGCCACCAGGACCGAAAATCTCCCTGAGCGCGCGCTCGTCAAACAGCTGGGCGGCAGCGACCAGCGCATCGGCAGCCTGCTGAGGAGTATCGAAGGTTTTGGCACCGGCAGCAATAGAAGCAGTGGCAGTTTTTGCGGCAGGTTGTTGCGCTGTGAGTTGGCCGGACACTGACAGCAACGCCCATGTCCCCGCGACCAAAAGAAGCCTAACGAGAGTTGCCTTCGCAGATGTTGAGTTCATGTCCATGCCCCTATTACTTCATTTCCGTGACCAGGTCGCTCACCTACGCCGCCCCCCGCCGCCACGACCACCGCCTCCACCTCCTCTTGATCCCATGCTCGAGGAACCGCGGCTGCTGCTGGCGCGGGCGCTCGATCCGTTGTAACCCTTGGAGCCTCTGGAACCTCCTCCAAAGGCGTCGCGGTTTCCGCCACCGCCGCGCGAGACGTCCCGGCTTCCTACTCGATCTGCTCCGCCTCCTCCCGCCCTGTTGCTAATGCCTGCACCACCACCTCGGTTACCAGCACCGGCTCCGTTGGCCCGATTGCTCACGCCAGCTCCGCCTCCGCGACTGCTGGCCAAATTTCCGCCCTGTCGGCCAACCTGTTGCCGTGCGCTAGCCTGACGATTCGAAAGCGAGTCTCCTCGAGCCGTACCTCCAAACTTGTTCGCGGTACCTCGATCACCATACGGGGCGCCGCCGCGATGTTGCGGATTGTGTTTCCAGCCGGAATCTCCGCGGCCTCCGCCGCCGCGGCCCGGTTGTTGCGATGGGCGGTTTCCGCCACCAATGTTGTTGCGGTTGCCACTACCAATATTCGAGTTGCGGTTGAAATTATTGTTGTTGTTGATGTTGATGTTGTTGTTGCCGCCCCAGCCACAACCCCAACCCCAGCCCCCGCTCCAGAACGCCCCCATCATCATGCCAACCCCGAAAGAAATCGCAATTCCCGCGGCATAATATCCCGCTGGCGGATAGTAAATGGGCGGGTAGGGATAGACTGGCGGGCCGTACACCACGACAGGGTCATACGAAGGTACATACACGACCTGCGGGTTGGCCTGTTCGACCACAATCACGCTCTTGCTCTCGATGACCTTGGTTTCCACCTTTTGTTGCTCGGTCGATTTCAAATTGCCGGTGTCCTGTGCCTTCTTGCGCATGCGCTGCACCGCATCCATCACATCGCTCTGCTGCGCCAGGAAGGCGTTGCCCAGATCCGTGGTCCACTGAATGTCGTCTGCCAGGCGCTTTACCACTTCGGGCAGCCCGGCCAACGCCTGAATGCTTGGATCCCAAGGTTCTTTCGCGACGGCATCGGCGAGCGCTTTATCCTTCAGTCCGGGATTCTTTGCCAGCCACTGCTGGAGTTGGATGAGTTCGAGAGGATACGTGGAAGCAGCGAGGGTCTGGGCTAGCATCGGGTCTGGATAAAGGGCAATGGGCGCGACCAGAGAGTCCAGTTGGTCAGGTGGAATCTTCGCTGCCTGGTCCTGTGGTGGAGCCGCCTGCGCCGAACGAGACGCCATAGATGCCAATGTGTCGCCTGGTAGGATGGCGATCGTGCAGACCATCACCAGCAGGTATCGGAAGGTTGCACTCAAAACCTTTCGCCTAGGATTCATGGCTATCTCTGCCCTTGATCTCCCTGCCTGATCGGATGAGTTGATCGAGCACGAACATGCGCAGCCGCTTCATAATTTGTCCGCGAGATCCGCGTTCGCTCCTTGACCCTAGGTCACACTGCTTCCTCGTGGTAACTGGCAAAACATACAGTTCGAGGTCTCAATCGCTGGCTGACTTTTCTGGGACGAGAGAGGGGGGTTCCTACTTGCTCTCGGTGGCTGAGGGATAGCAAGTCTTCATACTGAAACTCGTCTTATGACGGTTCCAGGGGCGGCCAATGAAAGCAAACCTACTACTCCCTGCAGGCCAGCCAAACGTAGAAGTGCCAATACAGCTAGTTGAAGAGATGAACAGAGCCAGTCGGGCCGACTAAGCCCAGGCCCTCAGCGCCTAATCAAGATCGGCCCTCACATTGGCCAGCTACGCTGGCACTTCTGACAGTTTCTAACAATGTGGTAACTCGTGAGAATTCGATCGTTGGGCCAGAGCCTGGTGAAGAAGGTTCGACAATGAACTCCCGCGGTATCGTCATAGCGCTAGCAACCACTTTTTGGGCCGTCACAACCCCTGCTCAGGTGCCCTCTTGGGAAATTGAGAACGCGGCGGGCCTGCAGGCCTATCAGCGAGGGAGTTATACGGAAGCCGAGAATCTCTTCCGGGACGCGTTTCGTCGAGCCGAAGAATTCGGGGACCTTGATCCTCGTTTTTCAACTGCGATCAACAACCTCGCTGCGGTGCTGCATGCAGAAGGCAACTACGCCGACGCCGAACAGCTTTACCGCCGCGCCCTAGCGATGTGCGTAAAGGCGTCTGGAACGGAACGCCAGGAAGTCGCCACTTTACTCAACAACCTGGCCAAGGTTCTGAATGAACAAGCGAAGTACTCAGAGGCCGAGCCGCTCTACCAACGCGCTCTCGCCATTCAGGAAAAGGTGCTTGGACCTGAGCACCTGGATGTATCGATCGTTGTCGACAATCTCGCTGGGATGCGGTCGAAAGAAGGCAAATACTTGGAAGCCGAATCCCTCTATCAGCGCGTCTTAACGATACGTCAAAAGGCTCTCGGAAACGACCACAGGGATGTGGGAACTGTTCTCAACAACTTGGCGGGAGTCTATCATTCGCAAGGCAAGTATAAGGACGCCGAGTTGTACTACCGACGCGCACTCGCCATCCGGGAAAAGACGCCTCCGCCAGAGCTCCCGGACGTGGCAACAATTCTCCACAACCTGGGCACTGTTCAGGTAAGGGAGTGCAAGTACTCACAAGCCGAGGCCCTCTTTCAGCGCGCACTGGCCATTCAGGAAAAGCTTCTTGGACCAGAGGACCCAGGTGTCGCTGCTATCCTGGATAGTCTGGCCTCGCTCTTCCAGAAGCAGGCCAGGTATTCGGAAGCTGAACCTCTCTTCAAGCGCGTCCTAACCCTCCTCGAAAAGGCCTTTGGACCAGAACATCCGAGAGTGGCCGCGGTTCTCACCAATCTGGCCGCGCTTCGGCGAGAGGAAGGCAAGTACTCGGAAGCTGAACTTCTCTTAAAGCGCGCCTTAGCCATCCAAGAAAAAGCCCTGGGACCGGAACATCCAGAGGTGGCTAGCGTCCTCAATGATTTAGGCGTCCTTCAGCAAAGGGAAGGCCACTACTCGGCAGCCGAACCGCTCTTCCAGCGCGCGCTGGCTATCTGGGAAAGAGTTCTTGGGCCGGAACACCCAGACGTGGCAACAGCCCTCAACAATCTAGCCTCGAGTCTTCAGAAGCAAGGCAAATACTCGGAAGCCGAGCCACTGCTACATCGTGGACTGGCAATTCGCACAAAAGTTTTCGGACCGGAGCACCCGGAAGTGGCCGTAATTCTTAATAATTTGGCGGCAACCTCCAATTATCGAGGCGACTACAAGGAAGCCGAGTCGCTTTACCAGCGCGCCCTAGCCATGTGGGAAGAGACGCTTGGACCACGGCACCCAACCGTGGCTACTGTCCTCGTTAATCTAGCGATGGTGCAGATACAGGAAGGCCAATATTCGTCTGCTGAATCTCTCCTGCAGCGCGCGCTTGCTATCCGAGAGAAGCTGCTTGGTCCAGAACATCCGGACGTAGCTTTCGTTCTCACCAATCTGGCCGGGATTGAGTACGCGCGTCACAACGATTCAGTTGCTGAGTCCCTCTACAAACGTGCGTTGAAGATTTGGGTCAAAGCGCCTGAGCTGCGATCTCAGGACTTCGCACAGACGTTGGAAAACTTGGGCGTGCTCTATTTTGGTCAACGCAAGTTTGACGACGCCGGAGCGATTTTCGAACGCGCGGTCACGATTAAGGAGCAATCACTGGGCCAGGAGCACCCAGACGTGGCACGCGGTTTGAGCAAAGTGGCAATGGCTGACCTGGCCCGCGGCTATTACGCCGAGGCTGAATCGCCCTGCAAGCGAGCACTCGGCATTTTAGAAAAGTCGTCACCCCCGGATTATCCGGAGCTAATTCAAGCGTTGGTGAACTACGCTTGGGTAC
>Ga0137363_10000967_pt1 | contig 16174 bp, 15 predicted proteins | sample MadtaG_FD_104800 | JGI IMG/M metagenome (GOLD analysis project Ga0137363, IMG submission 104800) | Vadose zone soil microbial communities from Angelo Coast Range Reserve, California, USA - Mad1_115_16 metaG | ecosystem: Environmental > Terrestrial > Soil > Vadose zone | place: USA: California...
CCTGAGCTACATCAAAAAAGCGGTCGTACTTGTTCCGGACGAAAAAAGCGAGGCCTTGGTGCCCGCTCAGATCGTCACCAGGCCGGAAGCTCGGCCAGAAGCGTGGGTCATGCATGATTGCGCTATTGGCTGTGCCCAGTGATTGCAACTCGGGCCATCGGTTGGTCGTGCCTTCCAAAAAGCCGGTGGCCTGAACCGCCTCAAGTTTGCCGTCGTTATCGAAATCAGCAAGCCGGCAGTCCCAGCCCCATCCACTGCGCGACAAGCCAAGAGCCTCACTCTTCTGAAGGTACGGAGCGATCCCTTTAGCCAATAGACCTGGATTTCCGGAACTTAACCAGAGGAAATGACTCTCCTGAAGTCCCCACTTCGTCGCAATGTTGCTAACGTAAATGTCGAGCTGTCCGTCACCGTTCACATCGCCGAAGTCGACACCCATGCCCTTAAAGGAATCGTGACCCAATAGAAAGGACGTCGGAACTGTAAACCCGCCCCGTCCCTCGACCAGGGTGAAACACAGCTCTCCGGGCTTCGAACAGTTGTGTAAAAGCCGGTCCGGCCCGAAGTCATTCGCAAAATAGAGCTCCGGCAAAAGGTCACCATCGAGGTCGGCAGCTCCCATGGCCAGCGTCCAGCCCCGATCCAGCCTTTCATTGAGTACACGATGAATCTCCTGGAATTCCACGCTCGGTTCAAAGCCCTGCGTCGCAGTTTTCCAGAGGAAGAAATGTTTTCGTCCACCATCAAAAGAAGCCGCCATAGAGTCGTGCATGGCCTCGATTCCGCTCGCCTCCGCGTCCAAGATCTGCGCGCCGTCTGGAAAGTAATTCGCCACGACCAGATCCAGATGGCCGTCTCCATCTAGGTCGGCGAGAGTTGCGGCATTGCTGTACCATCGACCTCCTTCCGGAACGAGTTCACGCGGAATAAAATCCTCACGGCTGATTCCCGGATGGGCCGCTGACTCTTCCGAACTCTTTTGAAGAAAAACGACCGGTGTTCGACCCCAGTAATACACCAGCAGGTCCATATGACCGTCTTCATTGAAGTCTCCCGCAAGGCAACCCATCGGCGCCATCTTTGACGGCTCATATGCAAGGGGCGAGGGATCAAGAACAAAACTCTGATAACGTGAACCACTGCCCGGCACGGGAAGAACCACGACATCGTCGGTCCTCGGATCTACGAGGCAGAGATCGTTTGCCAATCCATCACCATCGATATCCGCTAGAGCGGCCGCTGCCCCTAGAGAGGAAATCCATGCAGAGATTCTCCGGAGGCTGGGATGCACATTTCTGACAGACTTCTGAAGATTCTTCTGAGGCTCCGGAATCGCAATTCCAGTGAAGTGAAAACCGGCGCTCAGCTTGGTTCTTTCTCCGTCGGATAGCGAAGGCTCCGTGCTGAAACCGTAGAGCGTCACAACCAGCGCAAGAGCCACACTGAATGTCCCGTACCGTCGAAGAAGTTCTATTCGCCCGCTCAAGAAAGTCACCGCGTTGCTTGCCGAAACTTCCACTGAATTCTGCGCCGCCACTCCTCATAAGCTGGCTCAGTACTGTCCTCCGGCAGACTCTCGCGTGTCTCGTCCGTCAGCCTCGCAGCCGCCCCCGCGGGAATCCCACAAAGCACTTGACACGCCATTTCGGTGTGGTCGGTTGGATTTCCCGCACGCTGCCGTGCTTTCGCTGCGAACGCCGCCCCCTGGGCTACCTCCGGCCGGAATGTGTCAGCAACATCTCGTAACTTCATAACGGCTCCACGATCTACGCCGCCCGCATACGCGCAAGCCAGTCCGACACCGCTCCACAAATCGGCACGACGGGGCTCGGGAAAGCTCGCAATCCTCTTGCCGATGCTGCACACATCAGCTCCTTCCACGAACCATAGGCTTCGCCCCAGACCCTGATCAAAGGCTCGACCTGCGTAATCACTTGCTACAGATTTTCGTTTCACGCCAGCGACATACTCTTTCCAGTCGAAATATCCTTTGCAGAATCCATAACCGTCGACGATGAGCCAGCGAAGCAGCCGGTCGAAGCGATCCACGTATCTCATCGAAGAACGTAGAGAATGACCCATTTTTGCATGCGCCCATCCAGCGCCAGCATGAACCATGTAAGCGTGGGCCTGACCAGGTCCACGCAGGAAGCGGTTCAATCGACCTTTTTTCCAGGGAAGCACACAGTCGAGCAAGCTCAAACCCATTGCCGCTCCTTCGAACGCAAATCCACATGACCCGCGCTCGACGAATCCCAGAAGGACATTCAGGGCTTCAGGGTCCTGCTGACTCAATGCTGCGTGATATCCGTAGAGAAAGACCTCTCCTATATGTTCCAAGCGCTTTCTGGCAGTATCCTGGGAGGCTCTGAATCCCCGACGGGCAAATGTCGTTTCGCGCTGGGGAATTCCGAACACGAACTCTCTTACAGTGGCTTGGAAACCAAGCAAGATTCAATTCCTTCCCTATAACCAATCGCGCGATCAGGGACTAACTATTGGTTCAGCAAGCCCAGGTATTCAGCCTCCAGCACCGTGGCCCGACCGGTACTGAGAGCCGGTTCCCGCGTTTTAATTCCAGATGCCATTCGAATTGGCGCCGGAAATCGGACGCAACCGATGTTACGTACGTGCTTATAGGCAGTTACGACGCCTGTGGCGCGATTTGGCTGCCGAGGCCTTCGCCCTTCACAGCGCAGCATAGGCGTGATCTCGGCCGATTTCTTCTCCAAGTTTGCTGAGTTCACACGAACCCAAGTTCCCCGATCTCGCTGCCATCAAACGGCGGCCTGCGTCGAAGAACATATGTTGAATTTCAACAATGCCGACTCAATCGGAAGAACGGCTTGTTGCAGACTCGTTCTTGCGTGCGTGCTCTGACGAAGAACGCTGCCTCATGGCCGGCGTTCCGAAGAGAGGTGTGCTTTAGTTCGTACACCAAGTTTCAATAAGGCTGAGGTGCCGGTCAGGAGAGAACAAGACTCGCGGAAAACTCGATATGAAATTGACGCTGTTATTTCTGGTGCCGGCTCATTTGAGATCGCTCTTTGCCAGCCAGTACAGGCAAGACTTATGTCCTTCGGGGTCCATTATGAAGGTCCGTTCCGCCCTCATGGCATCAATTCTGGTCCGCACCTGACCGTCCGCACCTAACAACGACGGCCCGGTCGTCCCGGGGAAGAACAGACGGTATTTGCAAATTAAAACCAACGTCCATATGCTTTAGGTCACGAAGGCCTTAGTCGGGTTAGGAAGATTAATCAAGCGGCGCTTGGCCGCGACCCTGCTTCGCGCCCCAAGTTTCGTCAGAATGCTATGGACGTGATTCTTAACCGTATGGACGGATAGACACAGGCTATTCGCAATTTCCTTATTGCTCAGATCTTCCGACAGCAGTCGTGCGATTTGTGTTTCCCTCGCTGTCAATCCCGCGTCCCCGAGCACACCAGCCGCGTCTTTCTGCGATAACTGCTGGAGCCGCAAAAACAACGCGAACGTGATTTCCGAAGAGCACATAAACTCTCCCCGCTCCACCGCCCTTAGTACATTCACAAGATCCTCAAGCGAAGCCGTCGGCCGAACATATCCGTGCGCTCCCACGTTGGCCAAACGAAGCACGTTTGCCGCCGACTCAAGCAGACCCACGACAATTATCTTGGAGTTACGATTCTTGGCTCGCAAATCGGAGATCGATTCGAAAATGCTATCCGCTTTCAAACCAAAATCAACCAGAATCGTAGCCGGATGGTCGGCTGCCAACTCAATTTCAGCAGGCGTTGCCGAAACTACAGGCTGCCCCCACTTTTCGGTCAGCGCGAAAGCAAGCGACTCGGCCCAGAGTCTTGACTCGCTGAGAACCACGGCTTTAGCGGGCAGAGGGTCCATCGACTCGCCTCAAGCGAGCCCGGTACTATAAACCGCGATGTTCCGATTCCGTGCTGGACTTACTGTTTCAACGGCAAGGAGCCGAAGACGAGCAGCAATTCCTGCCTTGAACGGTAACGAAACTACGGGATCGTAACACTCCGCCGGCCCGTAAATACCATGGCTCGTATAAAAGTGATTAGTACAGTTCTACTGGCCCCGGCGCTGCAGCTCATGGGACAGCAAAGGAAAGGAGAAAAATACCCGAGACAACACCATTGTGATCAGACTGTTCGGACAGGCCCACGGAAGCGCACAAGACTTTTACGTGGACCAACTCTAGTTGCAAATGTCTAACAAAGAGGTATTATGTCCGCAACGATTATCCTGCTCTGGCCACTTGGCTTGCGCGAAATCTGCCGCAGAGTGCTTCCTCGCGTTTTGGGGAATGCAGCGGCAAGGGCGACTCCGGAACTATTGGAAAGCGTGTTTAACGATAAGCGAGTGAAGGCCGACATTGATTCTCGCACTGCAAGTCGTTAGTTCACACCCCTTGGGTGTGGTTGACATCGAGAAGGTTCTCGCTGTTCAGAAAGTTCTTGCAAGCATTCTCCTGCCACACGCCGAAAGTGAAGCCGAGGCACTCAGTCAACCGAATCACCCGCGCCTTTTCCTGCTAGACGGCTGTTCCTTGAATTCGGCTTTGGGGCCTTTGAGTGGCCGACTGCGCGCCAACTCACCAGGCAGCAAATTCCTGGCTCTTCTTCCCCCCGATGGAAGCGGCGAAATTGAGATGACCCATTTATTTCTTTGGGGAATTGACGGTTTGTTGAACCTCGACAGGAAGTGGAAGACGGAACTTCCAAAGGCAGTCCTCGCTCTCCTGCGCGGCGGCGTATGGGTGCCTCCGGAGGTTCTGCTCGCATTTGTCAAGCAGATGAAGATGTTGCTCGATAAGCAGCTTCTGGCAGGCCAATCACTGACGGCGCGCGAAAGTCAGGTCCTCCAGTTCCTTTTCCGGCGGTTAACAAACAAGGAGATTGCACATGAGCTCGACATCTCCGAACGCACAGCAAAATTCCATGTTTCAAACGTTCTTGGCAAACTGGGACTCGAAACCCGCAGGCATGTTTTGAATAATCGAACGGCCCATCCGGAGCTAGCGTATAGTTAAGACTTATCGCGGCGCCATTAGCATAACCATTTATTATTGACGCGGATGTGGCATCTTGTCGTCGCGGCACTCCGAGGAATGAACTGCGCATAGAACCAACGTCAACCGCGACAGGCGCCAGCCTGATGCCGAGATGCCGATTGCTCGCCGCCGCGAGCGGCTTGAGTTATTCTGAGAACAGGCGATGCTCTCAAATCACCCGATCCGACCGGACCTAGATCCGACAAGTGTCACTCGGAAAACCCCAACCCCAGGGAAAGACAATTCCGGAGAAGTATTCTAAGGGGCCCACTTTGCAAAATCGAACGCGTGGCGGAACCAAAGAGAATCGGCATTGTAATGGGCGATGTCCCAAACGAATGGAGAGACTCCCTCAAGAGACTTATTAGTTCGCAGGAGGACCTCGAGATCCTAGCGGAGGTGGCAGATCAACTCGATGTTCTAGTGTTTGCGAAAGAACTTCACGCCGACGTTGTCATTCTTTCACAACTTCCCGACGGCCGCGAACCGGGCTTATGCAGCCACTTGCTTGCGCACTGCCCTAATATCCTTCTGCTGCTCCTGCCGTTAGAACCTGGACCAGGCCTACTTCTCCACATGCGACCGAGCAAGCAAGAACTCTACGATCTCTCGTTTGAAACGCTCCTTACAATCCTGCGGCGTCTGGAGGACTAGTCTGCAGTTCTCGCGAAATCACCGAGAAAAACCGACGCGTTCAACAAGTTTTGGAGAAGCTAAAGACTGATCGGGTTGCGTTCCACACTTGCACGCGGTCCGCACGTCTTGGACCGTTCTCACCGGTCTATTCGAACAGTTTGGCCGCTCCCGACTCGCAAAGAGCATGCCAAAGTTCAACAGGATAGGAGGGTCAGTAGGACAAGGTTCCCGTAACTGCAATTCTGGACACGTGACATCTGGACTGTTGATATCAACCAAGACGCTGCTGCTCCGCAATGCCGTGCTGCAAAGCAGGTAGTCTTTAATTGCATTCCCCGAAGCCAACGCCATGGCGAATAGAAAAAACGACCCAAACTCCTTGCAGAAAAATTCAAAGATGCCGGCGGCGTTCGCAACGCCCCAAGCTACGGGTTTTCCCTTCGGAAGAGGACCGTGAAACAGCCCAATGAATATTCGGCCGGCGAATTGCGACGGGGCTGTAATCTTTCCAGTAACTCTCGCGGCACAGAAGCTGCTTGCTGCTGGATGCTTGAGCCTGGCGGACAACGGCGGGCGTTCAAGCGACATCTTTCGCAGACGGCTCGGCGGGACACCGAAGAGCGCCGTGAAGCGGCGTATGAATGTTCCCAAGCTACTATAGCCAACATCGAGGCAAATGTCCGTCACGCTGCTTTGTGTTGTGAGCAGCAGCCGTACCGCAGCTTCAGCGCGTACAGCGGCAAGAAACTGGCGCGGTGGAAGCCCTGTGATTTGTCGAAATACCCTGTCGAAATGATAGGGACTCATAAAGGCGAAGGCCGCCATCTTGCGCAAGGAGAAACTTTGGTCAAGCTCAGTTCGAATTACACATACAACCCGAAGCACCGCACGTCTGTGGCACTCAGCAGTATCGGTCCGTTTGGGCGCACTTAGACGGCAGAGTGTAGCCTTGTCCGGAAGGGAGAACACAGCGGTTTCCACGATTGGTCCAAATTCAGCAGTGAGCCCCTGAATCATCCGCATGGTCTCGTCGGAACGGCCACGCGGGAGATGTCTTGGGCACTTTGCAGGACGAAAGCGAGTTGAAGGGTGATGGTTACGGTCGACAAGAACTTACACGGAGTTTTCTCCATACAGGCCCTGACTAATTTTCTGATTTGTCGTAGTTTCTTATCTTGCGAATCCACTGTCGGAAGAGAGCATTAATCTCGGTCCTTTGCCGTTCGTAGGGTCAGTTATCGTCGAAGCCCAACTCAACTGGATCTCCACAGCTACAGATCGTTGAAGGAGCGAAAGTGAAACAACGAGTGAGGACGCATTTTTTACATTAAGCAGAACACCTGTTAAGCCCTGCAGTGGCCCGGAATGGATCCGCACGCGCAGGCCTTTCTCAAGCCGCGGCCAGGGGCTAACGTGCAAATCTGTGTGTGCAGTAACCGCCTGTAAGGACAGGATCTCCTCGTCCTCGATTGGGACCGCTGCTTTACCATTACCTACGATGTGCAAGACCCCGGGCGTCGCAACGATTGGATTCGATACTCTCGAATCAAAGCGGCAAAAGACATAGCCTGCGAAGAGCGGCAGCGTCACTTCCTCCAACCGATTGTGCCATCGACGAATGCGCCGGAAAGTAGGAAGAAAATCTTCGTAGCCTCTGCTGCGCAAGCCCAACGCAACAGCCCTCTCAGCGTTGGGTCGCACTCGCACAGCTAGCCATCGGCCATGGTAATTTTCGAGCATCAAAGTGTCCCGACTTCGCTAGATCTCTGAGGCAGGCTGCCGCCACGTCGACTCCCCAAAATGTCATGTCAGTCAGCAGCAAGGCTTCCTATAAACCTGTCGAGGCTGAAGTTTCAATCCATCTGTAGATTCAAAAAGGAATCATTCGCAACGCTGAGAACTGCATCGTTCCAAATACCCTTCGGGTCGTCTTGATTCCAAAATGCCCAGGTTGCTCGGGGACCACCCTCAAGGAGTGCAGCGACGACTCAATACGATGCTCGATCTACCGCGCTAACACGGCTCGGCTTCAGTGTTGGCCCATGCCAGAAACTCCCCCGCACAGAAGCCCGGTCAAAAGTCGCGGAACCGCAGAAGAGACCCACTCCTCAGGCATTGGGACTAGTCCCTTTGATGCCAAGCGGATATCGCGATGAGTCCACGTGGAGTTGCACGCCTGCAGACAGCCAATAAGTCCCACCTTCAGGCCTTCGACATCCATCCGGAGTCAACTCAGCAATTCAGGCGAAGGACTCTGAGGGGCGCTCTGATATGTAGTGTGAAAATTGGAACCAGTGCATGGAAAGAATCGATTCAGCGATAGCGATAGCTGGCTTCTCCTACGCGCCTGCTCATCGGCGTAACTCAGAATTCGTTGCAAATAAATGAAATCTAGCTGCTTGCGCAGACCCTATCTTTCCTACTTGTCTAGCCGCCATTCTTATGGCGTCGATTTCTCGGCAGTATCCCGCGCCGAGCGCCGCAACTATTGCCACACGCATCGTAGGATTCTGGTGTGCTCCCACGCCCGTCGCTGTTACCGCTTTTGGGCGGAGCAGATATGCGCCACTACGGGTATCGGCCCCGAGTTTGCTTCGAAGATGCGGCGCCGGGCATACAACGCGTACCGAACGGATGCTCTTCGCATAAGCAATGCAGGAGAAGACCCTTGCGCTTCCACCGACGATAATCGACGGACCAACAGGGAAAAACGGCATCTGCCTGCAAATAGGGCAACAAAACGCCTATGATCCGTTGCTACGGCGTCGACAGCGCGAGGGCTCGTAAGGTCACGGATGCACCCTTGGCTGACACGGCTCGCAAATGCCACGGCGGAGAGCCGTTGATCAAGGTCAATCGTGTCCAGCGGACCTTTGGCACAGGCTCAGGTAAATGCGTGGCTCTTCGCGGAGTAACGCTTGAAATCCAGAGTGGGGCGTTTGTTGCACTCGCGGGCCCGTCGGGAAGTGGGAAGACAAGTCTGCTGAATATCATCGGAGGGCTCGACACTCCGACCGCTGGCGCGATCCAGGTCGAAGGCCGTTATCTCGGAAGCATGACTGAGGCCGAAATCTCCGATCTACGCCTGCGTCGAATTGGCTTCGTTTTGCAAGACTCTAACCTGGTCCCAGTCCTATCCGTCGCCGAAAACGTCGAGTTCCCTCTGCTATTTAGGCACGAATTAGCCGGCATAGTGCGCAGGAGTCGCGTCGCCAAGATTCTCGACAGAGTTGGCCTCAGCGGCAAGAAGGGGCAGCGGCCCAACGAACTTTCCGGAGGTGAACGCCAGCGTGTCGCGCTGGCCAGGGCGCTCGCCGGGGAGCCGGCGATCATACTCGCCGACGAACCAACGGCAAACCTTGACCAAGACACCGGCTCTTCAGTGATCGAACTGATGCGCATGCTGAATCGTGAGCGCGGCACAACATTTCTCTACGCCACGCACGATCCGAAGTTGATCTCCTCAGCCGACTATCTGTTGAGGCTTCGCGACGGGATTCTCGTTGAGAAGGTAGCATGATTCTCTTCCTGCGTCTGGCGGTGCGGAACGTGTTTCGTAACCGAATTCGGACAGTGGTCGCACTCTCTGCGATCGGGGCGGGCTGCGCCGCGCTGATTCTCAATGGCGGCATTGTCTTCAATATCTTTCGAGAACTTCGTGAAGACGCGATCCGCGGGCGATTAGGACATCTTCAAATCTACAGGCGCGGCTATTCGGAGAAGCACCTGGAAGACCCCGAGCATTACCTTATTCCCAGCGAGGAAGCGAACCGAATTCTTCGCTTGGCTCACGATAACTCCAAGGTTGTCCGGGCCACACGCCGCCGGGAGTTCACCGGATTGATTTCGGATCGGGACCGCCACGTTCCTTTCCTCGGCATAGGCGTCGAGCCGGAGGAAGACGTTGAATTCAGCCGTCACACCACACTGCGCGCCGGTGCAGCGCTTTCCGCGGAGAACCCGAACGGCGCGCTCCTTGGCCTCGGCCTGGCCAAGAAGTTGAACGGGAAGACAGGCGATGCGTTGAGCCTGATGGCCACCACTAAATCCGGATCCATAAACACCGTGCACGCGCGACTTCGGGGCATCTTTGAGGGTGGTCTCAAGGAGTATGACGACTGGGCGCTCAAGGCTCCGCTGCTAGCGGTGGAGCAATTGCTGCTCGACGACCGCACGGAGCAGATCGTCGTGTTAGTTTCGCGGACCGAGCAAGTGCCTGAAGTCCGCGCGGAGCTGGAAGGTGCGTTCCGGCGGGAAGGGCTCGATCTGGAGACGCAGTCCTGGAACGAACTCGCGTTGTTCCACAACCAGGTCGTCAGCCTCTTCGGGCGTGAACTGGGCATTATACGGCTAATCGTTGCGACCATCGTGATTCTCGGAATCGGCAATGCGATTGGGATGTCGATTATAGAGCGCGGTGTTGAACTCGCGACGCTCCGCGCGGTGGGAATTCGGGCGCGAGCCATCGCCGTGCTGCTGTTCACAGAAGCATTACTAATGGGGCTAATTGGAGCGGCCATTGGCACGGCGCTCGGCGTCGGCATCGCTCGAGTCGTCAGTCAGATCGGCATTCTGTACCCCTCGCCTCCGGGTTCCACGCGTCCCTTCGTAGGCGGAGTGGACATCATACCCGCGGTCGTCGCGGCTTCGTTTCTGATCTCAGTCGGGGCCTCTCTGGTTGCGGCTGTCTTCCCTGCTTGGAGAGCAGTGCGCTGCCCAATAGCTTCCGTACTTCGTCACAGTTGACGGCAACCTCGCACAGCCAAAACAAAGTCGCAGCGGAGCGCGAACAAAGCGTGCGATCAGCTTGGGATAAATTTGAGTGTTGCCTAACCAATCGCTTCTGCGTTGAATGGCCAGGAACAATCGGAGATTCTCGAGCGGTCGGAAGATTCACCGGTAAAAAGGGTAGATCAGACGAGCTTCGTCTTGAACGGGCTACGCGGATAGCTTCTCGTATGGAGTGCCCGTCCTCAGTGAACGCCGGATTCGCTGGCTTTGGTCGTCGCCGGCCTTTTCGTATCCGTCGTGGTCTTGAACACCGCTTCGGCAGCCGAGACGTTCTGAAAGTCATCGTAGATTCGTATTCTCACGCTGTGCTCGCCAGGGTCCAGTCTCGGTAGCAGGATCTCGTAATCTTCTTTGGAGGAATCCGTAAGCAGATCGACTGGGAAAACTGGGGTCCATTCTCCTGAATCCAGACTGAACTCAGCGTGCGACAAGGTATGAGAATCGTGCGCGGTGAAGCGCACGCGTCCTCCGGTGAGCAGATTTGTTACTTGAGGGCGGTCAATCACTGGCGGAGTGTTGTCTACTTCGAACCGCTCGCTGATGCGCTCTGACGTCAGAGCATCCGATGGAGGATTCGAGAGAGCGTCGGATGCAACCACCTTGAGGTAATAGGCGCCGTCAGGCATCGCGGCGGTGTCCCAGGTATAAGACTTCTGTGTGAGATTGCCTTTCAGCAGCTTCCAGTTTTCCTCGCCTTCCGCGCGGTAATAGACTGAGAACACGAGATTGTCGCCATTGTTGTCGTGTGCGCTCCATGCAACGCTCCGGTAGCCCTTCTGAAGTACACCTTGAGACATGTCGACAACCGGTGGCGCGGAGTTGGAGACCACCTGGGAATGGCCAAACGGACTGGCGCTTGGCAGGGACGCCGGTGCGGACTCTCCGCCTCCACCAAGAAGCGTCGTCGAAGGGGAAGCGCCCACCGATTGAGCGTTTGAATCCTGGATCACCACGCCATCAATCACTGGGGCTATGTTTCGCGGCAGATAAGCAAGCCTCACCCATGAGATGCTGGGCAACCCGACGCTCTGACTGCGAAACACGGCCTTCCACTGCGCGAAACGAGCGAGCGGGCAGTTTACCGTCTCGGCGTTTGTATAGGGTCCAGTCCATGCGGTCCAGTTCTTTTCTGCATGGGACGTGTTGCCGCATCGGACATAGAAATTGACGGTGTTTTCGGGAGAGCCCTTTTCAACGTGCCACGTGACCCTGCCCCAATGGGAGGGTATTTTTGCGTCAAAGACATCTGACTCGAAGGTGCTCTCGGGGTCTGCGTCCGGTCCAAGAACAAACACTTTGCCAGGGTTTGCGGTGCACACAAACAGTTTGCCGCCAGCTCCGACCAGTAGGCCGGTGACCTGAGCTGAATGTGTATTTGCGAAGATCATGAACTCGCCATTATTTTCAAGCTGCACAACTATGCCCTGGTTCCCCAATGCGAGCAGCAACCTTCCCTCGGGTGAAAGCTCGCTTGAATACACTAGCTCGTCATGTGAAGTCCAGAGTTCCTGCGCTAGGCCGTCGGTCGTGATACGGTACGCGATGCTGCCGGTCGCGGTCGGCAGAAACGACGCGGATGAAGATACCTGGCCGAAAGCACCGGCTGCCGTCCGTGCCTGGACATTCTCAACGGGGCCGGTCGCCGACGAGCTGTCGCCGAGTCCGAGAGCGGTCGCGTAAATGCTCCCGTTGGGAGCCGTCACGATTGAGGTCACTTCCTTCCCTGAGGTCTGGTGGAGAACGAATACTGAACCCGCCTTCGGAGGACTCCCCGCAGACCCGGGCAAGACGTTGACGCGTATAATCATCCCGTTGGGCTCAGTACCCAGCAGCAGGTTTCCTCTCGAATCGAATGCCAGCGAACGAATGTGGTGCTCTTCACTCTTGACGAATAGCTCGCATTTGCCTTCGGGTGTGACCGCGAAAACTTCTCCTTGGTCTCCCGTTGCAATATAGAACTCTCCGGTCGGAGCGATTACCATGGCCCAGATATACTTGGCCTTCGGCTCGAAGAAAACACTCTTCTCCCCGCTTGGGGTGATCTTGTAGACCTTGCCGTCCGGAGCGGTCCCTACGTACAGGTTGTCATGTTTGTCCATCGCCAAGGCTTGGGCCGCGAGTTCTTTGGATTCGAAAATCACGTCGGCATGTCCCTTTGGGTCGAAACGCAGCACTTTGGCGTTGGAACCCCCTGCGGCGTAGAGGTTTCCACGAGAATCCAGCTGGAGCGCCCAAAGATAAGCGACACCTGGATCGGCGAATTGGATGGAGCGCGGGGCCGGGAAGAGCTTCCCATCGCTGCGCAACGCCACTCCACGAGCGGTACCCTTCTCAAACGAAGCATAGTCGGCCTCACGCCAAAAGCGTGTGTGCTCGGCCTGCAACCCTGAAGGAACCAGTGCAGCGGAGATTAGGAGCAGCGATAGTGCCGGGATAGGCCTTTCCATAACCCCATCAGACCTTTCACCTCACCCTCACGGTGAGATACTGTTGCCCGTCAATCACCTGGTCCATCGATTTGGAGAATTGACCAATTTCCGATTCCCACAGCAACACGGTATCTCCGGAATCGCGCCGCGGCCGAAGCACGTGGACCTGCGAAATCGGAGCGTTAGGGAGTTCCTTATCTTGCAGCAAGACTGTAGGGCTCGCCTGGAACAATGTTACGTACAGGTAATCATTGCGCTGCAGTCGATTTGTTAAGCGAATCAATTCTTCCAGGCCGGCCAAGCGAGTTTGCGCATCAGACGTGAACAGTCGTCCGGAACGGTTGAGTGCCTCTGCATCGCTCACCAGGATGCGCAACGTGCCTCGGGGAGCTTCCACCGGGATTTTGATCGGCACTTCTTGGATGAACGGCGCCCCGCGATACGGAAGCAGCAAAACTTTGATCTTCAAGGAATCGCCCGGCGACACCTCGTTCGTTTCACTCCATACACTATCGATCCTCGCCCAGCGTCGGTCGGGAATGCTTCGAACCACGAGCTCGACTTTATCAATGTTGGGTCGCTCGTATGGATTACTGCAGATGCGTGAGAACAGCACTCGCAGCGCCGAAGCGATGCCAAACTCATCCGGAGCCTGATCGGTAGACGCGAATGCATCTTCGATCGTGACCGAGGAATGACCTTGGATGTCGATCTTACCCGTCAACTGAAGGGTGGCTCCATCGATTTGAGTTGTGTTTGCGACCAAACCGTTGAACACCGAAACCGCGACCAGCAAGGGAGTAAGTTGCGGGTGGTCGATGACCTCAAAGGAGTAGTGCTTGTCCAAGCCCGGTGTCTTGACTATAAGCGTCACCGGGATCAATGGCGGGGAAGGCCCGAGCCGTCCCACCATTGCAGACGTTCGATCCTCAGTCACAGTTCCGATCAAACCGCCGATATTAATCACTTTTAGTGGGGACAAGGGAGAAGAAATAGTAGTCAAGACGTGAGCGCGCACCAACGGCATCGATATTTTCCCAAAGCCCAAGACCGGATGCCCACAGGCAAGAATCTGATCGCCCACTCGCGCCGTCACCGTGCAACTTGCGCTCATCGAGAGATCACCCCGAACGAACTGCATCGCCGCCATGTCCCCGGGCCCGATCTCCTTCTCCTCTTCCTCCGGCTGCTCGAGAACACTGCCACCCTGCATCGTCGCCATTCCCAGTGCGGCCAACTGGTCGGCGAAGCGCGCAAGCACGGGCGCGTAAAGACCGGAGAAGATCAGCGGAGTCTCAATCGGAATGAGGAAACTACCGCTCTTGATTCCTGCTCGCGTCGTTGCGGCAACTGACAGCGGAACAGCCTGGCCGGGCGCGGCCCGTATGAGAACGGCTTCTTGTGAAGAAAGATCGGTTTGACTTCTCGACAGTCCCAAGACGTTTTCGATGGGAGTCACGCCACCGATCGGATCATTGGTAAACTCGCCGAAGCGCAGAGAGAGCGCTCCCATTAGTTTGTCGCCCACATATACCGGGCTGCCGCTCATTCCAGCGGCTACTCCCAGTGAAGCCGCTTTGCCGCCAGTGATCTTAACCAGGATGATATCCTGCTTCGGCCCTACCAAGTTGGGCATAACGCCGATCACTTCTAGCTCAAAGCTCTCTGGCTTGTCCCCCGTAAAAATCGAATATCCGACGGCCTTCATGCCGGGCTTGACCTCGCTTACCGGAAGAATGTTGAGGGTCTGAGCATGGACCGCAGAAACTTCTAGAGACAACAGAGCCCAGCACAACACGGAGGCGGCGACGAAGCCCTTCGCTCTTGTCGCTGTATAGGTACTCGGGCGGTCAATAACTCTCAACATCAAGACGCGTTCCTCCTCATTGCCCATCCCAGCCGAGGCGGCACCCTTAACCTATCGCAAACCCATCGCAAACCTATCGCACAGGCTGGCGACTTGTATCTTCTCCCGGTTTGCTCAATTTTCCGGGGCAGCTTGAATCATGATTGTGGAACTAGACAGAACGAATCGGCTTCTCACGCATCGTTACGCCGTGCAAACGCTGCATCTTAGGCGTTGAAACTGGCGCTTACTGGCGATCAAACGCCGCCGCCCGCTCGCCGTTCTTAGCAATCTGGAAGAAGACACGCTCTCTTCGTTCGTGGCACGGTGCAACGGGCAGGGTTCCCCCCTGGCCCGGAGGATGAAAGATGAACACCAAGAAGTGGAAACTGAAGCACCTCGTACTCCTAGTGGCTTTGGTGGGCTGCGTTGGCCTAAGTGTTGCGGTGGCAGATAGTGGACCAAAAACCGCGAGCCGTGGCGCAAAACAGACCCAGGCGAAGTCCGATTTGACCCCCGAACAGAGGCTCTCCAATCTTCACCTATTCAACCTCCCACCCGCTGGAATCGACCACTTGTACTTTGAAGTAAATGACACCATCGAAGTCCCAGGTCTGGGTGAGGAGACGATCACATTGGATGGCACCTATCGGATTCAGCGCAGTGAGTCGACTTCCGACAGTTGGCAAACCGCCGCCATCGACGTCAAGATGCTCGACTTGGATGTGCAGGGAACCAGCAAGCTCTTTGGACGCGTCCAGGTCCGTTTGAATCCGAGCAAGGAAACCGTTGGCAAAGTGCACGGAGCCAAAGGGCCGAACAAACCGAAACCGTGCGGCTTCAAGGCTTACATCCAGATGACCTTGCCGGATAAGGGCAACATGGTGCTGGTCAACAAAGAGCCCGTCCAACTGGAGCACATGATTACCCACATACCGCCCATTGGCCAGGGCGGCGGCAATCCTGAAGGCACGTTCTATTATCTTTACAACGCGGATAATCTCGATGGCCCGGCAGTGGCGATCCTGAAACGCATCCGCACGCACATTGGACCGTGGGTTGAATAGGCAAACCCCTGGCACACGGGACCCGCAATTCCTCAAATTAATTAAGGAGAAAAGCATGGCACAGAGAGAGAAGAAGAAATCCGTTTTGAGGGCAACAGCGTTCACCACGGTTGTATGCGGTCTTCTGGGGTCGGCCTTCGCGCAGGTTCACCCGATCCCAGCTTCCAAGTGCTCGTTGCCGGTGGACAGCACAATCGTTTTGGAGTATCCGCTCGGGAGCGGACAAAAAAACGTGACGCTCAATTCCGACCCCAACAACGTACCCACGGTCGAGACGAGCAAGCAGAAATCGGACCAAACGATGGACACTAAATTTACAAAGCTAAACCAATCGGGGACCATCGAC
>Ga0137363_10000975_pt1 | contig 16112 bp, 17 predicted proteins | sample MadtaG_FD_104800 | JGI IMG/M metagenome (GOLD analysis project Ga0137363, IMG submission 104800) | Vadose zone soil microbial communities from Angelo Coast Range Reserve, California, USA - Mad1_115_16 metaG | ecosystem: Environmental > Terrestrial > Soil > Vadose zone | place: USA: California...
ATGAGGCATCCGTAAAAGCCGGCTTCCACGCCCGGCACGGCAAACGTCTCGAATTGAGGGAGTATGCCTCGCATGAGTGCTTTTTCTGCCTCGCAGCTCGGTCTTTTTAGCACTCTCTGTTCTCCTCTCTTCTTTCAAAGGGAAAATGGGGCGGCGTCCGTTCGAGAGACGCCCCCCGACTCCCTCCGTGAATTAGAACCATTTCGTTTTTGGAAGGCGGTAGTCGCGGGGCTTCTGTTCTTGCTCCCGCAAATCCTCCTGTTCTCCAGGTCCCGGCTCATCTCGCTGGACGCGAAGCCTGTCGCCCTGCACTTCAAGTTCGGGGACGCGGACCTCGTCTGCTGCACTGCGTTGAAAAATGTTTCTCAGGTTCATAGGATCTCCTCTCACCTGGGCGGGCAAACCGTTGATTGGGACCCTCAAGATGCGATCTGCCCCGGAACATCTCTTGGGTCATCTACGTGAGGCCCACTTTTTCGTGCCTCATTTAGACTGACGACACTATTTGGGGAATCTGACAAAAAACCAGCCCGCGTTTTTCACTCATTGACGAAGATTATTCTTCCGCCCTCGTCGACGGGCAGGCCTGAAATGGTACCGGACGGCCGAGGAGGCTGGTTTGGCTGCCCCTGCTCATGAAAAGGTCCAGCGAGCGGAATAGTCTCCGGGGACGCTATGTCACGTGAAGCTTCGCTAGCGCTCTCATTCTGAAATTCGACAGTACTGTTGTTCAGAATCGTCCGCGATTGCGGTTGAACAGCATCGTTCACCTGCATTTCTCTCTCAGCCACAGATTCTTGTGAACGGATAGAATTAAGAACGGATACTATTAACCCCGGGAGAAACAAGAAGCCAAGAGTAAGAATTATCGCGAGTGCCAACCGATGACGGGGACGAGCACGTGGCCCCGCGACGTTGCGGGGCCGCGATTGATACCCGGATGCGCGTTCAGCATCTCGGATAGCCTGCTGCTCCTCTGCCGTGAATTTCAGACGGTCGTTCCCCTGAAAGCTAGGAACTCGTCGTGCTCTTTGGTTACTCATCGACGAAAACCCCTTTCTTCTTCATAAACGATAGACGACGGAACTGAGGCGGGGCGGCCTCCGCCCGAGCCTGATGCAATCCCCATCTCCCCAGTCAGCGGCTCACGGACCACGATGCGAAATATTTGCTGCAGCGCATCAGACTCGATTGCACGGAAGACACCCTCATTCTCGGGGTAAGTTACGGCAAGCGCAGATGCGACCTGTGCCTGATTTTCAAGCGTTTGGATATTGCGTGGAGCGACTGTGACAAGTATCTGCTGGAATGTTTCTCTTGATCTCACGTTTCCTCTCCAAATCCGGGCCTTTTTCTAAACCCGGATTCACCGCTCATGCGGATTCAATAGGTGTGACGACGCGGGAGAGAAAAACCGACAAGCGATAGACGAACCCCCAGGTAGCGAACTGTGAATTCCATGTTGAAAATTCTCCCTACGGCCTGCTTTGTACGTTTGACCTAATGGGAGTAGACGCCACGACGAGCACGTGAACCGACCGGTTTTTCTGCGGGAATTGGGAAAATCGGGTACCTCTATCACTTGGAGGCTGTTTAGCGAAGAAGTTCGAACGAAGAAGCAATATTTACTGGCGCTTTTTCTTGGGGAAGAACGAGAGTTTCGCAGGTTCGTGGGGCAGGTTTTGTTCTTGGAGTTCGCTCTCGCGCTTCATCGCCTCGAGGCTTTCATCGGAATGCTCCTGCATTTCGGCAGCAGGGAAGAGCTTGTCGGCTTCCTTGTATACGTGCCTCATAGCCTCGCCATCGGCGAGGCTTTTACGAAATGCATCCTGTACATATTGGCCAAAAATCCCGAGTAACTTTTCGAATTGCTCTTCAGACAGTCCTATATCCCTTCTGTGTTCATAGATTCTCTCTAGGTCGAATACCGTCATGCCATTCATGAACTCCTGAACATAAGGATTCTCATTGCTAAGACTTTTATAATCCAGGTCATCGCGTAGCTTGATAAAATCGAGGGCGGTAGCTTTTCTTACCTCCTCTCGGAGCGCCTTGAATTCGGCACCTGTCCTTCCTGTGTGAGATGTGTCGAAGTACCACTTTCGTATGATCTCGGCTTCTTCCTCGGGGCTGAATTTTGGCTTGCCGTCATTTGTTGGGGGTTGTTCGGGGGATAGAATCATTACTCTAAGTCTATAAAATGAGTTCAACCTTGCAAGAGAGTCTTACATAGCCAAGCTTGAGCCCAAACAAGAGAAGAGCACGACACTCGCTTGTGCTTCCTTGTTTCTTTCTCTCGTGGGAATAACGTGTGTTTCTGATTCGGAGTGAGGCTGTCTACGCAGGAAAGGCAACAAGGCATCAATTCCATCTTTCATTCGCTTGAGATGGTCTTCTATCTGCTTTGGCGAAGCACTCTGGGTTATCTCTGCAAGTAGATCTGCAATGGATGCGTAAGGAACGTTGGCCGGAATTCGGAAGCCCACCAATTGTTCTCTATCTCTGAGCACAAGAGTCAAAATAAGTGTGACACCCCGATTGATGACAACTACCGGAATTTCAGTGTTCCCGAAGTCGTCGGTGTGGTCCGTGCCCAATGCGCTGAGTTCTTTTCCATCCTTCGTTTCCCACAGCACAATACGCAACGGTACCTGTAGAGGCGTATGCAATCCTGAGATCTTGCAGACAATCTCTCCCCGTAAGAGGCTAAGTTCTATCCGGTAGCTATTTTCCCCAACCTGAATTTCGATTTGCTTAAACAGCAGTTCTCCCGAACCAGCCCGAAAAGTATCATCTGGGTCGCTGGATAAGAAATTGCTTAAGATAGATTTCCAAAACGCCGGTCTTTCCGCTGCGATTTGAACAGGACCCAATTGAGTGCCAATACCATAAGTACGCCCTAAGTCAACGATACATTTCTCTTTATCGTCACGTATTCTTGGCCACCCATCCCAAAGCTCTTGCAGATTCGAGGCCCACGGCGTAAAACCGATTGAAAGGATGTCTGCAATCTTTTCCGGGCCCGCGAGAGCAGCGTATTCCTCGAAACAGGAATCACAAAATGCAATGTGGGCATTGATTGTCCGTCGTGTCTTGTCGTCGAGTTCACCAGTGACGTAAGACGCCAGAGTCCACGAATTAGGGCAAGGCGTCCGTGGAGCAAGATCTCCCTTCTTGAACGATTTCAAGCCCCGGTTAAGCGCCCGTAAAAGTTGCTTGAGCTCGCCCTTGCTAGGATTGAATTCGTGCGCCATATGAAATTTTGGGCCGCTTCAGACTATTCCTGCATCAGTAATTTTTCGTTCCTGGAACCATTGCAAAAGTTTCTTGGTATCGTGTTTTTCAAAGTCCCTTAACTTCTTGATTCTCGCGCCTATCGTAGGTCCTATTGCTTTCCCAGGACAGTTCTTTTCCGTCAGTTCGAGAATCTTTTCCCAGGTCATATCCTGTCCACGCTTGAGATAAGCAATCTTCATACTCAATGCGTTGCGAGGTGATATTGCCGCGTACTCCTCAAACAGATCTCGAAGCTGACGAGCCGCAAAGGTCTGATGGGGATCTCTCCCTGTGTCTTCGAGGTCCTTCGTTACGTCCTCGTCGTGAATGATTGTGGGCCCCTCCTCTGTCCCAGTAAGGTGCTTCCGGATATCCAAGGTTACGTTTAACGCCATAGTGAACAAAAACGCTCCGAACTTTTCGTATTGTTTTCTGCATGTCCTGCGGAAAAACACTAGCTCAGTCTCATCGAAACATGTAACGCAGAAATGACCCTTGTCCGGTTCTTCCGGAGGACACAACGTGCTCCCTGAGGCATAAATTCTTGCTCTGAGGTATTCTTTTGTCTTCGGCCAATATCGCCTCCATAATTCTTCCAATGCGGACCGCTCCTCAGGTTTCAAGTACCTTGTTTGTATCTTGTTCCTCGGCAAGCGTTTCTTTTCCTTGACGGGAAGAAGCTCGAATAATTCTTCATCCGTGAGATTCTCAAAATCGAGAGGACGTTGTTCTGGCGTCTGATCAGATTCCATTGAAGTACCTTAATGCGGGGAATGTCGAACAGTTTGGCACACCCTGGGGCCTCTCGCAACAGTGGCAGTCAGGACGTTTACGGCGCCTCGTTTGCCCTTGATCCGCTATCGAACGGGGTGAGTCTCGAAGATGTGGCGAAGCTTGGCGGCTGTCAGGTTGAAACTCGTAATCAAGCATCATAACTGGTGAGGATTCGCGAGCGGCTCAAAAAGCTCGGAAAAGCGCATCTGCAATCCGCTTGTGCAGCGGGCGTTTTCGCAAACTATTCCGCGCATCTTCTGCAAGTTTACTGTGAGAGGTGACCGTTATCCCTGAACGGTCGCCCTTGGCCGTCAACTTGGGGTAAGGACAGTTTGGTTTGCACACCTCGAAAATGGGTGGGTCAAAAATCGCCGGAACAAAATGATACATCTGTTCTCCTGCATCGGCGATCCCCAACGGCGCTATCACCATTTGGAGCAACTGGAGAACCTCAAAACTTGCGGTGTTGGCTGAAAACGCGAACACGTTCTCATTCCTCAACAGCGGATCGTCCTTCGATAAACCTTGAATGTAATTCGGATCGTCCAGAAAGCCTTCTCTTTCCATAGAGACCGTCGCGGGCGTATATTGCCCGACACACTCAAGGCATCTACGCTTCGGGGATGACGTCTGGATTTTCCAATCGGCCGCTTTCATCTGCTGGCCGGCATCGACCTCGATTCTGATTCCGCCGTCAATCACCGGTATCAAATGAGCAAAAGAAATGAAGTTCAAAACGCTTCGACCGAGTGGTCTGTCAACACAGGAAAACAGCACATCGCAATCGAGTGCGGCCTTGAACCCTTCGGGCTCGGCAACGCTGTACATCTCCTCAAACACCTGGAAATTGCGATTGGTTGCACTTCTTTTCACTGCGCGTCCGAGTGTCCTGACCTTGGGCATACCCAGATAAGCATCCCACCGCGTGCTGTGGAGAAGCCGATCCAGGTTGTGTCGCTTCACAATATTGAAGTCGATTAAGGTGATTTTGGCGATCCCCGTGCGGGCTAATGCTTCGGCAACCATTGACCCGACGCTGCCTGCTCCAACGACACCAACCTTTAGACGACTTAACTCCGCTTGTTTTATGTAACCCCATGCGGAAACCGTTCGGATTTGTTCTTCAATTTCAGGAGGCGGCGGGATCAGAATATCGGCAACTGAGGTCCTGAGCTGGAGGCCAACCGATCGCACGTTCGCGCACCATTGTCGAACGTACTTGGTTGGCGATTGCTTTTCCCAGAATCGGGCGCTCCACGTCCCATCGGAACCCAGCGTAAGGCCTACAAGAGGTAATTCCGTCGCAGCAAAAACTTTGGGTGCAAGGCCCAATTCTGCGACGATATCGTCGTCGCTCATACCCTGCCATCCCGGACCTGGGTGACTATGCAGGAAAACGATTCCGCAGTTCTCTCGAAGCGCTTCTTCGACCGCCCGTTCAAAATAATTCGGAAGGAAGGATGCGTTTCCGTGTACGCGTCGTTCACCGTTGCGTGGCATCAGTACCGCCTGGATCAAAGCTGTCGTTCTTGATTTTCCATAACTGGGATTCCAAAGAGCAAAGCAAAGATCCTCCTGTCCGTCTCTACGAACGAGATGCTTGAGGAGATCTTCGTTCAGATTTTCTGGAATGGCTACGCTATAGCTCATTGTGTTGCAAACAAACCACGTACATGTCTCATGACATCTGCAACTGTTCTTTCCGTGCTGCTCCAGTGCGACATTGGCCGGCTCCAATACTGCCATTCAGGACCAAACTGCGGGCTCTCATGGATACCGTGCATTGGGTGTGGCCCTTGCGGAGGGTTGATCGGCAGCAGTCGAGGTTTTATGTGAGGTCCAGTTGGCGGACTCAATGAAAAGTCTGGGGGGACTGCAAAACCCAAGGTGATTTCCTGCCCTTCAAACTTGCCGATTTCAATGGTGTAAGGAAAGGATACCCGCCCGTCGGGATATTCCGTAACTTCATAACCGATTGCCCTGAGCTGTTTTGCGAATTCTTCAACTGCCATATCACCGGGATACCGGTGTGGGATTAGTTGAAACGGAGATGAACTTCATATGCTCGTGCATATGAATTGGGTCGTTTATCCCTTGAAACGACTTCTTTTCACGCCCCACGATTTCCACCAAATAATTAGTCGCCGGATCAATTCCGGCGTTGGTGAGGATCTGGTTCGGCGTGAGGTCGTGCTCCGAAGTACTTGCGGCTTTCCGTCAACTGTGTAGTCGAATGTTGGCATAATTGTTTTTGGTTACCTAATTCGTTCCTATCATCACATGATACCGCGAACAAAGGTGTAGTCAAGCAGCCAGTCACGCCCAAATTAAATCAATGAAGCGATTTCGCCTTTGGAAATTCCTAGCGAGCGCTCCGGAAAAAAACAGCCCAGGATCAGATTGGATACGCTCCAACGCGGCTCTCCTGGACGGTTATGAATTGAGGAAGTACCATAAAGATATTCTGTTTGAAGACGTTTTTGCCATGGTGCTCATATTCGGCTGAAGGCCGATGTTCGTTAGACCCTGTAAAGAAACGATTCGGCGCAACAGAAGTATTGAAGCCTTCCGGCTGCGTCATAGGAATATGAAAACTCACTCGTCTCCTCCATCCCCTTCCAATTCTGAATGGCTTACTCGAAAGCGGCTTATTGACTCGATGATGAAAGCATCGGGCTGGAAGGTTGCGCCTTACGTCGCAGAGAGACCGCTGACTGCGCATAACTGCTATGCCATCGAGGAATATCCCACGGCGGCTGGACCGGCAGACTACGCTCTGTGCGTTAATGGCCAGATAATCGGGATCGTCGAAGCAAAGAGACTCACACTCGGACCTCAGAATGTCCTTTCCCAAGCCGAACGATATTCAAAAGGCCTGAAACAACCGGGGCTCAGCTTCGGAGAGTACGGTGTGCCTTTCCTCTATTCGACCAATGGGGAGGTCATTTGGCATCACGATATTCGCTATGCCCTTAACCGCTCGCGACAAATCAGTCGCTTTCATACGCCCGACGCTTTAGTTGAAATGCTCAATCGAGATTTTGACGAAGCATTGAAGCATCTGCACGCTCTTCCAAACAACAATACAAGGCTGCGCCCCTATCAGCGAGAAGCCAATGACGCCATAGAGAAGGCCGTTTTCGAACGGAAGCGTGCCATGCTCGTGGCGATGGCGACCGGCACCGGGAAGACGCTCACCCTCGTGAACGAGATCTACCGCCTTATGAAATCGGGCGTGGCGAAGCGCATCCTCTTCCTAGTTGACCGGCGATCCCTTGCTGCGCAAGCAGTCCGCGCGTTCGCATCGTTCGATGCTGAGCAAGGCCTCAAGTTCGACAAGGTCTACGAAATGTATAGCCAACGATTTCAGAAGGAAGATTTCGGAGAAGAAGAAAAATTCGATCCTAAGCTTCTCCCCAAGTCCCATCTTGAGGCCCCTAAACCTGGCAACGCATTCGTATACATCTCGACGATCCAGCGGATGACTATAAATCTATTCGGTCGCGAGGCCGTGTGGGGCGGCGAGGAAGAAATCGAGGAGGATGCCGAAAAACTGGACATCCCAATCCACGCATTCGATCTCATAGTCGCAGACGAATGCCATCGCGGATACACATCTTCAGAAGTCGGAATCTGGCGGAAAACCCTCGACCATTTTGACGCTATCAAAATTGGTCTCACTGCTACGCCTGCCGCGCACACGACCTCATATTTCAAGGACATCGTCTATCGTTACGAATATGAACGAGCCGTGCGAGAAAACTTCTTGGTGGACTACGACGCAATAAAAGTGAAATCCAATGTGCGCCTCAATGGCATCTTCCTCAAGGAAGGAGAGGAAGTGGGCGTCGTGAATCCCGAGACCGGCTCAAAAAAGATGGACGTGCTGGAAGACGAGCGAGAATTTGACAGTGCATCAGTGGAACACGACATCACGTCTCCGGATTCCAACAGAAAAATCCTTGAAGAAATCAAGAAGCATGCGCAGGAGCATGGAGAGCGGTACGGACGATTTCCTAAGACGCTTATATTTGCAGTCAACGATTTGCCACATACTTCACACGCAGACCAGCTCGTCGATCTCGCGCGAGATGTTTTTGGCCGTGGGGATGCCTTCGTGCAGAAAATCACCGGAAGCCCCACAGTGGACCGGCCCCTGCAGCGCATCCGCGAATTTCGGAACCGTCCGAACCCAGGGATCGTCGTCTCGGTGGACATGCTGACAACCGGCGTCGACATTCCGGACCTTGAGTACATTGTTTTCCTAAGGCCGGTCAAATCACGCATTCTGTTTGAACAAATGCTCGGGCGCGGTACCCGTAAAGGGGAAAAGTTCCCCGACAAATCGCATTTTGTTGTCTTCGATTGCTTCGATGGCACCCTCCTCGAATATTTTCGCCAAGCCACGTCGATCACCGCAGAGGAGCCGGTCCCGCCCACCCGAACGCTCCACGAGATTATCGAAGATATCTGGGCGAACCGAGACCGCGACTACAACATCCGGTGCCTCACCAAGCGCCTGCTTCGTGTCGACAAAGAAATGCATGGAGACGCCAGGAAAGACTTTGCCCTTGTCTTGCCTGAGGGCGATGTCGCAGCTTTCGCAAAGAACCTCTATGGCACCCTGAAAAACAATTTCACAGGAACAATGGCGCTCCTCAGGAATGCCGATTTTCAACGGCTGCTTCTGGAATACAAACGGAAGTCCAAAGTCTTCTTTGTGTCGCACACAACCGAAGATCTCGTATCATCCGAATGGCTCATAAGAGGATTGGACGGCAAGGAATACAAACCTGAGGATTACCTCGTTGCGTTTTCTGAATATGTGAAGTCGCATGAGTCCGATGTCCAGGCAATCAGTGTTCTTCTGAAGCACCCCCAGGACTGGAATCCGGAGGTGCTTAAGGGACTGCGCGATAAACTGGCCGCCACACCTCAGCGATTCACTGTTGAAAATCTTCAAAGAGCGCACGAGCTCAAGCACAAGAAGGCGCTGGCCGACATAATCTCGATGGTCAAACACGCGGCGAATCAGCAGAGTCCTTTGTTGAATGCCGCCGAACGCGTGGAACGAGCCTTCAAGGGAATCATTGCGAGCGATTCATTCACCCCAGAACAATTGAAGTGGCTGGAACGTATCCGCACCCACCTCCAGGAAAACTTATCAATCGACCAAGAAGACTTTGAGAGCCAACCCGTGTTTGCTGATTTCGGCGGCTGGAGTAACGCCTCCAAGGTGTTCCGAGGTCGGCTCCCTGTTCTCATTAAAGAAATTAACGGGGCAATCGCAGCATGAGCGACATTGTTCAAAAACTCTGGGGATTCTGCCATACACTTCGCCATGACGGCGTGGATTATGGCGACTATATAGAGCAACTCACGTATCTGCTCTTTTTGAAGATGGCGGACGAGAAAGCGGTCGTGATCCCAAAGGGCTGCGATTGGGAAAGCCTCAAGGCCCTTTCAGGTACGAAGCTCACCGATCATTACAACGATGTGCTGCGCAAGCTGAGGGAATCTGAAGGACTCTTGGGCGCGATTTTCACGCAAGCCACCTCACGCTTCAACAATCCGGTAAACCTCCGGCGCCTGATCGATATGATCGACGAAGAAGAGTGGTCATCCCTCGGCGTAGACGTAAAAGGAGCAGCTTTCGAGGGGCTTCTGGAGAAAGCTGCGAGCGAGGGAAAGAAAGGCGCTGGCCAATACTTCACACCCCGTCCACTTATTCAGTCGATCTGCCGGGTTATGAAACCCGACCCTCGCGGAAAGCAAAACTTCACGATCGATGACCCTGCGTGCGGCACCGGCGGATTTCTTGTCGGCTCATACGAATGGCTCGTGAATACGAGCAAGGGGGTATTCGATCGCTCCGAGGCACGTCGAATTCGCACGGCCACCTACTACGGACAAGAACTCGTGGCCCGCCCCCGCCGCCTTGCGCTAATGAATCTCTATTTGCATGGCGTCGAACCACACATCTATCTCGGTGATACCGTTTATGAACCTGATCGCGGCGAGCGTTACGATGTGGTCCTCACAAATCCACCGTTCGGCACGAAAGGCGCGAACCAAGCACCGGACCGGGATGATTTCACTATCGAGACGAGCAACAAGCAGCTCAATTTCCTCCAGCACGTGATGAATACCTTGAGGCCCGGCGGACGCGCAGCTGTGGTTCTTCCGGACAACTGCCTTTTCGAAGGCAAAGCGGGCGAGGTATTTGAGATCCTGATGCAGGACTGCAATTTGCACACCGTCCTGCGTTTGCCTCGCGGCACGTTCACTCCTTACAGCCAGGGTGTGAAGGCAAATGTCATCTTCTTTCAGAAGGGTCGCCCAACTGAGGAGGTCTGGATCTTCGACGGGCGTTCAAATGTGCCGGGTATCACAAAGAAGGATCGCCCACTCTCAAAGGAACACTTTAAGGAGTTCGAAGAATGCTACGGCAAAGACCCGAATGGCCTCAGCAAGCGCGCCGACACCGGTGAAACAGGCAGATTTCGCAGATTTGATCTTAGCGATATCAAAAAACGTGACTACAAGCTCGATGTCACTTGGCTCAAAGATGAATCACTGGAAGAAAATGGAGAACTGCCCGAGCCGGAGGACCTCGCCGCAGAAGCCATCACCGAGCTCGAAGCCGTCGTGGACGACCTTCGCGAGATTGTCGCACTCGTGGAAAAGGAAGAAGGCGTAGAGAAATGAAGGAGACCGGAGACATTCGCATTGACGAAATGATGCCGCGTTTGAGTGAAGCGTGGCCCGTCGTACCTTTTGAGGAATGCCTTGTTCCCTCGAACGCAGCCTATAGAAAGTTGAAATCAACTGACATCAAATCGTCGGGAAGGGTTCCGGTCATCGACCAAGGCGAGAATTTCATCTCCGGATACACGGATGACCCCGCGAACGAGTATCCCGGCCCGCTGCCCGTAATTATCTTTGGAGACCACACACGCCGGTTCAAGTTCGTCGATTTCAAGTTCGCCATCGGAGCGCAAGGAACTCACTTGCTTCATCCGTTTCCTGCGCTCACGCCGAAATTTTTCTACCGCTACCTATCTGCGTTGAACCTCGAATCACAGGGTTATAGCAGACACTATAAGTTTTTAAAGCAAGCGCTTGTGCCAGTCCCACCAGTCGCCGAGCAGCAGCGGATTGTGTCAAAGCTGGAGAAGCTATTGGGACAAGTGGACTCGTGCCAGCAGCGGCTAAATAGGATTCCGACGCTTCTCAAACGTTTTCGTCAATCCGTGCTCGCAGCTGCTTGTTTCGGCCGTCTTACCGCCGATTGGCGTGAGGAGAACCCAAATGCTGGCGATTCATCAGCCCTGGTCGCTGAACTGGAACAGGCACACGAGGCCGCTGGCGGTCACAGGCAGGGCAACGCTGCACCACCTACCGACGAAGCTCATGACTTGAGCGAAGACCTGTTGCCGTCAAGTTGGCGCATGACAGAAATGCGGACAGCGGTTTGCCCGGACAGGCCAATCACGTACGGCATCCTGAAACCAGGGCCGGACACCGATGGTGGCATTCCCTACGTTCGTGTTGCAGACTTTCCAAATGATAGGTTGAATCTCAAGGGGATCAGACGCACGGCGAGAAAAATCGAACAAACATTCGCCCGTGCACGGTTGCGAGAAGGCGACATCTTGTTGTCAATCCGCGGGACGGTCGGCCGTGTTTGCGTTGTACCGAGGGAGTTGCAAGACGCAAACATAACCCAAGATACCGCGCGGTTGAGCATCCAGCCCTCACTCGACCCCGGTTTTGTGAAATGGTTCTTGAGGGCGACCCCAACGCAGAAACGAATGCAGAAAGCTGTCAAAGGTGTTGCAGTTCGCGGCATTAACATCGGAGATGTACGGGCAATCCAGTTGCCTATTCCTCCGCTACCCGAGCAGCAGGAAATAGTCCGCAGAGTGAAGAGCCTGTTCACGCTCGCCGACCGGATTGAAGCGCGATTTTCGGAGGGACGAAAGCGAGTGGAGAGCATTACTCAGGCCATTCTTGCAAAGGCATTTCGCGGCGAGCTTGTGCCAACTGAATTCGAACTTGCCAAGGCCGACGGCCGGTCGTTTGAGTCCGCAGAAGAACTCTTGAAACGAATCAAAGGGAACGGACAGGTCAAGCAAACGAAAACCAAACGCTACAGCAAAAAATAAGTAGACGACCATGGCACAGCATTACATCATGCTCTTTCAATACGGGTCGAACATGGACCCGAATCGCTTGAATTGTGCCGATCGGCTCGACGGTGCTGCCGAGGTGATCGGTGTTGCGAGACTGAAAAGCTGGGGAGTGCGCTTCGGTCTTTATAGCGAAACCAATCAGTGTGGAGTGACGGATATCGTTCCGAGTAGACGAGAACATGTCGACGGAGTTCTCTATAGGGTTCCCTATAGAAAAGTTATCGCTCCGAGAGGCCAACAGTCGGAGATGGACAAGGTTGAAGGTGCAGGGCTCGGCGAGAGAAGCAACTACAAGCGACAAAAGATATTAGTTTGGAAAGACGGGAAGAAGATTGAAGCCCGAACCTACATCGGCACGGTGGCCGGTCGCCGACGATTTCTGCGCCGACCAATCCGCGACCGTCGGGTTAGCAAGGCTTATTTCGGATACCTCCTCGCTGGAGCACGGCGATTCAAACTCCCCGCCACATATGTCGCTTATCTTCGAAAGCAGGCTAGCTTTCGATAGGGCACTTTCGAGTCAAATTCGTACCCACGTCAACGAGAAGCGCCAGCGTTGCACGCGCCACTGGACATGGCCACGCGCTCAAAAGCGTGCAATCGCTTGGATCGAAGGTTGTATTCTGGGAGTCCTATGACGAGGCCCGTATCACTTCGCCTTTGACCATAAGTCGTCAAAAAAAGACTGCAGTAATCGTTTTGCCTTGGGGTCGAGAACAGTAACGAGGGCAGGGTACTTGGATGCTGCATCCTTTATTGAAGGACCAAGGATGTAACCAGTATCATCGACGATCATAAAACGGTCGTGAAGCCACTTGCATTTCCGCGCTGAGAATTTTTGATATTCCCTAGAGAATCTTGTCGCTCTTTGCTCGAAATTGCCCGATTTATTAGTGTAGATCAGTTTTACTGTCGTCGTTTTTGGAATCACGTCTAGGACGCTATCGAAGATTGTTCCGTCAACATAGGAGTCGGCGATTAGTACGTGACTTTTCGATTCCGCAAGGATTTTTCTCAGATACTTGTCGAACGAATGCGTACCCTTCCGATTGACAACAATTAAAGAGCCTGATTGCTTGAGCTCTCCCGTGCTGAAATCTCCGTCTGGTGCTGCAAGGGCCAAGAGATGATCGAGTCCTGATTTGTTGATCGAAAACTTCCCTTTACCGCTCGGGTCAACCCATCCCTCTTGTTGCGCACGGTCATAGAGGGCGGGATTGTAACGAACCTGCAAGACAGACTTTCTCCATTCTGACTGAACGTCTTTGGTCGCAACATCTACATCGGCCTTGCCCCGACAGATAATTGCGGCCACAGCCAAAAACTTCTGCTGGCCGCTCATCTTCTTGAGCGGCAGACTCTTCAGAAAAGCTTTGAGGTTCTGGTTGAAGTTCATGGGTGCCTATTTTTCTAGTGCTTGCCGCCAGCTCGGGCGAAGGTTGTACACTCCCTTCTTTTTGGATTCCACCCAGTCGTTGTTTCTCGCTTGTGCAGAGAAAAATAAGTTGAATTTAATCCCAAGCAGGTCCTTCGAGGTCATTCGGTTCCAGTGCTTCTGGATGTCCTTTAGCTCAACCTCATTCTTGAGGTCGCCTCTGGTAAGCCGACTCAAAAGGAGAACGAACTTTTTCGGGCCGCTGAGCCCTTTCGCGTAGTTTTTCATGAATGGGCGGAGGGGTTTGTCGAAGTCAATCTGCATAGGCTGCCGATCCTTCTTCGGTGCCAGTTTCTTGTTGAACGGTCGTGGTTCCGGTCGCTCTCCGATTGCACGGAGAGATTCATCGGCGAGGGCCTTGATTCGGTGAAGTGTTGAGATAAGTTTGGCGCGGTTCAATATTTTCACTTTCTTCTTACGTAGAGTTTATTGCCTGCGCCTGTGGAAGCAGCCAACGGTCCATTTCGTGTTGACAGCCTATTCAACGCGGTTTGCACCTGCGCTGCGCCGTAGTGGTAATCGTTTTTCGCAAGTTCTTTCCTAACATCTCCGAGGTTACGCTTCGTCTTAAAAAACTTTTTAGAGATGAGCAGCCGCACTCCACCCCTTGGACCGGTGAATGTTTCCTTTTGCAAACGCGGTGTCTGTTTTTCTTTCTTGCCAAATACGGCCTTTTCGAGCCGTGTTAGCCGCTCAATGATTTCTCGAATTGCTTTTTCAGGTGCTGGGTGTTTCATGGATTTAGGCTTTCTTTTTCCTACCTGACTGTTTCTTTTCTGCTAAAAACGGATGCTTCTGGATGTATTCGTAGCTGCCTCGCTTCCCTTTGCGGGTCAGATGTTTCGTCCGTTTCAGCGCCATGCCGAGTTCGGGTCCTGAAAAATTGTTACCTCTCTTCGCGAGATGACCGACGATTGCAACTTGCTTTCGCCACGACCGAAAGTAACCTTCTTCCCAGAGGATCTTTAGGCTTTCGGGAGCGGTTTTTGCGATTTTTGTTGTTTTCGGCATATGGTTTATTGCCCCGTATACAGCCACCGACCTTTTTCCCTAATGCGCCGAAGGTTTCTGCGGCGAACCTGCCTGAGCATAATTGGGGACAGAGTCGTGATCGGATAGTGATGGCCCATCTCTGCAAGCGCATTTTTCACACTCGCCAAATCGCGCGGTTTCTTGAAAAACCCGCCATCCTTCAACGAGGCAATGTGGTCTACCAAGAGCATCCGGCCAGACTTCGCCTTTCTACGGTGCCGTGTGGGTTCCCCTGCCGCCGCCTTTTTCTTGAGATCTTCAGCGATCGCCGAGATTTCTTTCGGCGTTCCCTCAATTTTAATTGTGATGCCTTCCGGGGTAGTGATTTGTGCTTTTGCCATTTATTCTGCTATTCCTTATACGGCACAAACGCCGCATACAAAGACTAGCGGAATAATACCTTACAGTCAAGAGAGGTGAGAAAGTGTACGGGGACTGCAGCGGGTAGCCCCAGCGATACACAACAAAAAAGCCAGCAAGAATTGCTGGCCTGTGTTGGTCGTCTTTTTGCAAAAACATGAACTACGTTTCCGCGACGAGATCCCGCTCCCAGTCGCGGGTGTATCCGGTCAGAGTCGATTCGAGTGCCTGCTTCGCGTTTTCCACATCGGGCTCCACGCGCAGGAAATATGCTTTCTGCGTCGAAGGGCAGATGACCTTGAGAAATGCGAGCGGGAGCGGCACCTCAGTCCAACGGTCATTCTGGTAATGTCCTCTCTTTTCAGCAGTATCGACTTTCAAGAGCGAACTGCCATGGAACGAGTCCACTTCCCGAAGCTCGGCTTCGTGGACGAACCGCTCCACGCCCATCCGTTGTATGAGCACCTCTCGTTCAGTTTGATTCTCTTCCTTGAGGATGCGTTCCGCCGTGGGTTTTTCGAGAACTGTTTTCTTCGCAACTTGCCAACCGCGCCAGTAATACAGTTCGTGGTCATCGCAGACGACCGCAGGACCATCCTTTCGATGAGTCCTCCACATGCCGCCCTGCCGTTCAGCCCAGACGTTTCCGACGAGGAATACGAATCCGTGGATGAGGCAGAATTCGGCGGCGAGCGGGAGACTGGGCTGGAGTCGTTTTCGCGTGCTCTTCGAGAGATAGCTCAGCCAGCGGGGAAATGGCTGTCCGCGGACTTCCCAGGGAAGACGCCGGAGCAATACCTCGCGTATGGTCCGCGAACGGTCGTCCGATTCGCTACCCACCGGAAGGTTGAGCGTGCGGCAGGATTTTTGGTGCCGCTTGAATTCTTCCATCGAGCCGACAAGCGCGAAGCGCCAGCCCTCATTGGCAAGCGCTTCGCGGACGGCTCTGCGATTCGCAGAGATGGCGCGCATGGTCAGTCGACGACCTGCCGCCAACGGAGGCCGTCGAATTCCTGTTGGGGTATGACGGCGTATGCGCC
>Ga0137363_10000978_pt1 | contig 16106 bp, 11 predicted proteins | sample MadtaG_FD_104800 | JGI IMG/M metagenome (GOLD analysis project Ga0137363, IMG submission 104800) | Vadose zone soil microbial communities from Angelo Coast Range Reserve, California, USA - Mad1_115_16 metaG | ecosystem: Environmental > Terrestrial > Soil > Vadose zone | place: USA: California...
GACGCCGTTCCCGAACGTGCCGACATAGACGGTCGTCGACGTGACGGGGTCGATCGCGACAGCCATCAAGATGTGGTTGACGAGGCCGGCGTTCATGGCTGTCCAGTGATCGCCGCGAGTCGTGCCGCGGAAGACGCCCTGGCCGAAGGTCGCGGTGTACATCGTTCCCGAGCCGCTCGGGTCGATGGCGATGCTCTGGACCCACGACGTCGTGAGCCCGCCGTTCGCCGGCGCCCACGCGGCGCCACCCGTCGACGTCTTGAAGACCCCGCTCGCGTTGCTCGCGGCGTAGGCGGTCCCAGGTGTCGTTGGGTCGAAAGCGACGGCTTTTGTCCACGGATCGGTGAGGCCGTCGCTCGCGGCCGCCCAACTCGCGCCACCGTCGGTCGACCGGAAGATACCGTCGAAAGTGCTCTCGTAGAGGACGTCCGGCGCGGCGGGATCGATAGCCAGCGCCTCGACGAGCTTGCCGGGGCCGGCGTTCACCCATTGCCACGACGCGCCGCCGGTCGTCGTCTTGTACACGCCGCCGCTCGACGCGACCCAGAGCGTTTGCGGGTCGTGCGGGTCCATGACCATCGCCCTGAGGTCCATCGCGAGCTTGTCGATGCCGGCGTTCGCCGCCGTCCAGCTCGCACCGCTCGTGGTCGTCTTGTAGACGCCGGCGCCGTAGGTCGCCGCGTAAACGACGCTTGGCGTCGTCGGATCGATGGCGAGCGCGGAGACGCCCTGCGTGCCGAGGCCGGCGCTTGCCGCCTGCCACGTCGCGCCGTCATCGAGCGACGCGAAGATGCCGCCGCCGTTGTACGTCGCGACGTAGAGGCGGGCCGGGTCCGTCGGATCGACCGCGACGGTGCGCACCTGGAGAGTCGTGAGGCCGAGCGATGCCCACGTCTGCCCGCCGTCGGTCGTTCGCAGCACGCCGTCGCTGGAGGTCGCGACGTAGACGGTCGCGGGGTCGGTCGGGTCCACGACGATGTCGGCGACGAACGCGTCGGTGATGCCGGCGCTCGCCGAGCTCCATGTCGCGCCGCCGTCCGTGCTGCGGTAGACGCCGTACGCGCCGGCGTAAATCGTTGCGGGATTCGTCGGCGCCACCGCGATCGCGGTGATCGGCCCCGATTCCGGCCCGTGGCTGACCCACACCGTCGCCACGGCGCCCCGCGCCGTCAGAAGCATCGCCGCGACGGCCGCCACCGTCGCATGACCCCTCCCCCGCATGCCACCCGTCCTCCGAGTGCTCTATCCCCCAGGGCGGCCTGCGCCGTCAACGTTCCCGAGCGGCTGACGTGCACAGTCGAGCTGCTGGACCTGTCCGCCGCGGATCTGGTCGCAGCTCCTCGGCCGTCCGGAAAATTTCTTGACTTCCGAGCCGACGCACGGATGATCGCTCGAGATAGTTCGGAAACGGAGGTCGTGGTGGTGCGATTCAAGGGCAAGCTACCGCCGGAGTTGGAGGGCGTGGCCGACTCGCTGCTGCACATTCTCGAGTCGATCCCGGACAGCGCCTGGGACGCGCTTGAGCAGCAACGCAGCTACGCGGCCTTGTACGAGAACAAGGCGCTGACGGAGGCGGTCCAGCGCGCCGCGCGCGATGCGGAGACGATCGGCGCGGCCCGGTACGCGTCGGCGCCTGAAAGCCGCGAAAGGCGATGGGACGAGCTGGCAGCGACCGCCCAGGACGACGCTGAGCGGCGTCAGGTTGTGGAGACGCTGACCTCCGGCAACGCCGAGCTCGCGCGCCTGATCGACGAGAAGCTGAAAGAACGCCATTTTGCCCCGCTCGACTTGTTCACGGCTGCGCCGAGCGTCGCGACCTTTCATCAGAAAATGCTTCACGACGCGCCGTGGCGATCCGCCATCGCAGACGCGACGGACGCGTTGACGCGGTCGCTCCCCCAGTGGCCGAAGTTGGCGCACGCGCTCGTGACTGCGGAGAGTGTGGATTCGGACATGCTCACTGCGATCCGCGCGGCGATGGAGGAGCTGGATCGCGCGATGCCCGGGTGGGAGGCGCACGCCGCGCACATGACCGAAGCCGTGCGCGACCTGGAAATGCCAGCGTCGTCCGCGCTCTTAAGGGACACACGAGGAGACCAGGACTTTCGCGTCCCCGAGTTTGCCGAAGATCACCGCCGCCGCGAACAACACCGGCACCGGGAGGTCACAGAGCAGTGGCAACGGCGGATCGAGAAGGCGATCGCTGATCACTTCGCCGACACGGCGATCAACGCACCCGATCAACAGCGCCTCGCGAAACTCGCCATCTGGCTGGTGGTGTTGCAGATCATGCTGACCGTGATGACGTCATGGATCAGGACGCCGCCGAGCGGTGGAACACAAGCCGTAGAGGCAGGACCAGCGTCCGCGGCAGCCATTACCGCGACACCGAACCCGGCACCGAACCCGACGCCTCGCAACACGCCGGTGCCGCCGTCGGCCGACGGAAGCGGGACGGATTGATCAGACGCAGGATCCCGCCAAGGGCCTGACCCCCGGCGACCTTCGTCGGTCCGACGTCGCGAGCATGCGTCGAGCGAACGGGCCGCTACTCGCTGTTCGGATTATCGACGGACGAGTTCCAGACCGGCGGTATAGGCGGGTCTCCACCGTGCCGCAACGTCGCGATGAACCGATCAGCTGCGCCCGAAGATGCGCCGGAGGAATCCGATGCGGGGCCGCGGATCGACACGCGCGTCGTCGCGCTGGGCGGCCGCGTACTCGCGATCCAGGGACGCGTGCAATTGGGCCGCGACGATCGCGTCCTCGATCTTCCGGGCGCCCGTCGGCTCGTTCTCGTAGGACCACCGCGACTCGACGACGTTGTAGCCGAAGCGCTGGTAGATTCCGCCGCTGAACGCGAAAACGTCGCACCAGTCGTTGCCGCCGATCGAGAACAGCGCGGCGCGCTCGCGGATGTCGACGACGAACCACTCCTTCGCGGAGTTCGGCTGCCATCCGTACTCGACGAAGGTGTCGAGCCAACCCGGCCAGCCGCCTCGTGGGCGAACCCTGTGGAGCGCGTCGATCACGTGCTTACAACACCGGCTTAGGCTCCCACGCGGCAAGTGGCTCCTCGAGCGCTCCCACGCTGGGCAGTCGCACGACGGCCCCGTCAGGTCGACGCTGTAGACAACGTCAGACTCCGATTGAGACTCGACGCGAATCGTCACCGGCGTCGATGGAAGCGACGGCTGGTGCAAATCGAAGCTCTGCGCCGCCGCCGCGACGCACGCGACGATCGACTGTCGCTCCTCGCCCTGCCGGCGACGCGTCGATTCTTTCCGTACACGCCGCAGAACGCGAGCGAGCTGGTCTAGGTCTCGCTTCGTCGAGCCGTCGCGGAGCGCCTTCTGGACCGGAACGACGAGCAGGGCAGCCGGCCAGCTCCGGCGGCCGCCTTCGTGCTCGTCGAGCCATTTCGCGAGCTGCGCAACCCTGCGGCCGCGACGGTCTCGCCATCGAAAATCTCTTCGCAGATGTCGAGCAGTTCGACCGATGGGCTGTCGCTGTTGCTCATGTCCCCTCGTCGCGCGACCTACCGAGGACCGGGCGCGCCCGTCAAGAGCCAGGGCTCCATCCGCCATGGTGTCTCACGCGGCCCGTCGGCAATCCCGCGTACACCGGCGCGCGGGTCGGTACGTGGAGCTGCGGCGCGAAAACGATGGGCGGCACCGGGATCGAACAGCGACCCCGGCTTGTAAGGCCCTCCAAGGACGATGAGGAACCGCCGGAATGACTACCATCGCGCGCACACGCGTAGCGAATTCGGGTGACGTCGTCGCGGCCGGTTTCGATCCGTTTCGACCGTTATCGTCACTCGGAGTGTCACCAATACTGCCACCGGGCAGCGATGGGCAGCCCACGTCGAAAGGCGCGTCCCCGGAGACGCCGGCCCGCGGTGAACTACCGACGAAGCCTGGCCAACCAGCCGTCTAGCTTCTCCATGATCGCGTCCTTCGTTTCGCGCGCATCGCGAAAGTAGTCTACGTCGGGGCCAAGATAAGCGACGGAGACGGCGGTGCGCAGCTGGTCAATCAGACGGCCGACCTGATCGTACGTATCGCCGAGTCGCTCTCGCCCGAATGTCTGCACTTCTATGCGCAGGGCGGCATTCGCTTCCTCGAACCGCTGTCGGAACGCATTCGGCGACTGCTTCGCCTGCTGTGCCATCTCCAGCGCAGAAAGGCAGCTCCGCTTCAGGGCCTCAATCTGTCGTCGCGTATCCTGCGCGCGCTGCGTGCGCGCCATGGCCTCAGCGGCACGGGTAGGTTCAAGGGCACGAGACATCTCGTCGCTGGAGCGCTGCATCAGCGATACAAGCGCCGCTGCGTCTGCCCGCGCTCTACGGCGACCGAGCCACCATTCTCCGTAGATGTACTGGAGTAGTGTCGCGATGATGAGAGTGGCCACGACAAAAACCGCATCGTGTGTGGCTCGGGGCATGATTGCCCACGCCCGGAAAGTCTCGTCGAGCACGACGTCGATCGTCAACGTGAGCGCGCCGCTGGCCGCAAACGCCCAAAGGGCAAATAGGGCAGCGATCGTGCCCCAGATCGCGCGCGCTTGACGCCACGCACGCCACACGTCGCCTAGTCGCATCGCGCCCGCCGTAACACGCGGCCCAAGAGCTCTCGTCGGCGCCGACGCCGTGCGCGAACCGACAGCCGGTGGCTGAGGCGCACCTTGATTGAGGTGGGATCTGCTCGGAGTTCCGATTCCCAGATGCGCACGACAGCCCATCCGCGGCGTCTCAGCGCCCGGTCAACAACGATGTCGCGTGCGCGGTTGCGCTCGAACTTCGCGATCCAGTAGTTGCGGTTCCCCTCGGGGGCGGCGTGGCGCTCGCGCCACCAGCGGCCGTGCCAGAAATCCCCGTCCACGAAGATCGCCACCCTGAGTCGGTCGTGGACGAAGTCGGGCGTCCCGGGGAGGTCTCGCGCTTGCGTCCGGAACCGCCAGCGCATGCGAAGCGCGACGAACGCGGCTTCCGCGCCCGTTCCCGTCGCGCGAACGGACCGCATCACCGCTGACCGCTGCTCGCCGGTGATGCGCTCCGGCATCGCGCCTACCGCTTGTCCTTGTCCGGGTCGCGCTTCTGCTCGTCGCGTACGACGTCGGCGAACCGCTCGATGAACCGACGGATGCTGAGGGGCACGAACTCCACGTCGCTTAGCTTCAAATTCCGCAGGTTCTTCAGGGCCTGCAGGTTCGCGACCGCGATGGAGCGAAGCTCGGACTCGAGCTGACGGCCGATGGCCTTGCACTTCTCGTGTGCGTCGAACGTGACGAAGGGGACCATCTTGATGAGGAACTTCTTCGTCATGAAGTTGTGCTCGGAGTCCGCCGAGAAGCCCGTCCGATCCAACGCGGCGACCACCATGTCGACGTTCCTGGCGACCCGGCGCGCGCGGTCGTCGGTGCCGAGCGCCCGCAGGCTCTCCATGAACTCGTAGCGCGGCGCGACGGGCGGAGGATCGCCCGCCGTGTGGCCGACGTAGAAGGACACGTAGTCGGCCTTCTCGCACATGTACACGAAGTCGTCGTCGGCGACGTCCGCGGCGCCGGCGAGGTGGGGCGCCTCCATCGTGAGCCCCTTCTCGTAAGAGTCCTGCTCGTGGGCCAGCTTCGCCTCGAAGTGCCCCGTCCAGTCCCAGTCGGCGTCCGGTGCGGTCGGCGTCCGGTAGAACTCCGTGAGCGTGTGGAACGGGCGCATCACGGCGCAGCTCACGTAGTAGACGCCCTCCTCCCGCGGCAGCGACGACAGGAGGAAGCTCATCGCCTCGTTGTCCGCGATGTGCGCGGCGCGCGTCGTGTCCCAGTTCGGATCGAGCGGCGAGCCGAGGCTCGCGATGGACCCCTTCGCGATGTACCAGTTGAGAACAGTGCCGAAGAACGTTGACTGCGTCGACTTCACCGCGCCCGCGAACACGGGCGGCTTCTCCGTCGCCACGAGCTTCTCGAGGATCTTTCGGCTGATCGTGATCCCCTCGCGCACCATCTCGCCGTACTCATTCTGCCGTTTGTAGTGCCCGTACTCGCGCTCCTGCGGCGTCACCGTGCCATCCCGGATCTGCACGAGCGGCCTGGGCAAGAGCGTTCCATCGTGCGGCGAGCGCCCCGTACCGAGGAACACCGCCGCGTCTGCGCGCCACTGCACGACGTCCGTGGCGCACTTCGCCATGTGCTCGTACTCGGACTCGCTGAGGTACCGGAACATGAAGGGCGCGAGCACCATCCCGCGATTGCCCTTGTCGTCGATGGCGCTCCGCGACATAGGGACGCTGTAGTACGGAAACGGGAACTTCGCCGCGAGCGGGTCCGGCATCTTCACGAACACGACGCTGTTGTTGAACGTGACGATCTGGTGCCCAACGTCCGCGGTGAAGGTCCCCGCGGTCGAGAGCTGCATCACGCTCGCGTGCGTGCTTCCGTCGCTCCCCGCGACCGATGCGCGGTCGAACGCGCCGTCGATCTTCCGGGCGTCGATCCGGTTGATGAAGTGGTTTCCGAAGACGCGACCGCGGAGCTCGTCCCGGAGCTGGTCCTCGTCGAGCAAGATCTCCGACCTGTGCCCGCGGCCGGTCTTGAGCGAGTCCCTCCTCCCGAGGTCGACCGCCCGCGCGGAGAGGCCGAGAGCGCGGTAGACGATGAACTCGAGGTCGCGGAACTGCGCCTCGAACCTGGCCCAGAGCTCCCGCCCGGTCAGCTCGTCGTCCCGGTGCATCGCGAGGTCGGCGCGCAGTTCGTTCGTCTTCTGCACGATCATCGCGCGGATCAGCTCGAGCGGGTCCTCCGTCAGCAGCTGCTCGGCCGCGCGCCGCAGCGTCGTCTCGCGGCGCTCCTCGTAGTAGTCGCGGGCGTCGAGCAGGCGTGCAATGGCATCCGACGGCGCGAGCGTCTCGAGCAGCTCGTAGACATCGTCCAGCGTGACGGCGTTGTCCACGTGGAGGTGCTTCGCGACCGCGTACCGCTTCGCGTCCGGATCGTCGCGCAGCTCGATCTTCCCGACGACGCTGAGTCGATCCAGCACCTTGTAGTACGCCTGCGGGGTGACGGTGTCGCCGAGCCGCTCGGAGACGCCTTCCCAGATCTCGCGGAGCGTCCCGCCCGCGTCGCCGCGGTCGTCCTCCTTGAGGAACTTGAAGATCGCGCGCTCACGCTCCTCGACGGTGATGCGCCTGGCCGGCGCCATGGGCCTACTTCCCCTTCCCCTTGACCTTGGTGTACCGCTTCGATGGCCAGCCAGCCTTCGCGATGTCGGTCCAGATGTCGGGCGTCTTCCCGCCATGGCTCGTGGTGCGCTCGCGGATCTTAACCACTGTGGCGTGGCGCACCGTCTCGAAGGCTCCGGTGACGATGCACGTGCCCTGCGGGAGCTTGGGGAGCGACCGGACCAGATCTTCCGAGGCGTCCGAGAAGACGCCCTTCAACGCGTCGAGCTGGTCCGGCTCGATGGCGTGGAGGAACCGCGTCAGGAGGCGCTTCAAGATTGCGCGGTCGACGTCGCTCGGGCTCTGCGTCGTGAGAATGAGTCCGAGCTTGTAGAGCCGGCCGATGCGGGCGATCTCGCGGAGGACCTGCGTGGTGACGACGTTGTCGTCGTTCGGCGCGACGAGGTGGAACTCGTCGATGGACAGGGCGACAAACGGGAGCTTCCCGTTCCGCGCGAGGTTCTGGAGATCGCGCGCGATGGACGCCGATACGAGGCGCAGCTCCGCGACCGGCATGCCCTTGCAGTTGATGTTGAGGATGGCGCCCGGCTTGAGCGCGCCGGCCCAGTCGAACGGTTTCCCGATGAACTTCAGCCGGTTGAGGCTGCGGGTCCTCAGCTTGGTCGGCTCGATCGTCCCTTTTTGCTTCATTTCGAGCGTGTCGGCGCAGTGGTCGATCTGCTTCACGAGGTCGTCGACCATGAAGAAGTCTCGCCTCCCCTCCGCGACTTCGCGCAGCAGGTACTCATGGGTGAACTGCAGCAGCGTGTACATGTTCGTCCCGGGGTTGATGCTCGGGACGGCAGCCGTCACGTCGCCCGGAGACAGGGCGCTGAGCGGGATCGTGAACCCCTTCCCCGGGATGAAGTTCATGCCCCCGAGCTCTGCCGTCGCGTCGACCATCTCGCCGTTCACGTCAATGTTGACCTGGCAGATGCCGAACGCCTGGAGCTCCTCGGCCACGACGCCGCGTGTATAGCTCTTGCCGGATCCGATGCCGCCGCCGATGAAGATGTGCCGCTGGATGATGTTCTTCGACAGCACGATCTGGACGTTCGGATCGCCGGCCGAGGCGCCCACCCACAGGCCCGCGTTCGGGTCCTGCTCCAGCCCGAGCGCCTTGGCGGTAAGCTCGGCGCCCGCCTCGACGACGTATGCGCCCGCGCGGGGCAGCGTCTCGACCGCGCGGACGGTCACGATGTGCCCGTCGTCGTCGAGGATCGCCTCCTCGAGCGGCTCCGCGGACGCAATACGGTAGATGACCGTCGAGTGGCCCTCGCTCGCGTACTTCGTCCCGAACGGGAGCACGTTCCGCAGCGTGGAGCTCAGCGCGTCCTCGTGCGGGTTCACCTCGTGGACGTCGTTGACGCGGGCGAGCACGAGAGAGGTCCCGCCCTGAGCCGGGTGAGCCTCGATGCCGACGAAGGTCCCGGGCCGGGTGACGCTTCCCGCGTTCAGCCGGAACTCGACCGAGAAGAAGGTCGGCGACGCGGGCGAGCTGACGACGCCCCCGAGGATCTCGCCCGTACCTGGCGGCGGCTTCGCGGAGTTCGCGAGGACGATGGCGTCTTCCGGCGGCGTCCCAACGTTCACGGAATCGTTCGACGACTTCGGGTTCGGCATCAGTTGACCCCTTTCGCATGGTACGCATAACAGCGCGTGACCATTGAATTAACCTTTAACCGCTATTAGGTTAGGGTGTCAACCTGCGGAGCGCTCCCGGACCACAACACATTGATGCTGCTGGTATTTATCGGAGTTCACCGCATCGCCTCCGGCCTTCGGAAACCGCAGCTCGCTCGCGATATGAATCGCGAGCGCGGTCGCGAGCGGCACTGGGAACGCATTGCCCACGAGCCGCTCCTGCACCGACATGTCGCCCAGGAACACGAAACGGTCCTCGATGCCTTGCAAACGCGCGGCCTCGCGGACGGTGAGCGTGCGTGTCTCTCGGTAGTGGAGGAACCGACCGCTCCCGGCGTTGTGGAAGTTCGTCGTGATCGTCCGCGCGAGCCCTCGCCTGTGCAGACGTGTGTACGCCTGCGAGAAGTACGGACGGGAGCGAGCCCTCCCCATGCTGTCGAGGAGGCCACCGCCTTCGGGAACGTCGCGCAGCTTCCGTACGGTCGCCGGCCGGTGGTTCCACCGAACGTGATTATGGACGGTGCCGCCGCGTAGTCCCGCCGCGTACTGCGACGGCTCGCGCCGGCGGTACCGCAGCTCCTCGTCGACGGTCGCAGGCGGAGGGAGATCGTCGATGGCCTCTGCCACGCGGACGAGGTCGCGAAGCTCGCGCCCGGACGCCACGAGCGCGGCAAGCTCCCGCTCCCAAACGCGCTCTGCCGTGCCAACCTCCGGGTAGAGCCCGAGGGCACGGGCACCAGCCTCCGTGGCCGGCCGGAGCATGCGCTTCGTGGCGTAATCGAACACGGCTCGTGAGCCCAGGTGCGTGGGCGCGGGCGCGGACGGGCTCACGCCGAGATCGCGCCGGTACCCGATGACAATGGCTCGCTGACGGGTCTGAGGCAGCCCGAACATCGCGGCGTTCAGCACGCCTGTCCAGAAGCGGTACCTCGTGTCGAGCAGCGCGAGCATCTCGTCGAGCAGGCCGTACTCGAGCACGCGCGGCACGTTCTCCATCAGGATGAACTTCGGCGACAGCGCGGCGGCGATCTCGAAGTAGTGGCGCAGGAGGCGGTTTCTTCGGTCGCCGCGCTTTCGCTGGCCCGCTGCGCTGAAGCCCTGACAGGGCGGACAGCCGAGTAGCCCGTCGATGCTGCGGCGACCGGCGGCGTCACGGAGCACTTGCGCGTCGAGAGCCCGAACGTCCGACACGAGGTACGCAGCCGAGTTTCGCGCGTTGTGGCAGTACGTGTACGCAGCCGCCTGGTCGATGTCGGTCAGAACGAGCGGCTCGAACAGTCCAGTACGCTCGAATCCCCGCGCAACGCACCCGATGCCAGCGAAGAGTTCGATCACCCCGAGCCGATGCAGCCCCACGTCTGCACCACCCGGTGTCGGCGGGGAGCAATCCGAGGTCGTTGACGACTCGCTGTCCGTCGTCCGCAGGTGGCCGTGCGCGAACAGCCGCGGCAGAATACCGTGATTCATCATCTCGCCTTGCGCGGTGCTCCGTGCCGCGCTTCTCGGAGTGCGAGTCTGCGAAGCCACTGCGAGAGCTCCAACTCGTCCCGCTCGGCCGCCGCAACGAGTTCCGCCTTGTCCGCTGCCGCGATGCGGACTTGGATGACGTCGTCCTTCACGGGGCGCCTCGAGCGAGAACTGCGAGCGATTCGCGCCTCGTGTCTTCGTCGAGCCCTCATTGTGTACTTACATTGTAGGGTGTTTGTAGCTACACGACAAGGAAGAAGTACTATAGCGACAGCGTAGCTGCGTTGTAGCTACATCCATGGGTTGTGGCTACATCCAAGGCGCCACAGTTGTCGTCGAGGTGCCTCCGCCATCCCGGGGTGTGAAGCGGTCAGCGGAAGCGGCCGTCGCGCGAGCCAGACGGGTTGCTGCTTGGCGAGTGTCTGAGGTATCCGCTGCGCATGGACGCCGTCGAGCTCGGCCGCATTATCGAGCGCCTTCCTGCTACCGAAGATGCGCGCGTTCTCAGCCAGCGACGCGACCGTCCGATCCTCCTCCACGAACACCATCGCTGGACGTTGCCGATCATCGTAGCGCTCCAAGAGTACAAGCTCCTTCCACAGCCGTGCGTCTTGGTGGCTTTCGATGCGCATGACGACGGCGTGCCTCCACGCTACCCAGATCGATTAGCGGGCTACACATCGCCGATCACGAGTGATGACGCTTTTCGGCTGTGCGAGGAGGGCTTGAGCACCATGAACGACGATTGGATCAAGGCGGGCATGGAATTGGGGGCAATAGCCCACGCCGTCGTGTTCGGGGCGCGTGCGGAGGGTCGGGAGAGTGCGCCGGAACACCGGGATCGGGATGGTCAGGTTCACCATCTTTTGACTTGCCCGCTGCCGAGCAGTTCACTCGGCTATCAGGGGCGCCTCGTAGATCGTGCCCGGCGTGCCGAGCTTCAACCGCTCTGGGACATTCTGTGTTGGGAACCTCATGGCAACGACTTTCGTTTTCGTCCTGGAGCGCCGGCGATCTTTCTGTCGATCGATCTCGACTGCTTTGTGGAACCGCAACTGGAGCTACTGCTGCCGTGGCATCCGAAGCTGTGGCAACGCGAGTTCATCCGCGAATCCCACTATCGACCGGGATGGAGTGGACAGCGCTTGTTCCGGGAGCTCCTCAACCGGTCCGCGGCGGTGGATCTTGTGCGGGAGCCTGCCTGTTGTGGGAGCATCGAAGCGGAGGGGCAAGAGCACGCGGACATTGTCCTCCGGGACGTCGACACGTACCTGTTTGCAGGCGCGCTTGGCGTATCGTCGCGGCAGCCGTACTGAGCAGGTTCGTCCGTCGTTCACGTGATGCCGAAGCCGGGCGCGTTGACTGTACAGCGGGCAGCGCAACGGCGACCGACGGTAGCGTGACCTTCTGCGCGCCGCCATAGTAGCATCGCAAGACGTCCCTGCCCCGGCCCTCGTCTTCTGAGCGGGGCATCTCCCTCAGCAGGATTGAGGCGTGCCGCCCCTCCGCCTGCGACCGTCGACGAGGAGCTGCGGTATCGCCGAGCGTCCAAGGCAGCGGCTCGCGGCCGTAGCGCGGACGTAATCTGCCGCATTGATTTTCTGATCGGGCGGCCATGCATGCCTAGGCTGCAGCGGGCCGCTCGCTGTCATCTTTGCACCGGATCGATCCCCCTGGTCATGGATGACGACCCTGATTCGCACGGAAGTACGATTTCGTACGCACTTTCTGCACGGCGGCGGCTGGCCTCCGTGTAGAAGGAGCGCAGAGGACAGAACGCCGGATACATTCGCTACGCGGCCGTCGTTGAGGGGGTGACAAGGACATGGGTCGAGCGAGCCAGTCAGTGGATCCGTCACGAGCCGGACGAAGTTCGTACGTACCAAGCGCGCCGTTGATCGAGACGGTGCTCGCCTATGCTGCGCGAGGGTGGCGCGTGTTGCCGCTGTTTGAGATTCAACGGAACGGCCGGTGCGCCTGCGGAAACGAATGCGGCCGACACGGAAAACATCCTCGTACGCGGCACGGATGCAGCGATGCGTCGACCGACACAAACAAGATCCGACATTGGTGGACGAAATGGCCAAACGCGAACGTAGGGATCGCCACAGGTCTGGCGTGCGACCTGCTCGTTCTCGACATTGATCCCCAGAACGAAGGCGATGCGGGGTTTGCTGAGATCGAAGTAAAGCATGGACCGCTCCCCGCCACGCTGACCGTCCGGACAGGCGGTGGGGGGCGCCATTTCTATTTCCTACATCCTGGCCCCGGAACGACGATCAAGAATATCGTTGGACTCCGCCGCGGCATCGACGTGCGCGGCGACGGGGGCTACGTCGTCGCACCTCCCTCGCGTCACCGCAGCGGCGACTACTACACGGTGATTTTGGACGTCGACCCCGCGCCCGCGCCTGCGTGGCTGCTGACGGCGGCGTCCGCGTGTGGACTCCCTCGGATCGACCGAATGATTAACGAGCCGGCTAGGACGACTGGCGGCGGCTATCCCAAGTGGCTTCCCGAACGCATCGCAACGGGAACGCGCCACGGCATGCTGACGCGCTTCGCCGGGTGGCTGCGCGGAATCGGCTATGAGGAGCCCGGAATTCTCGCTGAGCTCCGCGACGTCGTCCGTACGCGCGTCGAGCAACCCACTGGCGACCAGATCGCGGACACAGAGCTCGCGCGGCTCGCGCGGGCTATCGCGCAGAAACCCGTCAAACGCTTCGGCTTGAGGGCGCGCTACGAGCCGACCGCACGAACATGGGAGGGCACAGCGGGGCGGACCGACCGCCGTGTCCTGTTCACTGGGGTACTCCCGACGTTCGCTCGGCGCATCAAGCTCGGCGAGCGAGTCGCACCGCTCCCGACTCTGAACATCGCCAATGCCGCGGACATCGGCGACCGAACAGCAGCGCGGTCCCTCAAGCGGCTCCGCATCGAGCGGAAGGTGATCCGGCTTGCGGCACGTCGCGCGCGCCAAGAAGGTGCGAACCGCTACCGGCTTCTGCCACCTGCGCACGTTTCTCACCGCGACGAAGGTATGTGTAGCTACGACGAAGAGCGAAGCTCTTCACCTTCGTCGTCGCGAGAAATTGCGACCTTGCTCCGCGATCTCTTCCGGCACGAAGCTCTCGGACACGTTGCGGGTGATGTCTATCGCGCCCTGCTCGAGGACGACGAGCAGCGACCAGCGGTCCTCGCGGCCAAGGCAGACTGCGCGCTCTCATCCGTTTACCGCGTGTGTCGTCGGATGGCCGCCAATGGGCTGGTCGTGAAAGTTGGCGACGGCTGGCGCCGTTCTGTGCTGGATCGAGACACCCTCACCGCGATCGCCAGGTCGCTCGGGGTCCTCGAAAAAGGCGCCGCAGAGTGGGCTCGGCGGCAATTGAAGCGCGAAGTCTACCACTCGGAATCAAGCCAGCGACAACGAGACCAGCAGCGGGAGCGCCGCAACGAACTACAGCAACGCCTTCTCGCAGTCGCACAGCGTAGCGACTGGCCGCCGATTGATCAGCTCAACGGCGAGCGAGCGTGGCGGGCGTTCGCAAGAACTCAGAGCACGCGGACGTTGTGGCGTATGCTCGCGCGCCTTCGGTCCTCACGTGCGCGACGAGACGCTCGCGTTTTTTTCGGCATCTCCGCTCGCACCGACGAGTGGCAGGGCGACGGAGCAGTGACAGCAACCAATATCGAGGGGAGGTAAGAAGATGGGAGCCTCAGAGCTTGAAAGATCGGAAACTCAGGCGCGTACGCCTGCGGTTTCTGCGGTTTTCGATCCCGAAAAAGCCGTTTCGGCCATTCGCGACGGGACGCTTGATCCCTTGATGCTCTCGAAGGGCCAACGGCTCAACTGCGTCGAATACCTGATGGCGGAGGAACACTTGACAGGCGAGGCCATTGCCCGGCTGGTGCGCCGATCCGGTAACACGATCAGGGCGGATATCACCAAGATTCAGAACGCATACGGACGCGAGCTCAAAGCCGGTGCGATCATCGACCGCGTGCTCGGCGAGTGGCTGTATCGGCAACGGGAAATCATCCGGCGCGCCCTCGACGAAGGTGACTTGGCGACTGCCGCGCGCGCGAACTTCGACTTCATCAAGGGCCTGCAAGAGCTCGGCGTGATTCCGAAACCAGGTGGTGCGGATCGAACTATGGCACCGGACGGGACACCCGTGTTTGTCACGCTCGCCGACCTCCTGAACGTTGGCCGCGACTGGCGTCGCGACGGCGAACGAGAGCAACAACGCATCACGGTAGAAGTAGCAGAGACGCCCGCGGCACACCCGATGCTCACGGACGCTTCGGTGAAGCCATGAGCGCAAACCGCCGTCGCATTCGCGAGCCCAACGCCTCGGCATCGGTCCCCACTGAAATTCCCGATCGCCTGCTCGACGTCCACACCGCGAGTGAGCTGCTCGGCTTGAGGCCATCCACCTTGTACCAGTGGGCCTATGAGGGCCGGATTCCGATCGTAAAGCCCTCAGGACTGCGTGGACCGCTGCGGTTTCGGCTCCGCACGCTGCTGACGCTCATCGAGCAGTGGGAACGGCCGTCCGCACGGGGCGCTTGACAGTAAGGTGTGGTAACGCATATGTTACTAGCTATTGGAAGCCTTGAAGCGTGCACGCCAGAAGAAGGGCCTTAGTCTGTCGGATGCAGCCCAACGCACTGGCCTGTTTCGGGAAGCGATCGCGCGGCTTGAGCGATCAGACACCGACCCACGGGCGTCGACCCTCGTGCTGCTCGCGCGCGCGTATGACACGCCAGTGTGCGAGCTGATCGACGACAGTTGCCGGCATCATGGAAGACAACGACAAGCCCGCTGACCACAAGCGTAAGCCGCGCGGGATCTTCGAGCATCCGGCGGGCTCGAGCGTCTGGTACGTGTGCTACTTCGACGAGCGCGGCAAGCGCCATCGCGAGAAGGTCGGCCCGAAGGGCCTCGCGCAAAAGGTTTACCAGAAACGCAAGAACGAGATTCAGGAGCGACGGTTCTTCCCCGAGCGCATTCGCCGTCGCGAGGTCGCGCTCGCCTCAGAGATCGACGAGTACCTCGCCCGCAAGAAGAGCAAGCTGCGCGCGTACCGCGATTGGAAGCGTATCGGGGAGTGCTGGAAGGTAGCGCCAGAGACGAGAGGCAAGGCCCTTCGCGAGATCACGAGCCGCGACGTCGAACGTTACCGGGAACGGCGGCGAGCTGAGGGCGCCGCCGAGGCCACATGTAACCGGCACCTGTCGCTCCTGCGCGCCGTCTACAATCTCGCGATCGAGGATCAGAACGCCGAGAAGAATCCCGTCGTGCCCGGCTTGTTCTTCAAGGAGACGAACGAACGCGTCCGCTACCTCACCGACGACGAGGAGGCGCGGCTACGCGAGAAGATCGGCGAGGAGGAGTGGCCAAAGGTCGCCTTCGCCCTCGCAACGGGTTTTCGGCAGGGGAACCAGTTCCGGCTGACCTGGGCAGACGTGAACTTCGACGCAGGCACCATCCGGGCGCACAAGACCAAATCAGGCCGCGACTACCACGTCCCGATGAACGACGAGCTACGCGCCATGCTGCGCGGGCTGCCGAGCCGGCTCCGCAGCCCATGCGTATTCCCGAGCGAGACCGGGACGACGGCGCTGGACCCCAAGAACTTCATGCATCGTGTGTTCATGCCCGCATTGGAAAGGGCCGCGATCGAAGGGTTTCGGTGGCACGATCTGCGGCACTCGTTCGCCTCCCGGCTCGTGATGGCCGGGGTGGACCTTCGCACGGTCCAGGAGTTGATGGGGCAC
>Ga0137363_10000987_pt1 | contig 16014 bp, 15 predicted proteins | sample MadtaG_FD_104800 | JGI IMG/M metagenome (GOLD analysis project Ga0137363, IMG submission 104800) | Vadose zone soil microbial communities from Angelo Coast Range Reserve, California, USA - Mad1_115_16 metaG | ecosystem: Environmental > Terrestrial > Soil > Vadose zone | place: USA: California...
CCGCTCGGTCGAGTTCGCCAAGAAGCACAACGCGCCGGTCCACGTCCGGTCCACCGTCAAGCCGGACCCGGGCACGCTGGTAACCAGGGAGGATCACAGCATGGAAGACGTGGTCGTCACGGGCATCACCCACGACCGGGGCCAGGCGAAGCTGTCCATCCTGCGCGTGCCCGACCGGCCCGGCATCGCCAGCCAGGTGTTCGGAGGGCTCGCGACGCAAAACATCGTCGTGGACATGATCGTGCAGAACATCGGCCGCGACGGCTCGACGGACATCTCTTTCACCCTGCCCCGCGGCGATCGCCAGCGCGCGGAAACGGTCCTGGGCGCCGTCGCCAAGGACATCGGCGCCGCCGGCGTGACGGCCGACGACCGCATCGCCAAGGTCTCCATCGTGGGCGTCGGCATGCGGAGCCACTCCGGCGTGGCCGCGCGCGTGTTCGCGACCCTGTCGAAGGAGAACATCAACATCCAGATGATCTCGACCTCCGAGATCGCCGTGTCGTGCGTCATCGAGGACAAGTACGCCGAGCTGGCGGTGCGCGCGCTGCACGACGCCTTTGAGCTGGGAAGAGAGCCCGCCGCCTGAGCTCCCGCTTCGAGCTCGTCATCTTCGACTGCGACGGTGTGCTCGTCGACAGCGAGCGTCTGGCGGTAAAAATCGACGTCGAGGTCCTCGCGCAGCTCGGCTGGGCCATTACCGAAGCGGAGGTGATCGAGCGCTTCGTCGGCCTCTCCGACGCGACCATTCGCCGCGAGATCGAGGCCCACACCGGGCGGCGGCTGGCGGAGGACTGGGAGCGGGAGTTCCAGCAGATCTATCGGGCGGCCTTCGCCGCAGAGCTCACCGCGGTCGACGGGATCGCGGATGCGCTCGACCGCATCACGTCACAAACCTGCGTCGCCTCGAGCGGCACGCACGACAAGATGCGCTTCACGCTCGGGCTGACCGGGCTCCTGCCGCGCTTCGAAGGCCGCATGTTCAGCGTGTCGGAGGTGGAGCGTGGCAAGCCCGCCCCCGATCTCTACCTGCACGCCGCGGCGCGGATGGGCGTGGCGCCCGCCGCCTGCGCCGTCGTCGAGGACAGCCGCTTCGGCGTCGAAGCCGCGCGCGCGGCCGGCATGCGCGCCTTCGGCTATGCCGGCGGCCTGACGCCGGCGTCCCGCCTCGCGGCGCCGGGAGCGGTCGTGTTCACCGACATGCGGGAGCTGCCGCGACTGCTCGGAGAGCAGTCGTGATCCCAAAGCGATACGCCCCCTGTATCTGACCTGACACTCTAGAAGCGCGCGCGGGGACGTGGGAGGCTCTGCGCGATGAGCTATTCGCACCCGCAGCTCAAGCTGCTCCTTCTGCTCGCCGCGCTTTTTCTCGCCGGGCTCGGCGTGCGCGAGTGGCGCATGGGCTTTCCCGACGCGGCGGAGCGGCTCGAGCGCTTCGACCGCGAAGATCCGCCACCGCCTATCCCGCCCGCACCCCGACTTCGCGCGGCGCCACGCTGGGCGGCGGCGGCGCGCCCTGAGGCGCCCGCTCCCCCGCGAGCCGTTCCGCCTCCGCGGGCGCGCGCGCCCGCCACTCCGCCCGTGCCGATCGCGGATCCCCGTCCGCTCGACCTCAACCGCGCCAGCGCGGAGGAGATCTCGCGGCTTCCCGGCGTCGGCCCAAGCCTCGCCCGCCGCATCGTCGAGGAGCGCGATCGGCGTGGCCGTTTCGAATCGGCGGACGGCCTCCGGGGCATCCTCGGCATGGGACCGAAAAAACTGGCCGCGCTCCGTGAGCACGTCACCGTAGGCGAGTGAGATGAAGTGGCACGAGGCGCCGCTTCTTCCGTTGTCGGCCGCATTCGCACTGGGCATCGTGGCGGCGCCGTGGGCGGCCGCGGCGCCAGGCCGGCTGCTCGTCGCCGGCGGCCTGCTGCTCGGCCTGGGCGCGTGCGCCGCGGCGCTCGGGAGATACCGGCCCTGCGAGGGCGCCGCGACAGTCGCCCTCCTGGCGGTCACGTTCGTGCTGGGAGCGCTCCGCGGAGCGACCGAGCCCCTGCCGGCCGACCACATCGCGCGCGCGGAATTGGCGCCCGTGGTCCGGATCGAGGGGCGGCTCGCCGACGAGCCGATACGCTGGGCGCCAGACCGGACACGACTGAGCCTCGAGGTCGACGGATATTTCGACAGGAACGACCGCCGCCCGGCTTCAGGCCGGCTGCAGGTCACGCTGTACGGCGAGACCGCGCCGGTGGGCGAAGGGCAGCGCGTCTCGGTGGAGCTCAAGCTCTCCCGCCCCCGCGGATTCCGAAATCCTGGCGGCTTCGACTACCCTGCTTTTCTGCGGCGCGAAGGCATCCTGCTCGTCGGCAGCGGTCGGGCCGAATCCCTCGCGGCGCTCACGGCCGACGAGCCGCCCTGGCCCGTGCGTGTCAAGCGGTGGGCCGTCGCGGCCATCGGCGCTCACTTGCCCGAAACCTCGGCGGCGCTCCTCGCCGGGCTCATCCTCGGCGAGAAAAAGGGCCTGCCGCCCGAAAGCGACGAGGCTTTTCGCCGCGCGGGTGTCTACCATATCCTCGCCGTCTCGGGCTTCAACGTGGCGCTCCTGGCGTCCTCCGTGTTCTTCGTGCTCTCGGCGCTCGGCATCTCGCGTCGCGCGACCGCGGTGACTGCCGGCGCCGCCCTGGTCGGCTTCGCCCTCGTCGTCGGCGGTCAGGCCTCCGTGCTGCGCGCAACCGTCATGGGACTCCTGCTACTGGCGGCGTTGCTCCTGGACCGGAAGTCACAGCTCATGAATGCGCTGGCGCTGGCGGCGCTGGCCCTCCTCACCTGGCGCCCGGGCGATCTCTGGGATCCGGGCTTCCAGCTCTCCTTCGCGGCCACCGCGGGGATCATCTACTTGACACCGGCCATCACGGCCTGGCTCGCGGCACGGGGCTGGCCGGCCTGGCTCGCCACGGCCGTGGCGGTCAGCGTGGGCGCCCAGGCGGCGGTGACGCCCGTCATGCTCATCCACTTCAACCAGCTCTCCCTGATCGGCATCGCGGCGAATCTCATCGTGGTCCCGCTCGCCGCGGTTGCGACAACGCTCGGGATGCTGGCTCTCCTGGTTGCCCTTGCGAGCGCCGTCGCGGCGGACGTGATCTTTCCGGCGCTCTGGCTCGTGCTCGTGGCACTCCGCGCGGCGGTGTGGGCGGCTGCGGCCGTCCCGGCGGCGATGATCCATCTGCCCGCGCCCGGCTGGGCTGCCATTTTCACCTGGAGCATGGCGCTCGCGCTCGTACCGTTTCTCGGCGCGCGGCGTTGGACACGGTCCGCGGCTGCGGCCTGTCTCATTGCGGCGCTGGCCTTGTCCATCTGGCCCTGGGTGGAACCCGGCGACGGCCGGCTTCGCATCACTTTCCTCGACGTGGGCCAGGGCGACGCCATCCTGGTCGAGCTGCCCGAAGGCCAGCGGCTCCTCGTCGACGGCGGCGCCGCCGGGGCCCGCCGCCTGGACGTGGGCGAACGGGTGGTGGCGCCATATCTCTGGAACCGTCCCGCGGCCCGGGTCGACGCGGTCGCGGTCACGCATTCGGACACCGATCATTCCGGCGGGCTCCGCGCGGTGCTCACACGCTTCCGCGTTGGCGAACTCTGGGAAAACGGCCGGTGGGGCCCGGGCAGCGAGGAGACGCTGCGCGCCGCGGAGCGCTCGGGAGCCTGCCGCCGGACGCTCGTGGCGGGGCAGAGGATCTGGCTCGGCTCGGCCCTCGTGACGGTGCTGAACCCGGACGGCACCCTACCGCTCGACGAGCCCGCGCCCGACGGAGAGAACGAGCAATCGCTGGTCCTGAGGCTCGACTGGCGAGGGTTCTCGCTGCTGCTCACGGGCGACCTCGGCCGCCCGGGGGAGGAACGGGTTCTCGCATCGCACGCGCCCGTGCGCGTGCTCGTGCTCAAGGTCGGCCATCACGGCAGCCGGTTTTCCTCCACCGGCGAGTTTCTCGCCGCGACGCGCCCCGAGGTGGCCGTGATCTCCGTCGGGGCGCGCAACCCGTTTCGCCATCCGACGCCGGATGCGCTCGCCCGCCTCGAGGCGGCCGGAGCGCGCATCTACCGGACGGACAGGGACGGCGCCGTCATCCTCGAGACAGATGGCGCATCGCTCTGGATCACCCGCTGGGCCTCGGGCACGGTCGAGCGGCTCGACCTCGATCCCGAGCGTGGGGCGTGAACGCACCGCGGCCCCCGAAATCGCCTCTCGGGGGCCGCGGCGGGACGCGCGAAGTGCCGGAGTCGGCCTAGCTCTCGAAGCTGCGCTCGTACTGCGTGCGCAGCCGCTCCAGCTCCTCGGGATCGAGACGCATGCCCAAGGAGAGCCCCATCTCTCCCAGGATGGTCTTGATCTCGTTCAGCGACTTCTTGCCGAAATTCTTGGTCTTGAGCAGCTCCGACTCGGTCTTCTGCACCAGGTCGGCGATGGTCCGGATGCTGGCGGTCTTGAGGCAGTTGGACGCGCGCACGGACAGCTCGAGCTCGTCCACGTTGCGGAAGAGGTGCTCGTTCAGCTCGACCCTGGGCGCGGTCTCGAGGCCGGGCTCGCCCACTTCGGCCTCGGGCGGCGGGCTCTGCGGGAAATCCGTCAGGAGGTCGAACTGGTCCTCGAGGATCCGCGCGGCCTCGCCGACGGCGATCTCGGGCGTGACGCTGCCGTTGGTCCACACCTCGAGCACGAGACGCTCGAGCCCCGGCTCCTGCTTCGACGCCTCGACGTGGAAGTTCACCCGCAGGACGGGGGAGAAATTCGAGTCGATGAGGATCGCGTTGATCGGAAGAGCCTCGGGCTCACGCCGCTCCGCGGCCTGGTACCCGCGGCCGCGCTCGACGCACAGCTCCATCTCGAGGGAGCCGTCCTTGTCGAGGTTGGCCAGCACGATGTCGGGCGTGAGGATCTCGACGTCCGCGTCGGGCTCGAAATCCCGCGCGGTCACCGTGCGCGGACCCTGCGCCTTGAGCCGCAGCAGCTTGGGCCGGTTCACGCTGACGGCAAAGACCAGCTTGCGCAGGTTCATGATGATGTCGAGCGTGTCCTCGTTGACGCCCTGCAGGTGCGAGAACTCGTGGAGTACGCCCTCGATCTTCGCCCACGTGGGCACGGCGCCCGCAATCGAGGAGAGGAGCACGCGACGATACGCATTGCCCACCGTGATGGCAAAGCCCGGCTCGAAAGGCTCGATGGCGATCTGGCCGTGCGCACGCTCGCGCGTGAGCCACTCGTGGCGGACGGGAAGGACAAGCTGCTGCATCGGATACCTCCTGGGGAAAATGGCGGGCGGTTCTGCCCGAGGTCCCCCAGTATACCAGAATCCCCCTCTCGGCCAAGCTCGGCCCCAGATGTAAGATAAAGAAGCATCATGAGGGAACGGCCCCGGGTCCTCAAGACCTCGACCGACGCGCCTGCCGGCCCGGGGCGGCCGATGCGCGGAGGTTTCTACGCCGTCCTGGGGCTGCTCGGCCTCTTCGCGGCGCTCCAGCTCTGGTGGGTCACGACCGCCGCCCCGGGCGTCGCCACCAGCCCCAGGATCGTCGAGATTCCGCCCCACCTGGGCCTGCTCGGCATCGCCCGGCGTCTCGACGAGGCCGGCGTCATCAGGAGCCCTTTCGGCTTCGCCCTGCTGGCCCTCGTGCAAGGAAGAGCGCGAAGTCTCAAGGCCGGCGAGTACGAGGTACCGCAGGGCTCCAACACCTTCGCCGTGCTGAACCTCCTCGAAGGCGGCAAGGTGCTTAAGCACACGGTCCTGCTGCGCGAGGGCTCCACGCTCGCCGAGCTGGCCCACGCCGTCGAGGCCGAGGGGCTCGGGACCGCCGCCGACATACTTCGCGTCGGCCACGATCCCCTCTTCCTCCGCACGCTCGAGATCCCGGCGTCGTCCGTCGAGGGCTACCTCTTCCCGGACTCCTACCAATTCGTCAAGGGCGTGCTTCCGGAGGAAATCCTCGAGCGCATGGTCACGCGGATGCGGGGGCAGCTCACGCCCGCGATTCTCAAGGCGGCCGAGGAGCGGGGATTCAACGCGCATAAGCTGCTGACGCTCGCGTCCATCATCGAGCGCGAGGCCGTAGTGCCGAGTGAGCTGCCGCTGATCTCCGCCGTGTTCTGGAACCGCCTCAAACTCGACATGCCGCTCCAGGCCGATCCGACGGTGCAGTACGCGGTCGGCAAGGGACGCCAGGCATTGACACGCGAGGATCTCCAGGTCGATCACCCCTTCAATACGTATCGCCGGACCGGTCTGCCGCCCGGCCCCATCGGCAACCCCGGCTTGGCGGCCATTCAAGCCGCGGCCAACCCGGCCCGCGTCAACTACCTCTACTTCGTCTCGCTCGACGACCGGCACCACCAGTTCTCGCACAGCCTGACGGACCATAACGACGCCGTCGCGCGCTATCGCCTCGCCAAGCCTCACTGACGGAACCGGGCGCGGCCCGCGAGGGTCCTTGCCTTGTCAGTCGCGGTTCTCGGTGATATAAAAGGCGAATCATGGCGCCGGGCGACGAGACGAGCGCTCTCGAAATCCTGCCAGCGGTGTCGGGAGTGCCCGCGGCCCGCGCGCGGGCGCCCCGCTTTCCCCTGCTCTACCAGGTGTTGCGCGGCGGATGCGCGCCCGTGCTGCGCTCCGCCTTCGGCCTCGAAGTCTCTGGGCTCGAGCGCCTGCCGGCGAGCGGGCCGTTCATTCTGGCGGCCAATCACCACAACTATCTCGACGGCGTCGTGCTGGGCGTCGCGCTGCCTCGCCCCATCAGGTTCCTCGTCATGCCGCGCGTCTTCCACGCGAGCCCACTCCATCCGCCGTTTCACAGGCGGATCGGCTCCATCTCCGTCAATCTCGAGCGCCCCGACCCGGGCGCCATCAAGCGCACGCTTCGCGCTCTCCAGCAGGGCGCCGTCGTCGGGATCTTCCCCGAGGGGCCTTTCAGCCGCGAGGGACGCCTCGTGCCCGGGCAGCCCGGCGTCGCCATGATCGCGCTCCGCGCGGGCGTGCCCGTCGTGCCCGCGGCGATCAGCGGCACCTACGAGGCGCTCGAAGGCCGCCGCTTCTACATTCCGCGCAGCCGCCGGCTCGCCGTTCGCTTCGGCCAGCCCCTGCACTTCCACCAGACGCGCCGCCGGCACGTGAGTCACGCCGACCGCGAGGAAATCACGCGCCGGATCATGAGCCAGATCGCCGCGCTGCTCCACGCCGACGGAGCCTCGTCGGCCAAGCGCGGCGAGGCCGGCGCTTCGTGACCGACGCTGGCAGCCCCCCGGGCTCTGGCAAGCCCTGGGGAGGCCGCTTCACGTCGGGGGCCGACCCCGCCGCGGAAGCCTTCACGTCTTCGCTGGCCTTCGACCGGAGGCTCTGGCGCCACGACATTCGCGGCAGCGCCGCATGGGCCAAGGCGCTCGAGCGCGCCGGGCTCATCGACGCCGCGGAGCGCGCCGCCATCGACAAGGGCCTGGAGGACGTGCGCGCGGAGCTCGAGAGCGGCCGGTTCAACTTTCGCCCCGAGCTCGAAGACATCCACATGAACATCGAGCGCCGCCTCATCGAGATCGCGGGCGACGTGGGCGGCAAGCTGCACACGGGGCGCTCGCGCAACGACCAGATCGCCCTCGACGAGCGTCTCTACCTCCGTGACGTGCTCGGCGACCTGGACGCGGCGCTTCAAGCCGTCCAGGGCGCCCTCCTGGACCAGGCCGAGCGGCACCGCGAGGCCGCGATGCCCGGTTACACGCACCTCCAGCGGGCCCAGCCGGTGCTGCTCGCCCATCACCTCCTCGCCTACGTCTGCATGCTCGACCGTGACCGCGAGCGCTTTGTCGACTGCGGCCGGCGGGTCAACGTGCTCCCGCTGGGCTCGGCGGCCCTGGCCGGCGCGGCGTTTTCTATCGACCGTGACGCGCTCGCGAAGGACCTGGGCTTCGCCGCATCCAGCGCGAACAGCATGGACGCCGTGGCCGACCGTGACTACGTGATCGAGTTCCTCGCGGCGGCGGCGGTGCTGGGCATGCACTGCTCGCGGCTCGCCGGCGACCTGGCGCTCTGGGCCACGGCCGAGTTCGGCTTCGTAGAGTTCTCCGACGCCTTCGCGACGGGCTCGTCGATCATGCCGCAGAAGAAAAACCCCGACGTGGCCGAGCTGATCCGCGGCAAGACGGGCCGCCTCTACGGCAACCTGGTGGCCGTGCTGGCCACCATGAAGGGATTGCCGCTGACCTACAACTCCGACATGCAGGAGGACAAGGAGCCCTTCTTCGACTCGGTCGATACCCTCGAGGCGGTGCTGCGCGTCCTGCCGCCGATGCTGGAGAGCCTCACGTTCCGGGTCGATCGCATGCGGGAAGCCGCGGGCACGTTCTATTCGACGGCGACGGATCTCGCCGACTACCTCGTGCGCAAGGGCCTGCCGTTCCGCGAGGCGCACGAGATCGTGGGGCGCACGGTCCGCCATGGCATCGCTCAGGGCAAGGAGCTTGCCGACCTCCCGCTCGAAGAGCTCCGGCGCTTCTCCCCGCTGATCGAGAAGGACGTCCATGCCGCGCTGACCGTCGAGGCCTCGCTCCAGGCGCGCTCGGTCATCGGCGGCACGGCGCCCGAGGCGGTCGCGCGCGCGCTCGCCGAAGCGCGAAAGCGGATCCCCAAGGAACGGCGGCGGTGACGCGCTCCGGGAGACGCCGGGTCGTGGCCGTCTCCCTCGCGCTGGCAGCCCTGATCCTCGGCGGCTGCGGCAAGAAGGGCCCGATCGTCGCCCCGGAGCGCCGCTTGCCGGCACCGGCCACGGAGCTACGCGCTTCGATCGAGGAGCGCTCGATCGTGGTCACCTGGACGAACCCGCGCACCCGCGCCGACGGCACGCGGATGCGCGATCTCGCCGTTGTGCGCCTGTTCAGGCGCGACGAGGTGCCGGATGCCCCGCCCAAGCCCGCCATGCTCTCCGGCGATCGCGTGGTCGGCTACGAGCAGATCGCGCGCATCGCTCTCGACGGCGCTCCGCCCCCCGGGATCCAGGTTGGGGGCAACACTGTGTCCTTCACCGATACCGCGGGGCTGACGTTCGGGCGGCGCTACGTGTACGTCGTCACCGCGGAGGACGCCGCGGGGCGCTCGAGCCCGCCGTCCCAGCGCCTGGTCGTCACCTTCTTGGCCGCTCCCGTCGCGCCCCCGAACCTGGCCGCGCAGGCCGGGGACGCGGAGGCTCGCCTCACGTGGAGCCCGCCGCTCACGCTCATCGACGGCGGCCCGGTCGCGGGCGAAATCCGTTACGTGGTCCTTCGCGCTGTCGGGGAAGGCGCGCTGGCCAGCGTGACCCCGACGCCCATCACAGACACCTCCTTCGCGGACAAGGGCCTCACGAACGACGCGACCTATCACTATGCGGTCCGGGCTGTGCGGGTGGAAACCGACGGTACGGCGATCGGCCCCGTGTCGGCGCGGGTCGCCGTGACGCCGGTGAAAACGACGCCGCCATCGGCGCCCACGGGGCTCATCGCCATCCCCGCGGCAGGCAGCGTGAGGCTCGCATGGAATGCGAGCCCTGAAACAGACGTGGTGCTTTACGTCGTGTACCGCGCGGAGGGCACCGGCCCCTTCGTCAGGATCGCCACGGTCCAGACGATCTTGACGCTCTACACGGACTCGGACGTGCAGTCGGGCCGTACGTACCGCTACGTCGTCACGGCTCTGGACCGCGCCAAGAAGGCCAATGAGAGCGCGCGATCGAACGAAGTAACCGTCACCGTTCCGTAGCGCTGCTTTTTAGCGAGCCGATACGCGCGAGTCGGGCGGGTCCTGTCGTCGGGGGCGGCCGCGGCGCGGCCGGCACGTCACCCTCCGCTGGCGTGAATCGCAGCCCTGCGGGCCGCGGACACTTGCGAAGGGCCCACTTCCGCCGGCCGCGCCGCGGCCGCCCCCGACGCCACCCGCCCGGGCACACGATAGCTGTTGGGAGGCAGGACCGCCCGACTCTAGCGCGTCGGTACTAGATTTCGTTTTGCCAGACTTGTTCTGGGTCTTGCCGTTTTCTGAGGAGGGTGAGGGAGCCGTCGGGCTCGAGCATGACTTCGGGGGCCTGCGGATAGGAGTTGTAGTTGATCGTGGCCATGGCGGCGCAGTACGCGCCCGCGCCGCCGATGACGACGAGATCGCCGATGCGCGGGCGCGGCACCCAGCGCGGCGCCAGGGCCTCGGGGTCGCCCGGTGCGGGCGTGAGAATGTCGCCGGACTCGCAGCAGGGCCCGACGAAAACCACCGCCGCAGGCTCCCGTCCCTCCGCCAGGACGTCGATCGGATGCTGGGCGCCATAGAGCGACGGCCGCGTGAGCTCAGGCATGCCCGCGTCGAGCTTCCCGAAGAGATACCCTTCCGCGCCCGTGTCCACGACGTCGATGCAGGACGCGACGATGGTGCCGGCATTGGCAACGAGGAAGGTGCCGGGCTCGATCTCGAGATGGAGCGCCCGTCCGGCGCGCTTGCGGAAGCCCTCGAGCTCCAGGCGGACGTGGGCGCCGATGTCCACCAGGTCTGCGCTCGGCTCCTCGGGCATGCGCCCAACCTTGAAGCCGCCGCCCAGGTTCACGATGCCGACCTCCGGAAACCGGGCCACGATGTCGAGCGTCATGCGCGCCACGCGCTTCCAGATCTCCGGATCCGTTCCCGATCCGATGTGGGCGTGGATCCGCGTGATCCTGAGGCGGTAACGAGCGGCGGCGGCCGCGACCTCGTCCAGGTGCTCGTGCCAGATTCCGAAGCTCGACGCCGGCCCGCCCGTGTTCGTCCGCTTGGTCGACCCGCTTCCGAGGCCCGGGTTGACGCGGACGCTCAGCTCGCCGCCGGGCGCGACGCGCCCGAACTCCTCCAGCTGATACAGCGAGCAGGCGTTGAAGAGGATTCCGCGCCGCACGTGCTCGGCGAGTCTGCGCGAGGGCATCTGGGAGGTGAGCTGGATGCGCTCGGGCGGGAAGCCCGCGCGCAGGGCGCGCTCGACCTCGAAGTCGCTGGAGGCGTCGACGTGAAGTCCCAGGTCGCGGAAGAGCGCCAGGATGCCTTGGCTCGGGTTGGCCTTCATCGCGTAGCGCAGCGTCAGGCCGAAGGGAGCCGGGACAGCGAGCGCCTCGCGGGCCGCGGCTTCGAGCGCCGCGCGATCGTAGACGTAGCACGGCGTGCCGAAGCGCTCGCGCACGAGCGCCGCGGTCGTGGCCGTCAGCCCCTGGGGCCAGCCGGGCGCCCGAGTGTCATTCATCCGCGCCATAGTACCGCATCGCTTCAAGCGCTTGAAGTGCTTCCGGCTCTAATGCTAGAGTGAATCGACTTTTTCCTCCCGGACAGAACGAGCAACGGAGGGCCTCACAATGCGCCCCATGTTCCAGGGTTCGATCGTCGCTCTCGTCACGCCGTTTCGCGGCGGCAAGGTGGACGAGCCCACGCTCAGGAAGCTCGTCGACATGCACGTGGCCCGGGGCACGGACGGCATTGTCCCGTGCGGCACCACGGGCGAGTCGCCGACGCTCAGCCACGACGAGCACAAGCGCGTGGTGGAGATCGTCATCGAGGCCGCCGCCGGCCGGCTCCACGTCATCGCGGGCACGGGCTCGAACGCCACGTCCGAGGCGATCGACCTGACCGCGCACGCCAAGAAGGCGGGCGCGACGGGGGCCCTCGTGGTCAATCCGTACTACAACAAGCCGACCCAGGAGGGCCTCTATCGCCACTTCCGCGCCGTGGCGGACGCCGTGGACCTCCCCATCATCGTCTACAACATCGCCGGGCGGACGGCGGTCAACATCGAGACCGACACGCTGGTGCGCATCGTCAAGGACTGCCCCAATATCGTTGGCGTCAAGGAGGCCTCGGGCTCGCTCGACCAGATGACCCAGGTCATCCTCGCCTGCGGCCCCGACTTCAGCGTGCTCTCCGGCGACGACAACCTGACGCTGCCCCTCATGTCGGTCGGCGGCCGGGGCGTCATCTCGGTCATCGCCAACATCGTGCCGCGCGAGACGGCGGAGATGACGCACGCCGCGCTGGCCGGCGACTGGAAGCTCGCGCGGGAGCTGCACCTCAAGCTGTTCCCGCTCTCGCGGGCCGCGTTCATGGAGACCAACCCCATCCCCGTGAAGGAAGCCATGGGCATGATGGGCATGCTCGAGCCGGAATTCCGCCTGCCGATGTGTCCCATGGGCGCGGCCAACCGGGAGCGGCTCCGCGCCATTCTCGTTCAGCACGGCCTTCTCAAGGGCTGAGGCCCGACGATGGCTGATGTCGTGATCGCCGGCGCCGCCGGCCGGATGGGCTGTCGTCTCGTCGCCCTCGTGCAGGAAGACAAAGAGCTGCGGCTCGTGGCGGCTCTCGAGGCTCCGGGGCACCCGTCGCTCCTCCACGACGCCGGCGAGGTCGCCGCCATCGGCAAGATCGGCGTGCCCATCACCGCCGATCCCGAGGGCGCCCTCGGCCGAGACCGCATCCTCATCGAGTTCTCGGTGCCCGACGCGAGCCTCGGCCACCTGCGCATGGCCGCCCGCCAAGGGGGGCGCGCGGTGATCGGCACGACGGGCTTCGCCGCCGCGCAGCGGGAAGAGGTCGAGCGCCTCGCGCGCGAGATTCCCATCCTGCTCTCGCCCAACATGAGTGTGGCCGTCAACGTCGCGTTCCGCGTGCTGGGCGACATGGCGCGCCTGCTGGGCGAAGACTACGACGTCGAGATCACGGAAGTCCATCACCGCTTCAAGAAGGACGCGCCCAGCGGCACGGCGGCGCACATGGCCCAGGTGGTCGCCCAGTCGCTCGGCCGCGACCTCACCAAGGTTGGTGTGTACGGCCGCCACGGCCTGCCGGGCGCGCGCACGCAGCACGAGATCGGCATCCACTCGGTCCGCTCGGGTGACTCGGTCGGCGAACATACCGTGAGCTTCGGCAGTCTCGGCGAGCGGCTGGAGCTGACGCATCGGGCGCTGAACCGCGACACCTATGTCCGCGGCGCCCTGCGCGCGGCGCGCTTCATCGCGCAGGCCAAGCCCGGCCTCTACTCGATGCAGGATGTCCTCCAACTCAAATGAAGATCGTCAGGCAACTCACATGAAGATCGTCAGGTTCAAGGCGGCGGGCAAGACGCGCTACGGCGTCCTCGACGGCACCCACATCGTCGAGTACTCGGGGACGCCGTACGGGACGTTCAAGAAGGCGCGGAAGCACTACTCCGTCAAGCAGGCGGTGCTCCTCGCGCCCGTGGTCCCATCCAAGATCGTGGCGGTCGGGCTCAACTACCTCGACCACGCCGAGGAGATGCGCCTGGCCGTGCCCGACGAGCCGCGGATCTTCCTCAAGCCGCTCTCGTCGCTCTGCGGCCCCGACGACCCGATCGTCTACCCCGCGCAGTCGAGCCGGGTGGACTACGAGGGAGAGCTGGCCATCGTGATCCGCAAGCGCTGCCGCCACGTCCCGGCCGAGCGCGCGCGCGAGTACGTGCTGGGCTACACCTGCCTCAACGACGTCACCGCGCGAGACATCCAGAAGCGCGACGGCATGCCGACGCTCGCCAAGGCCTTCGACACCTTCTGCCCCATCGGGCCGTGCATCGCGACCGACATCGACCCCAATGCCGTCGAGATCGAGACCTGGGTCAACGGCGAGCGGCGCCAGGCCGGCAGCACCAAGGCCTTCATCTTCCCAGCCGAGGACCTGATCGCCCGCGTCTCGGCGGTCATGACACTCCTGCCCGGCGACGTCATCGCCACCGGCACGCCCGCCGGCGTGGGCCCGCTCGAGCCGGGCGACCGCGTCGAGGTGCGCATCGACGGCGTCGGCGCCCTCAAAAACCCCGTCATCAAGCTCTAGGAGAGCTCAGTGGCCGAGTCCCCCAAGACCTTCGAGATGGCCGATCGCCTCCGCAAGCTGCCGCCGTACCTCTTCGCCGAGATCGACAAGAAGAAGCGTGAGGCGCGCGCGCGCGGCGCGGATCTCATCGACATGGGCATCGGCGATCCCGACCTGCCGACGCCGCCGCACGTCATCGAGGCGCTCAAGCGCTCGGCCGAGAACGCGGCGAACCACCGCTACCCCGACTACGAAGGGCTGCTGTCGTTCCGCGCGGCGGTCACGCAATGGTACAAGCGCCGCTTCGGCGTCACGCTCGACCCCGAGACGGAGGCGCTGGCACTGGTCGGCTCGAAGGAAGGCACGGCGCACATCCCGCTCGCCTGGGTCAACCCGGGCGACGTCGTCCTGGTGCCGGACCCCGGTTACCCGGTCTACGCGGCTGGAACGTGGTTCGCGGGCGGCGAGGTCCACTTCATGCCGCTCCGGCGCGAGCACGGCTTCATGCCCGACCTCGAGGCCATTCCGGAAGACGTCGCGCGCCGGGCCAAGATCATGTACCTCAACTACCCGAACAACCCGACCGCCGCCGTGGCGACCCCGGAATTCTTCGCCAAGGTCGTCACGTTTGCGCGCAAGCACGGCATCATCGTCTGCCACGACGCCATGTACAGCGAGCTCCGCTTCGATGGCTACAAGCCGGCCTCGTTCCTCGAGACGCCGGGGGCGAAAGACGTGGGCGTGGAGTTCCACTCGCTGTCGAAGACCTATTCGATGACGGGCTGGCGCATCGGCTTCTGCGTCGGGAATGCGCGCTACCTGGCCGGTCTCGGCAAGATCAAGACCAACGTGGATTCCGGTGTCTTCCAGGCGGTGCAGGAAGCTGGCATCGCCGCGCTCACGGGGCCGCAGGACGTGTCCGAGCAGTACGTCCGGATCTACCAGGAGCGGCGCGACGTGGTCGTCGCCGGCCTCAAGGCGCTCGGGTGGGAAGTCGATGTGCCCAAGGCGGCATTCTTCGTCTGGGCGCCCGTGCCCAAGGGCCTCGACTCGCGGACGTTCGCGTCGAGGCTCCTCGAGGAGGTCGGATGCGTCATCACGCCGGGCGTGGGCTTCGGCCCGTCCGGAGAGGGCTTCTACCGGGTCGCGCTGACGATCGACGCCAAGCGCCTGGCCGAGGCGATGCAGCGGCTCAAGGGGCTCAAGCTCTGAGCGCCGACAAGGTCTTTCTCGAAGACGTGCGTTTCTACGGACACCACGGGGTGACCAAGGCCCAGCAAACGGTCGGAGCGTGGTTCTCCGTGGACGCGGAGCTCCACGTGGATCTCGTGCCCGCAGCCGCGTCGGACGATCTTCGGACCACCGTGGATTACGGCCTCGTGGCCGCACGCATCGTGGAGGTCTCGACCAAGGAGCGCGTCAATCTCCTCGAGCGGCTGGCCGGGCGGCTCACGTCCATGCTACTGGCCGAGTTCCCCTGCACCGAGGTGCGCGTGCGGGTACGAAAGCTGACCCCTCCCATGCAAGGACTTCAAGGCATCCCCGGCGTCGAGATCACGCGCCGGCGCTGAGCGAAGCGACGGCCCGGCATGGCAAAGGTCTTTCTCTCCGTCGGCTCCAACCTGGGCGACCGGGCGGCACTGCTGCGACAGGCGGTGGCGCGCCTGAGGACGATTCCCGGCATCGAGTTCCTCGACGCCTCGCGCGTGTACTGGACGGAGCCCTGGGAGAAGCGGCCCGGGCAGAGCGCCCGCAACCAGGAGTCCTGGTTCTTCAATTGCGTCGTCTCGATCGAGACCACGATGGAGCCCCATGCCCTGCTCGAGCAGGTCCAGGACGTCGAGCGCGTGATGGGCCGCACGCGCGGCGCCGGACGGCCCGAGGACCAGCGCTACGAGCCGCGCACGCTCGACATCGACATCCTCCTCTACGACGACCAGGTGATCAGCGGGCCCGATCACCTGCACATCCCGCACCTCCTGATGCACGAGCGCGCCTTCGTCCTGCGCCCGCTCGTCGACCTCGCCCCCGACCTGGAGCACCCCGTCCTCTACCAGACCATCCGCGAGCTGCTCGAGAGCCTGGCGGACGAGCACGAAGTGCGCCCGTCCGACCTGCCGGCTCGGTGGTTCGAGTAGCCGGTTCCTGGAACCCTCGCCGTGGCCGACGACGAGTTCAGACAGCAGGCGCTCCAGCACCTGGA
>Ga0137363_10001002_pt1 | contig 15899 bp, 15 predicted proteins | sample MadtaG_FD_104800 | JGI IMG/M metagenome (GOLD analysis project Ga0137363, IMG submission 104800) | Vadose zone soil microbial communities from Angelo Coast Range Reserve, California, USA - Mad1_115_16 metaG | ecosystem: Environmental > Terrestrial > Soil > Vadose zone | place: USA: California...
AGCACCGCGAACCGGAACCTCCCCAGGGATCCGGTGCCCTTGAAGCGGTACGCCACGTCGAGCAGCTCCCAATCCTTTCCGGTCATGTCTGCCTTGAGCTGCTTCAAGTGGTCGAAGTAGTCGCGCAGCGCCGCCTCGACCAGCTTGGGCCAGGGCTCCGCGGGGTGGGCGAATTTCGGCGGGTCGCTCTCCTCCCCGAATCGGCGCCGTCCCTTGCCTGGAGCGGCCTTGGCGACCAGATCCTCGCGCGTCCTGCGCCCTTTCTCGCGCAGCAGCCGCTCCAGCCAGCCCTCCGCCTTGTCCAGGCCCCAAGGAGCGATCGGAAAGCGCCCACCCAATCGCTCCACCCCTTCAGCCCAGGCGTGCGCGATCAGCGTCGCAGCCGCGAGGCGCGGGCCGTGCTCGATCCCAGGGATGAGCATGGCGCTGGTGCACAGGCGCTTCAGGTCGAAGTCGATGGGCCCCGAGGCAACCTCGTCGAAGTCGATCACGTCGAAGCAGAGCTCGCCGCTGGTCCCGCGGAACGTCCCAAAGTTTTCCAGATGCAGATCCCCAACCACGAGGCCGTCCGGAGCCGAAGGAGCGGCGCCTGCCACGCGTCCCTGGACGAGATCCGCTGCCATGAGGTGGAACGTTCCGCGGAAGAACGGGAACGGCCCCGAGGCCAGCGCATCGAGCTTGCGCCGCAGCGCCTCGACGGTCAGGTCCCTGGCCCCGTCCTCCTCGTGCAGCACCCGATGGTCCGCGGCGCGCATTGGCATGCAGGCCGCGACGATCTCCGCGATGGGGTCCCGCCGGCTCACCCTCAACGGCTTAGCACCGCCGGCGGCGGCCATCACATTATCGGCATTCGGGCCGCGCGGCCTACGAGACCACCCGTACCTACTGCACGCGCACCCGGGCCGGCGCGTCGGCCGACAGCTTCACCCGCGAGACGCTGCGGCGCGCTGGCTTGGCCGCAGAGCTGACCGTGGTCTCCACCTCCACCTCGCCAGGCGGAGCATGCACGACGAGCTCCATCGTCCCGGGCGCTCCGCTAGAGCCGTAACTCACTTCGTGCCGCGCGAGAGCGTGTCCGCCCCGCCGCACGAGCACCTCGATCCCCGTCACGTCCCCCGGCTCGACCGCCGTCAGGTCGATCTCCAACCGTAGATCGCGGGGTCTGCGCGCCTGCGACCACCACAGCACCCCCACCGCGATGACCGCGAGCAGGATCAGCCGCGGGGCGAGCCTACGCATCGCCCTCTTCGGGCTCCTTTTTGTGCTTGTGCTTGATCTTCGCCTTGAACCCCGGCTCGCCGCTCGGCTTCAGCTGGATGGTCGCGTTCACCTCCAGCGTGACGCCGGTGACCACCTTCCAGATCTCCCGCCGCAGCGTCTCGCTCTCCAGGAAGCGCCGGACCTCCTGCGTCACCACCCGCGCCACCTCGCCGCGCGTCCGCTCCGCCTGGGCCATGAGGAAGGCCAAGGCGTCCTTGGGCATCTTCATGTCGCCCACCAGGTTGCGGATCCCTTCCTCGGTCATGAAGAGCGCGCCCACGCCGGTGAGCACCGCCCTGCGGACGATGTCGGGGACGAGGCCCGAGATCTTCTTCATCTCCTCGGGAGGCAGCTCGTCGTCGTCCTCTTCCGCCATGGGCCCTCCGAAGTGCGTCCGGGGCTCGTGCACGCGCGTCATTTCTCGTCCAGATAGTAGTCCACCGCGTCGCCTGCGCGATGGACCGACATGATCCCATGGCCGCGGGCGAGGACGCCCACCTTCTTGGAGTCCGGGTAGATGGCGACCTCCGGCTCCTTCATGGTCGACAGCGCCAGGAACCGCAGAGGAGCCTCGGAGCGGTTGATGATCTGGTGCCCCGGCGGCCCCGGGTTGAAGGCGACGTAGTCGCCGGCGCGCAGCTGGTGCTCCTCCTCCCCGAGCCGCAGCACGCCTTCGCCTTCCAGCAGGAACACGGCTTCGTCGTTGGCGAGATGGAAATGGAAGGGAAACGCCTTTTGCCCCGGCTGCAGCTCGAACCAGCTCACCCCGAGGCCCTTCCCGCCGGCAGCCGCGCCCAGCCGTTTGCGCCGGAACCCGAAGCCACCCTTCGCCACCACCTGATCCTCGCACTCCAGGAGCGAAGTCCTGTTCACGCCTTCTTCCCCAGCTGCACGAGAGGTTTCTGCCCCCGCGGGACCGCAGTCATGTTGGCCAGCGCCACCCGGTCCGCGATGTTCTGCGCGATGCGGATCAGCGCCTGCGCCTCGGGCAGGCCGGGGTCGGCCGCGACCACCGGACGCCCGTCGTCGCTGCCAATCCGGATCGCCGGATTGATCGGCACCCGCCCGAGGAAGGGAACCCCCAGCTTGCCCGCCGCCTGCTCCGCGCCGCCCTTGGAGAAGATGTCCGTCTCGTGATGGCAGTGCGGGCAGACGAACCCGCTCATGTTCTCCACGAAGCCGAGCACCGGGATGTTGACCTTGTCGAACATCGTCTTCGCCTTGATGGCGTCCGCCAGCGCCACGTCCTGCGGCGTGGTCACTACCACGGCGCCTGAGACGCTGACTTGCTGGGCGATGGTGAGCTGGATGTCTCCGGTGCCCGGAGGCAGGTCGAGGATCAGGTAATCCAGGTCGCCCCACTGGACGTCCCGCAAGAGCTGCACCAGCGCGCCGTGCAGCATCGGACCGCGCCAGATCATCGCCTGGTCGGGATCGACGAAGAACCCGATGCTGATCACCTTCACCCCGAAGGCGCTCAAGGGAGTGACGCGCTTGCCGTCCTCGCTGCTGGGCCGGGCCCCGAACAGGCCCATCATCAAGGGAAGCGAGGGTCCGTAGATGTCCGCGTCGAGCAGGCCCACCTTGCAGCCCAGATTCGCCAGCGCCACCGCGACGTTGGCGGAGACGGTGCTTTTTCCTACCCCGCCCTTCCCCGACCCGATCAGCACGACGTTCTTCACCGAGGGGACCAGGTCGTTGGGATTGTGCTGCTTTGCCGGCGAGGGGCGGACGTTGGCGCCGAACGCGACTTCCACCCGCGGGAGCTGCAACGACGAGAGCATGGAGCGGATCGCCTCCTCGATCCGGGCCTTGTGCGGCGACGCCGGAGTCGGCAGCTCGACCCGGACCCGCACACCGCCGCCATCCAGCAGCTCGGGGTGCTTGAGATACCCGAGCTCGGACATCGTCCGGCCGGACGAGGGGTCCTTGAGATCCTTCAAGGCCGATAGAACCTGCTCCGCGGTGACTCCCATAGGGCGCCGGAATGTGCGCGGCGTGACGAGTCAAGTCAAGGTGAGTGCAGGAGCGGCCGTCCCGGGCGGGCGCGGGTCCGTTTCCCGTCGTCCAGGACCACCTGGCCATTGACCACTACGTAGGGGATGCCCTCCGGATACGCCATCGGCTTCTCGAACGTCGCCGTGTCGCGCACCGTGGCCGGATCGAAAGCCACCAGGTCCGCTTTCATCCCGACGCGCAGCAGCCCGCGGTCGCGGAGGTTGAGCCGCCGCGCCGGCAGCGAAGTCATCTTCCGGACCGCTTCCTCGACCGTGAACAGCCGCTCGTCGCGCGCATAGTGGCCCAGCAGCCTGGCCGTGCTGGCGAAGGCGCGGGGATGCGCGCTGCCCTCCGCGGCGAACGGGCCGTCGATCCCCATCGCGCCGTAATCGGTGTCCATCGCCACCCAGGGCTGCGCGAGCCCCAGGCGGACGTCGTCCTCGCTCATCCCGAAGCGCGCCACGCCCACGCTGGCGCGATCCATCGCCACCAGGTCCAAGAGCGCCTCCGCCGGCGTCTTGCCCAGCTCGCTGGCCGCCGCGTCCAGCCGCTTGCCCACGAGCTTCTTCACCTCGGGATTCACCGCGGAGAGGAGGAGGATGTCCTCCGGGTGCAGGTCCGGCTCGATCTCGCGAAGGATCCTGGCGCGTTGGGCCGGATCCCGGATCCTCGCCACCATCGCGTCGACTCCCCCTTCGTGGGCCCAATCGGGAATGGTGGCATCGAGTCCGTTGGCGCTGGCGATCCAGGGATACATGTCGGCGGTGACGTCGAGACCCGCGGCGCGTGCCGCCTCGATCTTGCCGATCACCTCCTTCATCCGGCCCCAGTTCGCCCGCCCCGAGACCTTGAGGTGCCAGATCTCGACTGGGATCCGCGCCTCGCGGGCGATGGTGAACGCCTCGTCCAGCGCCTCGCCGATCCTCTTCGCCTCGCTGCGGATGTGGCTGGCGTAGATGCCGCCGTGGGCGGCGGCCACCTTGGCGAGCGCGATCAGCTCCGGCGTCCTGGCGAAGCTCCCCGGCTGGTAGATGAGCCCGGTGGAGATTCCGAACGCGCCCTGGCGCATGGCGACGTCCACCAGCTTGCACATCCGCACGAGCTGCTGCTCGTCGGGCTGCCGGTCTCCGAACCCGAGCACGATGCCGCGCACCTGCGCCGCGCCCACCAGCACCGCTTCGTTGATGCTGGGCCGGGCCGCCCGCAGGCGGCGGAAGTAGCCGGAGAGGTCCTTCCAGTCGATCTTCAGCTTGTACTTGCGCAGCCAGGGCTCGGACTCGTGGATCCAGGCGGCGTTCATCGGGGCCGGCGAGATGCCCTCGCCGGTGAGCTCGGTGGTGATCCCCTGGCGGATCTTCGATTCCTGCCGCGGATCGACCAGCGCGTTCAGCTCGCTCTGTCCCAGCATGTCGATGAAGCCGGGCGCGACCGCCAGATCGCGCAGATCGATGCGGCGGCGGGCCTTCGCCCGCGAGAGATCGCCGACCGCCGCGATGGTATCGCCCCGGATGCCGACGTCGGCGCGGAACCAGGGCGCTCCCGTGCCGTCGATCACCCGGCCGCCGGAGAGGATCAGATCGAAGATCGCCGCGCAGAGGAGCGCGATCATGCCTGGGGCGCCACCACCACCACGCCTTCCTCGCCTTCCGCGCCGTCCACCACCGCGCGCACCGGCAAGGCCTGCCGCGCGATGGTCGCGAGCTCCAGCAGCCCGCCGGTGACCTCGCTGGTGGTGTAATGACAGCTGGGCGACGCGCCCGCGCGCGCTCCCAGACCGGCGGCGCAAAGGAAGGAAGGCAGCAGCAGCCGCTCCGCCATGCTGGCATCCAGCGCTCCCCGCCGCTCGAGGAAGCGGGAGAGCCGCTCCGCCAGCCGGTCGCCCTGCTCGGGGGCCACCAGCGCCGGAGCCTGTCCCAGGGTGGAAACCGTCATCACGCTGTGCTCGAACTCCGCGGTGGCGGTGATCGCCCAACGGCTCCGCGCCGCCGACGCGGGCGCAAGCGGGAGCGGCACCCGCTCGGCCTCGGCGATCACGCCTCGCCTGCGCATCGCCCGCACCACGCGCTCGGCGGCTTCCTGCGCCGCCTCGTGCCGCCCTCCGCCGACTGCCGCGACCACCGTGACCTGGCGGAGCAGGCCGCGGTGGACGGCGTGCAGGGGAGTCAGGGCCGGAGCGGGATCCAGGCTGGCGACGATCTCGCCCTCCTCCGCGCCGAATCCGGCATAGGTCAGCTCCAGCGCGATCTTCAGCCCGAATTGAGCGGCGAAGGGAGCCCAGCCGAGGCGGAGATCATGGAAGGTCGGGGCGCCGTCGCTGTGGTTGGGTCCCCGCAGGCGCAGCTCGCTGGGCTTGCCCAGCAGCGCGAGCGCCCAGGAGAGGGTCCACAAGGCGCGCGCGACCGCCGCGGCGTCCGGCAGCTCCAGGACATGGACGCCGGCGCGTGGATGCAGGATGGGAAGCTCGATGTCTCCCGGCCGGGCGAGCAGCTCGCGCGCGCCGTCCGGCTCCCCGCCGATCTTCAGGGCTGCCAGCGCGACCGCCAGATCGGCGCCTTCCAGGGGTCCCCGCAGGCGCAAAGGCATGCCGGTGGCGAGCGCGAGCCCGATCGCGCCGTCGAATACCGCCTGGTTCGGATGGTCGCCGAGCTGCACCGGGCTCCGCATCTGGCGACTCTATCGCGCTGGGCGCAATCGACAAGCCGTCAAGCGGGAAGGCCGTCGACCAGCACCCTGCGAAGACCGGCCGCTCGCGCCGCCGTTACCGCGGCCAGGACCTCGGCGGGCACGACGCCGCGCGCGATGACCGGGAAGCGCGCCGCGTGGTGGACCGGCCGGTATTGGGAGAGCACGTTGACGCGCAGGTCGGGCGAGATCGCGGCGATCAATGGCATCAGCTTCTCCGCCGACGCCACGCCCTCGGGCAAGACCAGGTGGCGCACGATCACCTCGGCCTGGCGGTGCATCTCCCGCAGCGAGACGTCCAGCGCGCCGGTGTATCCCCGGCATCCGGACAGCTCGAAGGCCGCCGCATCGTCGCCGTACTTCGCATCGGGCAGGTAGAGGTCGACCACGCCGTCCAGGAGCCGGAGCGCCGGCAGGCTCTCGTACCCGCCGCAGTTCCACACCACCGGCAGGGAGAAGCCGTGCTCCGCGGCGGCCGCCAATCCGTCCAATAGCGCCGGCAGGACGTGCGTGGGCGTGACGAAGTTCGCGTTGCGCGCCCCCCGCCGCTGCAGATCGAGCAGGAGCGCCGCCAGCTGCTCCGCGGAGACCAGCGAGAGCCCGCGGCGCTCCAGCGAGAGATCGAACGTCTCGCAATAGGCGCAGGCCAGGTTGCATCCGCCGATCAGCACCAGACCGGACGGGACCAGATCCGGCTCTTCCCCGAAGTGGATGCCGGCCCCCGCCAGCCAGAGGCGGTCGTCGTGCCGGCAGATGCCCGCGGGTCCTCGCGTCCGGTCGACGCGGCAGTCATGCGCGCAGAGGTCGCAGCTCGCGTAATGCGCCCGCGCCTCGGTTGCCCGCGCCCGCAATTGCGCCGGGGTCAGCTTCATACGGGCTTCACTTGCCCCCTGGGCACCGGCAAGAGCGCGCCGCCCGAGACGCACAGGTCCTGCCCGATCAAGTGCGAGGAGGCGTCGCTGGCGAGGAAGAGCACGGCATTGGCGACGTCCGCCACCTCGGCGACGCGCCGGTTCGGAAGCGTGGCGTTCAACGCGGGCTCGATCCGGCGCAACGACTCCTCTGCCATCGGGGTCCGCACCCAGCCGGGCGAGACCAGGTTGACGCGCACCCGCGGCGCCAGCTCCTGGGCGACGGACATCATCATCGACTGCAGCGCGCCCTTCGACGCGGCGTAGTGCGAGTGGCCGGGCTCGCCCCGCTGGCCGGCGGTGCTGCCGATGAGGACGACGTTGCGCAGGCCGCGCGGCAGCAGCTCCCGGAGGAGGTAGAAGGCGGAGAAGGTGTTGACGCGGAACATCTGCTCCAGGGTCGCAGCCGGGATCGAGCCGATGGGGCCCGCGTTGTAGATGCCGGCGGAGTGGACCAGCACGTCCACCTTGCCCAACGCTTCCGCCGCCGTCCGGGAGACGTCATTGCAGCCCGCTTCGGTGCCGAGGTCGGCTTTCAGGTGGATGGTATCCGGAGGTCCGGCGTGGCGGAGACCTTGGGCCGCGACGCGCACGCCCTGCTGGACGAATGCCTCGGCGATCCCCCGGCCGATGCCGCTGGAAGCTCCGGTGACCAGGGCGGTCCGCCCTCGCAGATCCGGGTAGGTAGGAAACATTGCCCATTCTTCGCACACATGCTTCAGGTAGGCGAAGTGCTCGCCGCGCTGATCATCTTCATCGCGACCTATCTCTTCCTCGCCGGCGCCGAATTGCCCTTCCTCAAGCTCGACCGCCCCGGCGGCGCGGTGGCGGGCGCGGTGGCCATGGTCGTCTTCGGCGTGCTCACGCCGGACCAGGTCTATCGGGACGCGATCTCCTGGGACACGCTGGTCCTCCTGCTGGGGATGATGGTGATCACCAGCGTGATGGCCCGGGCCTCCATCTTCCGCTGGATCTCCTGGGTGGCGCTGCGGCGCGCCCACGGCCCCCGGGCGCTGCTCGCGATCCTCGTGCTGGTCGCTGGAACGCTCTCCGCGCTCCTGGTGAACGACACGGTCTGCCTGATGTGCACGCCGCTGGTGCTGGCGCTGGTGGAGGCTGCCGCGCTGCCGGCGCTTCCGTACCTGCTCGGGCTCGCCTTCGCCTCGAACGCCGGCTCGGTCGCGACGCTGACGGGAAATCCGCAGAACATGCTGATCGGGACGTTGAGCGGGATCTCCTATGCCCGGTTCAGCGCGGCGCTGATCGTTCCGGCGCTCTTGTCGCTCGGCGCGGTCCTCGGCGTCCTCTTGCTCGTCTTCCGCCGCGAGCTGGCCTTCCGGCGGCTCTCGGTGGACGTGCCTCCTCCCGCTCTCGACCGGCGTCTCGCGCTGCTCTGCGCGGGCGCCCTGGCGTTCGTGGTCGCCGGCTTTTTGCTCGGCTATCGCCTCTCCTGGACCGCGATGACCGGAGCTGCGTTGCTGCTGGTCCTCTCGCGCCAGCCTCCGCGGGAGATGTTCGCGCAGGTCGACGGCACGCTGCTGCTCTTCTTCGCCGGGCTCTTCGTGGTCACGCACGGCGTGGCCCAGGCGGGGATCGCCGAGGCCATCCACGCCCGGCTGGCGCCTCTCTTCGGCGATGACGCAACGCAGCAGACCCTCCGTTTCGGCTTGTTCACGGTGGCCGCCTGCCAGCTGGTCAGCAACGTCCCCTTCGTGCTGCTGGCGGCGCACTGGATCCCGAAGCTCGCCGATCCGCACCTGGGCTGGCTCTCCCTGGCCCTGGTCTCCACCCTGGCCGGGAACCTCACGCCGGTGGCCTCGGTCGCGAACCTGATCGTCCTCGAACTGGCCGGAGACAAAGGGAAAATCTCCTTCCTGCGGTTTCTCGGCCTGGGGGCGTTATGCACCTTCATCCCGCTCGCGCTGGGGCTCGGTTGGCTGCTCTGCGCGCGCATGATCCGGTGACGTGAAATACTGTAGCGGTACAGTCGTAAAACCCCCCGTGGACACGGCACTCTCCTTTCCCTTGCCCTTCGCGCCTTCCACCGAGCTGGCCCGACCGGGCTGCCCCGCTGACGAAGCGGAATGGGCGCGCGCGGCGGCGGCCGGCGACAAGGTCGCTTTCGCGCGACTGGTGGAGAAGCACAAGCAGTCCGTCTACGGGCTCTGCTTCCGTCTGGTCGGCGGGGGCGAGGAGGCGCGAGACGCAGCGCAGGAAGCGTTCGTGCGCGCGTACACCGGGATCGCCGACTTCGACCCCCGCCAGCCCTTCGCCGCCTGGGTGCTGCGGATCGCGCGCAACCACTGCATCGATCTCCTCCGCAGGCGCCGCCCCATGCTGGCGCTGTCCGCGGAGGGCCGGAGCGACGACGGACCCGAGACCGGCGTCGCCCCGGAGCTCCAGGACCACTTCGCCGTCTCCGGCGAGCAGCGGGTCCAGGAAGAGGAAGCGCAGCGCGACCTGGATCGCGCCGTCGCCGCCCTGCCCCCGCGCTATCGCGAGGTGATCGCCCTCTTCCACATCCAGCACAAGAGCTACGCCGAGATCGCCGAGACGTTGCGCGTCCCCATGGGCACGGTGATGACCTGGCTGCACCGTGCGCGCAAGGAGCTCAAGGCACAGCTTTCGGAGCACCTGTCATGAGCCACCTGACCGACACGCAGCTCCAGTCGCTCGCCGACGGAACGCTCCGCGGTCCGGAAGGCATGGCCGCGCGCGAGCACTGCGAGGGATGCACGGAGTGCGGCGCCGAGCTGACCTTCTACTCCGCCCTCACCGGCCAGCTGGCCACGCTGCGGGACCCGGAGCCGCCGGCGGATTTCACCGCCACCGTGCTCGCCGCGGTGCAGGTGCGGGAGGCGCAGCTGGTCACCCGCCGTCATACGCTGCTCGCCGCGATTCCGGCCTTCGCTCTCGCCCTCTTCGCCATCGTCGGATGGGCCCTCAACACGCGAGTCGGCCAGCTGCTCGAGAGCGTCTCCGTCCTTCGCACCTTCTGGGGGGCACTGGGGCCGGTGTTCACGGCCATCCGCGTGCCGCTGGGCATCGGCGCGTTCTTGTTCTTCGTCCTGGTGATCACCGCGCTCTCGCGCACGCTCAAGCCCGCCTACGCGCGCCTCACCGGGTCCTGATCGATGCTCGGCGTCCTCCTCAGCCTGCTCGTGGCCCAGAGCGGCTTTTTCTTCGATCACGTCGCCGATCGGATCGTGAGCAGGATCGCGGGCCGCCTGGCGGATCGCGCGCTGACCGTCCGCGTCAGCGGGCCGGACGACGAGGCCTCCCGCGAGGCCGACGACGAAGCCGACGCCGAGGCCGATTCGGACGACAGCGCGGACTCCGAAGTCCTGCCGCCGGTTCCCCCCACCCCGCCCGTTCCGCCCCGGGTCCGCAAGTTCCGGATGGATCACCCCGGGCGCGACCTGCCGCACTTCACGGAGAAGGGCAAGAACGTCCCCACCGCGGAAGTCCTGCACCGCATCGCGCAGACGGGCGGCTGGTCGATGACCCTGATCGGCTCCCCCAAGGAGCGCATCGACGTCGACGTCAAGGACGCCGAGCCGCGCGAGGCGCTGCGCCAGGTGCTCAAGCACAGCGGCGCCATGGGGGTGCTCAAGGACGACAAGCTGGTGGTGATCGCGACCCCGGATTCCGAGGGCGCGCCCGGCATGCTGATCGAGAAGACGTCGCCCTCGCGCCGGCGCGGTACCCGCCTGCACGGTTCCCGGCACGGCAGTGGCGAGATCGTACGCGTTTCCCACGACATCACCGTGCACGAGGGCCAGAGCGTTCAGGGCGATGTGGTTTGCTTGGGCTGCTCCATCGAGCTCGAGCCAGGCAGCGTGGTGCAGGGCGACGCGATAGCGCTGGGTGGCAACGTGACCGTGAATCGCGGCGCGCTGGTGATGGGCCAGGCGGTGTCGGCGCTCGGGTCGGTCGACGTCGAGCCGGGTGCCCAGGTGATGGGTGACGTTTTGGAACCGGGCTTCGGCCAGATCTTCAAGCGCACGAAGCATCGCGGGTGGCTCACCAGCCTGGGACCCTTCGGCCTCTTCCCCACCATCGCGCTGTTCGCCCTGATGTACCTGGTGGGGCTGCTGGTGCTGCGGATGTGGCCGGACCGCGTGCGCAACGTCGGCTTCGCGCTGTTCGAGAACCCGGTGCGCAGCTTCATGGTCGGCTTCCTCTGCTGGCTGTTGCTCCTGCCCCTCATCGTCTTGCTCGCCATCAGCGTGGTCGGCATCCCGCTCATCCCGCTCTTGCCGGTGATGATCTTCCTCAGCATCGTGATGGGCTTCTCCTCCCTGGCCCTGCGGATCGGCGAGGCCCTGCCCGCGGGCCCCGGCCAGCGATTCGTCCCTCCCGCCGCGCTGGGGATGGGCATGGCGGTCCTGCTCTTGACCGCTTTCGTTCCCTGGCTGGGGATCTCCATACTGGCCCTGCTCCAGTTCTTCGCCCTGGGGGCTTCGGTCAGCTCCCGCCTGGGCCGCGCCCTTCCCCCGCACGCGCCCTGAGCGGGAAGCGGGGTAGACTCGGGAGCGGATGCGCGTAGCCGCTTTTGTCACCGCCCTGCTCACCCTGCTCGGGTGCCGGGAGAAAGCGCCGGCCCCGGTCCCGGCGGCGCCGGCTCCCCTCCCTGCCCGCCAGCTCGCGCCTGTGCGGAGCGATGCCGCCTGCGCGGCCCCGTTCGAGGCGCCAGGCAGCCGGGAGAAGCTGCGGGCCGCCACCGGCGAGCTGAAGATCGGGGCGCTGGCCGGGCTCAAGGACGCGGACGAGGAGAACGTCGCCTGGATCCGCAAGCTGGTCGGCGAGCTCAAGAGCAGGGGCGCGGAGGTGCTGATCGCCGCCGGCGATCTCGGAGACACCCTCGAAGAGCAGGAAACGCTGCTCGGCGCGCTGACGGAGAGCGGGCTGCCGGTGATCGCCGTGGCCGGGAACCGCGAGATCCGTTCGGACCTCGATGCGGCGGAGGCCGAAGTGCGCAAGAAAGGCGCGCGCATCCTCGATCTCTCGCACACGCGCGTCATCGATCTGGGCGATGCCACGGTCGTCGGCCTTCCCGGCGCCTTCGAGCGGCGCCAGCTCTACGCGGAGGGTGCCTGCGTCTACGTGCAGAAGGACATCGACGCGGTGGCCGCGGCGCTGGAACGGTTGCCGCAGCCGACTCTCCTGGTGGCGGCCGTGCCGCCCCGCGGACGCGACGCCAAGGCGCTGGACGTGAGCGAGGGCCAGAACGTCGGCGACTCCCGCCTCTCTCATCTGCTGCCGAAGGTCCCCTTCGCGATCTTCGGGCAGGTCTGGGAGTCGGGCGGACGCGCGGTCGACGGACGCGGCGCGCCGGTCCCCCCGAAGACCGAGTCGGACCAGCTCTACCTCAACCCCGGCGCGGCGGATCGCACACCCTGGCCGATGGCCGACGGCAGCACCGTCGCCGGACAGGCCGCCCTGCTCACCGTGCATGGGCACAAGGCATCCTGGGAGCAGGTCCGCCCGGCGGAGGGAAGGCCATGAGCGGCAAGCTCGGCGACATCCTCATCTCGCAGGGCGTGATCGACCACGAGAAGCTGATCGCGGCGCTCAGCGATCAGCGGGCCTTCGGCGGGAAGCTGGGGCGGACGCTGGTCGATCTCGGCTACGTCTCCGAGGAGCAGCTCTTGCGCGCGCTCTCCCAGCAGCTCGGGCTGGACACCGTGGACCTCGACGCTGTCGACGTGGAGCCGGAAGCGCTGCGCTGCCTGGCGGTGGATGCTTGCGAGCGGTACGGCGTCTTTCCCGTGCGCGTCGACGACGAGGAGCGCGTGCTCTGGGTGGCGACGGCCGAGCCGGACCGGCAGGCGCTGCAGGAAGTCGCCCAGATCTCGCAGTACACGCTGGAGCCGATGCTGGCCTCGATGAGCAGCATCGAGCGAGCCGTGCGCCGGTACTACTACGGCGAGCGCATCGCGCGGACGCGGCTGGGGGAACCGCTCAGCGCCATCCCGCGCGACATTCCCCTCGGCTCCCCCCGCCCCCGGTCGGTGCCGAACCGTTCCTCGGAGGCGGCCTTTCCCGACGCGGTGGTGGAGCCGGAGCTGCCGGAGATCGGCACCATCGAGCCAGCGGACGGGACCCACGACGCCCTCCAGGAGCTCAAGCTGCTCATCATCCGCCTGGAGCGGACCGTCAACGCACAGAGCCGCGCTTTCCGCGCGCTGGTCGACCTGCTGCAGGACAAGGGAGTCGTCCGCCGCGGCGAACTGGGCCTGCGCGCCTCAAAGAAGTGACCCAAGACCTGAGTCGGAGATCCGGGACACAATACGCAACTCCCCATGCCAATGTGCAAACCGGGCACCTCGGTCAACAGTTGGTTGGCCCGGAGTTCCGTATTGTGTCCCCGGATCTCCGACTCAAGTCGTGGAGCTAGATGAAGGTGATGGCTTCGACGGCGCTGCGGCGTTGCTCGGTGAGCTCGCTCACCAGCGCGAGGATCTGGGGATGGGTGACGACCAGCTCCTGGAAGCTCTCCCGCGGCATCCGGAGCAGGATGGCGTTGCCCTGGGCGGTCACGGTGGCGCTGGCCGGGTCGCGGGTGAGCAGCGACATCTCTCCGAAGATGTCCCCTTCCTTCAGCTTCGCGACTTCGGTGTTCTTCACCGAGACCTGCACGATCCCGTGGAGCACGATGTAGAGGCCGTCCACGCTCTTGCCTTCGGCGATCACCATCTCGCCGGGCGCGGCCTGGCGCATCCGGAACTTCTCCACGATGCCCCGGCGCTCCGAGGGATCGAAATCCCGGAAGAGCGGTGAGATGGCCATGACGTTGTTGAGCAAGCGCTGCCGGTAGAAGTTCTTCAGCGACGTCACCACCTGGGGGTGCTTCTTGGACAGATCGCGCAGCACGATGTCCGTCACTTCCAGGATCTCCGTGTCCTCCTCGGCGACCACGTTGGCCGTGCGCGGCGCTCCGGAGAGCAGCGCCATCTCGCCGAAGAACGCGCCCTCGCCGAGATGGGCGAGCGTGATCTCCTTCCCGTCGCCGCCGCTCTTGTAAACGCGGACGCGGCCCTCGACGATGATGAAGAAGCTGTGGCCGGGATCGCCTTCGCGGATGATCAGCTGGCCCGAGACGTGCCGGTGGTAGCCGAGGCGGTTCACCAGCGCCACGAACGCGTCCTGCGGCAGATCGTCGAAGAGCGGGACCTTCTTGTTCACCACTTTCGCCGGCCGGCGGCTGCCGGGGTCCGGCGCGATGTTCCCGAAGGCGCGGTCCAGGTCCTCGTCGTCGGCCGAGACCGTCGGAGGCTCCGTCGGGCGCGCGCCGGCCACCTCCTCGTCGGCGCTGATGGAGAGGAGCTCGATCTCCTCCTCGGCTCCGGCGGAGAGCAGATCGGCGATGGGCCCGCCCTGGCGGCCGAACTCCTCGCCGGAGATCACTTCGTCCTCGTGCTCGGGAGCGACGAGGTCCTCTGGCGCCGGCGTGAGGATCGGCTGGGTGAACGGCTCCAGCGCTTGCGGCGCCGAAACCTCGGGATCCAACTCGGGCGTCAGCATCCTGCCGCCAGGGGGCGGAGGAACGATCGGTCCCGTTTTTGCCTTCCGCGCCCGCGGGGCGGACACGGCAGGGTCCAGCTCCAGCTCTTCCCCCTGAGGCAGGTCTAGGGAGCCCGCCCGGCCCGGCGCGGGGGGCGCCGCGCGAGCGGAAGGCGCGGAACGTTCGAGCTGCAACGATCTGCCGTCATCCAGCTCGAGCGTTCCCTCGTCGTCGGGCGGCAGCTCGATCGCCCTGGGGTTGTTCGTGATCCCCGCAGCCTCGGGCCCCTTGCTGGGACTCGGCCGATGGCTGGCCGGCGGCGCTTTCGCCGCGGCAGGCAGCGGCTTCAGGGTGACCTTCGCCAGCGGCACCCCGCTTCCCTTGCGCCGCTCGTTCATCTGGCCGAGCTGGCTCAGCGCCTGCGCATTCCGGGGGTCGATCTCCAGGATGATCTTCACGGCCGCGATCGCCTTGATCAGCTGGCCCTCGTCGGCGAAGAACTTCGCCGCGTGCTGGTACGACTCGACCGCCTTCTGCGGCAGACCCAGGCGGCGGTACGCCTCGCCGAGCTTCAGCCGCTGCGCCATGTCCTTGGGCTCGGTGGCGACGAGATCCTCGAGGACCTCGGCGGCCTTGTCCCAGCGGGACTTCTTGAGGTGGTCGGCGACCTCGTCCTTCAGCGCGCGGAGGTCGACCTGCGGCTTTCGGGCCATTCACTCATTTGTAACCTTACCTGCCAGGTGCTGTCTCGCGGGCGGCCGCACCAGCCGTCAGCGGCGCTGGCGTCCCCGCTGCCTGCGCCCTCCGGGCGGCGGCGGTCCGTGGCCATGTCTCCTGGCGGGCAGCGCGACCGGTCCTGACCGCGGATTCGCGTCGGGTTTCTTCGTCGATTGCGCCCGCAACAGGGCAACTTCGGCGCGCGTCAGCTCCCGCAGCTCGCCCGGGCGCATTCCGGCGACGCCGATTCCGCCGTAATCCGCGCGGTGCAGCTTCTGCACCGGCGCTCCCACCGCCTCCATCAGGCGTTTCACGAGGTGCTGCCGTCCTTCCGCCACCACCACCCGCACCCAGGTGTTCCTTGGAGTCCGCGACTGGATCTCCGCTTCCAGCGCGCGCGCCCGTCCGTCCTCCAACCGCACCCCGGAGCGCAGGCGCTCGATCTGCTCCCGGGTGGGTACTCCGTGCACCTTGGCGAGATAGGTGCGACGCACGCCGAATCGCGGATGCATCATCGAGAACGCGAGATCGCCGTCGTTGGTGACGATCAGCGCTCCCTCGACGTCGTAATCCAGACGCCCGACGGGATAGACCCGCTCCGGAACGTGTTGGAGATAGGTCGTGATCGTGGGCCTGCCCTCCGGATCGCTCAAGGTGGTGACGGTGCCCGCGGGCTTGTAGAGGACGTAATAGACCTTCTCCTGCGTCTCGCGGATGGTGCGGCCGTCGACCTGGATGACGTCCTCGTCGATGTCCGCCTTGCTCCCCAGCTCGCGGATCACCTTGCCGTTGACGGTGACGTGGCCGCTCTCGATCAGCGCCTC
>Ga0137363_10001009_pt1 | contig 15848 bp, 12 predicted proteins | sample MadtaG_FD_104800 | JGI IMG/M metagenome (GOLD analysis project Ga0137363, IMG submission 104800) | Vadose zone soil microbial communities from Angelo Coast Range Reserve, California, USA - Mad1_115_16 metaG | ecosystem: Environmental > Terrestrial > Soil > Vadose zone | place: USA: California...
CCTGATGGTCAACATCGTCAACTGGCTCTCGTCTGATGAGGATCTGATTTCCATCCGCCCGAAGGCTCCCGAAGATCGCCCGCTTAATATGACCAGCCGCAGGTTGAATGCCACGTTCTGGCTTAGCGTTGTGGTATTCCCGCTCGCGGTGATCGGCTGTGGCTTGTTTACCTGGTGGAGGCGGCGGTAGCCCATGAAGTCCAAGGGCCTTTTGACCGCCAGCTTTCTTTTGCTCCTGCTCACGGGCGTCCTCTGGTGGTCCAACAAGAGAGCAGCCAAGGCTGACAAGGAGCCCATCGAAAGCACGACTACGAAGCTCGTCAATATTCCCGAAGACCAATTTCGGGAAATTGAAATCAAGCGCCGCTCCGGAGAGACAGTCCACTTGCAGCGCAGCGATTCTAAGTGGCAGATCACTGCGCCTAAATCTCTCCCTGCCGATGCGGACGCTGTGTCCAGCATGCTCTCGACGCTTTCCTCACTCAGTTCCGATCGTACCGTCGAGGACAAAGCCACCAGCCTTGACCAATACGGCCTCACTCAGCCGACGATCGAATTGGACATCACCGATAAGAACAAGAAAACTTCGCGCCTCTTGATTGGTGACGACACTCCGGCAGGCACGGCGGTCTATGCCGCTATTGCTGGCGACTCGCGCGTCTTTGCGCTTTCAAGCTACAAGAAAAGCAATCTCGATAAGTCCCCAAACGATTTGCGCGACAAGCGCCTGCTGACCTTTGATTCCGATAAAGCTTCCAGCATTGAATTGACCGCCAAGAAACAAACCATCACTTTCGGGCGCAGCAAAGATGAGTGGCAGATCGTAAAGCCGAAACCATTCCGCGCGGACCGCTCTCAAATGGTAGAGCTGCTGCGGACCTTGCGCGAGGCAAAAATGGATTTGAGCGCAAGCGAAGATGAAAAGAAAGTCTCTGCGGCGTTCAGCTCGAGCACCCCTCTCGCAACCGCAAGAGTTACGGACGTATCTGGCACTCAAGAACTGCAAGTTCGAAAGAACAAAGACGACTACTATGCAGAGTCCAGCGCGGTTGCGGGCATCTATAAGATTTCAAGCGGCACTGGACCTGGGTTGGATAAGGGCCTCGACGATTTTCGGAATAAAAAGCTCTTTGATTTCGGCTTCGCCGATCCCGACAAAATCGAGCTGCACGATGGCTCCAAGAACTATTCTCTCACGCACCGCGGCGGTGATTGGTTGTCCGGTAGCGCAAAGATGGATCCAGGCGCTGTCTCGGCGCTCATTGATAAAATCCGCGATCTCTCGGCAACCAAGTTCCCAGAGACTGGATTCACAGTGTCAGTGATAGATCTTACCGTGACGTCCGATGGCGGCAAGCGCATAGAAAGGGTCTTCATCTCAAAGAATGGCGACAAGTTCGTCGCCAAACGCCAGGACGAACCTGCTCTTTATGAACTGAGCGCTTCGGCCGTCGCCGAATTACAAAAAGCCGCCGCTGATCTGAAACCCGCTCCTCCACCCGGTAAAAAGTAGTTCTACAATTATTCGAGACAGGAATTGTCCCCACTCGTGAATCTTTTAAGCGCGGCCATCCCAGCATTCATTCCCTCGGCGCGGTTGCGCGCGCGAAGCGCCTCCTCTAAACTCATTTCTTGCCCAAATTGGTGGGAGCAAACTTGCGGACCCTTCTTCGCGTCTTCTATTGGATCTTCGCCATTCTCGTGATTGCAACAGCCGCTTTAGCCTGGTGGTTCATCTACCGCCCATTGCCGCAAATGGATGGGAGCGCTTCCCTTTCCGGTCTGCACCAGGAAGTCACCGTCGAACGTGATCGTTGGGGCGTCCCACACATTCGTGCCGCATCAGTGGAAGATCTCGTGGAAGCACAAGGCTACGTCATGGCACAAGATCGCCTCTGGCAGATGGATCTGCTCCGCCGCGTCGCTCGTGGGCAACTTTCCGAAATTCTGGGCCCCAGTACGCTTGCGATCGACAAAGAGTTCCGCACGAACGGCTTCGCTCGCGCCGCGGAACGCGACACTACGCTTCTTGATCCCGAATCTCGCAAGGTGATGGAAGCCTACGCCCGCGGCGTGAACCAATTTATCGAGCAGCACAAGAAAAATCTTCCTCTTGAATTCTCGCTTCTTCGCTACGAACCCCGACCCTGGCAGCCCTCGGACACAATAGCCATTTCCGGTTACATGTATCGAACTCTGACGAACACTTGGGAAAGAGAATTGAATCGTGCCAAAGTCACGGAACGTGCAGGGCCAGACCGCGCGAAGGATCTTTTCTCGGAAGAAGCCGCGATGGATCATTTCGTTGTCGGCGATCCCAAGGTTATCGATGACGGCTCGCAACGCTCAGCAGCAGATTCGGACGATGACGATGATGATGACGATATGCAGCCGGATACCGTGCTGAAAGCAAGCAGTAGTGTTCCACCGAACATCGCGATGCGCGAAAACGATCCTGACCTAACCTCTGCACTCGCACAATCGGTTCAAGCTTTTCTCAGCGAATCAAAAAACGAGATTCGCCAAGGCCTCGGCAGCAACAACTGGGTCGTGAGTGGCGCGCACACCGTCACTGGAAAACCTTTGCTTGCCAATGACACGCATCTCGAGCTGATGATCCCTCCGATTTGGTACGAGATTCATTTGACCGCCTCAAACTGGAATGTAAAAGGCTTCAGCCTACCAGGCTGTCCGATGGTCATCATTGGCCACAATGATCGAATTGCCTGGGGTTTCACAAACAACCAGGCAGATGTACAGGACCTATACATTGAAACATTCAATCCTGCCTCGCCGGATGAGTATCGCGTAAGAGGCGCGTGGACAAAGGCGCAAGTCTTCGACGAGACCATTCACGTCAAGGGCCAGCCCGACGAACACCTGAAGGTCACTGTGACGCGCCACGGTCCCATCGTTCACCGCGACGCAGAGAGAGCCTATGCGCTGCGGTGGACGGCAACGGAACCAGGTGGCCTTGCAAATAGCTACACGTGGCTTGGTAAGGCGCGTAATTGGAAGGAATTCCGCGAAAACATGAAACGCGTCTGGGGCCCGGCTCAGAACGCGGTTTACGCAGACGTCGACGGCAATATCGGATACGTGATGGCCGCGCGCGTGCCAGTTCGAAAGAAGGGCCGCGGCGAAATTCCCGTTCCCGGCGACGTGGACGACTATGAATGGACGGGCTACATTCCGTTTGACCGGCTCCCGCAAGCACTCAATCCGGAGAGTGGCCTGATCGTCACCGCCAACGCCCGCGTGGTGGGACCAAATTACAAGCCGTATCTAACGGACCGCTGGGAAGAGCCCTATCGCACCGCGCGCATCTATGATTTGTTGCATGACCGCCACGATTTGCGCCCGGAGGACATGCTCAAAGTCCAAACCGACACGTACAGTTATCCTCACGTCTTCCTCGCGGATCAATTATTGGCGGCAGTAAGAACAGCCAAACCCAAAGACGCGCGGGCTCTAAAACTTATCGATGGCTTGAAGGATTGGAACGGAATCGCCGACGCCGACTCTCCGGAAGTTTCTTTTCTTCATGCCGGGCGGCGGACGGCTATCGACCTGCTTCTTGAGCCGTTCCTCGGAAAGGATACGAATCTTTATCAATGGCGGAGCACTACGTTTTTGCAAAAAATCCTCACCGATCGTCCCGCGAAGTGGCTCCCTCCGGCTTACAAAAGCTATGACGAATTGCTAGCCGCCTCTGCCGACGTCGCCGTGACCAAGCTGGCCGAACAGAGCAAGAGTGAGCGCGTTGAAGATTGGGCGTGGAAGCGTTTTAACTCCCTCGACATGTTCCACCCGATTGGGCACGAGAGTCTGCTAAAGCGCTTCCTCAGCATCACGGACAAACCTCAATCGGGAACGCAATACAGCGTGCGCGCCGCCTCGAAGACTCACGGCCCCGCGATGCGCTTCGTCGGCAATCCCAAGAACTGGGACGAATCCATCATGCTCATCACCGCGGGGCAATCCGGCCAGCCTGGTAGCAGCCATTGCTCCGATCAATTCTCCTACTGGTATGAGGGGAAACCCATTTTCGCCCCGTTCAGCGATGCTGCTGAAGCGCAGACTCGAAAACACACGCTCGCTCTCAAGCCTGGGACTTGATCACATACGGCGCCTATGCCCGAACTCCCGGAAGTGGAAGCCGTCACTCGTACTCTCCGTCCCCTCGTGCAGGGCCGGAGAATCCGTTGCGTTCACGTCTTTCATCCCATTGCCACAAAGCCGCAAACCGCTTCGCATGTCGCGCGTCATGCCCAAGGACAGCGCATTCGCATCGTCGATCGCAAAGGCAAGTATCTCCTGCTCGTCCTGGATCGCGGCCTCCTGACCATGCATTTCCGGCTCGATGGTCAACTCGTTTGGTTTTCAAATGGCAATGAACTGCTCAAACGTGCCAACCATGGCGAAACGGGCGTGCACGTCGATGTCGCCCTTGAACTGGACAATGGCGGCCTCGGTTTCGCCGACCGCCGCCATTTCGGTCGGGTCCATTTCTGGGAATCCGTCGAAGATTGTTCCGGGCTCAACGTTCTGGGCATCGACGCCCTCTCGCATGATTTCACCTCGGGCCAACTTGCCCAATTGCTTGCCGCGTCAAAGCGTCCTTTGAAGGATTTCTTGCTGGACCAATCGCGCGTCGCCGGCATTGGCAACATCTACTCCTGTGAGTCTCTGTGGCACGCCCGCCTCGACCCGCGCCGCCGCACTAGCACCCTGCGAGCACAGGAAGCGCGCCGTTTGCACAAAGCAATTGTGTCCGTTCTCACGCGTGCCTTAGAATGCTGTCTGCATCCAGCGCCCGACTTTCGCAATCCGGAGTGGTGGTTCCAAGGCCTGGAAAGGATTCTTCGTGTGTACGGCCGCGAAGGAAAACCCTGTCGTCGCTGCGGCGAGCCTACCCGGCGCATGGAGCAAGGCGGCCGGTCGACTTACTTTTGTGGGCGCTGTCAGAAATGAACACATGAGTCTGAACTGTCTACTTAAGGATACAGGCCAATAGCTTGAATTCACCTGCTCCCAAGAAACCCGAACCGCAGAAGAAGCCGGATTTCGAGCGCTCACTTGCCCGTCTCGAGGAAGTCGTCCGCCGATTGGAAAGCCCGCAGCTTTCCTTGGATGACGCGATGAAACTGTTTGAAGAGGGCGTCGCGCTGTCGCGGGAGTGCCAGAAGCAACTCGAAGAGGCGGAGGGGCGCGTGGAGATCCTCCTCAAGAAAGCCGATGGCAAGCTTGCCGCCGAGCCGTTCGATCCCGAGCGGGAGTCCGAATCGTGACGCGCTCCCGCCGCCCGCTACGCGCCAATTCCCTCTAGCGATGAAACTCCCCCCATTTTTCGAAGAGAATCGCGTCACTGTCGATGCCGCTCTCGAACGGCTCCTGCCGGCCTCCACGGTGCAACCTTCTTCCATTCATACCGCCATGCGCTACAGCGTGTTCGCCGGTGGAAAGCGCATTCGTCCCATACTTTGTCTCGAGACGGCGCGCATCTTTGCAAGCGATGTCACGCCGGCGCTCCATCCCGCTTGCGCCATCGAATTCATCCATACTTACTCTCTGATCCACGACGACTTGCCGGCCCTGGACAATGATGACCTCCGCCGCGGCAAACCCACTTGCCACAAGAGATTTGGCGAAGCCATTGCCATCCTCGCTGGCGATGCCCCCCTAACGCTGGCGTTTGAAACCATTGGCGCGACGCCCGTCGCCGCGGAGCGCCGTGCCGCCATCGTCTCAGAAGTCGCGGCTGCCGCCGGGACCATCAACGGAATGGTCGGCGGCCAGGTCGCGGACATCGAAGCCGAAGGCAAGCCTGTCGATCCGCAAATGCTCGAGTACATTCACCGCTCGAAAACCGCGGCGCTGATCCGCGCTTCCATCACAGCTGGTGCCTTTTGCGCAGGCGCGAGCTCCGAGGATGTCGCTCGCCTCCGCCGCTTCGGTGAAACCATCGGATGGGCCTTTCAGGTCACGGACGACATTCTTGACGTCGAGGAGTCCTCCGCCGCGCTCGGTAAGACTGCGGGAAAGGACATGGCCCAGCAGAAGGCGACCTATCCGGCGGTGTACGGCCTCGAGCGCTCACACCAGATTGCCAATGATCTCGCGACCAAGGCTATCGCCGAGCTCGCTCCCTATTCGGATCGCGCCACCCGCCTCCTCGAGATCGCCGAATTTCTCGTGCTTCGCCGCGCTTGATTATTCGGACGCTTCATGAAACCGAGAGCTGCTCGCACACGGCTCGATCTTCTTCTCGTCGAGCGAAGCTTCGCCGACTCTCCTCAGAAAGCCATGGCCATGATACTTGCCGGTGAAGTTCAGGTGGACGGCCAGCGAGCTGAAAAGGCCGGCATGCCCGTTGCGAAAGACGTGCGCATCGAAATTGTCAGCCGCGCGCAGAAGTTCGTCAGCCGCGGCGGCGTGAAGCTGGAAGGCGCACTAGAAGACTTTGCCGTTGACCCAAGCGAGCGCGTTTGCCTGGATATCGGCGCTTCCAACGGTGGCTTCACGGATTGCCTGCTCCAGCATGGCGCGGCGCGCGTCTACGCCCTCGATGTGAACGTGGAGCAGCTTGACTGGAAGCTCCGTCAGAATCCTCACGTCACTCCCATTGAGCGCAACGCGCGCGAACTGCGCGTGGAAGGCCTTCCCGAAACCGTCGACCTGGTGGTCATGGATGTTTCTTTCATTTCGGTCCGCAAAGTCATTGCGCCAGCAGTAGCGGTAACAAAACCTCACGCTGATTTTCTCATCCTCATCAAGCCGCAATTCGAATTGCGCCGCGAAGAGGTCGCCCGCGGCGGCATCGTCGAAGACCAAAAGCTTCACGATCAAGCGATTCGATCTGTGCGCGAATTCGTTGAATCTCTTGGCCTCGATTGCCTTGGAGTCCGCCCAAGCCGCCTTCTGGGAGCCGAGGGCAATCAGGAGTATTTTCTCCACGCACGCAAAAAAACCCTGGAGTAGAATCCCTACGCACATGCACCCCGGACAGCCTTTTCAAACCATAGGCATTATTTCTCGCCCTCGCCGCTCGAACCTCGTCGTGGTCGTTCCGCCACTGCTGAAATGGCTCGAAGCGCGTGGCATACAAGCTCTCATTGATGAAGAGACGGCTGACTGCCTGCCGGACGGTTCGAAAGGTCTGCCTCGTCAGCGCGTGGCAGACGCATCGCAGCTTCTCCTCGTGCTCGGGGGTGACGGCACGATGCTGGCCGCTGCGCGCCTTGCCGCTCCCCGCAGGATTCCCATCCTCCCGATCAACATGGGTAGCTTGGGTTTTCTCACCAGTTTCACTCTAGAAGAGCTCCATCCGGCCCTCGATGACACTTTAGAGGGCCGTTTTTCGATCAGCGAACGTGTGATGATCAGTGCCGAGCTCGACCGCTCGGGCAAAGTGATCGATACGCAACGCGTGTTGAACGACGTGGTGATCAATAAGGGTGCGCTTGCCCGCATGATTGAGCTTGAACTCCACATCGACGGCGCTTTTGTCTGCCGCTATCGCTCCGACGGCCTGATCATAGCGAGCCCAACCGGCTCCACCGCTTACTCCCTCTCTGCCGGCGGGCCTATCGTTCACCCAGCCGTAGAATCCTTTGTGATTACTCCCATCTGTCCGCACACGTTGAGTGACCGCCCATTGGTAGTCCCCGATTCTTCCTCCATCGTGATGAAGTTATCCGGTAATACCGAGTCTGTTTTTCTGACCCTCGATGGGCAACGCGGCATCCCGCTGCAACCAACGGATAGGGTCCGCGTCTCTCGCGCGAAAGAGCCGCTGATGCTTATCTATCCGCCAAAGAAATCCTATTTCGAGATTTTGCGCAGCAAGCTGAAGTGGGGCGAGGCGTAGCCTTTTGGAGTGCGCGAGCTAGCGCCTGCTTTTCCGGCCGCTAACACTGAACGGTTACCGCTGCCCGTGAATAGTCCGGGTTGAATGGGGAGCTACTAGCCAAGGACGTCGGTACGCAACAAATCGTCCTGAGTTTCGCGCCGGCGAATCAATCGCAAACGCTTCCCTTCGACCAACACTTCCGCGGGACGACATCGCGCATTGTAATTTGACGCTTGCGACATTCCATACGCCCCGGCAACCCAAATGGCAAGCAAATCGCTCGCCTTCACTTCCCCGAGCGGCCAATCCCGCAAAAAACAGTCGCCCGTTTCGCAAACCGGCCCGACAATATCGACTCGCTTCCGGTCGTCATCGTTTTCCTTCCCTGTCCGCACGGTTTTCGTAATCGGGTGAATCGCCCCGTAGAGCGCTGGCCGCATCAGGTCGTTCATCGCCGAGTCCACCACGACAAATGTTTTGCCATGATTCGTTTTCGTATACAAGACACGCGTCAAAAGCACGCCCGCTGGAGCGATAATCGAGCGTCCCGGTTCCAGCAACAGGTGTACTTCAAGCTTTCGCACCATCCGCGAAACCAGCCGCGCATATTCCGCCCGTGTCGGCGGCTTCTGGTCCGAATAGCGGACTCCCAGCCCGCCTCCAACATCCAAGTACCGCAGTGCGACTTGTGCACGCCGCAGCTCTTCAACGTATCCAGCCAGCCTGTGCAGAGCCCGCCGAAATGGAACCAGCGTAGTAATCTGCGACCCAATATGCGCGCTGATTCCCTGCCATCGAATCCATTTCGAATCGCGATGCGCCAGGTAAAGCCGTTTCGCCTCCGCCCAGTCCAATCCAAACTTGTGTTCGTGCCGCCCGGTCGCGATGTGCGGATGTCCGCCGGCTTGGACATCGGGATTCACTCGAATCGCCGCCGCAGGTGCCCTGCCTCCTCGTCCCGCCAGCCGCCCCGCTTCTTCCACTAAAATCTCGAGTTCTGCCTCCGATTCCACATTGAAAAGCAATATCCCCGCGCGTCCGCCTCGCCCACCCGTCCGATAATTCAGCGCTTCGCGAATCTCATATCGATCCTTCCCCACTCCCGAAAAAACGATCCGATCGCCGCGCACGCCGATTCGCTGCAAGTGGTGCAGCTCCCCGCCGGACACAATGTCAAAACCGCTCCCCATCTCCGCAAGATGCCTCAGGATGGACAAATTCCCGTTGGACTTCACCGCAAAACACAAAGTGTGCGGCAGTGCGCCGAGTCCCTTGTGCAGTTCCTCGAAGGCATCGTCAATCGCAGCGCGGCTATACACGTAAGTGGGCGTGCCAAATTTCTGCGCCACCGATTCCAGCGGAACCTCCTCGCACGCCACTTCTTTGCCGCTAGTGTTCCGTGCCCCGCTCTTCAGCCAAGCAAAGTGCGGCGTGAAAGTCGCCGGATCCACGTATTTTATTTTTCGAGAAGACGAATCAATCGAATGGCTCATCGGACTTTTGCGATAACCAGTGTCCGGTCATCGGAAAGCGGTGCGCCCTGCGTGAACCAATCCACTTCGCGCAGGATCGTATCGGCAATTTCCGCCGCAGACGCTTCATGGTGCTGTTCGATCAGCTTCATAAGCCGCGTCGTGCCAAAGAACTGGCTCTCGCTGTTCATAGTCTCCGCGATTCCGTCCGAGTGAAATACCAGAACGTTTCCCGGTTCGAGCGTAACTCCCCACTCGTCATAGTTCACATCTTCAAAAATGCCCAGCGGAAATCCCGTCAGCTCAATTTTTCCGCAGCGCCCATCTTTGTAGAGCAGCGGTTGCGACTGCCCGGCGTTTGCCACCCGTAACTTCTGCCGCCCTTTTTGCCATGTGGCGAAGCACGCCGTCATGAATCGTCCTTCGATGCGCCGTTCGCCGACCAGTTGGTTCATCTGCTTCAGCATTTCCGCGGGCTGCAGTTTCTGCGGCGCTAAGCTCCGCATGATTCCGATCGCCACCGCTCCATAGAGCGCCGCGGCCGTTCCCTTGCCGCTTACGTCTCCCAGCGCAATCCCCAGTTGCTGCGGCCCATAGCGCAAAAATTCGTAAAGGTCACCACACACTTCTCGCGCCGAAAGATACCGCGCGGCCATCTCCAATCCATAGTCTTCCGTCGGAACCGGCCGCAGCAGCGCGCCCTGAATTCTTTTCGCCGCCTGCAAATCCCGCTCCAGACGTGCTTCGTCCCGCGCCAGCTGTTCATACAAGCGAGCGTTTTCGAGCGAGACTGCCAGGTTTGCCGCCAGGATCGAAAGCGTTTGCACGTGATCCTCGGTAAAATAATTCGGCTGCGGACTTTCCAAATCCAGCACGCCAATCACTTTGCCTTTGTGGATCATCGGAATCGCCAGCTCCGAGCGCGTCTCTGGATTCACCATCAGGTAGCGCGGGTCAACGGTCACATCCGGAACGAGCACCGGCTCCTTCAACGTGGCCGCCGCCCCGACGATCCCTTCGTTCGATGTGGCCCGCAGTTTCCCCTGTACGTGATGCCCGTGTTTTACGTCCAGTCGGTGGCGAAAAATCTTTTGCCCTTCGTCGTAAAGCATGATGCTCAGGATCTGGTAATCAATCACTCGCTTGGTCTGCTCCGCTGCGCGCCGCAGCAGCTCTTCCACCTCCAGGATCGCGCTGGTTTCGCGCCCGACTTCGCTCAAAAGCAATAGCGTGTCCGCCTGCGCTCGCACCTTTTGAAATAGCCGCGCGTTTTCAATCGCCACCGCCAGCCGGCTGGCCAGCAGCGTCAAAATATTTTGCTGGTCCTTTGTAAAATAATCGAGATGCCGGCTTTGGATGTCCAGCACCCCGACGCACTTCCCCTGCAGCATCAGCGGCACTGCCAGCTCCGATCGCACGCTGTCGATGGCATTGATGTAACGCGGGTCCTTCGAAGTATCGCTGACTCGTACGGAGTGGCCGGTGGCCGCCGCGGTTCCCGTAATTCCCTGCCCCAGTGGAATCCGCAAATTGTCCGCCAGTTCGCGGGAGTAGCCGATCGCGAACCTGTGCCGAAGGTACGTTCCGTCCCCTTCAATCATCAGCACGCCAAAGATTTCGTAGTCGATGTGCCGTTTGATGAGAGCCGCTGTCCGCGCCAGCACCTCGTCCAAATCCAGCGAGGCGTTCACTTCCTCGCCGATTTCCGCCAGTGTGGACAGGACTTCGGCGGAAATCTCCGCGCCACCGCTCAACGCAGTTACCGTCGCATGTTCATTCGTATGATTCATGAAGTCTAACTATTATAGCAGGCTGCGAAGAGGGAGCGCCGTGGGCCGGACTCGAATTCAGTCTTCCGCTGGTTTCTTTTTCAATCCAGGGCCAAGCAGCAACACGCCAACATAAGGCAAATTTCTGTATCGTTCGGCATAATCCAGCCCATAACCGACCACAAACTCATTGGGAATGGAAAATCCGATATAGTCCGCGCGTACCGCCGCTATCCGCCGTTCCGGTTTGTCCAGCAGCACCGCCACGCGCAGATGCTTCGGCTTGCGTTGCTGGAACAGCCGCAGCAGATACTGCAGTGTCATTCCCGTGTCCAGGATGTCTTCGACGACGATCACCGTTTTCCCCTCGATGCTGGAGTCCAGGTCTCGCGTCAACCGCACTTGCCCCGACGAGTGCGTCTTTTGCCCGTAGCTTGACACGGCGATAAAGTCAAAAGAAACTTCCCCCGCAATATTTCTCGCCAGGTCGGTCAAGAAAAAAACTCCGCCTTTCAGAACGCTCACCAGATGCAACGGCTCGCCCGGAAAATCTCTCCGGATTTCCTGAGCCAGCTCCTGAATCCGTCTTTGAATCCGTCCGCCTGTAATTAAGACCCTGACGCGTTCCCGCTGGGCTCTATCACTTTTCTGTCCAGCTTTTTGGCGTTTTGGCATTCCATTCCTCGATCGCGGCACCGAGACTCTAGCGCACGCGCGTCCGGCGGGCAAGGCGCACTTGTAATGAGCCGTTAGCAAAACGTTTATACAGCCTCAATCTGCGTTCTTTAGTCTCAGGCAGCGATTTAGTTCGGTGTGTATGTAAACCATTCTTGGTGCTGGCGTGCATTGAATTTATTGCTTCGGGCGCGCCAAAGTTTTCCACAGAGTTTTGCTTTAAATACAGGTAATACCTGTGATAGAAAATAGGCACAAATTTGGATGTTGGTTGCTGTCGAGAGTGGGTGTTTGCGGCCACTGCAATCTGTCTTCTAAATGAGGAAGCCTTCCGCGGCACCCGGAGGGTTCCGGGGCAGCACCCAAGTGCGCGAAGCGCCTGCACTAAGAGAAAGGAAAAAAACCAATTATGAGCACGCGTGGGATGCAATCCCCAATCGTAAGATTTTGCTTCGCACTGATAGTTCTCCTGCTATTCGCCTGCGGCGCATTCGCTCAGTCCACGACCGACGGCGCCATCGGCGGCACCGTCTACGATACGAGCGGAGCCACCGTTCCTAAAGCAAAAGTAACCGTCAAGAATGAAGGAACGAACTTTGAGCAAATAGTTACGACTGACGAATCGGGCTTCTACCGGGTAGGGAAGCTCCAGCCCGGAACCTACATCGTCACAATCGAGGCGTCGGGCTTCGCTCCCTTCAAAGGCGAACAGGTCATCGTCCAAGTTGGCAGTATCACGGAACTGCCCGCTCACCTGAGCGTCGCGTCTGCTGGAGCCACCGTTGTTGTGTCTTCGGATTTGCCACAGGTCAATACAACTTCGGCAGAGTTCGCGCCCGTCGTTGACCAGTTGCAAATCAACAATCTTCCCATCAATGGCGGACGCTGGTCTAACTTCGCTCTTCTTACACCCGGCGTGGTCAACGATGCCAACGGGTTTGGTTTGCTGAGTTTCCGGGGAATCAGCACACTTCTGAACAACAACACAGTGGACGGCGCCGACAACAATCAGGCCTTCTTCTCCGAGGAACGCGGCCGCACGCGCGCCGGCTACTCGAGCGCTAAGGCCGCGGTCCAGGAGTTCCAGGTCAACACCTCAAACTACTCCGCCGAATACGGTCGTTCCGCGGGCGGCGTTGTCAACACCGTCAGCAAAAGCGGCAGCAACCAACTCCATGGAGAAGCCTACTTCTATGACCGGAACAATGACTGGGGCGCCACCAATCCGTTCACTACCCGCACGACGCAGACCTCGCCGGGTGTCTTCTCCAGCGCTCCCTTCAAGCCTAGCGACGTGCGCTACATTGGCGGCTTCGGCGTTGGCGGTCGCATCATCAAGGACAAGCTGTTCTTTTTCCTTGCCTTCGACCGTTTTTCACGCGATTTCCCGGGCGTAGCGACGGCAGGCAGTCCAAGCGCGTTCTTCGCTGCCCCCACCGCCGCTCAGATCAATACGCTCGCACAGAATATCTTCAACACCGCCACACCAACGCCCGCGCAGACTGCTCAAGCGCAAACGGATTACACCAATGGTTTGAATTCCTTGCTCGGCGAACTCGGTTCCGTATCGCGCACGGGTGATCAAGCGATCCTCTTCCCTAAGATCGACTGGGAAATCAACAAGAAAAACCATGCATCCTTCGCATTCAACCGCATGCGTTGGACTTCTCCGGCCGGCATTCAGACTCAGAGCAGCGTCACCTTCGGTATAGCCAGTTTCGGTAATGATTACGTGCGCGATACTTGGGGTGTGGCAAAACTCAATTCCTTCTTTACCAACACGCTTTCGAATGAAGCCCGATATCAGTATGGACGCGATTTTGAGTTTGAGTTCGCTCAACCGCCTACGCAATTTGAGCTAAATAACTTTGTGAATCCTCCCGGCTACACGAATCCATTGGGCCTGGCTCCGGATATTTTCATTACCAATGGATTTGACATGGGAGTGCCCACGTTCCTGCAGCGCCCAGCGTTCCCCGACGAGCGACGCCAGCAGTTTGCCGACACACTGAGCTGGTCCCACGGCAAACACTCCTTGAAATTTGGGGTCGACTTCACTCGCGTCGATGATCTCAGTCAGAATCTCCGTACTCAATTTGGGTCCTATTCCTATAGCAACTTGGTTAATTTCTTCTCCGATTTCTTCAGACCGAACAGCTGCGGCGCTGCACACAACTCAAGCTGCTACTCCAGCTACTCCCAGGCTTTCGGTCCGCTCGGTATTGAATTCGCCACCAACGATTATGCTTTTTTTGTCGAGGATAGTTGGAGGGTTCTGCCCCGCTTTACGCTGAATGTGGGATTACGCTACGAGTACGAGCAGCTCCCCAGCACCTTCAGCAACCTGGTGAATCCGGACATCCCTCAAACTTCACAACTGCCCACTGACAAAAACAATTTTGGTCCTCGGATTGGCTTCGCCTGGGATGTCTTGGGCAACGGCAAAACCTCTCTCCGAGCTGGCTACGGCATGTACTTCGGTCGAATCATCAACTCCGCCGTGTACAACGCGCTGATCACCACGGGTGCGGCTACTGGTCAGCTTACATTCCCCTTTAATTCAGCCGCTGCCGGTGGTCCGACCTTTCCGACAATTCTCGCGGCGGCTCCGGGAGCCGGTGCAAGACCAAACGCGGTCTTCTTCGATCCCAATTTCCAAGCTCCTCAAATTCACGAAGCGGATCTGACTGTAGAACGCGATCTTGGCTGGGGCACTGTGCTGTCCGTCAGTTACCTTGGCAGCTTCGGCCGTAGTCTTCCGGACTTCGTGGACACCAACATCGGTCCTTCCACTGGCACAATCACTTATACGGTCGTAAATTCCAACACCGGGGGCGCCGGACCTCTCTCGAACGGCTCGACCTATACGACACCGCTGTTCTCTGTCCGCCCGAACGCCAAGTACGGAGCCATCACCAAAGTCTTCAGCGGCGTGACCTCGAATTACAATGCCCTGGCCGTACAGGTCAACCACCGTCTTAACCATAGCGTTCAATTCGGTGCCAATTACACCTGGTCCCATGCCTTGGACACCGGAGCGAATGGCTCTACCTTTACGGACACCAACGACTTGCTCGTGCCCACCAGCATTAGGCCCGAATACGGCAACTCCAGCTTCGATGTGCGCGACCGTTTCGTGCTAAACGCCATCGTGAATTCTCCCTGGAAGATAAAGGGGTGGCTGGGTTACCTCGCTAATGGGTGGGAAATTGCTCCCATATATCAGGCGCAGACCGGTCTCCCTTTCTCTCTTACCACTGCCGGAAACGCTCCAGGAAGCCTCCCTGCGGGTGGTGCGGGCGTCAATGGGTCGGGTGGCCGGAGAGGCATCGACATCATCGGACGCAACACGTTTAGATTCCGCCGGACCCAAGTCATTGACCTCCGCGTCGCCAAGAAATTCACCTTCGCCGAAAAATACAATTTCGAAGTTTCTGGCGATGCTTTCAACCTTTTCAACCACGTGAATCCAACCGTAATGAACACGACCGGTTACATCGTTTCTACGAATCCGGTTACAACGGCCGCAGGAACCACGGTTCCGTGCAGCGCCGCCGCTCCTTGCCTCAACTTCAATGTCAATAGCAAGACTTTTGCGCCGGTGTTTGGCACTGTCAGCAACGCAAATAGTAACTTTGCCTATTCTAGCCGTCAGATTCAGATCGGCTTCCGGTTCCTCTTCTGATTCTCATTTGTTTGCAGCCTCTCACGAAAGGCGGCAGCCAGTTCCCTGGCCGCCGCGTTTTCGTTTTGCCGTCACAACAACGCGCACCCCGTACACTTTGCCACCTGGCCGAATGGCCCGGACGACAAATCCTAGGAGGAATTTAGGGTGCGCCGTCCTCGGTGCTGGAGGGCGGGGCCCGTGACTTTACTTTTCTTGTTTGTCTCGTCAGTGCGGACACCACTCAACCCGCCCAGCTACCGTTCAACCCTCATTTCGACTATTCACTGCATCTTACTTAACCAATCGATATTCGCGTGCTAACATTCCGCGTGATTCTCGCTCAACATCCTCGCCGACCCATCTTCTCCCTTCACCTTGGCCCCCTGCATCCCGTTCTCCGTACACTCTTCCAA
>Ga0137363_10001012_pt1 | contig 15829 bp, 17 predicted proteins | sample MadtaG_FD_104800 | JGI IMG/M metagenome (GOLD analysis project Ga0137363, IMG submission 104800) | Vadose zone soil microbial communities from Angelo Coast Range Reserve, California, USA - Mad1_115_16 metaG | ecosystem: Environmental > Terrestrial > Soil > Vadose zone | place: USA: California...
TGGCCAGCCTTCGCTTACAAACCATGTTTCCCAGGGAGTAAGCTATACCGCTGTCGGAGGAGGATGCACTCCGCTCACCCTCAATACCACAAACTCCAAAGCATCCCCGGCAACCGTTGCCCCCGGCGGAGCATATGCAATCTCCTGTGATTATGGCCTCGGGAATATCCCGAACATCAATCCGAATCCAGGCTCGGGAACATGCACCGGGTTCAGCTGGAACGGCACGACCGTGAGCTTCCCTTGCACTGCAGGCACGACTCAGGGTACTTTCGCAAACAGCTGCGTCCTCAGCAATCCGACATACTGCCCTTCGTCTGATGCTGTCAATTCAACAGTGGTAAAGAGCGGAGTGACGATCACCGGGCCTGCGAATGGTTCCAAGGTGGCTTCTCCGGTGCATCTTTTGGCATCGGCGGCGATGGGGCATCCTATTACCAAGATGTCGGCCTACGTGAGCGGTATTAAGACCTACTCAACGCTTTCGGCAAATATTGATTCTTCGCTTACGCTTCTCCCTGGGTCATATACGATTATCGTAAATGCCTGGGACGATGTTGGAGCCATAGCGTCGAGCAGTATCGCTCTGACTGTTTCCGGCACGCAAGCAAGCGGCGTTACCGTGCAGGCTCCGACAAAAGGCACGACGGATACATCGCCGCTCCGAGTCGTCGCTTCGGCAAAGTCGGCAAACGCGAATCCCATTACCGCCATGGCAATTTATGATGGCTCAACGCAGGTATTTTTGGCGAATGTAACGAGTCTTGATACCAATCTTGCACTTTCTTCCGGGGCGCATACGCTTTCAGTCCAAGCCTGGGATGCGGGAGGTTCCGTGTATAAGACTGCAGTTTCCGTGACGATCCAGTAATTTCTTGCTGTCCGAATAATAAAAACCCGCCGTATAATGCGGGTTTTTATTATTGTGTTGCATTCATTGAATTTAAGTATCTTTATGGTAAAATCTAAACAATGACCATTTCAATTATTATCATCATCGTTGTCGCCGCAGTCGGAGTTTGGTTTATATTGGCCTATAACGGACTTATTCGCGCACGGAACAGGGCAAAGGAGGCATTTTCGGATATCGACGTTCAGCTCAAGCGCCGGCACGATTTGATTCCAAATCTCGTGGAGTCGGTCAAAGGCTACGCAGCACATGAAGCCGGAGTGTTCCAAAAAGTGACCGAAGCCCGCACGCGCGCAATGAGCGCCGGCACGACTGCTGCGAAGGCCGAAGCCGAGAACGCGCTCTCAGGCACACTCAAATCCTTGTTCGCAGTCGCCGAGAATTATCCGCAGCTTAAGGCCAGCGATAGTTTTATCAATTTGCAGAATGAGCTCACCGATACCGAAGATAAGATACAGGCCGCTCGCCGGTTTTATAACGCGAATGTGATGGACTTCAATACAAGGATCGAAACATTTCCGGCAAATAGGTTTGCAAAGTCATTTGGTTTTTCCGCGATGGAATTTTTCGGCAAGGATTTGACTGACGAGGACAAGGCTCCGGTACAGGTGAAGTTCTAAATCCCAGGAGTTCATGAAGCGCTGTTTGTTATAATAAAGCGAATGGCTAAAAAAGAAATCCTCGATTATATCGAAGCTGAGGTGGGGCAAGGGAAAGACGCGGCATCCGTAAAGGACGCACTTTTGAAAGTCGGCTGGCCGGAGTCGGAGATCGACGCGGCGTTTGTGGTCTCGGGCGCGCAGGTAGGCGCTCCCGGGCGGGATCCCGAGGTCACTGAACTCCGCCGGATGTTCAATGAAATAGGGGAGCGGCTCGCAAAGCTCGAAGCCCGTGCGGACGGAACTCCCACGCAGCCTGCCGAACCAGCGCACAAAGCATCGAGCGATGAAAATCTATATGTCCCGGCGGTTTCCGTGCCGGGCAGCACGCATGCGCAAAAAACCGATGATTCCGTCGAATCAAAAATTACGGGCAAGTGGTTTGCAGGACTCGGCGTCGTGGCGCTTCTCTTTGGTGTCGGGTTTTTCCTCAAGTACGCGTTCGAGAATAATCTGATCGGCGTGACGGGAAGGATTGTTATGGGCATTGCGGCGGGCGTGGTGCTTCTTTCGCTCGGCGGTTTCCTTTCACGCAAAGAAAAATACCGGCAATATTCGTTTTTTATTTCGGGCGGCGGCCTCGGACTTTTGTATCTTTCAGTCTACGCCGCTTTCGGCATGTATCATCTGATAAGCTCTGTTGCCGCCTTCGCGCTTTTTATTATTATCAGTGCCGCCGGTGGCGCCCTTTCCGTCGTTTCTGATGCTCCGAATCTCGGGGGCATCGCGCTTCTTGGAGGATTTCTCACGCCGTTCCTTGTCTCAAACGGCATGGGGACCGAAGCCGCGCTCTTTGGCTATGTACTTGTCTTGAACCTCGGCTTTCTTGGCATCAGTTTTTATAAAAAATGGCTCGGACTCCATGCCCTGAACTTTGCCGGCACAGCAGTCATCTTTGGCATCTGGTGGGCGTCTTCGTATGCGCCGGAAAAGCTCTGGACTACCATGGCATTTCTTACGCTTTTTTATCTTGTTTTCCTTGTCGCTCCGTTCCTGAGGAGTATCACGAAGCGCGCCGTTTCTTCGGAGTATGAAGTCGCGACGACAACCCTGAACGGCATACTCTATTTTTTAGGCGCGTATGCTTTGCTGAAGCCGCTCTACGAGCCATATCTCGGATTCTTCTTTGTCGTATGGGCAGTGCTACATCTCATACTCGCACATGCGCTCGCGAAGCGTAACCCGCAGGATCGCTTTGCCGTTTTCGCGCTCGCCGGGCTCGGTCTCGCGCTCGCCATTGCTGCTGTGCCCGTCGAGTTCCATGCGCAGTGGATCACGATCGCATGGGCCGCAGAAGCCGTGATTCTCGCCTGGGGCGGACTTTCGCTCAAAAATTATTTTATCAGAGTCTTCGCTTATTTCGTTTCAATCTTTGTTGTTATCCGACTGCTCTTTGTAGACAGTGTGTTCGGCGATCCGATCCAAAGTTTTGCGCCGATTGTAAATATCGGGTTCCTTACTTTTCTCTGTTCCGTCGCGGCGTTTTTCGTTATCGCCTATCTTCTTTCGCGGCGAAGCGCGGAACTTGAAGAATCGGAGAAAAGCATCGCGGCATGTTTTGGCGTCGCGGGGAACCTTTTTGCGGTGTTCGCCTTGAGCAGGGAATCCATTCTCTATTTTGGCCGTCTCATTGCGCTTATTCCGGCGGCGCCGGGTGGGTTCGGGGCGTACCCGTCCGTGCAGCCCACAGTTGAGTCGCTCAAGAATCAGCGGAATCTCTCACTTTCCATTATTTGGGGCCTGTATGCCGGCGTGCTCATGCTTTTCGGCATCCTGCGGCGCGTGACATATGTGCGGATTCTTGCCATCCTCGGCTTCGCGGTCGTCGTGATCAAAGTGTTTTTGTATGATTCCGCGGCCCTTTCGGATCTCTATCGCATTATTTCGTTCCTCGCGCTCGGCGTTTTGCTCCTCATCGTTTCCTTTTTCTTCTACCGCTACAAAGAAAAAATAAAGCACTTCATACTTGCATGATATCTTTGTTGGTTGTCGTATTCTGGTTTTTATCGATTTGGATATATCGCGATCTTAAAAAGTTCCGCAGCCGCGGCGTGCCGGTCCGGCCGGGGTTATTTACCGGAGTATTCTTCCTCATATTTTTTACGATCCTCTCACTGGGGCCTTACGCATTAGGACTACTTTTTTATTCCGGTGTGTTCGTCGCCCGCAGCGCCATTCCGTTTTTTCAGCTTGTTCTTCTCATTGGTTGTTCCATATATTATTTTTTTCGCCGGTCCGCGTTTGCGAAGCGGGCAGCGAGTGGCGGTCCGCCCCTTCCTCCGCTCGCGAGTCGCGATCTCGTCTTTTTCCTGTTTGCATTTTTTACACCCGTGTTCCTCTTCGTATTAGAGATATTATTTTTCTACGGATCTGTCCGGGGATTCGGTTGACTCAGCACGGGGCGAAAGTTATCATAGAGTGAGTTTAAGCCATGTCTGCAACCCTCTATACATATAAAGAGTCAAATATCAGGCGCACCTGGATGCTTTTTACGGTTTTTCTGATTGTGGTGATTAGCTTGGGCTGGGTGTTTGCGCAGGTGTACGGGAATGAAAATATCCTTGTTTTTGCCGTGCTTTTCAGTATATTCACGAGCTTTATAAGCTACTGGTCATCCGACAAGATCGCCCTCGCAATGGCGCGCGCGGTGCCCATCGCAAAGAAGGATAATCCCGCACTCTATAATATCATCGAGAATCTTGCGATCACGTCCGGCCTGCCTGTGCCGAGGATTTATATCACTCCCGAACTTCAGATCAATGCGTTTGCGACCGGCCGCGACCCGAAGCATGCGGTCATCGCCGTGACGGCAGGTGCCTTGCAGCGGCTCGACAAGAATGAACTTACGGGCGTGATCGCGCATGAAATGTCGCATATCGGGAACCGCGACATGCTGGTGGGCACCGTGGCTGTCGTGCTTGCAGGCGTAATTTCGCTCCTTGGAGATTTTTTCCTGCGCTCGCTTTTCTGGGGCGGGGGAGATAGGCGGCGCGATGACGGCGAAGGTGGGCAGCTCTTCTTTTTCCTCGCGATCGCGCTTTCTATTCTTGCACCAATCGGGGCGATGCTCATTCAGCTCGCAATTTCCCGCAGGCGCGAATCACTTGCCGATACTTCGGGCGTGCTCCTCACGCGCTACCCGGCGGGACTCGTTTCCGCCCTTCGTAAGATTGCAATCGATACAACCCCCATGGCCACGGCGAAAGACTCGACCGCGCATCTCTGGCTCGCAAATCCGTTTAAGGGCAATCAAATGAACTGGTGGCACAAGATATTCATGACTCACCCGCCGATTGAGGAGCGCATCAAAGCGCTTGAAGCGCTCAAAATGTAATGCGGCACGTTTTCGGAAAAACAATTGTAATCGCACTCGGGGGATCCATTATGTATCCCGATTCCATTGATCATGAATTTTTAAAAGCGTGGAAAGGATTTGTTACCTATTTCGTAAAGCGCGGGTATCAGCTCGTGATCGTGACGGGCGGCGGCAGATCGAGTCGCTTGTATCAGGAAGCAGCATCGAAAATTACAAAAGTAAGTGACGAAGACAAGGACTGGATCGGGATACATGCCACGCGCACAAACGCGCATCTTTTACGCACCGTGCTGAGCGAATATGCGGACCCCGTCGTTATCGACGAGCGGAAAAAATTAAAGAAACTGAAATATCCGGTCACGATTGCATCCGGCTGGCGGCCGGGGTGGTCAACGGACTATATTGCGGTCGCACTCGCGGAGGATTTCAAGGCATCCGAGGTTGTGATCGCCGGCAAGCCGAGCCATGTGTACGACAAGGATCACGCGCTCCACGCGGACGCGAAGCCGTTTGATGCGCTTACATGGAAAAAATATCGGACGCTGATTCCGAAAGAGTGGAAGCCCGGGGCGCACGCGCCCGTGGACCCCGTGGCCGCCCGACTTGCAGAGAAAAAGGGGATCCAGGCGATTATCATAAACGGCAAAGACCTCATGAATTTTAAAAATCTTCTTCTGGGGAAAGAATTTTTAGGAACGGTCATTGAGTAGAGCGTATCTTCCCTGCTGTAAATTGGTATACTTAAGGCATGAAAACGTTCGACGATATTAAGCGGAGTCTGTATAGTCCTGAATATTATAGCCATGTATTGACCCGTCCATTTTGGTCGTCGGTAAAGACGTTTTATATCACGGTAATCTGGCTTGCATTAGCGATCACCATTCTCGTATCGCTCGTTCTGGTGCCTGCAGTGAATTCATTTGTCACGACCATCGGTCCCAAGGTTGTGAATTATTATCCTGATGGGCTTACGATCGCCGTGAGTCAGGGCAAGGCATCTTCAAGCGTACAAGGCATGGAGCCATATAAACTCCCCATACCGGCTGAATTTAAAAACACCCTCTCTGGGTCAAAAGATATCCCGGCGGACACCGAGAACCTGATCGTAATCGATACGAAAGACCAGTTCGATATGGCAGCGTTCAGGAGTCTCAAAACTTTTCTTATTCTGAATCGGGACACTATTGCGATTTCCGGCAGCAATGGCAAGGTTACCGTTCAGCCGCTCGGTAATGCGCCGGAAATAATGATCACAAAAGCCAGTCTCGTTTCGTTTATGGCGAAGGCCAATCAATCTCTTAAATTTTTGCCGCTTGCCGTCGTTTTTATGCTTTTTCTTGGCCTCATACTTTTTATGAGCAACAAGCTTCTCGCGCTCGTGCTTGCGGCGCTTGGCATCTGGGCAATTTTCAAAATCAAAAAACTGAATATCGGATATAAAAAATCCTATCAAGTGGGGCTGCATGCCGCGACTGCGGGGCTGATCCTCGACTACCTCTTTTTCTTCCTGCTTCCGGGCGTGCAGATTCCGTTTTTCTTCACTATGGTGACGCTCCTCGTCGTGTGGTTTAACTTCCCGCAGGGCGGGGGAGTAACTATCCCGCAAGTCGCCGCATCTGCCGAGGCACTGCCTTCGGCCGAGCCGCCGAAACAGCCAGAGCAAAAATAAACAATCTCGAGCGTGAGTTTGGGGTTGTTTATTGCAAAATCCATTCAGGCGGGCTAGAATTTTAGCAATATTGGAGGGGTCGCATAGTGGTCTAGTGCACCGTCTTGGAAAGGCGGCATACCGAAAGGTATCGAGGGTTCGAATCCCTCTCCCTCCTCCAAAACAATTTATTAATCGGCATATCTCGAGTAATCGCGAGTATGTGGTGCCCTAAGTGCCTTTGTTCATCTGCATTTTCAATAAAATTATGTTATAATGGTTTTGCATATGGAAGTTACCATTAAAAAATTCACTCGTTTTCTTTTGGGCTTTGCGCTCATTGCCTTTATTTCGGTGGCATTTTTTGGCATGTCTCACAGAGCGATGGGAATGGAGAATCGAAGCAATGGCGCAATGGATGGTTGTCTGTTCTCCGGTAAGGCGGAGATATGCACGATGACTTTCTCCGAGCATGTTGCTCAGTGGCAATCAATGTTCACTACTACCGCTCCTCAAAAAGCCCTCGCCTTTGCTTCGCTGATTTTGCTCGCCATAGGCTTCATCGCAGCTGCAACCTTTCAGCGCAATCCATTTTTACTCTCCAGTTACTATGCTATTCGTTGGCGACTTTATATAAAGCAGAATCCTGATCTATTGCTTTTTAATCCTTTACGCGAAGCCTTTTCAAGCGGTATTCTCCATTTTAAGATTTTTTAATTTCTCGCATTCAAGTGCGGCCATTTTTGGTACGCAGTTTTTGTTTTGAACCTGTTTGTTAAAAAGAGGAGTTCCGAAAGTTGTCGTTGACATCGATCCAGGCACGCTCTATTAATGGCACAAGGCCATCTCAATTAGGGTAATGATTATCGGCAAGCAATTAATCTCGGGTGCCCAACCATATGCGGCGTTCAAGCAGGCAATTGATGCCGCGTTGAGGGGAAAATAAAACTATGAAAACAAAAACAATACTTTATGTAATAGGAGTTGCGATCGTACTTGGAACCCTGCTTTCTTGGAGTCATATCTTTCCAGGTAAGGTTCCGGTAACGATAGCAGACCCAGGCTCGCTTTCTGGTATTCAGGCGACTGACGCACCATGGCTACCGGAGCTCGCACATCTCGCTCAGCGTTTACGATCGATAGGACTTCAGCCACTTTCTTCGGAGGGCGCAGTGATGCATATTCACCAGCACCTCGACATCTTTATCGATGGCAAGCCGGTCGCGGTACCTGCGAATGTAGGTATCAATCGGGCGGCAGGTTTCATTTCCGATATCCATGTCCATGACAATACCGGTGTTATCCATGTCGAAGCGGCCAAAGTGCAAACCTTCACGCTCGGTCAGCTCTTTGATATTTGGGGTGTTAACTTCACGAAAGATTCGATCGGCGGTTATGTGGCGATAGGAGATAAAACGCTCAAGATTTACTCAGATGGCACGCTGTATCAAGGCGATCCAAGAGCACTGCCGCTTCAAGCGCATCAGGAAATTGCAGTCGTCTACGGCACCGAGAAAGAAGCGCCGCAATCAATGCCGTCGAGCTACGCGTTTCCGCCAGGAGAATAATTAAAAATATATGGCTCATCTACAAAATCAAAAAATTATGAACTCAAAAATATATGTAGCTATCATCGCAGCGCTTGTGGTTGTCGTCGGAGGACTTGGGGTTGTTCTTTTGCAAAAGAGAGTCGCTCCAGTTGCGACTCTTGCCCAAGCAGAAGATATGGGTGTTGTAGAAAATACTACCTACGGTCACGTCCATGCTCTTTTTCGGATTCCCGGCACTGGCACCATACTGCTCGGCACCCATAACGGGTTGTTCAAGAGCGCGGACGAGGGAAAGACGTTTGTAGACGCGAAACCCGGAATCATGGGAGAGTTTATGAGTTTTGCGTATGATGCAAAAAATAAGGTCATCTATGCGGGAGGTCATGGATTAGGCGTTGTTAAAAGCAGCGATAACGGCGCAACGTGGCAAAGTACCGATATAGGCATCAAAGGAAACGATATCCATGCTCTCGCGTTAAATGCTCTCGATCCAAATCGACTGTATGCTTTCTCTGTCGACCACGGAGTGTTTGGTAGTAAAGATGGGGCCAAGAGCTGGAACCGTATCGATGACGGCCCTTCCAACTCCTCAGTACGCTCGTTCGGGTATCTGGCTACGCCAAGCCCCATGGATCGAAACATGAAAACAGACGCTACGACAAACATCGGGTATCTGTGGGCGGGTACGGGTGGCGGCCTCTACAGTTCGTTCGCATGCTTCTGCGGCTGGACTAAAGATGCGGCATTTGCAGACACTGCGACAATCTACGCCATTGTTCCTGATCCGTCCAATCAATCTGCAATGCTTATCGGTACTAAAGAGGGCATCTTCAGGACAGGAGATGAAGGCAAAACATTCCAGAAAGTCGAGGGTGATATACAAAATATGGCGGCCATCACGTTTGATGTTTCAAACCCCCGCATAGCACTCGCATCAACAGAAAGCGGCGTGCTCTATAAGAGCCAAGACGGCGGCATGACCTGGCAGAAAAATTAATATCAAACTACGCTCTATGAAAATCATTCTTACAATTAAAGGGACCCACTGCGCCTCGTGCAAGATGCTCATTGAAGATGTCTGCATGGACCACAAAGAGGTCTCGTCATGCGTGGTCGACTTCACGACCGGCAAAATGGAGATCGACCACAACGGATTTCTCGATATAAACGCTCTTATAAAAGAGATCGAGGGATTGGGAGAGTATAAAGTCGAACCGGAACTAACATCCGGAAACATCATAGCCAAAGTGCGGTCATTGTGGGCGCAAGATCGACGGCAGTTCATATTGCGATTGTGCGCTGCTGGTATAGGTTTGGCATTTTTCGGATGGTTTCTTATGCAATCTGTTCCAAGCTCAATCAAGCCCGCACTAAAACATCCTGCTTCCACAGCCGATGCTTCGACGACGGATTATGCACTGTATGAAAAAAATGAAGCCGAGGTGCTCCCCGGTGGGGGATTCCGAACAAAAATAATTCTTGGGAATATCGTGCCTTCAATGGTTGCCGATGGAGTTATAGATATGTCGAAGATGCAGGCACTTTATAAAAACAATGGTGGCATTCCGGCAGACGAAATGAAAATTCTAACGCAGCTGTCGAACACGCCCCTTGTAGTCAATGCTCCGAATGCGTCATGGCTTGTGAATATCCTATGGCCGATCGGGCTTTCCAACAAAATGGCAATCAATAAAAGCAGTCCGATTGCCGGAAAGGACCTAAATAATTTCGCCTCGACGGGAGGGTGGAGTTTGGGCACGCAAGAGAGCGGAGGGGCATATTTCAATGTATATCCGTTAGTGCCACTGACCCCGGAGCAGGAGGCACGAGTAAGGCAGATAGCTGAAAATACCTATCGCCCGTGTTGTGACAACTCTACATTCTTTCAAGATTGTAATCATGGCTCCGCCGCCCTGGCACTTATTGAACTCGGTGTAGCACAGGGGCTGCCGGATGCCGAGATATTTGCAACTCTTCTCTACTTCAATTCGTTTTGGTTTCCCCAGAACTATGTACAATTGGGTCTCTACTTCAAGGCGTTGAAAGGCATTGACTGGAAAGACGTTGACCCGAAAGTTGCGCTGAGCAAAGATTACTCAAGTGCAACTGGTAACTATAAAGTCCAAGCTGAAGTTGCCAAGATCCCGAATCTTGTTCCGCCGCGACCTGCAAGCGGAGGCGCGAAGTGCGGCGCATAATAAAACATATATGACCGCTCGCTCGATTTCTGTCATATCGAATTCACTCTTGTTAGAAAAAGGCAATTATATAAAATATATCGCAAATAACTCTTGCCATGTCTTCTTAAGTATTAACATCTGTTGGATGATCCATCTCGCTGTGGATTGTGCCGATAGAGTTGGTGTTTTATAATATATATATGGATTCACCAAAGGCTATTCTTCTTGTGGAAGACGATCGCTTCCTTGCGATGCTTATGAAAAGCCGTCTCGAGAAGGCGGGGTTTGGAGTGACGCCTGCATCGGACGGCTCTGAAGCGCTCGATTTTTTAAAGAGTCGGAAGTTCGACCTCCTGATACTCGATCTTGTATTGCCGCAAATATCCGGATTTGAACTTTTGGAACATGCCGAGGCTCGGGCGCCGCTCGCCATTACTCCGGTTATGGTGCTCAGTAACCTTGCGCAGGAGAGCGATGCGGCCAAAGTGATTGCGCTTGGAGTAAAAAAATATCTTATAAAATCGAGGGTTTCTACCGAAGAGGTGGTGCGCATCGCGGATGCGCTCATTGGCGTTATAGAGCCGGCCCTCGCGGGTACGCCGGCGCCAACAGCGGGTTTTGGGATGGCATAATGCTTATGTCAAAGATATTAAACATAAAAACAATTCTCGCCGCGAATATACTTATTTTCGCTATCGTAGAAGCAAGCGGCTCGTATTTTATGGATTCCGGTTATATCCATGCGATCGCGCTCGCATATATCGTGCTTGCTTTTATCGCTCTCGCCCAGCGCCCACTCGAAGACGTATTTTTAAAAAGATTTCTCAGCATTGCTCCCTCCGCGGCGCTTTTGCTATTTGCCGGCTCCCATTCGATCGAATTCGTACGGATGAAATTCGGATTCCTTGTGTTGCCGACTGACACGACAATCGTAAACATATTGAATCTGCATATCGCCGGACTTCTCGCGATTGTGAGCGCAGCCTGGTTCGTTTTGAATGCCTACGCGCGGCGTGGGCCGCGTTATCTGCCCTGGCTCCTTGCTGCCGTAGCCGGAGGAGCAATCGTATTGACGCTCGGGTTGCTTGCAACGGGAGCAAATGTATCGCTCGATCCGCATTCCCCGATTTTATACGGCTATCTCCTCGGCTTGGTCGCGGTGCTTGCAGTGGGGTTCGTGGCTCTTTGGAAATTAAGAAAGATCCTTCCGATTCTCAAAATTTTTGTGGATTACTTTTTTATCGCATTCCTGTTTATCGCGTTCGCCGTGTTAACCGTGCTTTTCCACAGCGCTTTGCAGAGTATGCTTGGACTCCCGGATTATCAAATTCTCTATATTTCGCACTTTGCGCTCTATCTTTCACTCAGCTTTCTCTTTCTTACGAGTACGAGGCTTTCAAGCATGAGCCCGCTCTACAAAGAAGCCGAAGAGTTTATGGCTGCTGAGACTGTTTAAGAATTATTGTGTGCAACCAGGGGAGGCCTAAAGAGCGCTTTGAATGATGGCTTGAGAACATGGTGTACGAGGATTCCCGAAAGGATGCCTACGACTGCGCCGCCTATGACATCAAGCGGCCAATGGACGCCCGAATAGATGCGCCCGAGGCCGTTTATGATGGCTCCGGCAAAAAACCACGCGCTTATTTTTTTGTCGTAAAACCAGATCGTCGTTGCAAGTGCAAAAAACCATGAGGCGTGGCCCGAGGGGAATGAAGTGCCTGATTCGACAATGAGCGATTTGAATCCGAGTGCATCAAACGGCCGGGGATGGTGATAAAAATGCCGGATGAGCTCAGTCAAGATTCCGCGGCTCACGATTACCGCGATTGCGGCTTCGCCAAAGAAGAATGCCTTGCGTCGGAGCCCTGCGTGGGTAAGTACGAGGAGGAGAAATCCGAGGATAAGGAAATAGGGGAGATACTGGCCCAAAAAAACTCCGGCTGCGTCGAGCAGCGGATTTTTACCGCTCAAATTATGGATCGACGCGAAGACGGATTGATTGAAGTTCATATCGGCCTTAATGCTATCTGCGCACAAAAGGCAGAAGCGACATGAAGCGCGCGCGTTTTACGGCTTCCGCGAGTTTGCGCTGGTGCGAGGCGCAGATGCCGGTGTGCTGCGGGTCGATGATCTTGGCCTGGCTCGAAATGAACCGGCGCATCAGATCCACCTCTTTATAGTCGATGGTCTTGAGGTTCTGCGAGCAGAAGAAACATTGATTGGGTTGTGGCATGGTATTTATGTATATATTAAATCTTTTTTACCTGGAATGATTCGAGTTCGAGCGCGGTGTCCCGGCCGAAGACGGGGACCATGACCTTGATCCGGCCCTTTTCGGTATCGATCTCGCTGATCTTGCCGTCGTAGTCTTTGAACGGCCCGTCAATGATTTTTACCAGATCACCCGTGCTAAAGTCAACAGCGAACTTCTTTTCCTCTCCGCCTGCGGCGCGGTTTAGGAGCGCATCGACTTCGTCTTTGGAGAGCGGGGTGGGTTTGGTGGTGTCGGACCCTACGAAGCCCGTAACGCGCGGAGTGTTTCGTACGACGTACCAGGAGTCTTCGGTGAGAATCATCTCGACCAAGACATAGCCCGGGTAGATTTTTTCTTCAATCGTGGTCCGTTTGCCGTTTTTTACCTTGATCTGCTTTTCCTTCGGGACGATGACGTTGAAAATCTTGTCGGTCATCGTGAGTGATTCCACGCGCTGCTTTAGGTAGCGTGCGACAGCCTCCTCATAGCCTGAGTAGGTCTGGATGGCATACCACTGCCGAACCTTGGGTTTGTCATCCGCAGTATACGCTTGGTGCTGTTGGTGCTGTGACATAGATATGGGTTTAACCGAGGATAAGATGTTTCAGTGCGTTAGTGAAAATATAGTCGAACAGGCCGAGAAATGCGGCCAAGCCCAAAGAAATTCCGATTACGATCGCGGTAAGGCGCATGGCCTCTGCCCGGGTCGGCCAATTTACGTGGCGGAGCTCCTGGCGGGACTCGAGGAAGAATTTTTTGATTTTTTGGAACATATGTAGTGATTGGCTTATTGTAGCCGCGGCTGCATTATATGTCAAGATTCTGCACATGCGCGGCATGGGCCTGGATGAATTTCTTGCGGGGATCAACCTCGTCCCCCATAAGTATATCAAAGAGCCGGTCGGCTTCGGCGGCATTCTCCACGGTTACTTGCTTCAGGATGCGGTTTGCCGGGTTCATGGTTGTTTCCCAGAGCTGCTCGGCGTTCATTTCGCCAAGACCCTTGTAGCGCTGGATATTCATTCCCGTCACCTTGTCTTCTCCGGGGAGCATTTCTTCTTCGGCTTCCGGCTCCGCTGGGGCGCCGGCGGACGCCTTTTTCGCCGCAGCTTTGGACTTCTTATCTGCTTTTATTTTCTGGAGTTCGATGATCACTTTATTTTTTTCGTCATCGCTGAAAGCGTAGCGCACTTCTTTGCCTGCTTGGATGCGATAGAGCGGAGGCTGCGCGATATAGAGGAATCCGCCATCCACGATTTTCGGGAAGTAGCGGAAGAAGAGCGTGAGGAGGAGTGTTCGGATGTGCGCGCCGTCGACGTCCGCATCGCTCATCAAAATAATTTTGTGATAGCGGAGTTTATCGATGTTGAATTCTTCGGCGATCGCGGTGCCGATTGCAACCACGAGTGAGCGGATCTCGACGTTCGCAAGCATTTTGTCGAGGCGGGCTTTTTCCACGTTCAGTGGCTTGCCGCGGAGGGGGAGGATTGCCTGCGTGTGCCGGTCGCGGCCCTGCTTGCCGCTGCCGCCTGCCGAGTCACCCTCCACAATGAAGAGTTCGGACTCTTCGGCTTTGCGCGACGTGCAGTCTGCGAGCTTGCCGGGGAGCGTGAGCCCTTCAAATGCTCCCTTGCGGAGTACGGTGTCTTTCGCCGCTTTGGCTGCCTTGCGCGCCTTGGCGGTCAAGAGTACTTTGCCGATGATCTCGCGTGCTTCGGATGGCCTCTTTTCAAGAAATTCTTTGAGCGCCTCGTTGATGACCGATTCCGTCACGGTTCTTGCCTCCGGGTTGCCGAGGCGCGCCTTGGTCTGGCCTTCGAACTGCGGGTTCAGGATTTTAAGCGACACGATGGCGATAAGGCCTTCGCGCGTGTCGTCGCTGATCAGGTTTTCATCTTTTTCTTTCAAGTAGTTTTCGTTGCGGGCGTATATATTCAGCGTGCGGGTGAGCGCGGAGCGGAAGCCGGTAAGGTGCATGCCGCCGTCGGGCGTATAAATGTTGTTTGCGAAACTTAGCTCTTCAGTTTTAAAGTCATCGACATAGATGAAGGCGGTTTCGATGTCGATTTGGTCCTGGACTTTATGGATATAGAAAATTTCATCGTGGAGGGGCTTCCTGCCGCGCGCCAAGTACTTCGCGAATTCAAGAAGGCCGCCGTCGAAATAAAAGCCATGCGCTGCCGGGACTTTGCCGGTCCAGTCGATAAAGTTAATACGCACGCTCTTTGTGAGATAGGCGAGCTGGCGCAGGCGGTCGATCACTCGTTTGGAGTTGAGCTCCATCGTGAGGAATATTTCCGGGTCGGGAGAGAAGATGACTTTCGTACCCGTGCCTTTCGCTGCGCCCACTTTTTTCACTTTGCTTTGCGGTACGCCGCGCTTGTATTCTTGCACATAGAGCGCGCTGTCGCGCTTTACTTCGACGCGAAGGTCCTGGGAGAGGGCGTTTACCACCGACACGCCCACGCCGTGCAAGCCGCCGGAAACTTTGTATCCGCTCCCGCCAAATTTGCCTCCTGCATGGAGGACAGTGAGTACGGTTTCGAGCGTTGATTTTTTCGTTTGCGGATGGATTTCTACCGGGATGCCGCGGCCGTCGTCGGTTACTGCAACGACATTGTCGGGCAAAAATTCCACGGTGATGTTTTTTGCGTGCCCGGCCATCGCTTCGTCGATTGCGTTGTCCACGACTTCCCACACGAGGTGGTGTAAGCCGTCAACGCCGGTCGAGCCGATGTACATTCCCGGGCGCTTGCGGACAGGGTCAAGTCCCTCAAGGACCATAATGTCCTTGGCACTGTAAGAAGATTCGTTTTTTGCCTTAATTTTCTCGTTTTTAGCCATTTTGGTACATTTATTTTAGCATGAAATCCGATGGTTTGCCAAAAACATATGAATCCTGCAACATCATATTGGACAGTTAGCTAAGTATTCGGCTGGCGTTTTTCCGCCGGCCGCAAAGCCGGACCAAATGAAAAGGAGATGTAATTATGACAGTAAGTGAGTTTTTGAAAAAGAAAAAGAGGTTTGAGAACAAATTTGCTTGGTCGTGTATTCTCATGGTTGCAACGTTCTGGTCTGTGGTCGTGGTATTTACGGCACCGGGACATATAATTGATCGCTCAAGCGGTTATCGCTGTATCGGCGAATGTCAATGTCGAGAGGTCCAACCAGGCCTATTTTGCATACTGGCATCTCGCTGCAGAATCACTGGGAGTTGTGCCAGTCGGTTCCGGTGCGCAGGAGTTTCGGGAAAAACTTTTGCGCCGCGATTGAAGTCACAATGCTTCAAGTATCAAAGGCCACGGAGAA
>Ga0137363_10001017_pt1 | contig 15795 bp, 14 predicted proteins | sample MadtaG_FD_104800 | JGI IMG/M metagenome (GOLD analysis project Ga0137363, IMG submission 104800) | Vadose zone soil microbial communities from Angelo Coast Range Reserve, California, USA - Mad1_115_16 metaG | ecosystem: Environmental > Terrestrial > Soil > Vadose zone | place: USA: California...
CTGGCGTCGACGATTGGGGTCCAGGAAACAGTCTTCGTCGCCCGCGTGGCAACGTCGCAGACGTTCAGATCGCTAGAAGCATGGTTGGTTGTGGCCGCAGTTTATGTTGTGTTGGTTACACCGATGACATTGTTGCAGCGGCGGATTGAGAGGTCGGCGTGGATCCGTCGCCAGTAGCGCCGTCGCTCAAAGTCAGGGAGCTTGGCGTTTCATACAACGAGCGCAAAATCATTTCCGCCTTTCAACTCGACCTTGCGCCCAGGAGCTGTACGGCCATTGTTGGGTACAGCGGTTCCGGTAAGTCTACGATTCTCAAGTCCCTGGCTGGACTGGTCAAGGCGGAGGCGGGCGAGGCCTGGCTGGATGGAGAACACTTTCTTGAAGCTGGCGGGCTTACCGTCCATCCATGGTCTTTACGCCGGCAGCTTACGTTGGTGACACAACAATGTGGACTCCAACCTCACAAGACTGTCATGGATAACATTGTGCTGGCCGCGATAGTAGTGATGGGAATCGCCAAACAAGAAGCTGTCGACCGCGCCCACGAAGTTACCGGGAAGCTTGGTCTGGTTGAGAAGCTTGGCTCTTACCCCGGTGAGCTGTCAGGTGGGCAACTGCAAAGAGCGCATCTGGCCAAAGCTTTGGTTCTTGAACCCAATGTTTTCCTGCTGGATGAGATCACTTCCAATGTCGATCCGCGGACCTCCGAAGCTATTGGGCAGACATTGCAGGACTTGCATTCCAGCCGTGGAACCAGTATTCTTTTCATCTCGCATGACTTCTCCGCAGTGAGGAACCTCGCAGACCGAGTCATATTTCTTCACGAGGGCAGAAACTTCGAGGAAGTTTCAGTGCGGAGTTTTCCTGAAGGGTTTAAGACGGCCGAGGCCCTGACATTTACAACAAATACCCGCAAGAGAGTTGACCCATGAACAACTACAAGCTCAGCAAACTGGGTTATCGTGCCTTTCGCACACACAACATTAAAAATCCTTACCTGCGCCTTCACCATGCGATTTATCTGGAACATCTGCTAACAGGTACGGACTGGACTTATTCCCAATTGCATCCGTCGATGCAGTCGACACTTAATCGCTTCTTCGAGCTGGTCGACCGGGTTGCGCTGACTACGTGCAAGCTTGAGTCATGGGAATGGGAATCAGAGGATTCGGTCGACACGATTATTGATGCTGGAGTAACGTGGATTGAGAGCCTCGCTGACCGTTCTTTGCTGAATCCATCGGGAGGCCGTTGGGGATCAGAGAAAACAAAGAATCACTGGTTCGAATTGGAGCAAAATCTCATCAGAAAGATAGCGAAACAGCGCAACGGGGGAGGGGATTTGCATGTGGAAGAGTACCCAGCGCAAAATGGAGGTAATTCCGACCCTACACCTGCATATGAGATTTTTGCCGGAGGTTTTGAATACGTTCCGACGATCGGCGTCTTTCCGTTCTATTTGTTCGGCGAAAGGCTAAGCGCCTGGGGGATCGTCAAGTACGGCACGCTTGATTCGTTGGCGATGGCTACAAATGAATCCACATTGCGAAAAATCAAGCCACGCTTTCCAGAGCTTTCCTCTTCTCTTACATCGCAGGGAATAGGCGGTTATAACGTGGATGCACAGAATTTTGCAGGCTTGGTTAGGGCCGCTAAAGACGCGAACGCGAAGATCTATTATTTAGGCGTCGGACATGCCGCAGTTTCCTTGCTACTGCGTGTGCTTCCGCCGGAAAAGTATAGAGAGTTCAGAAGAAACGTTATACCTTTAGTTAATAAGCGAGATGATGATGCAATTAAAGACCTCCTTCTCGACAATAACCACCCTGCTCTTGTCTTGTGCGATTTGGGTGATCCTTCACTTTGGAAATACTTAGAGGAAAACGCGGATTCGAGTCGCCTTTTGGTCATGAACGGGTTAAAGGTACCGGTCGGGTTTGGCTTTTCTCTTGCTGCGTTGCCTGAATTGCTACGGACCCGTCAAACTTTTGACGATATCATGGAGGCAATTCGTAACTGGGTAACAAAATTGGAAACCGATACCGATACCGATACCGATAAAGAAAAAATTAGGCTTCACGATGGAATCAAAATCTTGCCTGTCGACGAAATTCGCTCACCCTGGTTGTCTGCTCCCAAGAGTGCTGATTGAGTCCCTGCCGGAAACAGAGCCGACTAAGAACAATTTGTTGCATTTCAAATGCTGCGCGTAATAGCAAATACCGCCTCGACATGCTCCGACAACTGCGCGTGAGTTGATTCTGATTTGAAATTGAAAAGGTCCTTCATGACCGTAACCTGGCGATAGAGAGGGGCAAGCGGCACGCCATATTTCTCCTCGAACGCTTTCAAATTAGTTTCCTCTCCAACGCTGTACAGCTCTTTTCTTACGGCTTCCGCGGAAGAGAGAAAAAGCGAGAAAAGCGACGGGAAATACTCCGCCAGGACGATCAGTCGCACGGTATTCAAGTTGCTGAACTTGGTTGAAGCAACACCGTGATTGTTCAGGAACAAGAGATAGCGATTCAGAATCCGTTTGATCTTCCGCGGGTTGGTAAATCGAGATTGTTTGAGCGCATCTGCAAAATCTTTGAAAGCATTCTTCATGTCTTCCGACCGTTCTTTGTCCAGCAACAAGTTATCGAAAAGCTTATCGGCAAACTCCTTAGCAAGTTTTATTGTAGGCTCCGGAACATAAAAGGAATAGTTGATGATCTTCTCCAGATATTCTCTTCCGTCAACTTCCACGTTCGGATACTTCGATCGAATCCCCTGATATACGACTCGAGGGTTGATTCCAAGCACAAAAATGCAATTTGAAGCTGTCAGGAAATTCTTGATGCTTTCTAGAATTCGAACAACAGTCTCTGGAAGACAACGATCAAGATCGTCGACAAAAATTACGAACCGGACATCGCTGGATGCGAACCATGGGGCCTTCTCGCAAAGCTTTTCCGCATACCTGGTCAGCAGCAATTCAAAGGCGCTATGTAACTCTCCGACTTGGTCGGTCCATTTCTCTAGCGCTTCTTCTATTTTAGTAAGGCGTTGATCCTGTGAAGCCAGGTCTAGCGCCCCCTTAACGTCTTTTAGCTCTAACTTTTCCCCAATAAAATGCTGGGTTACGGTGCGAAGGCCGAGGTCTGTGAGTGCCAATATAGTGCCTTTCGCAACCTCAAGAAAGCTATTCTCCAATTCCCGCATGGAGTCGGGGCCGAGACGCTTGGTTAAATCACTCCTAATCGCGTGCAGCAGTGGGTAGACGACATTGGCCTCATTTTCGTAAAGCCAGGCGTCGAACCAAATCGGAACGAATGCCAATCCTTCTCGCCCCTTTTGCGGCAGCGAGTTCTCCAACCGGTTGCACAGCATTCTCATGATTGAAGTCTTGCCGCTGCCCCAGTCCCCGGCAACGCCATACACAAACGGGCATGATGTGTGCTGGAAAGATTCTTCCATTGTCGTGACAAGATCGGAGAATCCAAGGCCGTCGTCGGTAGTTTGCAGGATAGGCACGTCTGGTACGAATTTCATTCGCATAAGCGCTCACTCAGCCCTATACACGTTTGTACATGAAATAGGCTCAGTTTACCATGGATGAAACACCTTGATGGCTGCATTTATGTATCTTCCTGAAGCACTCGGGGGAAACTACGGATTAGAGCAACAGGATGTGGCCGGCCAGTTTGGGGTTTGGGGCACAAGACCTGCTCCAGAAAGGCCACGAACACGTCGGTGTCGGTGGCCTCTTCCACTGTCATGGTGGCCAGCAGACTGGATGTGCTGCAGGGAAACTTCCGTACTCGTGCCTGCAGGAGAACTGGCAAAGCGAACAAGACGGCTATCAAGACTGGTAAACAAAGTCTTCCTGTGCGCTGCATTGTCGTTACTGATGTTTCAGCTGGATCTCGACGGCCAACGTGTCTTGCCCCTCCGGACTTCCAGATTTGTGGGATGATATGGGCATGACGAGATAGGTTCCCGGGGCATTACTCTTGTCGTCAACTTCCAAAACCAGAGACTTGCTGTTGCGCTGCTTCTCTATCTTTGTCACCAAATCTGCTGTCGCGTTGGCATCGATCTTGCCATCCGGAGATGCCGCATTACTGGCAATGAGACGATCAGATGAAACGGAACCATTGGACGGCCTTGCATCGGGACGCTGGACTTGGGATGGCCCAGCGGAATCGGTGTTTAGAAACACCATAACTCTTTCTGTGCCAGGATTGTTGTCCAGAGTGAACCAGGCGTTCCCGGCAGGGACGGTAGTATCGGTCGCCGCCTTGATGTGATTGTCACCATTGTTGATACGCTGATCGGGAAACAACACCTGAGAAGTCCCGTTCGAATTCATCTGTATTAAGACGATCCGACCATCGACATTGGACTCAAGATGCAGCCGAATACGTTCGCCACTGTGAAAAACTCGAGTGGAGTTCACTCGCAGGATCTGTGTACTGTTGGGCTGAACCAGTTCCACCCAATATTTTAGGCCAGTACCGGCCCGTTGTGCTGAGGCTCCGTGGTGATTGGAAGCCGAGCTTCTGCTGCTGTCGCCTTGAATTGTTGCGCCGCTAGTCTGATCATAAAAGAGCGCTTTTGCTCCCTTTGCAGGCTGATTGCCGGCATCCTGGGCCAAGCTATAGATACCAATGCTTAGAACCACAAATACGAGTTTCATAACACTCTTCATCTCCGTTGCTCCTTATTCCACTGGTGTACCAATTACGATATTAATTTTGCCGCCTTCGGGCAGCATGACTGGATTTTGCTGGGCGTGCTTCTCACGCATCACTACAGTCGGCACGTTGAGTTGAAGTTGCTTGTACAAATCTGTCACCGTTGACAAACCGTCCCTTTGGCGCATTGCCTCCAGCAACTGGCGCGTGAAGCAACTGTTCTGGTTACACTCCCAAGACTGCTCGTTACTGCGGCTGGACGCTATCACTACACGGCCCTTGCCTTGCGCAATTCGCGCGAGGGAATCTTGCGAGATTCCAACCGAAAGCGCCTTACTGCCCCCATGCTGCAAAGCATCACCGCTGTAACAGGTATCCAGAAAAGTAATTACTCGCCCAGCCTTGAACCGCAGATCGACCACCCTCTTCAACTCATCCATGGGGAATGCAGTGGCGTAGAGGTTATGCACGTCTGTGTTGTAGGCGACGATATAGCCAGTTTGCCCTTGATCAGTTGCGGCATCCATATCGGCCGACGACCCGTGCGTGCTGAAATACAGGACTACCAAGTCGTCTGGTCGGGCATTAACCGCTATTCTATTGATCTCCGTCCGGATATTCTCAACCGTAGCTTCCTCATTCAGAAGAAGCTTAACCGCTTGCTTAGGAAAACGCCCAATCTTGGGATCCTGTAGCGCATCAGCGAAGTCCTGAGCGTCCTTGGCTGAAACGTGGAGTGTTGGTACCTCCTTCGGGTGCAGGAACGTGTTAATGCCGACCACCAATGCCCATTTCTGTCGGACGTAAGAATTCATCTCTTCAACTGCGGGCGAAGCAGGTGCAGCAACGGAAGCCGCTCGCGTCGACTGGGTCACGCTTGACGGATTGCATCCCAGCTTACCGGCATAAGCCAGGTACTTTGCCGATCTCTGCTGGTTGCCCATATTGGCGTAGGCGTGTGAGATCGCAAGAAAGACGTCGCAGCTATTGAGACACTGGTCGGCTGCGTTCTCCAACGCGTTTGCCGCATCAGTCGTTCTGCCTGCCGCAAAAGTGATCTGAGCGTCATCTATCAGGTGCATAGCACGTGAGGTGCAGGATTGCGCATAGACAACGCGAGAATGAAATGGCAGCAGGATAACCACGATATAGACAAAAATAGAAAACGATCTCATACGTAGTCTTCTCAATTAGTGCTTCCTGATCCCGGTGGTTTCTGAGTGTTGATTTTAGGAGATCCCCGCTTTGCGGGATGACGAGGCTTGCCTTCTTCACGGAAGGGAATCTTGGATTCAATAGCCGTTACTTCAGCATCTGTCAATCCTAAATTCTGACTCAGTTTTCGAAGCTGTTGCCGTCCTTCCGCCGATAAAACGTTTCCGTTGAGAAAGCTTTTCAGATTTGTGAGATAGAGATCCCCTTTTTCCTGAAGTTCTTTCCAGGATTGCGCCTCCCCATCCACTACATGTTGTGCTTGCTCTGAGCTCAGCTTCCAGGCTATACGTCCAGTCTCCTGAAGGGTGGCCAATTCACTATCCGTTGCAGATTGAGTGCGGTTCTTCCACTGCATTCGAACGTACTTGCGGAACTCGACTTCCTTTGGAGTGTCCAGCTGTGCCCTGTCGAGACTTTTGACACCGACGTTTGCGGGAGGCCTGGAAGAGATTTCTGATACCTCTGCTTTTCGTTCTCTTTCAATCTCAAGAGCCTTTGACTGCTGAACTGCCTTATCCATTTCGATCTTGGCTGCAGCAAGGCGGCTCTCAGCTTCTTTGAAATAAGACTCCTTGGGATCGGTATGCTCGGCTTCTGCAAGCAGTCGAGAGCCTTCTGCGAGTTTGGCCGCCGCTGCATTCGCGTTCTGCGAATCGGCAAAAGCTTGAAAAGCAAGGGCGTAGTTGGCCAGCGCCAGATTAAACTGGCGGTCTCCGGGATTAGACTTCATACTCACACTCTCCCAAGCGCGAAGTGCGCCTTCCCAGTTGCCCTCCATGGCCAAATGATTTCCCGGCAGCAATTCGTCGTCGACGGCAAGCTTTAGGCGGATAGACTCCAATCCGATGGCGTAACGCTGCCGCACACGGCGAGCACCCTCAAGAAGGAGATCCGACATGATGACATCACTCTTGGGAAGCGCATTCTGATCTACAGTAGTCACATTGTTGACCGCAGTCTCCCGCTTCATCTGGAACGGAGCCCGTACGATGGCTTCATCTACAATCGCCCCCATTCTGTCCTTCAGGACAGTCTTGAGTGTGATCAATCCCTGCGCTTCCCAGTATGTGACCGGGACTTTCTGCGGGACAATGGCCGCCAGGATGCTCTGACCGGGGTTAGATGGTAATATGCGGGATTCCATAACGCTATACACCCTGGTTGCGGGTGCACCGAATTCGAGTACTGAGACACTTAGCCGACCTTCTGCGCCAGACGAAAGCACGGAAAATGCTCCCGTCAGCTCCTTCTCAATACTCAAGCTGAGCTGGCGAGCATAGGGAAATGTTCCAACCGTATTATCGACGCTCAACGCCACCGTGCGAAAGGAAACAACAATCTCCGGAGAATGAGGAACATTCAGACTCGCTTCTTCCGGTGGACGCCTAAAGCTCTTGAACTTGCCCGCCCACAACGGCGATGACATGCAGCTTATAGTGATCGCTACTGCCAATATCTGCCTGAGATTCGCCATATCTTCCTTGCTTTCTGCCAGCTACTTCTTTTCGACTGGAGAGTATTGCTCAACCAGGGTCCGAAACTTCTCTGTGCTGCGAATGCTCCGTAAGTCGGGGTCAGTTAGTAGTGACTTCTTGTCGATGAACCCATCTGCCAACGCTTTTTGTAATTCTGCAAAGGCACCTTCGTTCTGATTCTGTTTCGCGTGGAGACATGCGAAATTATAATGAACATCTGCTTCAGCTCTACTCAGGTGATTGCGGAGGATTCCAGACTGAGCCTTCTCTTTTTGGCCAAGCGGTTGTGGGCCAGCCTCGTCCATATAAGCAAATTTAGACAACTGATCATCGTTCATCTGCTTTAGACAGCCAATGAGCTTCAGTTCCTTTACAAATGCCATCTCTGCATCAGAATATTTCTTTTGGACCAGATATGCCGAGCCGATGTTCATTTCTGCGCCGAGAAAATTCGGATCAATTTTGACGACTTGGTCGAACTCTGCCAAGGCGAGATCCGCTCGCTTCTGTGAAGCATAATTCATACCCTGCTTCAGATACTGGAGAAGCCTAGCAACATCAGCTGCAGGCATGGGCTTGAGTTCGCATGGATAAGCAGCCAACGAAGGCACCGTACAGTTCAATTTCTGTTTCTGCGCACGCTCGCCAAATTTTTTCGCCACATCGTCCGGGGATAGCCTTGTCCTCTTAGCAATGATCTCGAAGATCGCCTGACGGTCTCGATTTTCCTCCTGAACTGTCTGGTTCTGGTGAGCATCCAGGCTACCAATGGCCCGCAACTGCCCATCGGCATCCTCCCGAGCCAGACAACCCGTTCTGAGAGCGTCAACTGTGGTAGCACGGGTCTCCACGCGTTGCTTCAAGACAGTCTCGTCGTCAGCTAATAGCAACGTAACCGACAGCAAAACAAACAGAAGTAAGCGAAACGTCATCGAATATCCTCAATTTGGGAGATTTGGAAAAAACTCCGTCAACATTCTGTCGGCTTGTTCAGGGTTCGGGCCGCTGGGCCAAAGCAAATACACGCAGAAACCTGCCAGCAGCAGGGTGGCCGCGAACAACCACTTCTTCTTGCCAGCAATCTTCCAGGGGGGAATCTCCTCAGATTCTGGAACAAGCTTGCTCTTACATTCAGGACAAAGTTTCTCATCTGCATCGTCGAGCTCTATCACTTCTTTGTTGAGGGCTTTATCGCAATTAGCTAAATTGGTGCATTTATATCTATGCGCCGACACTCTCTTCCTCCAAGCTTAAGATTTCTTTGGCCTTTGAGAACCCTTCTCTGAAATCAGCAAATACCGGATCGTTAGACTTATTTGTCTTCGCGAGCTCTTCTACTTTGCCCCGCATCACATTGATAAGATCCTGGCGCCTAGAGAGATGCTGATATTCCTTGTGAAGCCGAGGTTCTATCACCGATTGGAGCGTTTCAAAGGTTGCCACATCCGCTGTATCAATAATTTTTTGGATGCTGGGTCCCAGATCCTCCATCTGATTGAAGCCATCGGCATCCTTCGTAACCAAATAGACCTTATTCATGCCGGTGGTTGTATCCGTATCGGTCTGAATGAGTCCCATGGCTTCGGCAATCATCACCCAAGGACGCAGATCACTGGGCGTGTACGACTCAGGATACAGAGAGGGCATCTCTTGACCATCAGGCAGCTTGGTTCCGTAACCCTCGGAATGAAGTTCGATATATGAGCGCTTTCCTCCATCCCCTTCAATTCGCTTCAAGTAGGCTGTACGAAGAAACGCGACAGCAGATACAAATCTCGCCGGAAAAACATTTGTGATGTTAATAAGCGTAACCTCCTGTGGCCGTCTGGCGTTTGTGACGACCTGAGCAGTGGCGGTCGTCGCGTTATGAATCGTTTTGCAGAATCTATCCCGGAACACCCGGGCCTCGGGCGCTTCGGGTGCAATGATGGTCAGATTTGAGACGCAGACGGCGTTGGCCGAGTCATTCGCAGCAGGAATGCCCGGACCGACATACTGAATCTCCGAGGGCTCAAGCCGTAAATAGTTTTTGGACATCGACATCACTCCCTGGATGTAACTGCGAAGACGCTCATCATTCCCTTCGTATTCCTTTCGCAGCATCTCAATGAGGCTCACCTGCAAAACGCGCGCCCGATCGGGGAAACGCGCAGAGAATTCCTGGTGCGCTTCAACCGAGTTTTCTTCGCAGGTGCTCTCAAGCACGTCCACAAATCTGCCCTCGCTGATCCGGGTATTGAAAGCAGAGAATGTCTGCTTATCCCCCAACAAGTCCGCCAAGCGGGATCTTACCCGGCTGGTTTGCTTTCGCTGTTCTGCTAGATCAATTGTCAGTTCTTTTGTAAAAGCCTTGACAGCGGCTGGCTCATAGAAACGAACGATTTGCTTGGTAAGGTCTTGTGTTCCCTGATCGGAGCAACGAACATCAATAGCATTCTGGAAGCTCTTTGCGGCCTTTGAAATCAGAGCACCACACTTGCTTATCTCCGAAGAGAGACCGTTCAGTTCCTGCCGGAGACCGATCAACAAATCCTTGGCATAACGCAGGCCCTCAACCCGGGTGCGCATCGTGTATCGTGTAATAAAACACTCCGATTGAGCACTCAAGAGCGTCTTGTGCTTGCCCAACATCGTGGATAATTTCCCAAGCTTAGCCCACTCCTGCCGATTGCTGGTGATCGCGACCTCGTTCTCTTTGTAACGATCACACTCTTCACCGAGCTTTGCTATCTTATCGTCCATCCCGTTGATGCGTTCTTCAATCATTCCAAGCAGAGCCGCAAGCAACCGCGATATATCGTGCATTGACTTGACGCCGTTTTTCCATTCTTCGAACAGATCGCCCTCTATGCGACCTCTAATTTCTCTTACTTGGTCGCGTAAGTCGCCCTTGCGCTTGGTCTCATAGAATTTCGCCACCCCCTCTCCTCTATATTGCTCGCGGAATACTTCATCGGAGAGTTTGGTGAACTCTGGAAGCATCTTCACGACATCAGCGCCTTGCTTATCAAGCACCATCGTCAGAAAACCGGGAATCACCATTTTCCAAAAGTCGGATACAGTACGCCACTTCTTATTGTTAATTTCCGCCTTTAGAATGCCTTCTGAGAGACTCACCCGCTCATCGGTGAGATACCATTTTTCAAGCGTAGATTTCTCTCGAACATATTCTTCAAAGGGCTGGTTGGTTGCCTCTTCTTTGTAACCTTGTCCGTCCACCCATTTGTTAAAAAGCAACTGGAAGACCGCTTGACTGGCGAAGGAATATGTCAGGTATTCGCGAATCTCGACTTCAGGATAGGCTATTTGTTTGATCCCGAATGAGAAAAACGACCGTGATCGACGCGGTTTTCCCTTTGGGGACTTCTCCGGATATTTCGCCTGGGAACCTACTTCAAATGTCTCTTGGCGGAGAAGAGTATTTGCTTCACCCCATTGAATATGTTGTATTTCAACGATCTTCTGATAGAGAAAGGCGGCGACGATATCGGGCAATTCGCGCAGAACATCCACACTCACGTTGGCTTCGTTTTCATCATTGAACAGGTAGCAGCAATTGAATGGATCTTGCAAGTCGAGTCGCCCCTTGTGCACTCCTGTAACGTCATGCGGTCTCCAGAGACCGACTGATAGCGCATTCAGTTCGACGAGCGCCGCATATCCATTTGCGTGATAGTTCTCGCCCGCCTTTGACGCCGGGGGATGTTTCTCTGGTAATAGTGTGTAAAGAATGATGCGATAGCTCAGATCCGGAAAAACAGAACGTATCTGGCTAATCACATCAATTAAACATCCGCTTCCCGTGCCGCCGGCGAGGCCGCAACAGACATGGAACGTGGTTTCATTACTGCGTGGCAGATCAGTGCTCTGATGCGTTTGCATTTCGCGCACAAGTTCCTCAATGCGGCGGCGAAATTCGGCGGCTTTACCGGCAAACAAAAAACGCCCCAACCGGCGCTTCTGTCCGCCAACAATCTTGGCAGCATCGGCAGCATTGAGTATCTCGCTGAAATCCTCGCGACTTCCCAACCACGGACTGATCCCGGGAAAATTGCTGAGATTATTCACTACATCGCGAAGATTCATGCCCGTTATATGCATCTGGCTACGTTCCGGGAGCTGCACACTACGTCCCAGAATTTTCCAGCTGGGATCTTCTGCGCCCATCATTTCAGCACTTGTATCGACATATAAATAGCGCACGTTAACGCCAACCGGGTCGTCCTGGCGGAAATTTTGGAAGACCTGTTTTCGGAATGCACGAATGATATTTCCGCCCGTGCCGCCAAGTCCAACTACCAGATGATTGCGATGAATAATGGAAGCCATAGTTCCCCTACATTCTTGCTTTTATATCAACATATGCAGCCCAGCCAATGATGCCGAAAGGGACTGTCTGGATCACAAAAAAGAAAAGTACTAGACTCAAGCGGGAAAGGTAGACCACCCGCGGCACCTGAGAATCCAAACCAAGCTTGATTTGACTTGCCGCCAGATCAATCGCCCGTTCCGCGGGATAAACCGGATGTGTTGCAAACCATTGCCGTTCGTCGTTGGTCACTATGGCAGATGGTAGTTCTGCGCGAGACCATACGATCTTGCTAAGAAATCGTCGATTCCTGTCAAAGTGCCGACAAGCCTCATTGGCATACCTCGCCGCTGCCACTTGCCGAGATTCATCGTGGGCCGTGGGGATGAGTGCATTCGGCGCTTCAGCCGGAGGAACGCCGTCAAAGCTCTCGACATTTATAGTTCTCACATCATCGTACGCTTTGAGAAATGTTGCCTTTGCCCATGTCTGATCGGACTTTATCTGAATTTGCCATAGTCTAATAGAAGCAAGAGCAGCATCTCGCGTGAATGCCATACTCGCGAATGTGATCACAAAGACCAGCGTGAGCGCGGAAGCAACTGCGCACAGCAGATGGTGGGTTAAAGTCAAGTGATACCGCTTGTTCCAAAGGTGTGTGTATATTGAACACAAATACCAACAGACTGCAGCAAGCACGAGCCCGATGATTATCGCTGCAAGAAACAAACCACGCTCAGTTGCAGCGAACAGCACAATACAACCTAAAATGAGTGAAAGGAAATCGCTAAACATTCAGCCTGTTGATCCAGTCCCTTCCGTAATCTTATAACCCAAGCCAAACTCGACGCTGTCCCATCATCTCTACGGCAAGTTCCATCTGAACACAACCTGTGCCCGCATCAATTGTGCTGGTTAGATTGTCTGACAGAACAAGAACAGGAGAAGCGAGAAGAAAGATACAGTCAATCGACTGGAATTGCAATGTCTTTTTTGCAACATCCGTTCCCAAAAGAGGTACGAAGAGGTAAAAAGTGTCAACAAATAGTGAAACGTTTTGCTAATATTTGGCATCTGCAAAAGAGCAAAAGCCCATTGCCCAGCTTTGCTTATCTCCATCCATAATCCGACACTTTTAAGGAAAAATTAGAATATATTAATGTGGGATACTTGCGATTCATTCCAGTGAGGTGTGCTGGGTTCCTGGCCCTGCCATCGCTTTGCCCCTCATCTGTACCCGCAGAAGGCCACGACCTGAAACGAATGCTTTCTGAGAATGCCGTTATCTATGTGATCGGCTCCATCCGCAACATCCAGACCATTCGTGCCCAAAGGATGCTCCTGCTGCGCATGTTGCAAATCATCGAACAGCGTGATCGAAGTAACCGTCCGAAGTAGGACGTGTTGACAACAGGCAATCGTGCATCGACGGTGGAGGGAGAGCGGGGCGTATGAGGCGTGTGTGCGCCTTACGCGTTGATTTCGTCAGTGAAGATGTCTTCATTGACCGCTTTGGCGATGGCCTGGTCGAGCCGAGTTAGCAAGGTCTCGCCGCGACGCCCGTTTGAGCATGGCCAGAGAGTTGTGTCCGTCTGTTGCGGTGGCAACACCGCCGACCGAATAGAGCTCGCCGAGCGTGATCTCGCCATCAGCGATCAACTCCGAGATGTTGGGCAGGAACACGGGTGCAGCGGACTTCTTCCCGGGTGTGTTCTTCTTTAGACTACGGGTTCGTATGCGAGCGGTAAGTTTGGGGCGACGTTCCAGGGCAGCAACTCCTCGATGCGGTTGATGGGATAATCCGCGATGTGGGTGAGCACATGGCGCAGCCAGGCCTCGGGATCAACCGCATTCAGTTTTAGCAGTGCCGATCAGACTGTAAATGGCGGCAGCGTGCTCTGCGGCGGTCTATTGTGGCTTCCCTGAAACGGTGGAGGCAACCAGAATGATATCCAAAAACTGGTTACTCGGTGAGCGCTATCTGAACCGCATCTTTACAGAGAGGGAGCGGTAGTGGTTTGCAGATGAGCCAAGCGTTGAGCGTGACGGAGCTTCCACTGATCGGGCAACCAGGCAGAGAGTGTTGGCCCGCACTTCGGGTAAGTTGACCAGTCCGATTGTTGATGGGCTTCGTCAGGTAAGTCTTCACACCAAGCTGCCGGCACCGCAGGCATCTCCCCGCTCGCCGACCGAGGTCAACATTATGATGGTCGCTCCAGCGGTCAATGAGGCGCGGCGCTCCGTGTTCTCGGCTGCATCTCGCGATTCTTCCAGTAAGTAAAGTTGAGGAGCGCCAGGATTTGGCTGCCCACGGCAAGACACGTTTTAAGCTCGACCGTCCTTTTCTTACCGCTCCTTGATTGGTCCGTTGCTGGACAGAACTTCCATAGTTCTGGACAGCTTTTCCGCATCAGCCTGCCGAATAAGTTCCTTCATTTCCTCGGCCCCAAGACGGTCGCCATTCGACAGGGCAAAGATGGCATTGAGCAGTATGATCCTGACGCCAAGAACTTCGGACAGCAGAGCTTCCTGGAGTACACGTGACGGCTCCGGATTCAACTGGGCCAGCATCACCTGTCGGCACCACTCGCTGAGTGTCATCTTTCGATCCTGAGCCAGGCGCTCCAGACTGGCGTATTCCTCTTCGGTGACTTTGCTGCCGATGGATTTGGTGCGGGCAGCGGACGGGGATTCCCTGGACGGTTCCTGCATCCTCTATTTATACGCATTGCCGGGCTCAAAACAAAAGAAGGTAAAACAACGAAAAGCCGCCTGCGGCGGACAAAATCAAAAGCCTTTGTTTTCAGCGGCTACCGCAAGGTAACCGCGCAGCAACCTTCCAGGGGTGGTGTGCCACAACCTAAACCCGACGCTGAAAGCGGCGCAGAAAAACTTGCCCTCGGGATGCAGATTAGGGGACGCGATGACGCCGATTCCCATACCCCGAGCATAACCATGTTTGACGGCGACAAGAAGGAGTACAGCCATAAGAGCGAATCAAATGCTGTCGGGAGAAAAGATTAAGCCACAACCAGACAAGCCAGATCACGGAAAAGTTCGATCTTCAATGTCAAGGCCCACTAATCTACGCGCCAGATTTCCAGGATTCCTGCTGGATTCCAAAGCCGCAATCGGTGGGTGAATATGGGGCAGAATTGGTAAGAACCGAGCTACAATGCACGCCATTCGGGTGCCAACATTCGTACAGTTCTGGCGGCATTTAGATCTCCGTTACTGGTGCAAAACCGCACCCAAAATGTGCGACCGGTCGGTGGTAATTGCGCGGATTCGGCGCAACCAATTCAGCACACAATAGCGGTTTTCAGGGAAACATTAACCGGAGCGCGGCGGGCAACAATGGCGCGTGGTGTGGGAGGCCTGGGCTGCATTTTTGCGCTGCTTTTGTTGGTGCTATAGGGCGAACAAGTGTTTCCTTCCGGCGTACAAACCGGTGACCAAGACCGTCCCGTTGATGGCGCAAAAGATGCAAAAAGAATGTCACGCGTAGCGTTTCCTTTGGCGGAAGGGGGTAAGTCCGGCTGCGCTGCCATGAGGCGGCGCAGCCGGACTTTTTTTTCCGTCATGGAGAGCGACCGGTAAAAGATTTGTGACGCGCACCGCTGCAAATTGTTGACGGGCGAGGGGGACGCCTATGGCGCCCCCTCAGCCTGTTGTTAGCTGGCCAGAAACAAAGTGCCGTCCCGGTTGAAGGCATCCCGCAAGATTTCTCTGCTTTCTTTCAGAAGGTTTTGCAGCTTCATCCTAGATACACCCATGGCTTTAGCCACGGCATCGGAATCAAGCATGGCCCGCCTTCCTCTGTTCTGTTTCGATCTGGCTTCATGCCGCCCGTCCCAATAATAAGACTGGTCGCGCAGTGCTTTTTCCGCTCCGAGGGCGGCAATCGTCTTCAGCAGTCTGCTGTGATCTTCACGCAGGTGCGGAAAGTGAGTTACCTGTTCCAGCAATTCGCGGGTAATCACGTCTCGTTCAACAGGATTCCGGTATGACCTTTTGACATCCGAAAAAAGCGTAATATCTTCGACCCCCTGGATACCGAAATTCTCCTGACGGACGCGAAAGGCATACATAGTGCCATAGATAATGGTCCGCATGA
>Ga0137363_10001030_pt1 | contig 15713 bp, 12 predicted proteins | sample MadtaG_FD_104800 | JGI IMG/M metagenome (GOLD analysis project Ga0137363, IMG submission 104800) | Vadose zone soil microbial communities from Angelo Coast Range Reserve, California, USA - Mad1_115_16 metaG | ecosystem: Environmental > Terrestrial > Soil > Vadose zone | place: USA: California...
TCTCCATTTTTTCACCACCACAGTTGTCCCTCGGCCGGGTTGCGAGGTGATTTCAAATTCGTCCATCAAGCGCCGCACTCCCGGCAGCCCAAGCCCTAGACTTCCGGAAGTGGAGAAGCCGTCGCGCAACGCTTGACGAATATCAGCGATACCGGGACCTTCATCGCTTGCCGTCACCGAAATGCCTTGACGATTCGACCCGTTTACGACCTGCAGGGTGATTAGGCCTTTTTTGGCATAGGCCACGATGTTGCGGGCTAGTTCGGAAATTGCTGTGGCAATGAGTGTGGCATCGCCCGAGGAAAACCCCAGTTCGATGGCTCTAGCCCGGCCCTTTTGCCGGGCTAAGACAATATCCGGGTCCGAATTGATTGCCACTCGGATTTCTGGAGACGCCACCATGGCTCTCTCTCAATGCGTGTTCTTGAACTTTTCGTTCAAATACGCCAGCCCTTCTTCCAGGTCCAGCGCCGTAGTAACGTCTTCAAGCGTCAATCCAAGCTGTACCATCGCAAAAGCCACTTCCGGTTGAATTCCGACGATAACCGTCTCCGCACCTCGCAGCCGAATCATGTGGGCGATCTCACGCAGCGTCCGTGATGCAAACGAGTCCATCACGTCCATCGCAGTAACATCGACGATAACTGCTCGGGAGCGAAACTTAACAACTTGCTGAACTAAACCCATGCGCAGTTGGTTTAGGTCTGCGTCCGAGAGAGCGGCCTGAAAGGTCGCGATCAGCACCGCTCCTTGCTTGAGAATCGGGACTTCCACGTAGCCCTTCCTCCGCTTTTCCTAGCGTGGTTCCGCCAGCCTCTCAACTTTGTATCCCAACAGTCTTTCCGCCTGCTCGATGCCACCCTGCAGGTCGCCCACAGTATTCATCTTGCCCAGGTCGACACCGATAGTCACCAGCGTCTGTGCAATTTCTGGCGAAAGCCCCGTGACAATAACGGTCGCGCCGAGAAGCCGCGACGCCTCAACCGTTTGCACCAGGTGGTTCGCCACCGTGACGTCCATGGCTGCCACACCCGTGATATCGATCACGATGACTTTCGCGCGGTTGGTGCGAATTCCCCGCAGCAATTGTTCCGTCAACTGCCGGGCGCGCTGGGGATCGATCACGCCGATGATGGGGAGAATCAGCAATCGCTCGCGAACCTGCAGCACGGGAGTGGAGAGTTCGCGGATCGCTTCCTGTTGCTGACGGATGACGCGCTCGCGCTCCTGCACGAATCCGACCGCCACCGTGTTTGCAATGCGGTTGGCCGCCGGCTCATAAGCATCCAAGATGCGATTCAATTTCTTGAAGTCTGTCTGATATTTTGCGAAGAGAGAGCGCGCCAGCACGTCGCGCAACAACAGCACGATTCCCACGACTTCGTGAGTCTCGACGCCTCGGGGAATGATGCGTTCCGAGAGATTTCGCGCGTAAGCCTGCAGCGCCTCAAAGGTTTCAGTCTCGAGAGCCTCCACGTAACTGTCGTACACCGAAGTTGCTTCAGCAAAAATTTCCTCTTTCGTCATCGCCGTGAGCAGGCGCGTCTGAGAAATACTGCCCACCCATTCCTCGCGCAGTTGCGTTCGGTTTTGCCGCAGGTGCGACACAAGCTCTCGCAGGAGCTCTGACGGTGCCTCGCTGTGCGGCAACTCCGTGACTTGATTATTGGATCCAACTGTCTCTTTGACCATTTCATTTCGTTTTGCCATGGATGGTTCTCTCCTGGTAGGGAAGGGCTCGACTCCTACCATTCCGCCGTCTGGCCACACCTGAAACTCCTATTCCAATACCATTGACGACCTGCCCTCTCAAGCAAGTAAACTCCTCTAATGGCCCTCAGGTAAAGACCTGAGTTGAGGACGATGCCGTTTTCCGGGCTCTGACTTCAGGACGGAAGAGAGCGTCTAGTACTAGGTATTTACCCTAGCCAGATTTCAAGTGATTCCTCTCTTCCTTTGCTTCCTACTTTTACATTAATTAGCTGCGAGGATTGGCCCGGCATCTCGGTGCTTCTTTCCCGTTCGTTTGGTGTCGCCTGGCACTATCCGGAAGTTGTTGGATGAAATCGACTTAGAGTTGCGAAAGAAGTGGAATGGCAGGCGATGTTCCCCGCAATGTTGACTCCCGCAAAGGAACCGAACAAACAGGCTGAGTCCTGAAGGCGAGATGGAACTCGGTGCAAAGCGAAGATCAGCAAAATTGGCAACCAAGAGCAGGAAGGAGTGCTGAGCCGTGAAACACAGAATGTGGATTGCAGGGGCATTGTTGGCTCTGCTGTGGACAACGCCTGCCTTAGCGGATAACCGCTTTATCGTCAGGTCTACTTTAGGCTCTAACGCGCTAGGACAATTCTGTCTCTTGCAGAACTGCACCGTGGTAGGCGCCCTCGACGGGTCTTTGAACCAAGTCTTCCTGTTGACGACCCCTACTAGCGTTGATCCGACCACTTTTCTAGATCTGCTGCTCATCACTCCGGGAATCGTTGATGCTGAGCTAGATCAATTGATCAGTCTGGTCGGCGGCTTGAACACTGTTACGACCCCGCCCCCCGGACTAACGGACAATGCTCTGGTAAATCTATTCGGCACCAAGGTGTGGAACGGCTACGCCAACCAGCCGGCATCCGCAATTGTACATGTGCGGGATGCGCAGAATACGTTCGACGTCGTGGGGAAGGGCATTGTCGCGGACATTGACACGGGGGTAGATCCCGGCCATCCCGCGCTGATAAATGTCCTTCTGCCAGGTTACGACTTCACGCGCAACCAGGTGGGTGGCTCCGAAATGACAGATTTTGCTTCCCCCCCACCCCCGCCCTGTCCCAACTGTCAACCAGCCATCGTGAATCAATCGAGTGCAGCGATTCTGGATCAGTCTTCAGCCGCAATTCTTGACGGGAATTTGCTATACGCTGCATTCGGCCACGGGACCATGGTAATGGGCGTGATCCATCTGGTGGCTCCGAAAGCACAGCTCTTGCCATTAAAGGCTTTTCATTCGGATGGCACTGGATTCCTATCCGACATTCTGCGCGCAATTTATTACGCTGTGCAGAACAATGCCAGCGTGATCAACATGAGCTTTGACACTGCCACTAATTCGGCGGAGTTGAAGAACGCTCTCGACTACGCAAACCAACTTAGTGTGGTCTGCGTGGCCTCGGCAGGGAATGACGGCACCCCAGCCCCGCCAAACTTCGTTTATCCGGCGGCGCTGCAAATCGATGTGATGGGTGTCGCGTCGACCAGCGACCTGGATACCCGCTCGACCTTTTCGAATTATGGAAACCCCATCGTTTGGTTGGCTGCTCCCGGCGAAGCGATTATCACCACCTACCCGTTCAGCACTTACGCCGCGGGATGGGGAACTTCTTTCAGCGCGCCGTTTGTCTCAGGTGGGGTCGCTCTGATGCAGAGTTTGCGGCCTGACATCAATGAATCCTCGGCCGCCTCGGCGCTGGCTCATGCTCAATTTGTGGGGCCCGATATGGGCAACGGCCGTCTGGACCTTCTTGCTGCACTTGCTGCGTTACCACCTGAAAACGGTTCGAAGAATAGTAGCCAAGCCGCAGTTTTGCCGCCGCTGCTTCCGTGAGTGGCATCTCGGGAGATCTAGCTCTCTGAGTCCCAAGGGGCTAGCTCGACAGTTTTCTGGTTCACCTTCCGGTGGGTTCAATCAAACGCGGACCTGGAGTTGCACAGGAGTTTCGGCAACAGTCACATGCGTGGTTCGCCTCCTGGCGTAACTCTTGACGGTTCAAATGCCGCGACGGCCACTGTCACCACAACGACTACCGCGCGCGCATCCTTTATACCGCTGTTCTTGACCGCAGTCTGCTTCGCGGAGCCTGCCATTGTGGGTCTTGGCGGCGTGCTTGGCCTGCTTTCTGGTAGGCGTGATGCTTTGGAAATTGGAGCGATTCTCGCGCCACCGCGAGTGGCTCACTGCGACTGCACTGCTGGTTCTCGCTGCGCTATGCGCATCTTGCGGCACCGTCTCAAACCCAGGCCCACCTCCCACCCGTGGTACCCCGCCAGGAACCTATATGATTACGATCACGGGAAACTCGAACAACCTCAGCCACTCACAGACTTTCAGGCTAACCGTGAAATAATCGAACAGGAACAGCATACGAACGAACTACGGCGTACGTTTCATGACGTGCCAGTTAGCTGACGCAGCGACCGTTACTCGACGAATGGTGTTCGTACCTCTTTGCCCACGCACTGATTCGTCGCCCTATGAACTATCTCTTTTCTTATAAATAACTCCCGACACCCTCGAAACTTTTCCTTGACTTTTCTCTATTTCCTCGTATAATTGACCCTGTAGAAAACTGCGTATATAGAGCGGGGAGCTTGTTTACCCTGAGCGCAGCCGTAGGGCTCCGCCTTTTTCTTTAAGACAGTCATTTCGCCCTTTCTTAGCCCTAACAACCAAAATCACCCTCTTTAGAATCAATCACTTACGAAATGCAAATTTTGTAAGCCCTTTCCTTTGATATTCATCCGAATTGGTGGGGGTGGGGGGCGCCGCACATCCTTTTTAACTAGACTTGCGACGATCGAAGATTCCGACCTTTTCGGAAAGCATTTCTATCCTGAACGACTATCCGGAGTTATCGGGTCGTCGCACTGAAAATCAGTAGGCGAGCTCCTTTGAGATTCTTTCTGACCAGTTTTCCTCAGTCCGGCGAATTCTCCGTGAAATTTTTGTCCGACTACCGTTAGAATCAATCCGTTGCCTTTCCCGAATGAACAGAATCACCATCGCCGTCGGCAGCAAGCGTGGCCCCAAGCTCAATGCCGTTACTGAAGCGCTCCAGTCCTTTTCAGCCGCCCTCGCCCACGATACTGAATTCGAGGTTGTCGGCGTGGAAGTCGAAAGCGGAGTCAGCCACACGCCGGCGTCGCGCGATGAATTGATGCGCGGCGCCCGCCAGCGCGCGGAAGCGTTGATGGAAAAAGCGCGTCAAAGCGGAGCGGCCTGGCAATACTTCGTTGGCCTGGAAGGCGGGCTCGATATCGCGCACGAGGGCGCTTCAACAGACGAGGTGCTTCCTCATTCCGGTTTGCGGCAAAACGGACACCGCCGCGTCTTCCTGGAAAGCTGGGCCTATGTTTCCGATGGAGCGCGCGGGCACTACGGCCGCTCCGGAAGCATCGAAATTCCCGAAGCGCTTGCTCACGAAGTTCTCGAAAATGGTGTAGAACTCGCCGAAGCGATCGATCGCTTCGCCGGCGCCGTAGGAATCCGCGACGCGCAAGGCGCCTGGGGCGTACTCTCGGGCAATTTCATCACGCGCCAGGAAGCCTTTCGAGTTGCCGTGCTTGCCGCCTTCGCCCCGTTCTATAATAAGAAGATGTACCGGAATGCAGCCGCTGCGGGTTCGCAAGTGTAGAGGTACGATACAGCTGCCGCGGCGTTGTCGGGGTTGTACACGCCCGTTGCAGGTGCGTCGCTGAAAATTGAAGGAGCGATTGTGGACATCGTCAAAGGCAATATGGGCTGGATCGAAGTTGTGGTCGGCCCGATGTTTTCCGGCAAGAGCGAAGAGCTGATCCGCCGTCTGCGCCGCGCGGAGATCGCGCGCCAGCGCGTGCAGATCTTCAAGCCCGCCATCGACGAACGTTACGCCGCCAACGAAATCGTCTCGCATTCCGGCCTCGGCATTCCCTCGGACGCGGTATTTAAAGCCTTGGAAATCATGGAAAAGCTTTCGCCGCGCACCGAAGTTATCGGCATCGACGAAGCACAGTTCCTAGGCGACGAAGTCGTGGACGTTTGCACCAAGCTTGCCAATCTCGGCAAACGCGTCATCGTCGCCGGCCTGGACACCGATTACCGCGGCCGCCCGTTCGAGCCCATGCCGCGCCTCCTGGCCATCGCCGAAGAAATCACCAAGCTGCTCGCTATCTGCGTTCGCTGCGGCAACCCCGCGGTCCACACCCAACGCCTCGTCGAGAGCGAAGAACTGATCGTCGTCGGCGCGATGGGCGCATACGAAGCCCGCTGCCGCCGCTGCTTCGAACCCAATCCCGCCCTGGCGCAAGAGAAAAAGGACGGCCCCCAGCTCATCGCACGCAACCGCGCGGCCTCCGCTGGCTGATTCTCACATCTAAACACATGGCAGTTCTTCACTCGTCCACCGTCGTAACCGTCATTGCCTTTCCGTGGACACGCATCTTCGCCATCGCTTGAGATGGCTGTCTGAATCCGTCAAACTGGCTCGACTGAAAATCCCCTGAATCGAGCTAACTCGCACCCATGATCATCGAATCCAAAGCACCAACCCGCGTGGACTTTGCCGGAGGCACGCTGGATATATGGCCCCTCTATCTATTTCATCCCGGCGCGGTCACCGTAAATGCCGCAATCTCTCTTTACGCCTCATGCGTCATCGAAACGCTCCAAGTTGGAGACAGCCGCATCAAACTGGTTTCCCGCGACATCAAGCGCGAAGAAAGTTTTGCCTCCTTTGCCGCGCTCGTGAAAGCCAAGCGCTACCGCCTTCCGTTGCTCGCCGAAATCACCAAGTTCTTCGAACCGCAGGGCGGCTTCACCCTCACCACCGATTCGGAGGCTCCCGCGGGCGCAGGTATCGGCGGCTCCAGCGCCATGGCCGTGGCCATTTGCGCTGCGCTCGATCGCTTCACTGGAGCCGGGAAGAGCAAAGTCGACTGGATTCACATCAGCCGCGACGCCGAAGCCATCGTCATCAATGTTCCCACCGGCACGCAAGATCACTACCCACCGGCCTTTGGCGGCGCCGCAGCCATCGAACTCCCGCCCGGCGGCGAACATCGCGTCGAATTGCGCGTGAACCTGGACGAACTCGAGCGCCGCGTGATGGTCGCTTACACCGGTAAGCCGCGCCAGCACGGCATCAACAACTGGGAAGTCTTCAAGGCACATATCGGCGGCAAGCTCGCCGTGCAGAACAGCCTCGAGCGCATTTCCGAAATAGCTCAAGAAATGCGTCTGGCCTTCGAAAGGCCTGACTGGCCCGAAGCCGGTCGTCTGATGCGCGAAGAGTGGTCCTTCCGCAAACGGAACTTGCCCACCATCTCGACGAACACCATCGACCGGGTCATCGACAACGCCCGCCGCAACGGCGCGCTGGCTGGAAAAGTCTGCGGAGCCGGCGGCGGCGGTTGCGTAGTCCTTTTAGTCGAACCGGACGCCCGCGAACGTGTGGAAATTTCCGTTCGCGAATCCGGTGCCCAGGTTTTGCCCATGACCATCGACCGCCAGGGCGTCCAAGTCGTCTCGCGCTAGAGAGTTGGCGCGCGCCGCCGTTCGGTAGTACAGTTCAGCGCCATAGAGAACAGGTAAGGGAATCGTTGCCGCTCCAAAGCGAGGCACCTGTTCACAGGCTTTGAGGCATCGTAGAATAGGAAAGTGGTCCTATCTATCGCGGACCCACAGCGTATATGCCAAACTGGCCGGTCTTGTCGCTAACGCTTTTGCTCTTGGCCGATGCGGATGTCCCGCGGGTCAACAGCCTTCGTCCGCCTGCGAGCCCCTCCCCCAGCTTTCCCGCTGACGGGGACATACCCCTTTTCCCAAGCGCTGGCGCGTCTCCGGACAACGCGCAGTCTCAGAACTCTCCCCAGTCCAAGACGCCTGGCGCAAAAAACGCCACGCTTCAGGAAGTCTCAAAGCTCGAACTGATCCGCTACGTTTCCGGAGAATTTGCCAAAGCCGTCAAGCCCTTGCCCGCTGGCAAAGAAGGTTTCCATCACGGCGTGGGCAAGCCGCTGGAAGCCGATCTGCTCGATCGCGCTGTGGCTACCCATGGTTCGGCGGTCAACACCGGCGATAACGTGCAGATCACCAAGCTGGAGTTTCGCGACCATCAGATCGTCGTCGATGTGAACGGCGGCGGCCGCGGCAAGAGACACTGGCGCGATCATCTCCAAATCGGTATCGGCGGCGGTGGATATCCCCCGATGCAAACGACTTCGACGCAGGATCAAGGCCCTCCTGGGATGCAACCCGGAATGGGCAGCACGATTTTCTTAGAATTCAACAAGCCCGTTCCGGACCTTACTCCCGACGAATTGAAGCAGCTGCTTTCGCCCTTCTTGAATTTTGCGAAGGAGCGTTCCGCCGCAGTGCAGTGGTTCGATACGCTGCCGCCGGAAATGAAGAAGGCCATCCAGGACCGCCGGCCCGTGGTGGGCATGGACCGTGAAGAACTCGTCGCCGCTATCGGCAAGCCCGACCACAAAGTCCGTGAGCGCGATTCCGAAGGCAACGATATCGAAGACTGGATCTACGGCCAGCCCCCGTCGAAAACCGTTTTCATCCGCTTCCAAGGCGACCGCGTCACCTCGATAAAACAATTCCCGCAATAAGCCCTATCAAATACCATTCATTCCCGCGGTTCTAAAGCAGGCGGCCATTCCAAGACAAGAACCCTTCCGTCGGCTTCTCGCTCCAGAGTGGGGGCGTAGAGACCGAGCTGCTGCCTCCTCCACCACAATCCTTGTGCGCGCTTCTCGTCCGGCGTCGTGAACCAATATTGCCAGATCACGCAACGCACTTGCCTCGGCGGTCCATGCGGAAACGGATTTCCTGAAAAAAGCAGCAGCACGTCGGTATCGCCACGAAGCAAATTCTGCTCCGTGCGCACGACGATGGGCTCTTGCCGCCACGAACTCAGCGAGGCAAACCACAAATTCCAATCGAAGCGCGGCTGGTACGGCGCGTAAATCCCCGGCGCTTTGCTCGAATCCTGGGGCTTGAAGCGGAAGGGATAGACGAGCCAAGTTTGACCGTCATCCGAGCCTTGGAACTCGATTTCATAGCGCCCCCGCGTCATCACCGCGAACAGCCCATAGCGGTTGGCGATGCGAAAGGGTTCCAGCGCTAAGACCGGTGCCGTCGGCAGCGGCCACGGCTTGACCATCCACACCATTTGCGCCAGCGTCGCATAGAAAATCCAAGTCAGCATCACGGCAGTCACGGCCAGCTTCACCGCGGAGAGTTGCGCCCGCAGTGTCTTTCGCCATTTGTCTTCGAGAGCGGGCCCGGCAAGAGGTTTGGCCTCTTTGGTGGCGAGGTAACTCTTCTTCAGGAATCCCGGAAAGCAGGGCAACAAGAATTGGTCGTCGAGCAGCAAAAACCCCAAAGCCAGCACCAGGTAATTCAAGAAAGTGTAGTTCGCCGAAAGGATGATGCCGATCTGCCACGGCGTAATGATGAGAAAAGACAAAATTCGCAGTCGCCTCGGCAGAAACATCATCCACGCGAGCCCCAGTTCCAGCGCCAGCGTCCCAAACGCCGTCGCTGCATGAATCCAATGCGGCCAATGCTGCATGTACCAGCCAATCCACGTCGGCAGCGGACCGTTCTGGTAATACTCGTCGAGGGCCGTGAAGTTCCGCCATTGCGCATCGCCGCCCATGATCTTCGCCACGCCCGATTCGAAATAAATTCGGAAGCATTCCCAAACCAGCAAGAACAAGCTCGCGCGCGATGCCTTGCTGTCCTCACCCCAGCCCGGCCGGAATCCAGCCGGCGCGAAAAACAAGGAAATGAATCCCGCTTCGAGCAGCATTCCATCGGATTGATAAGCGGAAAAATCCTGTGCTGCACTCACGAACGAGAGAAAGCAAACGAAACAAATTGCCAGCATGCCGCGCGGCCAAAAATTCAACACCAGCAGCACCGAGGCGATCATTCCCGCCCAGCAAATTCCCGTGAGCATGTGCGCGCCGCTGGAAAACCACAGCAGCGTCGGCGCATACCAGTAACTCGCGTGTCCGAACCGCTCGGCTAGCGCTTGCAGATATTCACTGGCAGGAAGAATCCCGTGCGGCCCGATCAATCCGCGTACTTGAAAGGTCAATGAGAAAAATGCGGAATAATAGATCAGGCCTAGAATACGCAGAAAAATCCAGCGGGGAAGCAGGCGGTTTGAAGCGCCGTGTTCCGAATCAAACAGCCAGCGCAATGCGGACACAAGTAACCAGGCGCTCATCGGCCGCCATTATAGCGGCCTAAATTTGGCCGTGCGTTAGTTTCCGATTGTACGACTCATCAGGAGTAGACCGCTACCGACGGAGAAACATTGGATGTATAGTTCGGAGACCAAACTGTCATCGTACTTGAAGGAAGACCTTTCGCGCCGAAAGGAGGTCATGGTGAATCCGCGATCTCGGCTCGCCACTTTCTCTCTGCTGTTGCTATTCGCTGCCTTCTTTGTTTTTCGGCCCCTGAGTGCCACTGACGAACGAGCCGCTGGCCGGCCTCTCGCAGAGTGGCTCCCTGCACACAATTCGGAGAAGCTCCAGCAGGCCGCCCAGCCCGGCCAGACTGCCGACCTGCAATCTCCCACGGACGAGAGCAGCCCGCTCTTTCCCGTCCGAGAGCACGGAAAGATGGGCTACATGGACAAGACCGGCAAGGTAGCCATCCCGCCGCAGTACCACGTTGCCCTTCCATTCTTTGAAGGGCTGGCTCAGGTTTGGGCCGACGTCGGCGGAAGAAAACTGGGTTATATCGACAAGGCCGGCCACGCGATCATCCCGCCACAGTACCCTTTCACCGATAGATTCTCCGAAGGCCTGGCGGCCGTGAAGGCCGGGGACAAATGGGGCTACATCGACAAGACTGGCAAGATGGTCGTCACCTCGCAATATGACTTTGCTAAACCATTTAGTGAAGGACTGGCGGCCGTAGCAGTCGGCGGCAAATGGGGCTACATTGACAAGACCGGACAGTTGGTCATCCCGTCACAGTTCTCTGATGCCTATCGATTCTCCGAGGAGCTGGCAGCCGTAAAGGATAGCGGGAAATGGGGCTACATCGACAAGACCGGTAAAAAGGTAATCCCGTCTCAGTACGGAGTTGCCTATCAGCACGTCGAAGGGCTGGCAGCGGTGATGACCGGCGGCAAATGGAACTACAGCTGCCAATGTTTCTACGGCGGGAAATGGGGTTTTATTGACAAAACCGGACAGATGGTCATCCCGCCGCAGTTCTCCGACACATTTGGATTCTCCGAAGGGCTGGTGGAGGTCGAAGCTGGCAAGAAATGGGGCTACATCGACAAGACTGGGCAGATGATCATCGCACCACAGTACGACATGGCCACTAAACACTCCGGAGGCCTGGCGGGCGTGAAGGTCGGCAAGAAATGGGGCTTTATTGACAAGGCAGGACAAATGGCTATCCCGCCTCAGTACGACGAGATCGGCCCTTTCTCCGAAGGGCTGGCGGAGGTGAAGGTGGGAGGCAAATGGGGCTACATCGACAAGACCGGGAAGTATGTTTGGGCGCCGACGAAGTGAAACATTGCGGCTCCGGCTGTTGCGTCAGTAGCTGGAGCCCTCGGACGCCGATCCTGCGAACTCGAAAACTGACTAGCCGCTCATCACTCGCCATTATAGCGGCTAAATTTCAATACTCTCCCGCGCGTTGACTTTTCTCCACGCACACCCTAGCATTTTAAGTTCACCCGCGGCCGTCACTCGCTCCTGCACAGCCGCAATTTCAGTCACGCCTACTCGGAGGAAGTAATGCCCATTAAGGTCGGCATCAACGGCTTCGGTCGCATCGGTCGCAATATCATGCGCACCGCGCTCGATGACAAGGACATTCAGTTCGTCGCCGTCAACGACGTTACCGACGCGAAGACTCTCGCGCACCTTCTGAAGTACGACTCGGTCCTCGGCAATCTGCGGCACAAGGTGACGCATACCGAAGACTCCATCGCCGTGGAAGGGAAGAGCTTCAAGGTTTTCAAGGTGAAGGATCCCGCCGAAATCAATTGGGCTTCTGTCGGAGCAGACATCGTAGTTGAATCCACTGGTCTCTTCACGAAAGGCCCCGAAGCGAAAAAGCATCTCCGCGCGCCGGTGAAAAAGGTCATCATCTCCGCGCCCGCCGATGGTCCCGATGCGACATTCGTCCTCGGCGTGAACGACAAAACTTACGACCCTGCGAAACATCACGTCATTTCGAACGCTTCTTGCACCACTAATTGCCTTGCTCCGGTGGCTAAGGTCTTGCAAGACACTTTCGGTATCAACAGCGGCACAATGACCACCATCCACTCCTACACCAACGATCAGAAGCTCCTTGACCTGCCGCACAAGGACCTGCGCCGCGCCCGCGCCGCGGCCATCAACATGATTCCTAGTTCCACCGGCGCAGCCAAGGCGCTACACCTCGTCATTCCAGAACTGAAAGGCAAGCTCGACGGCTACGCCATGCGCGTGCCCACGCCCAACGTCAGCGTCGTGGACCTCACCGTTTTCGTTGACAAGCCTGCGACCAAGGAGTCCGTCAACGCCGCCCTGAAAGCCGCTGCCAGCGGCCCGATGAAGGGCATCCTCGGTTACACGGAGGAGGAACTCGTCTCCGCCGACTTCAAGGGCAATTCGAATTCGTCCATCGTCGATTCCGAGTACACCAAGGTTGTCGGTGATCGCTGCGTGAAAGTTCTGGCCTGGTACGACAACGAGTGGGGCTACTCCTGCCGCTGCCGCGACCTCATCAAGCTCCTGGCGTCAAAATTTTGAGGAAGTGGCGAGTGGTTAGTGACGAGTGGCGAGCAAAGGCGTCATTCACTAGCCACTCGTCACTCGCCACTTCTTAAACCATGAACAAGCTGACCATCAACGACCTCGACCTTCGCGGAAAGCGCGTCTTCATCCGCGTGGACTTCAACGTCCCGCTCAAGGACGGCGCGGTTACCGACGACACCCGTATCCGCGAAACGCTTCCGACACTACGCCTTGCGATTCAAAAAGGTGCGCGCCTCGTTCTTGCTTCGCATCTGGGCCGCCCCAAAGGGGGCCCCGATCTGAAATATTCCCTGACGCCTGCCGCGAAAAAGCTGCAAGAACTTCTCGGCAATCCGGTGGCCTTTGCGCTCGATTGTGTCGGCCCCGGCGCCGAAGGCCAAAGCAAAGCCCTGCGCGACGGTGAAGTACTCGTTCTTGAAAATGTCCGCTTCCATCCCGAGGAAGAAAAAAACGACGAAGCTTTTTCGCGACAGCTCGCCGCGCTCTGCGACGGCCTTTTCGTTTGCGATGCCTTCGGTTCCGCGCATCGCGCGCACGCTTCCGTTGTCGGCATCACCCGCTTTGTGAAGCAAGCCGCCGCAGGCCTGCTGATGGAAAAGGAGCTGGCCTATCTCGGAAAAGCGGTCACTAATCCAATGCGCCCCTTCGTTGCGATTCTTGGCGGCGCGAAAGTCAGCGACAAAATCGAAGTCGTCGAAAATCTCATGAAAATTGCCGACGCCATGCTCATCGGCGGCGGCATGGCTTATACATTTCTCAAGGCTGAAGGCCAGCCCATCGGCAAGTCGCTGGTCGAAGACGACAAGCTCGACCTCGCCAAGCGTCTCCGCGTCGAAGCTCAGCAAAAAAAATTCGCTCTGCTTCTTCCTGTCGATCACGTTGTTGGCGCCGAATTCAAGCCGGACACCGCCACGCAAACCGTCTCCGTCTCCGCAACCCCCGACGGCTGGATGGGCCTCGACATCGGTGCCAAAACGATAGACACCTATCGCCAGAAAATTGCTTCAGCCAAAACCATTGTCTGGAATGGCCCCATGGGCGTGTTCGAAATGCCCGCGTTTGCGAAAGGCACGCTCGAAATAGCTAAGGCTGTCGCCGCCGCCACCAGCGCTGGCGCTACCTCCATTGTCGGTGGCGGTGATTCCGTCGCCGCCGTCCATCAATCCGGCGTTGCGAACCAGATTTCTCACATCTCCACTGGCGGCGGAGCCTCGCTCGAATTTCTCGGCGGACGCAAACTTCCAGGCGTCGAAGCCCTCACCAACAAATGATTCCCCTTCTTCTCTGCGAACCCTCTCCGTTCGGCGCCTGCCCCGGCCCGGTCGGGGCGTCTCTGCATTATCTTTTTCTTTCTTTTCTCCGGAGGCTCACATGCGACGCCGCGTAATTGCCGGCAACTGGAAAATGTACAAGACGCTTGCGGACACCCGCGCGTTTTTCTCCTCATTCCTCCCGCTCGTTGCCAACACAAAACACTGTGACATTGTCGTAGCGCCGCCATTCACAGCGATCTCGACAGCGTTCGAATCGGCGAAAGGGTCCGCCGTCGCCATCGCCGGCCAAAACGTCTCCTGGAGCAAGGAAGGCGCTTTTACCGGCGAAGTTTCCGCCCACATGCTCGCCGAGGCCGGCTGCCGCTACGTCATTATCGGCCACTCCGAGCGCCGCAAGCTCTTTCGCGAGACGGACGACAACGTCGCCAAGAAAACCTTGATCGCTCTGGAAAGCGGCCTCACTCCCATCGTTTGCTTGGGAGAAACCCAAGAGGACCGTGACGCTGGCCTTACGGAAAAGATCCTCACCCGCCAATTCGCAGGTGGCCCTGGCGCGTTGACCCCGGAGGAATTCTCCCGTATTCTGATTGCATACGAGCCGGTTTGGGCTATTGGCACGGATCGCACGGCGACCCCGGAAATTGCCGCCGAGGCGCATCGGTTGGTCCGGCGCTGCGCGGGAGCGAAGTTTTCCGTTCGCCACGCCTCCGCCCTCCGAATTCTCTATGGCGGCAGCGTCAAGCCCGACAATATTCAGGGATTGATGGCGCAGGAGGAATTGGATGGCGCGCTGGTGGGCGGCGCGAGCCTGGACCCGAAGTCGTTCGCTGCGCTCGTAAATTTCAAGTAACGTCGGCCTTTGGGTCCGGTATTCGTTGTAGCGGCGGGTTTGTCCCGCCAATCTCTAGTCTTAAGTCTTAGAGTGAGGTTTCGAAATGCCTGGTTGGATGAAGTGGGGCGTGGCACTACTGATCGGCGCTGGAATTATCGTTCTGGGCTGGAGACTGGCCGATTCGCGTTGGTTTTTCTGGTTGTTGCGGACATTTTTCGTTGCCAATTGTCTTGTGTTGATTATCGTCGTCTTACTTCAGAGCGGCAAAGCGGCCGACCTTGCCGGTGCTTTTGGCGGCGCGGGCAGCCAGACCGCCTTTGGTCCGCGCGGCGCGGCGAACGTGCTTTCAAAGGCCACCACCTGGTGCGCCGTCATGTTCATGCTGTGCGCTTTCGCCATGGTGCTGCGCACGGATAAAGCCGTAGGCCAGGGCAGCTCCGTGCTCGAAAAGGTTTCGCAACCGGCGCCCAAGCCCGCCCCTGCCACAACTCTGCCAACTCATGGGGCAACGCCAACGACGACGCCATCAACTACACCTGCGACAACGCCCTCCACCTCTCAGCCCGGCACGCAGCCTGCTTCGCAGCCGCCGGCAAGTCCTTCAACAACTCCTGCGACGCAGCCCGGGACACAGCAACCCAACCCGAAACCTGCTTCGCAACCAGCTCCGGGTCAGCCGAAAAAACCGTAGCGGCTGTGTAGGGACGGTCTTCTCAAGCCAGCCGCATGGCTCGGCTAACTTTCCAACCACCCGTTTGACAGCCTTCTCCATTGCCTTTACGATGGATATTATCGCGGTCGTGGCGGAACTGGCAGACGCACTAGCTTGAGGTGCTAGCGCCGCAAGGCGTGGAGGTTCGAGTCCTCTCGACCGCACCAAAATTTCCGCATGAGTTTTTGTTTATCCCATTCAGTCGCGCGCCCGTGTGATCTCGATCGTTCGGGCATGTCCAAGTTCACAACGGTCGTGATTTCCGGCGTGATCTTGGCAATTCTAATTGCCTCACCGGTCTGCTCAGCGCAATCCACTCCGTCTTCCGCCCTCCCCGAAAAAGTCATAATCGACA
>Ga0137363_10001031_pt1 | contig 15710 bp, 14 predicted proteins | sample MadtaG_FD_104800 | JGI IMG/M metagenome (GOLD analysis project Ga0137363, IMG submission 104800) | Vadose zone soil microbial communities from Angelo Coast Range Reserve, California, USA - Mad1_115_16 metaG | ecosystem: Environmental > Terrestrial > Soil > Vadose zone | place: USA: California...
CCCAGGCTCCGAAGTCCACCACCGAAAGCAGCAAGATCACCGGCCGTGCCCATCTCCGCCTCATGTCTAGCCCCTCCCGCGAGCGGACGGCCGAGCGTGCCGTCCCTGCCGTGGCCTCGGCAAGAACCGTGCCGTACAGCCAACATGCGTCCGTATCTTGGCAGAATGCGGCTTCTGGCGTCGAATAAAGGCGACGCGTGGATCGGCCAGACGTGCGGGCGGTGGCCCTCGCATCGGCATCCGCCGGCGGCCTGACCCTACACGGCTACGTGAGCAGAACATTGGCACGCCCCTTGCGGCTGGGGAAGACAACAACCCAAGCGTAGCGCCGCTGAATTTTCGGCATTTTTCCGCGCGACGATCGGGCGGCGGCGGCTGCAGAGGTATGATCATGTTCGGCAAGGCTACCGTATGGGGATTGCTCCCGGCGCTTCTGCTATCGGCGGCGAATGTCGTGGCGGCGGAACAGGCGCCGTTGCGGATCGCCATGACGCTGGCCGATATTCCGCTGACGGATGGTGCCCCCGATCAGGGAACTGAAGGCCTCCGGTTCCTCGGCTACACCGTCTACGACCCGCTCATCCGCTGGGACCTTTCGAGCGCCGATCAGCCGGCGCGGCTGGTCCCGGGCCTCGCCACTTCGTGGAAACAGGATCCCGAAGACCCCACCCGCTGGATCTTCGAATTGCGCCAAGGGGTCAGGTTCCACGATGGCTCGATCTTCGATGCCGATGCGGTGATCTGGAACCTCGAGCACGCTCTCAACGACAAGTCGCCGCAATTCAGCCGCAACGCGCGGGCGCTGACGATCTCCTCGCTGTGGCCGATCGTCGCTTACCGCAAACTCGACGACTGGCATGTCGAATTGCAGACCGACGGGATCGACACGGTGATGCCGTCGATGCTCAACCGGTTTTTGATCGCCAGCCCGGCGCAGTGGGAAAAGCTCGGCCGCGACCAGCAGGCATTTCGCCGCAACCCGTCGGGCACGGGGCCGTGGCGGCTCAAATCCTTCACCCCGCAGCAGCAGGCCGAGCTGGTGCGCAACGAGGATTACTGGGACAAGGCGCGGGTGCCGAAATCGGCGCGGATGATCCTGCTGCCGATGCCGGACGCCTCGGCGCGCGCGGCGGCGCTGTTGTCGGGCGCGGTCGATTGGGCTGAATTGCCGGCGCCTGATACCGTACCGAAGCTGAAACAGGCCGGGTTTACCGTAGCCACCAACACAATCCCGCATTTTTGGCCATACACCTACAGCCTGCTGCCGGATTCGCCGTTCCGCGACATCCGGGTACGCAAAGCGCTCAACCTTGCGGTCGACCGCGAGGGTCTGGTGCGGCTTCTGAACGGGCTGGCGGTGCCCGCGGTGGCGAACGTCACGCCGAACCACCCGTGGTTCGGCAAGCCGTCGTTCGCGATAAAATTCGATCCCACGGAGGCCCGCAGGCTGCTGCAGGAAGCGGGCTATGACGATTCGCATCACCTCAAATTCAAGGTGGCGATCTCGACCTCCGGCTCGGGGCAGATGTATCCGCTGATCATGAACGAGTTCATCCAGCAGAACCTCGCCGATGTCGGCGTCGACATGGAGGTCGAGGTCTTCGAGTGGAATGCCCTGACCGCGCGCAGCCGCGCCGGCGCCGCGGCTCCGGAAAACCGAGGCCTGGCTGCCCTCAACAGCAGCTGGAACACGATGGAGCCATACAACGCCTTTATTCGCTTTGCCGACAGCAAGCTGGTTCCGCCGAAAGGGTCGAACTGGGGCCACATCAACGATCCCGATCTCGATGCGCTCGTCGCCGAGGTTCGCAAGACCCCGGCCGGCTCGACGCAGGACGAATTGCTCGCACAGATCGATACGAAGCTGGTCGATCAGGCGGTGTTCCTGTGGATCGCGCATGACGTCTGGCCGACCGCGCTGTCGCCGCGGGTCAAGGGCTTCGTCCACCCGCAGAGCTGGTACGTCGATTTCTCGCCGGTCAGCGTCGAGTGATCGCCGCCGTGCCGGCTATTCCTTTACGTCCATCGCGGCCCGCAGCCCGTCGCTGACCAGGTTGAAGCAGATCGAGGTGATGAAGATCATCGCCCCGGGCAGCGTCGCGTTGACCGGGCTGGTGTAGATCGCCGCCCGCAATGTGTTCAGCATCAGGCCCCATTCCGGCTCCGGCGGCTTGACGCCGAGCCCGAGGAACGACAGGCCTGACGCAAGGATGATCGAGACGCTGATCAGGCTCGACGCGTAGATGAAGATCGGGCCGAGCACGACGCGCAAGACATGCACACGGATCACCGTCAGCGCGCCGGCGCCCGACGCGCGCGCTGCCTCGATATAGTCGAGAGCGCGGATCTGCGTCGTCACCGCTTCGGCGACGCGCGCAATCGGCGCGATAAACACGACCGTCAAGGATAGCAGCGTATTGCCGATCCCGGCGCCGAGCGCGCCCGATAGAGAGATCGCCAGCAGCACCGAGGGGAACGCGAAGAACACTTCGAGGGTGCGCATGATGCCGGTATTGATCGCGCCGCCGACATAGCCGGCCAGAATACCGAGCGCACCGCCGATCAAGAGGGCGTTGACGACCGGCGTCAGCCCCATGAACAGCGACAACCTGCCGCCATAAATCAGCCTCGTCAGCATGTCGCGGCCGAGTTCGTCGGTGCCGAGCAAATGTTGCGGTGCGCCCGGCGCCAACAGCCGGTTCAGCATTGAAGTCTTATAGGGATTGGCGGGAGCGACGAGGGGGGCGGCGATCGCCAGCATAACGATCGTCAACAGGATCACGGCACAAGCGACCGTCATCGGGTCGCGCCGCAACCGGCGCACCACCCCCCGCCAGTAACCGCCGCGAGCGCCGCGGCGGTGGGCTGCCTCGGCCGCCCGCACCACCGGAAGTTCGACCGTCACAGACATGCTGAAATCCTTTTTTTAAGTCCTCAGGCGCGTCTGATGCGGGGGTCGATCAGCGTCTGCACCATGTCGACCATCAGGTTGAGGCTGACGAAGAACATTGCCAGCACCAGGGTGGTGCCTTGCAGGACCGGCAGATCCCTGGCGAAGATCGCGCTGTTCAACAAAAAGCCGGTGCCAGGCCACGAGAACACGGTCTCGATCAGGATCGAGCCGCCGATCAGGTTGCCGAGCTGCAAGCCCATCACGGCGAGGCAAACCGGTGCCGCATTTTTTACCACATGTCCCAGCACCTGCCGGCGCCTTAAGCCCTTTGCCCGCAGTGCGGTGACGAATTCCTGGTTCAGCGTCTCGCGCATCGTCGCGCGGATCGAACGCGTCGCGATGCCGAGCGGGATGACTGACAGGGCGATCGTCGGCAGCACCATATGAGCGAGGTGGGGCAGGTCCAATCTCCAGCCGACTGCACCGTCGGGCCCGATCCCCATTGGCGGCAGCATCCCAAGCTCGACCGAGAACACGATGACGAGAACCATCGCCAGCCAATAATGCGGCACACTGACCCCGGTGATCGAAATCGCGGTGATCAGCCGATCGACGATCGGCCGCCGGGCATAAGCCGCCAATGTGCCAAGCACGGAGGCGAGCGAGAATGCGACGATCGAGGCGCTGGCGGCGAGAATCAGCGTGTTGACCAAGGAGCGCCCGATTATGTCCGCGACCGGTCGTCCGGAGGCAATCGAGGTTCCGAAGTCGCCCTGCATCACCACGAAAAGCCAGCGTAGAAACTGGATGGGCAACGGCTTGTCAAAGCCGTAATAGGCCTTGAGCTTGGTGACGAGTTCCTGCGGTGCGTCCGGCGGCAGGATCGCCGAGATCGGGTCGCCCGGCGCGATATGCACGAGAAGAAAGACGAGAAGCGCGACGCCGAGCGCCACCGGTGCAGCATAGAGAATCCGACGAACGATGTAGATCATCGGCCGCCCGTTGTCGTGGCTTCGGAGCCCCGTGGCGCGCTTTCGGAAAACAGCCGGCTCACGGTGTCGCCGATGGCGAGCACCCGCCCGTCTTCAAAGCGCGGACCGACCAGCTGGAGCCCGACCGGGAGCCCATTGGGCCCCTGGAACCCGGGCACGGCCACGCAGGGGACGTGAAGCAAGGTCCAGATCCGGTTGAAGACATGGTCGCCCGTGCTGGCCAGCCCAACCGGGGCTTCGCCGATCGCGGCCGGCGTCAGGACCGCGTCGTAGCCGGCGGCGATCCGATCGAAGGCGGCGCGACACTCCCCGGCGAGGTCATAGGCGTCGCGCAGTCGCTGCGAAGTGATGCCGGCGCGATTTTCGACCTTGGCCTTGAAATCGTCGTCAAGCAGGTGCCCGGCGCGACGGTATTCGGCGAGGAACGCCGCCCGGGTCTCGGCGAGCGCGATGGTTTCGTGCGCATCGACCAGCCCGTCGAAGCTTGGGTCGAGGTGCAGCGTCTCGCAGCGCGCGCCGGAGGCGGCCAGGATCTCCGCGCCGCGGGCAAGGGCTGCCCTGGTTTCCGCCGCGGCTTGCTCGAAGACCGGGGACGGGCAGATCGCGATCCGCAATTTGTCCGCCGGCGGTGGCGGAAGCGAGCCGTCGATAACCTGGAACAGCTCGGCTACGGCAGCCAGATCGGCGATCGAACGGGCGTACCAGCCGATCGTATCGAAGGTCAGTGAGGCGAGTTTCGCGCCCTCACGGCTGACCAGCCCCCAACTCGGCTTCAGCGCGAAGATGCCGCAGAACGAGGCTGGCCGGATTAGCGACCCGCCGGTCTGCGTGCCGAACGCGAGCGGAACCTGGAAATCGGCGACAGCGGCCGCCGACCCGCTTGATGAGCCGCCGGGCGTACGGCTGTGGTCGTGCGGATTGGTAGTCGGCGCCTTGCGCCCTCCGGTGGCGAATTCGACCGTCTCGGTTTTGCCTAAGATTATGGCACCGGCGGCGCGCAACACCGCGACGCAGGCGGCGTCCTGGCCGGGTCGATGACCGCGGTAGATCGGCGAATTGTGCTGGGTCGGCAGATCGGCGGTATCGATCATGTCCTTGATCCCGACCGGGATCCCGTGCAGCGGGCTGACCGCGCCATGGCGCGCGAATGAGCGGTCTCTCTCTCGCGCTTCGGATAGCGCGCGTACCAGGTCGAGCGACGCCCAAGCCCTGACCGTCGGCTCGCGCCGATCGATCCGGGCGAGGCAGCTGCGGGTCAGGTCTTCGGCGGTGATTTCGCCCGAGGCGATCGCCCGCGCCGCGTCCGTGGCGGTCAGAAGATTGAGTTCCAAAGCACAGCCTTTTCGAAGCACCCGACCCGGCTGACTAGGCAACTCGCATGCCAACTGTCTCGTCTGAACTCGGCGTGGCACGGCCGTTGCTGCGGTCGCGTGCGGGGGTCGATCCCGGGGGTCGGTCCCGGGGTCGATCCCACTCCAGCGTTTAATGAGAGGAAAAGTGCCTCATGGTCGGCGTCGCCCCTCCCCCGGCCACGGTGTCGTCGCGAGACCCGCGCGATCGCGGCGGCCCCTTGCAACCGCTGCTCCTGGTGCGTCACCTGAAGAAGCACTTCAAGATCCACGGCGGCCTCTTGGGCGGGTCGGGGAGTCGTGTGCATGCCGTCGACGACATCTCGTTTGAGATCGGCAAGGGCGAGACCCTTGGCATCGTCGGCGAGAGCGGGTGCGGAAAATCCACCACCGCCCGGGTGCTGATGCGGCTGATCGAGCCCGATTCCGGCGAGGTCATCTTCGACGGAGAGGCCGTCGGCACCACCGGCGGCCTTTCCCTGCGGGAGCTGCGCCGCGGCATGCAGATGGTATTCCAGGACAGCTACGCCTCGCTCAACCCGCGCTTGCCGATCGAGGAGACGGTCGCATTCAGCCCGCGAGTCCATGGGCTGGACCGCCGGCAGGCGCGGCGGCGGGCACGTTCGTTGCTCGGCCGGGTCGGGCTCGATCCCGATCTCTACGCGCGCCGCTACCCGCACGAGCTCAGCGGCGGGCAGCGTCAGCGCGTCAACATCGCTCGCGCGCTTGCCCTCGAGCCGCGCCTCGTCATCCTCGACGAAGCGGTGTCCGCGCTTGATAAATCGGTCGAGGCACAGGTCCTCAACCTGCTGGTGGATTTGAAGTCGGAACTTGGGCTTACCTACATGTTCATCAGCCATGACCTCAATGTCGTTCAGTATCTGAGCGACCGGGTCATGGTCATGTATCTCGGCAAGGTGGTCGAAATCGGCGACGTCGACGCGATTTACGACGACCCGCGCCATCCGTACACGCGGGCATTGTTGGCGGCAATGCCGTCGATGGACCCCGACCAGCCCACTATGGAGGCCCCGCTTTTCGGCGATCCGCCCAATCCGATCGACCCGCCTTCCGGGTGCCGCTTTCGCACGCGATGTGCGTTTGCCGAAGCGGTGTGCGAAAGGACCGAGCCCGCCTTGATCCCGCCGGAGCCCCGGACCTCCCGCAGTGTCGGCTGCCACATGTCGGACCCGGCTTCCGGTCACAGCCGCGCAGGGGTGCGGTTCCCCTTCGCGTCGGATCACCTGCAGTGAACGACAACCTGGTAGAGGTGCGCGACCTGACGGTGCGGTTTGCCACCGACGACGGGCCGGTCGCGGCGCTCAACGGCGTCGATTTCAGCGTCGCCGCTGGCGAGGTCATGACCATCCTCGGCGAGTCCGGCTCGGGCAAGAGCGTCACGCTGCGCGCGCTGATGCGGCTCCTGCCGCCGCGCAAGGCGAGCCTCTCCGGGACCATCCGTGTCGGTCCGCACCGCATCGACACGCTCGGCGAGCATCAGGTCGCCGAACTGCGCGGCCCGCTGATCTCGATGATTTTCCAGGAACCGATGCTCGCCTTCGACCCGGTCTACACGATCGGGCGGCAGATCACCGAGACGATCATTCGGCACGAGCGGATCGACGAAGCGGGCGCGCGGGCGCGTGCCCGCCAGCTGCTGGAGCGGGTGCAGATTCCCTCTGCGGAACGGCGGCTGGCCAGCTATCCGCACGAAATGTCGGGAGGCATGCGCCAGCGCGCGATGATCGCCCTGGCGCTCGCCTGCCGGCCGGCATTACTGCTGGCGGACGAACCGACGACGGCGCTCGATGCGACCGTCCAGATTCAGATATTGCTGCTGCTGCGCGAACTGCAGCGCGAGCTCGGGATGACGGTGATCTTCGTCACCCACGACATCGGCGTTGCGACCGAGATCGCCGACACGCTCGCGGTCATGTATGCCGGCCGCATCGTCGAGCATGGCCCGGTCCGCGCGGTCTTGCGCGCCCCGGCCCATCCCTATACGCGAGGCCTCCTGGCCTCGACCCTCAAGCGCGGCATGCGAGGACGGCGACTCGAAGCAATCCCGGGAGCGCCGCCGAGCCTCGCCGATCTGCCGCCTGGGTGCAGCTTTGCCCCGCGCTGCCCTTCCGTCATGCCGCAGTGCCACGACCAGGTGCCGCCGCTGACCGCCATCGACGACACCCACTCCGACCGCTGCCTGCTCGCCATACCGCGGCTCGCGGACGCAGTCGACCGAGGCGCTGTCGCAGCAAGCTATTCGCCGACGTAGACCGGAGTCAGATCTTGCACCCAGGCCTGCGCCTGCACAAAGCCTCTGACCTTGGGCGACATCGCGCGCGGGTTCAGATCGTGGACGACCCAGATCCACATCGCCTGGTCGACGATATACGCGTGGAGCCGCGCCAGGATTTCGTCCTGCTCCTTCGGGACAAAGGCACGCAACGCGTCGTCGGCCAAGCCGTCCGCGACCGGGTCGGAGAACGCTCCCCAATTGTATCCCACCGGCGGACGGAATTTCGACGAGGCGATCCCGATCAGCCCATTGATCGGTTCGACATAACCCCAGCTGTTGTTCAAGCCGTGCGCCCCGGCGTTCTCGGGCGCATCGGCCCCGGCGCGGCGCCGGGCGCGCAGGGCTTCCCACTCCATCGCATCAAGGGTGACCTCGACCCCGACGTCGCGCAAATTCTCCTGGATGAACTCGTTCATCGGCAGCGGCTGCATCTGGCCGGAGCCGGCGGTCGAGATCAGGAACTTGACCTTGAGCGGATGCTTCGGGCCGTAGCCGGCCTCGGTGAGCAACTTCTTTGCCTGTTCGGGATCATAGGTGATGTCGAAGGTCGGTTTGCCGAACCACGGGGAACTCGGCGCGACCTGACCCTTCGCCGGCATCGCCAGGCCGCCGAGCAGCTTGACCAGCCCGTCGCGATCGATCGCCAGGTTGAGCGCCTTGCGAACCCGGATGTCCTTCATCGGCGAGTCGCCGATATAGCTCAGCTGGTAAGGCCAGATATGCGGATACATATTGGTGACGATGTGCATGCCCGCCGATTTCAGCTTCGGGACGGAGTCGGGCGCCGGCGCTTCGATCCAGTCGACGCTGCCGGCGAGCAGCGCGGCCACTCGCGACGAGGCATCCGGCATCGCAAGAAGGATCAGCCGATCCGATTTCGGCACGCGGGCAGGGTCCCAATAGTTCGGGTTGCGCACCAGTTCGGCGCGCTCGCGCGGCACCAGCCGTTCTAGGATCCACGGTCCGGTTCCCGACGGCTTGTCGGCGACCTTCGCCCAGCTGCGCCTCATCTCCTCCCACCGCGTCGGGCTCGAGATGGCAAAGGCCGCCATCAGATAGGGCAGTGCGGCATTCGGCTTGTCGGTCGTCAGCTCGACCGCCAGATCGTCGATTTTGCGCCATGATTTGAGCGGCGCGACAAAGGTCGAAGCCTGGGCAGCCTGGGCTGGGTCGAATTGCGGCGCGTCCTTGGTCCGCACCTTGTCGATATTGAACAGCACCGCGTCGGCATTGAACGTCGAGCCGTCATGGAATTTGACGTTTGGCCGCAATTTGAAGGTCCAGACAGTGTTGCTTGCCTCGTCCACCGACCAGCTTGTGGCGAGACCGGGAACCAGCTTGGCGACCTCGTCGCGCTTCGACAGATCCCAATTGATCAGCGCATCGTAGAGCGTGACGCCGATAAAGCGCTGGCCCTCGCCGCCCTGGCTCGACTGACCGGTGGTCAGCGGAATATCGGCCAGTGTCATCGCCACACGCAGCACCGAGCCCGCCCGCGCGGCGGGCGATAACATTAAGGCGACCGCTGCGAGCGTAAAAACTCCGAAGCTTATTCGGCGCATCAGGCTAAAACTCCGATTAAGCTACCGCCTGTTTCGGCTGCGGGTTCAGGATCGGCCTACGGCTGCGCCACGGGGTGGCTGTTTCGTAGGTATGTCCGGCCCGCAAAACGACCGCATCGTCGAACAGCCGGCCAGCGATCTGCAGGGATTGCGGCATACCGTTCTCGGCAAAGCCGCTGCACACTGCAAGCGCCGGGTTCCCGCCGACGTTGAACGGCGTTGTGTAGGACGGACCGGTAAACAGCGAGGAATGCGGCACCGGCTCCAGCTTGCCGGCCGGCTCTCCGGTCGGCAGCAGCATCAGGTCGATCGTGGTAAAGAGCTTCTGCATGGCGATCGCGAGGTCGCGGCGGACCCGCATTGCCTGGACGTAATCATCGGCCCGGATCAGCCCGCCAGCGATAATCCTGTAGCGCAGGCTGTCGCCGAACAGCTCCGGCCGCGTCTTCAGATCGTTTTCATGGATCGAGTACAGCTCGGCCATGGCGATGATTTTTTTCGCATCGTTGAACAGCTGCATCGGCGGCGGTTCGACCGCGCGGATCTCGGCACCGAGGTCGCGGAATACCGCCAATGCCGCGTCGAAGCCGGATCGAGTCTCCGCCGTCAGCGGTGCTTCCTCTTCAAGCCAATGCCAGGGGACGCCGACGACGAGACCCGCGATCCCCGCATCGAGCCCTGCGGTGTAGTCCTTTGCCGGTACATCGGCCGAACCCGGATCGGCCGGGTCGTGTCCTGCCACGATGGAGAGCAGGATCGCCACATCCTGCGAAGTCCAGGCGAGCGGCCCGACATGGTCGAGGCTGAAGCAGTTCGGCAGCACGCCGCGTCTGCTGACCAGGCCATAGGTCGGCTTGAGCCCGGCGATGCCGCAGGCCGCCGCCGGACCGCGGATCGATCCCCCGGTATCGCTGCCGATCGTCGCCGGCGCAAGACCGGCCGCCACCGCCGCGCCCGAACCCGACGACGAGCCGGCGGGGTGATGGTCGGGGTTCCAGGGATTGTGGGCGGGCGGGAACAGCGTGTCCCAGGACGGCCCGCCATGGGCGAATTCCCATGTTGCCGTTTTGCCGAGCAGGATGCCGCCGGCGGCGCTGAGCTTCTGTGCCACCACGGCATCCTTTGTCGGGACGTGATCGGCCAGCAGCTTCGATTGCGCCGTGGTCCTGATCCCGGCGGTCTCGATGATGTCCTTCAGGCAATAGGGAATGCCGTGCAGCGGGCTGCGCGGACCATTGCGCATGACCTCTGCCTCGGCCGCTCTCGCGCGCTGCCGGGCAAGCTCGGCGGTCAGGGTGACAAAGCTCATCAGCTGGTTGTCAATCGCCGAGATGCGCTGCAGGTAGGTCTCAGTCAACTCGACCGGCGACAACTCGCGCTGGGAGATCCGGCGCGATGCCTCGGCGATCGTGATGAAATGCAGCTCGGGACCGGCCATGGCCGCCTACTCCGTCGGGAGGAATTTGGTCGGCACGAAGACGTGCGCCGGCTCGTCCGCGTAGGAGCGGGCACTCCGGATGCGCCCCAGCATCTGCTCCAGGTGGCCATAAGCATCGACCAGCTGGTCGAAATGCTCTGCGCCGAGTTCCAAGCCGGCTCGTAGAGCGAGAACGGCAATTTCATCTCGGGTTGCAGGTGTGGGGGGCATAGTACGATCTCCTCAGCGGCCTGCTGACCTCGACGCCTCACAAACAGCAAGTTTGAGGCCAAGTCGGCGCACAGGCGCGATTCACAAAAGTCGCAGCGGCTGGAGCGTAGTCGCAAAAGCATTATATCGGCTACGGTGCCAACCCGCCCGACCCGCAATGGCCCGGCGGCGCCCGGATCGCGGTCAACATCAATTTGAATTTCGAGGGCGGTGGCGAGCGCTCGATCATGGATGGCGACCGGATGTCCGAGGGCGTGCTGACCGATATCGCCGCCCCGTCTTTGCCCGGCCTGTGCAACCGGATGGTCGAATCGGTGTTCGAATACGGCTCGCGGGTCGGCGGCTGGCGGCTATTACGCCTGTCCGGGGTTAAGGTCTGCCTACTCGCGGTGGCCAAGGCGGTCGAGCGCAACCCCGAAATCACCCGCGCCTTTGTCGAGGAAGGACACGAGATCGTCAGCCACGGCTATCGCTGGCTGGACTACCAGACGATCGCGCCGGAGATCGAGCGCGAACGTGGCAGATGGTCAGGTTGGCGGGGAAGCGGATATTCGCACCGGACTTCTGCCCATTCTATCAACAGCCGGGGTACCACGAGGCCTCGTGGCGGCATCCGGCGTCATCGCCGCTGGCGCTGACCGATAGCATCGGCGAACCAGTCTTCGATTAGATCGGCGATCTGCTCCGGGGTGCCGGCGGTCGTGAAAAGGCCGCGCGTGGCAGCGAAGTAGGCCAGCACTTGCCGCAAGGTCGCCTTGTCCCGTCGCACCGGCCCGCCTGCGCGCCGCCTCCACGGTGCCGGGCCAGGCCAGAGAGCGCCTTCCCAGAAGCCCCACTCTGAACGGTCGGCCCAGTCTCGCCGGCCGGTCTGGCCGGATTCTTGCGAAGGGTCGCCTATTCCTACCCCGACCGCGAGGACTAAGGACATGACGACGCCCGGCGAGAACGAGTTGTTGACGCAAATCGGACCGGGAAGCCCGATGGGCGCCTTGTTGCGGCAGTATTGGGTGCCCGCCTGCCTCTCGTCCGAGCTGATCGCCGACGGCGACCCGGTGCGGTTAGCGGTGCTCGGCGAAAAGCTGGTCGCGTTCCGCGACAGCAGCGGGGCGATCGGCATCCTGGACCACCGCTGCCCGCATCGCTGCGCCTCGCTGTTCTTCGGGCGCAACGAGGAGGGCGGGCTGCGCTGCGTCTATCACGGCTGGAAGTTCGACACCGAGGGCAATTGCCTCGACATGCCGAATTTGCCGGCCGACCAGGATTTCCGCGGCAAGATAAAGGCCCGCGCCTATCAGGTCGCCGAGCGCGGCGGGCTCGTCTACGTCTATCTGGGGGAGCGCGAAATGGCGCCGCCCCTTCCGGCGTTCGAGGCGCTGCTGTGCCCGCCGGAAGAGACCCTGGTGACCTGCCGGCAGCGCGAATGCAACTGGGTGCAGGCGCTGGAGGGCGATATCGATCCCTCGCATTTCAGCTTTCTGCACACGGGCGCGGTCAAGGTGGCGGACATTGACCCAAACCACAGTGAGCGCTTCCAGGTCCTCCACCGCGCGCCTCGCTATCAGGTCCAGCAAACCGATTGGGGCATCATGTACGCCTCGGTTCGTCCGGCCGATCCCGGCAACCTCTATTACCGCTACTCCCATTTCGCGATGCCGTTCTGGACGATGTTCCCGAACGGGCCGCTCGCCGACAACATTCTCGCCCAGGCGTGGGTGCCGATGGACGACACCCACACAATGACCTTCACCGCGCTGTGGAAGCGCAAGACGCCGCCGCTTGAATTTACCAAGGACGGCACGCGCATTCCGGGGATCGACCGGCTGTGCGAAACGCTGCCCAACACCGCCGACTGGTTCGGCCGCTGGCGCCTCACCGCGAACAAGGACAACGACTACCTGATCGACCGCGACTCGCAGCGCAGCGACAGCTTCACCGGCATCTGGGGTGTGGCGCCGCAGGATGCTGCGGTCACCGAAAGCATGGGCGAGATCAGCGACCGCACGCTCGAAAACCTGGCGCCGAGCGACCGCATGATCGTGCTGACCCGGCGGCGGCTGGTCGCCGCCGCGCTGGCGCTGCGCGACCACGGCACGGTCCCGCCGCTGGTTGATAATCCGGAAGCGGGCGGCACCGCGCGCGCCGGCGATCTGATCTGCCCCGATAGCCAGTCCTGGCTTGAAATCTACGAGGCGACCCTCGGCGAGGCGATCCATCCGACGCTAAAGTATGCCGCCGAGTAAGCCATAAATGAGGCGCCCGGCGGCGCTTCAGCTCACCCGGCTTGAAAGCCTGGCGGGCGAGTAGCTATCGACGCCTCGCCCAGTTTCTGCCAGACCTGCAGCGTGCCGATCTTGGTGTCCGTGATTTTGCCGTCGGCGTCGATCTGCGAGACGTAGAGGTGCCGCGCGACCCCCGTATCGCCGGCCACCTCGAGCGATTTGATAATCATCTTGCGGTTCACCGCGCCGTTGATGAATTCGGTCTGCTTCTGAACCCGCGTGTCCGAGTGGTCATAGCTGGGCTCGCTGGCGGTGAGTGCGGCCAGCTTGGCCTTGTCGGCGGTGCGGGTCGCCTCGCGCAGATCCTCGACGGCCTGGGCCAGCGCTGCAAGGCCGATCGGCGCGTAGCCTGGCGTCACCGCCATCAAGGTCGTGCCGACATCGAATAGTCCGTGAAGAACGTCTTCCCGCAAATGAGGTTAGGCGGTGGCATCGGCCGACGCCACCGATTACCTATCTGACGACACCCGGTGTCATCACCTGCATCCTGGCCTGCCCAGCGATCGGGAGAGAGGGCTGAAATGGGGACCGAAGAGCGCGCGGAAGGATCCTCAGTCGAGGCGACTGGGTCGCGCAAAATCACCCATATCGACATGGATGCGTTCTACGCATCGGTCGAACAGCGTGACAATCCCGAGCTCCGCGTGCAAGCCGGTCGCGGTCGGCGGCGCACGCGAACGCGGCGGCGTCGCGGCCGGGAGCTACGAAGCACGCAAGTTCGGCGTGCATTCCGCGACGCAACAGGTCTCACTGCGGGATCCGGAGGCGACCTCGCCCTGCGGTGATCGGATGTGGGACCACCAGAGCGGGATGGTCGGGGATCCCGCCAAGGTGAGTGACGTCGAGCATCGCGGCCGGTTCTTCAAGGTGAGCGGGCCGCTCAACACATCGCCCTCGCCGCAGGACCGCCCGGTGCTGCTGCGGGCGCCGACATGCCGTTCAAACTGCAAATCGCGCAGCGCCGGGCCCTGGACGGGGCAGTGGCTGCGCTCGGCTGCGATCCCGAGACGATGGGGATTGTCAGGCAGCAGCCCTGCTTCGCTCTTGGTCAAAATTCGCGGAGCGTCTCGCGCAGCGTTGACCGGCTATAGGTGGTTCGCATAAGCCCGCGGCGTTGCAAAGCCGGCACCAGGCCTTCACAGACCTCGTTGATGTAGCGACGGCTGATGCGCTGGAGCGGGGTGCTGATCAGGAAGCCGTCGCCGCCGACCTCGTCGATTGCTTCGCCCATGATCGCAGCGACATCATCGGGCGCGCCGATCAGGTTCAGTCCATTGTCGTAGCGTTCCGAGGCGAGCTGCCGCAACGTCTTGCCGCTGCCCCATTGCTGGAACTTGTCGAGTGCGCCCGATTCGCCATTGGTGGTTAGCTTCGGCAGCGGCTTGTCCAGATCGTATTGCGAGAAATCAATATCGGTGATCTGGCCAATGCCGGCGATCGCCGCCTCGATGTAAGTTGGATCGGTAACCAGCCGCCGATGCTGCTCTTTCGCATCCTCCCTGGTCTCGCCCAGGAAGGGATAGACCAGGTACAGGATCTTGATGTCATCGGGGTTGCGGCCGAGCTTGGCGGCACGAGCACGCACATCGTCGCGGAATTCTTTCATGCCGGAGATATGGTTGGCGGTCGCGATGATCGAGTCGGCATGTTTGGCGGCAAAATCGCGCCCGCGCGGCGAGCCGCCCGCCTGCACATAAGTCGGTCGTCCTTGCGGCGATGGTGCGGTGTTTAGCGGACCGCGGCACTTGAAGAACTCGCCCTTGAAATGGATCGGATGCACCTTCTTGTGATTGGCATAAACGCCGCGCGTGCGGTCCTTGACCACCGCGTCCGGCTCCCACGAGTCGAAGAGCTGGTTGACGAGGTCCATGTATTCGTCGGCCATCGCGTAGCGCGTGTCGCGCGGCGGTAATTTGTCCATGCCGAAATTCTGGGCGGCGAGATCCTCGCCGCTGGTCACGATATTCCAGCCGAAACGGCCACCGGCGATGTGGTCGATCGTGGCCGAGGCCCGCGCCAGCATGAACGGCGGCCAAGCCAGGGTCGACATCGTCGGCACGACGCCGATCCGCGACGTCGCCGCTGCAACCATCGTAGCAAGCGGCACCGGATCGTGCTTGGGGACTTGCTGGGCGTATTTCAGGGTGGTTTCGGTCGAGCCGCGATGGGCTTCGGGCACCAGCAATTTGTCCTCGTAGATGACGTAGTCGAAGCAAGCCCGTTCCAGGGCCTGCGCCATGTCGACGAAAAACCTGCCGTCCCACGGCGAGCCGCCATGAGAGAATGTGCCATCCCAGTTCCCTGCCGTAAAATTCGTGAACCACGCGAGATGAAAGCGCCTGGACATCGTTGATCCTATTGGTTAGCCGGCTTGGAGCACGGGCTGCGCGTCTGGGTACGGCAAAACTGGCGGCAGCACGGTGTCGAGATGACAGGCGATGGCGTGCGACGCGCTCAGCACCCTGAGCGGCGGCGCCTCCCCATCACAGATCGACTCCAGTTTGTGGGGGCAGCGCGCCGCGAATACACAGCCTACGTGCCCCGCGGCGAGTTCGCCGGAAGCACCCTCCGGCACCGCCGCGGGTTCATCGTCGGCAGCCGAGGCGAGCAGAATTTCGGTATAGGGATGGTGCGGCGGCGCCAGCACTTCGGCGGCGGTGCCAATCTCGCAGATTTGGCCGCGATACATCA
>Ga0137363_10001037_pt1 | contig 15653 bp, 16 predicted proteins | sample MadtaG_FD_104800 | JGI IMG/M metagenome (GOLD analysis project Ga0137363, IMG submission 104800) | Vadose zone soil microbial communities from Angelo Coast Range Reserve, California, USA - Mad1_115_16 metaG | ecosystem: Environmental > Terrestrial > Soil > Vadose zone | place: USA: California...
CGCGTATCCGAAGACCGGCCTTGTGCTGCTGTCGTTAAAAGACGGAGCACTGCTCGGCTCGGCGTCGGTCGGCAGCGACCCCGTTGCTGTAATCGTTGCCGATGACGGCAAGACCGCCTATGTGGCTGACAGCTCGCCAGGCGACGTTTACGCTGTGCGCCTCCCAGGCCTCCAGAAGGGGTGGAAGCGGCATGTGGGCGGCTCGCCGTTCGGCCTTCTGCTTCACCGTGGGAGCCTGTTTGTGAGCCTGTTCGCGGGCTCAGCGGTGGTGGCCCTCGATCCAACCGATGGCTCCCAGCTGGCGACCTACACCGTGCCCGCGGGGCCGGCGGTGATCTCGGTGGACGAGAAGGATCGCGTGGTGGTCGCGGGCACGCGAGGACAGGTGACCTACCTGGACGGCACGCAGCTTCCGGCCGGGACCGGCTATGCGCTCGCGCTGGCCGGCGGTTCGATGTGGACCGAGGACTACGAGCGCGCGGAGCTCGTTCGCGTGCCAGATGGCCACCGGGTGGGCTTGCCTTTGCCTCTGTTTCCGTTCTGGCTCGCTCCCGGCGGCCCGGGGCGGCTGCTCATTTCGGCCGAAGGCGGCGACGAGGACGTCGATTCCGGCGGGGTCTTCTCGCTCGACACAGGGTCGGAAACATTCACAACCCTGGCCCGGCCCAGAGATCCGGACCAGGTGGTGGAATACGCGACGAAAGTCCTGGTCGCCGCTCACGGAGACAAGGAGGTGCTGGCCATCGACGGTGAAAAAATCAGCGTATGGGCGTCGGGCATGCCGGCGGTGGCGCTCGCGCCCGATGCTGCGCTCAACCTACTGGCCGTAGTGGTGAACGATCATGAGTGACGCCTGGCCCAGCCTCTTTCGAATCGTCGTCGGCATTTACTGGCTGTATTTCGCTAGCCAGAAGTGGCATGGCGTGGGCTGGGTGCAGAGTGTGATGACGGCAAGCGCTCAGTCGAACCCCATCCCGGGGCTGCACCAGCTCCTCGTCGGCGTCGTGGTCCCGAACTGGTTTCTGTTCGCGGTGGGCCAGACGATCGGCGAGACGCTCGTAGCGGTACTTCTCATCCTCGGTCTCGCCACGCGCTGGGCCGCCATTCTGGGCCTCTTGCTTGCCCTCAACCTGGCGGTGACAGTCGCCTTCGGCCTCAACGACGATGGCTTCCGCTGGATGTATTACCTGGCGGTGATCGCGAACGCTCAGGTGATCGCCTCAGGCGCGGGACGCTACGCCGTGGCTGGCTTCAAATGGGTACCGGCTTACCTGCGCTGACCCGGTTGCTGTTCGTGGTCCTGGTGGGAGTTTGCGCTTGCACCGGCGGCGGCTCTGCGGGCTCGACTTCGCCCGGCCATGGTTGCCGTTCAGGTCCGCCGCTCGCCGGCGTCTGGAGCCCTGACCGGCTCCAGGTCCTGAGCGCTTGCAAGCACGTGACCGGAATCGTCGCCGTCACCCAGCCGGAGCCGGACGGCGACCATCACATCTGGTTGCGGGTCGATCCAGGCTACGAATACTTGCTCAATGCCGAGAACCATTTCCAGGCCGAACCCGCGCTGCTTGCCGAGATCACGCCGGATTGCCCACTGACCGCCAACCCGCCCAACGCCGAATCTGCGGACCGATGCCCGAGTTCGACGCTACCTCTCCCACGGACCGGAGACCACATCGCGATCGACGGACCGTGGGTGCTCGACACCGAACATGGCTGGAACGAAATCCATCCGGTGGAGTCGATCCAGATCCTTGGCCACGTCTGAATCGCGGTTCTGGATTCTCGTCGCACGTTACGCTTGACGGCCATGGGCATCGACCAGGAGGGCTACGGCTTCCCCGAGCACCAGCGCACCATCGCGCGGCTGATGGAAGACGTCCGCATCCTCTCGCCGTCTGGGGTCGAGCGTGTGGCGCAGGGTTGGGACGAGCACGTGGGCGAGCATGGGTTGCCTGCGTTCCACGCAGCTGAGAAGGCGGCGCTGCAAGCCATCGAGAAGGCTGACCGTGGTCCCGCCTGGGACGAGGTTCGCCGCACCCTGTTTGGCATGACCGAATCAGGCTCGGCGCTCATCTCCTGGCGAGCCGAGCATGGCGATATGGGTCACAAGGCTGAGAACGCGGCGTTCGCCGCGGCCCTTGGCCTCCTCGCCGACGGAATGATCGGCAAGGAGCAGCAGCACACGCTGCAGCGCCCCATGGCCGAGGCCTTGCCCTGGCTGCTGCAGGAGTAGGTTCCCCTCAGGCGGCGGCGGTAGGCAGCAGCTCCGAGAGATCGACGGCCGGATTGGCCAGCGCCTGCTCATCGACACTCCTGCGCGCTTCGATCAGCTTGCCCCCGACCTCGTTGGTCTTCGCGTCATTCATGGAGAGCACCGCCCGAATCAGCCCGCCGCGGATATAGAAGACCGAGAACGTCAGGCCTTCCTTGTCGCCGCGCCAGATTGCATGATCCTCGCCAGACGCGTGGCCGCGATACTCGAGGCTGACCTCGTACTGGTCGGACCAGAAGTACGGCAGCCTCGTCACCGGTGCATAGCCGGAAGCGATCGACAACGCGATGCCTCGGCCGTGGTGCTTGGCCACCTCCCAATGCTCGACGCGAATCGCCTCGCCCAGGACCGGGTGCTGGTGCAGCGCGATGTCCCCCGCGCAATACACGTCATCCGCGGCGCGCAAGCCTTCATCCACGCGCACGCCGGTGCCTTCGATCGGCAGACCAAGAGCTCTCGGCACATCGAGGTTGGGATCGATGCCGATGGCGATCAGCACCAGGTCCACCTCTTCGCGCCTGCCATCGGTCAGCGTCACGCCGTTGACGCGACCGCCATACGTGTGCCACTCCCGGACGGTGGTGCTCGTGCGCACATCGACGCCGTGGGAGCGATGGATCGAAGCGTAGACCTCGCCCACCTCGGTACCAAGAGCCCGTGCGAGCGGCACCGGCGCCGATTCGACCATCAGCACGTCGTGTCCTAGGAGCCTTGCGGAAGCACCGACCTCGGCGCCGATGAAGCCCGCGCCGACGAGCAGCAGTCGGCGCGCCTTCTTCAGCGCATCGCGGAGTGCCTGGCTGTCGTGCAGCGATCGCAATGTCACGACGTTGTAGGAATCTGGCGCATCGGGCAGTCGCCGCGGGGTGCCGCCCGTCGCCACCACGAGCGTGTCGAACTTGACCTCATCTCCGCTCTGCAGCGACAGGGTCCGCTCCGCCAAAGAAGCCGCCACAACACGCTGCTGAAGCCGGATCTCGATCCTCTCTTTGGCGTACTCGGCCTCCTCATGGAGGAACACCTTTTGCAGGTCCACCTCGCCTCGAAGGAACTCTTTCGAGAGGTAGGGCCGGTCGTACGGCCGGTCGCGGTCGGCGCTGATGATCACCACCTCGCCGTCGAATCCGCGCTTGCGCAGCGCGAACGCGGCCGCGTCCCCAGCGCCTCCACCACCCACGATCACGACTCGTTTCGCGGTCATTGCCAGGCCTCCTGAATACTTTGATTTTGACTTAACACCCGCCCGCCAGACTTACCAGCCCGCGCGATGAAAAAATCATCTCTTAATCTGTGGGGGAGGCCAAAGTTGGTAATAGAATTTCCGCCACGGTCGAGCCCGGTCACCGGGCTCGTACGGAAAGGAGAGGGGATCTGATGTCGTTTGCGGGGGTGCGCACCCTCTGGGCGCGCGCGGCTGTTTTGGTGCTTTCGGCACCTCTTCTCATGGCTGGGCCCATCCCCGCCTCAGGCGCAACGATCGGCCACGCAATGGCGCCGGCGGTCGACGCCGAGTCGCAGGTCGACTTTTCGGCAGACTCTGAGGCCGACGCGACAAAGCCGCCGCCGCCTCCTCCTTGTTGGGAGATGATCCCACTGGTCTGCTTCAAGCCCGACACGATTCGAGCCGCCTACGGCATCCAGCCGATGCTGGATCAAGGCATCACCGGCAGGGGAACCACGATCGTCGTCATCGGCGCGTATTCGGACCCAAACATTCAGGACGACTTGAAGATGTTTGACACGATCTGGAAAATCCCACACCAGTCAGACATCGACCTCAAGGTGATAGACCTGGGCGTCCCAACTTTCGACCCCGACCCCAAGCACGTTCAGTTTGCCTTTTCTTTAGAGATCGCGATCGATGTCGAGTGGGCTCATGCGGTTGCTCCCGATGCCAAAATCGTGCTGGTCGAGGCGAAGAGCAAAGAAGACGTTGATCTCGTAGCCGCCCTCCAGTATGCGGTCGACAACAACCTGGGCGACGTCATCACGCAGAGCTTCGGCGAGGCCGAGATGTGCACGCCGCAGGCAGTGCTCGATCAGCAGCATGCGGCGTTCCAGAAGGCCGCGGAGCTTGGCATTACCGTCTTCGCATCATCGGGGGACCATGGCGCTGCCAGACAGTCTTGCGACGGGACCGGTTGGGTCCTCAGCGCTTCGACCCCAGCATCAGATCCTCAGGTGACTGCCGTCGGTGGGACGCATCTGGTTGCGGGCGCGGGCGGTACATACCAGTCCGAGTCGGCCTGGACCACGCCCAAGGCAGCGAGCGGCGGGGGGTTCAGCACCCTATACCGCCGTCCCGGTTATCAGGCTCCTTTGCAGAAGGACAACAACAAGGCGAGGGGAGTGCCCGACGTTTCGTACGCGGCGGAAAGCTTCGTTGCACGGTGGATGACACACAACGCCCTCGTCGCCGGCACGAGCGCCGGCGCTCCGCAGTGGGCCGGAATCGTCGCCCTGGCCGACCAGGCTGCCGGCCGTCGCTTGGGTTCGATCAACAAGACCCTGTATCACATCGCCAAGAGCGACGCCTACAGCAGCGCCTTCAACGACATCACCTCCGGCGGCAACGGTCTGATGGCCATCAATGGATACCACGCCGGACCCGGCTGGGACGCGGTCACCGGCCTGGGCACGCCCATCGTCAACAACCTGATTCCACTCCTGATCGACGGCCAAGGGTAGCGGCACCAAGCAATCGCCCTGGCAGCTGACGACCCCGAGCGGGTCGTCTGAGTACCAGATGTACAAGGACGATTCCACAAACCCGCCAGCGCTCGTCTGCATCGTCGGCAAGACCGAGCTCCGCTATCAAGCGCGAGCGATCGAAGACCTCCACAAGATGCTCAAGGCAAACGGCGGCTGGGTGCCGCTCGGGAGCGCGGACGAGCAGAAACCCGCCGCTGAGGGAACAGTTGAGGCATGGGGCCGCTCTGCGAAGAACCCCGTCGGCGGATGGTATGGGTTGAGGAAGGGCTACCGCGGACGATTCGGGATGTACATGCCGCCGCTGCTCGAGGCCCTAGGCCTCGCCGAGGTCGAGCACAACCCCAAGAACAACCGGATGAGGGCGCTCTAGAAACTCCTTACCGGTACCGGGTGCATCCACTGATGCCGATCTGGTGCCGCGCCGCGCTGAATGTCGACGAGCGCCTGGCGTAAGCGCATCGATATGGCGCCGGGCTTGCCATCGCTGACGAGCCACGATCCGTCCGCGGACTTCACTGCGCCGACCGGCGTGATGACCGCAGCAGTGCCGCATGCGAACACTTCGGTGAGGGACCCGTCCGCGCAACCTGCCCGCCATTCCTCGACGCTGATGCGTCCTTCCTCGACCTCGTAGCCAAGGTCCCTCCCGACCGACAGCAGTGCGTCTCGGGTGACACCAGGCAGAAGGGTGCCGGTGAGCTTGGGGGTGAGGAGTCTCGCGCTCGCTCCGCGGCCGAAGACGAAGAAGAGGTTCATGCCCCCCATCTCTTCGACCCAACGGTGCTCGATGGCATCGAGCCAGACCACCTGGTCGCAGCCCTGCTCCGCCGCCTGCGATTGCGCCAGTAGGCTGCCGGCATAGTTGCCGCCGGTTTTGGCTTCGCCGGTGCCACCGGGTGCGGCACGGATGAAGTCTTCCGACAGCCACACCGTGACCGGCTTGACCCCGGAAGGAAAGTACGAGCCAGACGGTGAGGCGATGAGGACGAAGGTGACCTCGTCAGAAGGGTGCACGGAGAGGTTGACCTCGCTTGCGTACATGAAAGGCCGGAGGTAGAGGCTGTGCTCAGGTTCTACCGGAACCCAGTCGGCGTCCAGACCGACCACGAGATCGATCGCCTCGACGAACGCGGCCTCGGGCAGCTCGGGAAGGGCAAGCCTTCGAGCCGATCGCTGGAATCGCCTCGCGTTGGCGTCAGGGCGGAAGACGGCGATCCGCCCGTCCTGCTGGTGGTAGGCCTTGAGGCCCTCGAAGACGGCCTGGGCATAGTGGAGGACGGAGGTTCCCGGGTCGATGGGAATCGGCCCGTAGGCGCGAACCTCGGCGTCGTGCCAACCCTGGCCCCGATTCCACCTTGCGACCGCCATGTGCTCGCTGAACACCTTCCCGAAACCCGGGTTGGCGAGGATGCGCGCGCGTTCGGACGCGGCTACACGCTTGGCCGCCGGCAGGACCTTGAACGTGATGCCCATGGTGGTGGCGCTCACAGCTCAAGTTTGAGGCAAACAATGGGGGCCGAACCAGTAGGCTCGGCCCCGCGAGAGGAAGGAAGGTCTATTTATTCAGGAAAAGATCGCCGGGCCAGGACGTTGAAGCCGGCTCCGGGAAAGCTACCTCCGCCCGCTGCTCGGCCCGTCCGTCCGTGAGGACGGCCATCTTGGCTAAGGGGGGCGATCGAGGACGCAGGAGCGGTGAACGGCCGCGCCACCGGCCGGCGCCCCGGCGGCGAGCTGCGGGGCGGCGCCGGCGTGGTCACCACGCGGTCCAGCATCCGCGCCAGCTCAAGCTCCAAGAAGCGGTCGAAGTCGTTCATCTGTAGTAGAAACGCATCCTGCAAACGGAGTACCCATACTCGGCTGCAACCCCTCGAAAGGGGGCGTGCAGAACCTAGGCTGCGGTGCCTGGGATGTCGCGATTCTCGTCGATCCCGTAAGCACGCTTGACCAGCTTCAGCCGGAGAGGTCCAGGGCCCAGGAGCCTGACCGCGAGCCTCAGAAGACCACGCCACATCCGGGGGCTGTTAGAGGTCTGTGGTGCAGAAAGCACAGCGCGTTGCGTGCGCAGGGATGTTGCTGAGGCATCGGGGGCACTGCATCATCTCGGGCTCGGGCACCGGCGCCGCCTCGTAGCGTGCCTTGAACTTCGCGTATGGGGCGACCACGAGGAAGTAAAGGACCGACGCGATGATGACGAAGGCGACGATCACGTTGAAGAAGTCGCCGTAGAGGAACTTGCTGTGGTTGATGGTGAAGTAGAGACCTGAGAAGTCCGGCTTGCCGAACAGCGCCGCGATGATAGGCGTGATCAAGTCTTTGACGAAGGCTGTTACGACAGCGCCAAAAGCGATGCCGATGACGATGCCGACCGCCATGTCGACCAGGTTGCCCCTGAGCAAGAAAGTCTTGAATCCGCTTCCCATTCCGCCGTCTCCTTTCCCTTCCGCCGCGTGTCGGACCCGCAACGCCTCTCTCATATCACGAGTTGCTCCGTCTGTTTGAGAAAACGTGGTGCGGGTTGCGAATACCGAATGAGTTCACTGCGAGGATGAGCACGGCCAGTAGAATCGGCACGGGGTGAGAGTAGGCTCCTGAAATTGGAGACCACTGGAAATTCAGAGGCCGCGGTCTGGGACCGTCTCGAGGCATTTCAGACGGTGTCCTCCGACATGGCCGGCGCGCAGGATCCGGCAAAGCTGGCGGACCAAGCCTTGCGCCTCGCGCTCGACCTGACCGGAGCAACTGTCGCGTTCATCGGCCTGGTCGATGACGCCGGCAACCGTCAGGAGGTGTACTCGCGCGCGGCCGGCGCGGAGCCGTCCATGAGCGGCGACCAGATCGATGCGCTGTTTGCGGCCACACGCAAGCGGTCGGGTCGGACCCGAAGGGCCCCCCTCGTGCCAGATCATGGCTTGAACGACTACGTGGGCACGCCATTGAAAGCCGGCGGCAAGGTGATCGGCATGATGGGCGTCGCGGGCGGAAGCGTTTACACGGTCGTCCAGCGGCGCGCATTCGCAATCCTGGCCAACCAGGTCGCCGCCGCGATGGAGATGTCTCGCCTGCAACAGCGGAGACAGGAGCTGGTCGAGGCGCTGGTCAACATGAGAGCCGACCTGGATCGCAGCGAACAGCAGCGGCTCCTTACCGAGGCGCGCGTCCAAGCGGCGCTTCGCATCGATAAGGCGCACGGGCTCGCGCTCGACGCGCTGGTCGCCGTGTCAAACCACGCACGGACCGGGGCGACCTTCAGCGATTTCTACCGCGGCCTGACCAGGAGCGTCGCCGAGCTGGTCGGAGCCGGCAGGGTGTTGTTCTGGCAGCTGAACGAGAACCGAACCCTGACCCCGATACCCGGAGCGCACGGCATCGACGATGCATTCCTCGCCCGGTTGGACCCCGCGCCGGCGGAGCCTTTCGGCACCGACCTCACCAGCCAGGTCGTCTACAACGACCTCGTCGTCAGGGAGGGGGCTTCAGATCCACATGGCGAATCGCCCAACATTCGAGTCCTCGAGGTGGTCGGGGTTTCGAGCGCGATCAGCGTGCCGTGGCGGGCCGGAGACCAGCGATTGGGCTTGGTCGGCGCCTATGACTCGGTGCAGCCGGAGGGCTTCTCAATGGAGGACGCGTGGGTGCTGCAGATGGCGGGGCTGGCCGCTGGACTCGTTTGGCAGCTGAAGCTGGCGGAGTCGGATCTCACCAGTACCATCTACCGCCTGCAGAGGGTCGACGAAGCGCGCCAGCTTCTGCTCCGGAACATGACGACAGCGGTCGACGAGGCGCGCCGGGGCTTCGCAAGCGAGCTGCACGACGACGCGCTCCAGAAGCTGACAGGTGCGGAGTTGCACCTGCAACGCAGCGACCAGCTGGCGCCACCTGTGATTGCGGCTCGCGAGCTGCTCGACCAGGCCGAGCAAGCGCTTCGCAAGGTTTTGTTCGACGTGCGGCCGCCGGCGTTGGAGGTGCCGGGGGGATTCGAGGAGACGATCAAGGATCGGGTCACGATCATGCGCAACATCACGGGTATCGAGGCGGAGCTCGACTTCGACATCCCCGACGATCAGCCGATCGAGATCAAGTCCATCCTCTTCCGCCAGGTGTCAGAAGCGCTGGCCAACATTGAGAAGCACGCCGCTGCCACTCGTGTCCAGGTCAGCCTGCGCCAGGACGACGGGGGCATCCGGGGCGCCGTTGTCGACGACGGTCGCGGTTTCGTGGTCGCCGATCGAGAACATCTGCCCGGACATCTCGGCCTGCTCGCCCTGCAGGAGCGCGCGTTGCTGGCAGGTGGCTGGTGCGAGGTCACGAGCGAACCAGGAGCCGGCACCAGGGTGGAGTTCTGGGTGCCCTTACCCGAATGAGCCAAAAACAGATTCGAGTCCTGATCGTGGAGGATCACCAGGTGGTGGCCGACGGCCTCTCGGCCCTGCTGAACGATCAGCCCGACATGACGGTGGTCGGCAGCGCAGCTTCGGTCGCCGACTCGGTCGCTCGCGCCGAGGACCTCAAGCCCGACGTCGCCGTTGTTGACTTCCGCCTGACCGACGGCACCGGCGCAGACGCGGGGTTGGGCATCCGTCAGGTCCGTCCCGACACCAAGCTCATCTTCCTTACACGAGAAGACAGCGATGCCGCTCGCTTTGCGGCCATCGAGGCCGGCGCGAGCGCGTTCATCCACAAGTCGCAAGCCGCGTCCGACGTGGTGAATGCGATCCGAACAGTGGCCGCCGGCGGCACTTTGTTCACGCCGCGCACGATCGCCACACTGCTCAACAAACGTCGCGAGATGGATTCTCAACTGGAGAGCCTCACTCCGCGCGAAAAGGAAGTGCTTCGGCTCATGGCCGAGGGCATGTCCAGCCGCGACATCGCCGCCCGGCTTGGGATCAGCTACACGACGGTCCGGACGCACATCCGCAGCCTGGGCAGCAAGCTCGGCGTCCATTCCAAGCTCGAGGTGATCGTCAAGGCGAGAGAGCTTGGGCTGATCGAGTAACCGCTAGCTGCCGGCAACGCGCCGCCTGCCGGAAGCGCGACCCAGCATCCGAATGGTTGGCGCGGGCCCATGCTGGGGCAAGGTTCGGCGAGCTTCTTGGCGTCGCCTCTTGTCCTCATACAGGTCGCCATCCGCGACCTCGTACGTGGCCTGCCAGTCCTGCCCGGACCGCCACGCAGCGACGCCAATGCTGACCTCGATGGGCTCAGCCGACCGAGCGGCCATACCCGCTTCGCCAACCGCCGCCTGCAGGCGAGACCCGACCTCGCGCGCACGCTCGAGCTCCGTTTCGGGCATCGCGACCCCGAACTCATCGCCGCCGATGCGTGCGCAGATGTCAGAAACGCGCACCACGCGCTGAAGCTGTTGGGCGACGAGACGGAGAGCCGCATCGCCGGCGCGATGACCATGACGATCATTGATGCGCTTCAGGTTGTCGAGATCGATCATCATCAGCGAGAGCGTGCGGTTGTGTCGCTCGGCCAGCGCCACCTCGCGCTCAATGATCCTCTCGAACTCACGGCGGTTGGCCAGACCGGTGAGATGGTCGGTGCGGGCCTCGCTCGAGAACTGCCGCGCGCGGTCGAGGGCGATCGCGACCTGGTCCGCGACCGCGGCCATGAACAGCAGGTCGGAAGCCCCGAACACGCGCGGCATCTTCGTTCCCACCGTCATCACACCGACCACCCGGCCCTTCACCCTCAGCTGGGCGCGGAGGGCGTTCCAGCCATCACCGAGGCCGCGATCGACACGCGACTCCGAGCGCCCGATGGCGGTGACGGTGGCCTTGACGTGTGGTCCTTCCTCACGAGTGAAGTCTTCGATCTCGTCAAGGTCGAGACCCGAGGCGTGGGCGAGCCGGAAGCCAGCCCGCTCCTTCAACCAGAGTGCGCCTGCATCGAGACGCAAGGCCGCAAGGGTCTCGATCAGCGCCACTTCTGAGGTCTCGACCACGTCGAGGGATCGGGCCATCGACGTCACGATCGCGGCGATTCCGTAGAGCTCGTTCTCGCGGGTGCGATGCTCTTCATCCAGATATTCGAGATAACCGCGGACGACAAACGTCGTGAGCTGGTCCATCACGTCCTCGAGGCGGCGTTCGGCGAGGGCGAGGATCTCCTCACGCCGTGTCGCCTCTTCAATTGGCTGAGTGATGAGCTCGATGGTTGCGCGCCGGTAGACGGCGAGCAGGTCGACCAGAGTCTCGAGCGGGACGCCTTGTGCTGCTTTGAGGCGACCGAACTCCCGTGTGCGCTGCTCGTAGTCGGGCCACGGAACCTCGACGTCGTTTCGCAGCGACGTCAGCAGGATGTCGATGAAGTCGGCCGAGGTCGCGATCAAATCTTCGCCGGTGCCCTCACTCAGACGGACGAGCTCGGGCGAGCGCGCACGGATAACCTTCAGCGACTTGCGTCCGGTCTCAGGGGCATCCGCCGCCAAACCGGCGGCAAGCGCACTGAGGACATCGCCGTGGCGACTCATCTCGCATTGAGAACGCCCAGGTTGGAGCCCGTTACCTGAACTCGAAGCCGGACCCGGCATACCTCAACTGTGCGAGGCAAAATCCGCCCAACCGTACGGTGACCGGATAGGCCCCTTGGAGCGAGATTAGACGCGGGGAAGCGCCAAGGCGCTACCCATTTAAAGGGGGGTGTTGCTCAGCGATGCTGAATAAGGTCCAGGAATCGGTCGATTTAACCGATGAGCGTCACACCAAAGCCAAGTACAAGCCAGGCGACGAGGCTGACTTCGAGCGTCTGTACCAGGCGTCGTACGGCAAGATCCTCGGCACTCTGACCGCCATGCTCGGCGATCGGGCCACTGCTGAGGACTGCACCCACGATGCTTTCGAACGCGCCTACAGGAAGTGGAGCACCTGGGAACCCATCGCTCCCGCTGAAGCCTGGGTTCACCGCATCGCCATCAACGGCGCGGTCTCGCACCAGCGGAAGATGCGTCTTCGCGAGGTTGGCGAGCTGATTCGCCGTATTGGGCGCCCAGGGCTGGCCCCGGATCCACAGGATCAGATCGAGCGGCGCGACCTCGCCGAGGCTCTGGCCAAGCTGCCTCCCAAGCAGGCGGCGGCTATCGTGCTGCGCCATTACCACGGTTACACAAACCGAGCCATTGCTCACGCTCTGCATATTCCGGAGCGCACTGTGGCGTCACGACTGGCCGTCGCCAAGGATCGACTGCGGGTGATGCTCCGCCACTACTACAGCGACGAAGTGGCCGGCGAGCCCGGACTGGTGGCGACGGCCGACTGACCCGGCCGGTCGTGATGCACGCCAGGTTCGACAAGCAAGGCAATCGGTTGCCGGACACAGGACATGGCTGCGGATGTCAGCTCTGCGCCGATTCCAACGCGCCCCGCTATGAGCGCAGGCAGTCGGAACGCGCCTCGGCCTGGGGTCCATTCCGCCGCCGCCTGGTGCGAGTGCTGCGCACCCTTATCCCGAACCGGCCCCAAACCGCCTAGGGTCCGGGTTGCGCCAGAATTGAACACGGGCATGCAAGAAAGAAGCGAAGAGCAGGTCATCGGCCGCCTCTTCGGCCTGGAAAACGACGGTCTCGCCGCGCAACGCGCCGAGCTGACCGGCGAGCGGTTCCTTTCGCTCATCCAGGATCCTGACAACGGGCTCGGATACGTCTTCCAGCACGGCCTGGACGAAACCGAAGGCGCCGAGGTGCCGCCTGGCACGGAGTACTGGGAGTACGCGACGCTGGCGGAAGCCGAGCGTGCCTACTCGCAGCTGCTCGACGAAGACCGGCGCGCGGGCGAGGTGGTGGAGACCGACACCGACGAAGGCCTGGGCGATTCCGAGACAGGCGGCGCCGAGGTCCGCGATCGATACTCGGCCAGCGACGACGATCTGCAGATCGAAGAAGAAGACTCGGTCGGCGACCAGGCCGAGTAATTCTCCCAATACCGCCTCAAGGGTGATTGCGCGGCTTTAGGCGTTGTATTTGATGGCGTGGCTTCTGACCCGCTCAGAAGCCTCGCCGCCAAAAGACTCGATGGGAACTCTGCTCGTGATCTTGATCGTCACGCTCGGGCTTGCCCTGAGGGCCGCAAGCGTCAGCCGGCGCGTGAGCCTTGCGCGCTCCGAGGCCGATGACGTGGTCCGCGCGATCGACTCCTACGCGCGCGCGTCGCTGCTCGTCCTTCTATGTCTGCTCGGCCTCTTGGCTCTCGGGCTGATGTACGGAAATGTCCTGAGCGCCGCCCCGTAAACTCGGAGAAATGACCCGGTCCGAACAGGTTTCGGGCCATTTGACAACTGTTGAGGCTAATTAACCCCATCGCGGCCGGGACCTACCGGACCCCAACGTAACTTTCCTACTCGACCCGCAGCGCCGGGCTGCGCACGGGCGCCGCCCGAGAGCTGCGTGATCGAGGAGGGGTACCTGAAGCTGTCGCGCCGGATCGGTCGTCGCCTGTTGCCGTCTGTATTTGTCTTCGTGGCGGTGTTGTTGCATCCGAGCGTCCTCGTGCTCGCTGCCGCGCCGATGCGCCTGCCCTCCGATCCGCCGGGCGCGGCCGAGCAAGGACCCACCCTTGCGTTACCGCCCGGTAGTCAGCCTTGCCCATTCTCCGGATCAGGCGCCGCGTGCTTGGGATGGTCACCGGTAATGCCCAGCGTGCCGCAAGCATCCTTTCCCGCGGGCACGATCACCGACTTGACCAGCATCCAGCTCAAGATCAAGACCGACCTGCCCGCGGTCATCGGTGTCGGCAAAGCTTTGAGGCTCACTGCGTCGACCTCGGTCGACGTGTCCACGCTCGGTCGCGTCCTGATGTTCTGGGACGCGACGACCGGGAAAAGCTTGACGTTTTGCAGCAGCGGCACGACGTGCAGCACGATGCTGAGCGAATCCACCGGCGGCTCGCATGACATCCGGGCTTACGTCACCCGCCTGGGCACAAGGGCGCCCGGATCCGGCGGGGACGCCACATCCGAGACCGTGTCCCCGATGTGGCTCTCTGTAGTTCTGGCGGCGAACACGACGCTGGCGCAGGCGGGCGGCACCGTCAATCTGACTGCAGTCGCCAATGCCGACCTCACGGACACACCGTGGAGCCTGGGCATCCTCGACGAGAGTGGGAGGCTCGTCGACAAGCCGTGCAAGTCGGGCCGCGTCTGCAACGCGCAGGTGATTCTCGCCAGCGGCCGCACTCCATTCTTCTCCGCGGTGATCGGCGCCGCACCGGCGCCATCCGATGCGTCGACGGTCACCGGCCAGCTTCTGCACACGGTGCTCGAAAGTGCGCCGCTGGTGAATGTGCAGGTGCGGTCCGCCGCGGTGCAGCCGAATCGACTGCTTTGGGGCGTTGACTCCTGCAAGGCTTTCACCGGCGATACGGCCGCATCGAGTGGCCTGTACCCGCAGGTCAATGCGATCCTCGGCCGGCCCGACTTCTGGGGCCGCTACCTGACCAACACGCACAACTGCCCCGGCATCAGCGGAGCAGAGGTGGCAGCCGCGGCCGCCCGGCGTATGGGCATCCTGCCCATCTTCAACCACTACGACTGCTCCGCTGTTTCGGGGTACGACACCGGCACCGCTTATGCCGAGGAAGCGACATCCGCGGCGTCGAGACTTGGAATCCCGAAAGGCACCGCCCTCATGATCGACATCGAACCGCCGAGTCCGTGGTGTTCGGCCCCTACCGATGGCCCGTTCGTCGAGGGCTGGTACGACGGCGTCGCGGGTGCCGGCTACTCGCCAGGCTATTACGGCGACGGCACCGCCCCCAGCACGTTCGGCCAGGCGTGGTGCGCGGCCGTCGGCGATCGTCCAGAAGTCGCCACCGGGTCCTATCTCTGGTCGTTCCAACCTTCACTCCTCGGCAGCTACACGAAGGCGCGATCGCCGCAGTGGATGCCGAACCAGGTTGGGTGCGCGGGCAACATGGTCGCGTGGCAATACAAGCTGAGCGCAGGCGCGAATCCCGACGTCGACCACGACCAGGCTTTGGCGAAGCTGCCGCTCTGGTATCCCTGAGCGGCAGCCCCTTAGACACTTAGTCCGACCGGGGCTTCAAGCCCTCCGATCGGCTGTGCTGGGAGACCATCACGCTTCGCGAGAGCGAGATCGCTACCAGCCGCACGAGGCCGAGCGCGATCAGCGAGTAGATGAGGATCGCGAATATCAGCGACAGCTCGAGCACCGACTGCCCGCTGACGATGGTCGGCAGCAGGCCCTTGAACGGGGCGAGGAAAAAGTCTGTCAAGCCATAGGTGAACTGGGCGAACCCGGCGTGCGCATTCGCTCCGAGCAGCTTGAGCACCAACCGGATCAGCAGTACGGCATCGATGACTCCAAACACGAGGTAGATGATCTCCATCGCCCGCCTCGCGGGCGTGGAGCTCTTGACCATCGACGCTTCCCGAATCGGAGTCGAGCCGCTTTCGTTGACCACAGTGGACTCTTCCCGCACGGTGCCGGATGCTTCATCACGTACGACGTTGCTTTCTTTGTGCTCCATGGCACACCCCCTTTTTTCGAGACTGAAGGAAGATCTAGAAAAGTAAACGCGCGAGTCGCCCCGAGCACCCGGAGGCCGATCAGCCGGCTCTGAGCCCGGGAACGGCGACCAGGTCGCGGATGTCCTGAACCTGGCGCGTGATCCAGCGCGAGATGTCATTTGTGCGCACCACGTCCCGCGCCGCC
>Ga0137363_10001043_pt1 | contig 15617 bp, 12 predicted proteins | sample MadtaG_FD_104800 | JGI IMG/M metagenome (GOLD analysis project Ga0137363, IMG submission 104800) | Vadose zone soil microbial communities from Angelo Coast Range Reserve, California, USA - Mad1_115_16 metaG | ecosystem: Environmental > Terrestrial > Soil > Vadose zone | place: USA: California...
CAATAGCGCTTCTGATCCCATCAGCCGTAGCCGAGCACGAGTCGTTAGGCCCAGGTGGTTTAACTAAAACCCTGAGCGTGGCACTCTCGGTTTTGCTTTTGCTCGCATACGGTCTTGGCCTCTGGTTTTCGCTCAACACGCATCGCGAATTGTTTGCCAGCTCCGCCGAAGAACATGAAGCGGCGTGGCCGATCGGTCTGGCGCTCGCCACTCTGGCGGGTGTTACGGTTTTCGTAGCATTAGTGAGCGAAGTGTTTGTCGGGTCCGTTCAGTACGCGGCGACCGCCTTCGGAATGAGTCCTGCCTTCGTTGGGTTCATCGTTGTGGCCTTGGTTGGCGCAGCTGCCGAAATGGCGGCCGCATTTTCCGCCGCGCGCAAAAATCGTCTCGACTTGAGCGTGAGCATTGCGCTTGGCAGCGCCGCGCAGATTGCGCTCTTCGTTGCTCCGGTTCTGGTACTGCTGAGTTATGTGATCGGCCCCACGCCGATGGATTTGAATTTCTGGCCCGGTGCAGTGGCAATGATTCTCTTCGCAACGCTCACCGCGTCTCTGGTGACCACGTCCGGACGCTCCGCCTGGTTCGTCGGCGTGCTCGCGATCTTGGTTTATCTGATATTCGCCACGGCGCTGTATCTTTTGCCGCCGACCGGAACCACATGAAAGGTTGATTGCCTTGCGTGCCAGCGGTTGTCTGATCTCGTGCGTGCCAAGCAAAGGCTTGTGAACCAAAGGAAACGAGGATTCTCTTTCTAACGGTTGCGCTCGGGGCGGTTCGCTATGAACCATTGAAAGTCTTATGAAAACAAAAGAGATCATCAAAAGAGTCCGCGAACTAACCAAGCCATTCCGCATCAGCAAAGGGAGAGATTTCCGTCTCAAAGACGTCGATCCAGATGACACGCTTGAATTCACCAAGGAGGCAGACAAACCGCGCGCGAAAGAAGCGCTGGTCACCGGCGTCACAGCGTTGGCCGAATTGCAGGACAAACTCTACGCGCAGGACAAGTGGGCGGTGCTGCTGATCTTTCAGGCGATGGACGCCGCCGGCAAGGACGGCGCCATCAAGCACGTGATGTCAGGAGTGAATCCACAAGGTTGTGAGGTATATTCGTTCAAATCACCCTCGGCAGAGGACCTCGATCACGATTATCTCTGGCGCTGCATGAAATGTTTACCGAACCGAGGACACATTGGAATTTTTAACCGCAGTTATTATGAAGAAGTGCTCGTCGTCCGGGTGCATCCCGCATTCCTGGCAAAACAAAAGCTGCCGACAAAACTCGTAGGCAAAAAGATTTGGGAAGAGCGGTTCGAAGACATCCGCAATTTCGAGCAGTATCTGGCGAGGAATGGCGTAGTGGTGCGAAAATTTTTTCTCCACGTTTCGAAGAAGGAACAGAAACGACGATTCCTTGAGCGAATCGATGACCCGCTGAAGAACTGGAAGTTTTCGTCCAATGACGCCAATGAGCGAGATTTTTGGGACGATTACATGGAAGCGTACGAACAAATGATTCAGGAAACCGCGACGAAAGACGCGCCGTGGTATGTGGTGCCGGCGGACAACAAATGGTTTACGCGTGTCGTAGTCGCAGGGGCAGTCATCGAAACCCTTGCCTCACTCGATCTGGCCTATCCCAAAGTGGATGAAGGAAAACTCAAGGAACTCGCCACAGCGAAAAAGAAGTTGTTGAGCAAGTAGCCTTCGGTCCTTTCTCGCCAAGCCGCCTGCTCGCGAAAAGTTTCGGAGTAGTTTGATTTCACGAGGGCTGGTCACAGAGCTAATTTTCTGCTATTCTCCGCGCCTTCATGGCGTCCAATCCGTTCTTCGAACACCCAATTTTGTATTCGCCATACGAGTACCCGACGAAACATTGGGAGTTGGACAAGAGCGGGCAACCGACGCACAACATCATCGATCGGCGACGGCGCGCAGAATTCATCACTCCAGTCCCGAAACCAAAAAGACGCCGCGGCTCCGCTGATCAGCAGCAAATTATCTTCGACGAAGGCAAAGGACTTTCGACAAAAGAGCAACAGTACGACCCCACCCCGATCATCAATGAATTGCGACAACAGGTCGATCAGTGGCGTTCGCTACCAAGTCCAAGTCAGTGGCAAGTAACGCCCGAAACTGCCCGCCTGCTTCAACATTGGCGTCACCACCAATTTAGCGGTCTCCGCCCGTTCTTCTGTCAGATCGAAGCTGTCGAGACTGCAATTTGGCTGACGGAGGTTGCTCCCCATGCAAAGAAAACTGGTAATCGTTTTCTCGATCATCTTGCTAGCGCAAACAAGGAAGCGAATCCAAATCTAATTCGTCTCGCTCTCAAACTGGCGACCGGCGCCGGAAAAACCACCGTCATGGCCATGTTGATTGCATGGCAGACCATCAATGCCGTGCGTCGACAAAGCAACCGCTTCTCCCGTGGCTTTCTCGTTGTCGCTCCGGGAATCACGATCAAAGATCGCTTGCGAGTTCTGCAACCTAACGACCCTGATAGTTATTACATGAGTCGTGAATTGATTCCTACCGATCTGCACGACGACATACAGAAGGCAAAAATAGTCATCACAAATTATCACGCCTTTAAACTCCGGGAGCGAATCGAGTTATCAAAAGGCGGTAGGTCCCTTCTGCAAGGTAGGGGCGAAGAATTGAGTACCCTAGAAACCGAAGGCCAGATGCTACAGCGAGTGATGCCTGACCTGATGGGTTTGAAGAATATCTTAGTGCTCAACGACGAAGCGCATCACTGCTACCGCGAAAAGGTCGGGACGGAAGAAGAGAGTGAGGTCAAAAGTGAAGAGAAGCAGGAAGCCGAGAAGAACAAAGAAGCCGCTCGTCTTTGGATTTCGGGCTTGGAAGCTGTAAATCGAAAGCTCGGCGTCTCTCGCATCATCGATCTTTCTGCGACTCCATTCTTTTTGCGTGGCTCCGGCTATGCAGAAGGTACGCTCTTCCCTTGGACGATGAGCGACTTCTCACTAATGGACGCGATTGAGTGCGGCATCGTCAAACTGCCGCGTGTTCCGATTGCCGACAATTTGCCCGGCGCGACAAAAGATGACATGCCGATGTTCCGGAATCTTTGGGAGCATATTCGAGCCAAGATGCCGAAGAAGGGACGAGCAAAATCTGGTGATCTAAATCCGTTAAGCCTACCGCCGCAACTCCAGACCGCGTTGGAAGCTCTTTATGGCCACTACGAGAAGACCTACCGGCTTTGGGAGGAAAAGGGCATGAAAGTTCCGCCCTGCTTCATCATCGTTTGTCAAAACACGGCGATCTCGAAGCTAGTTTACGATTTTGTTTCCGGCTTTCGCAGGAAGAACGAAGACGGCACCGATCGGTTTGAGAATGGCCGACTTCCTCTTTTCCGAAATTTCGATGATGTCACGGGGAATCCCTTCCCCCGCCCAAACACCCTACTGATCGATAGTGAGCAGCTAGAGGCTGGTGACGCGCTCGATGAAAACTTTCGCGGGATGGCCGCTGACGAAATCGACCGTTTCCGGCGAGAAATTATCGAGCGTACGGGCGATCCTCGCGCCGCCGACAAAATTACCGATCATGAATTACTCCGTGAAGTCATGAACACAGTCGGGAAGCCCGGTCAGCTCGGTGGCTCGATTCGCTGCGTTGTTTCGGTCTCGATGCTGACGGAAGGCTGGGACGCAAATACGGTGACGCATGTCCTGGGCGTCCGAGCATTTGGCACTCAACTCTTGTGCGAATAGGTAACAGGCCGCGCACTGCGCCGTCAATCGTACAATTTAAGCGAAGAAGGCCCAAACAAAGGTCTTTTGAATGTCGAGTACGCCGACATTCTGGGGATTCCATTCGATTTCACGGCGAAGCCGGTGCCGGCACCACCGCAGCCCCCACGAGAGACAATTCAGGTTAAAGCTGTCCGCCCTGAACGTGATCACCTGGAAATACGTTTTCCGCGGGTTGTTGGTTATCGAGTGGAGCTGCCGCAGGAACGATTAACGGCCGAGTTTAATGAAGATTCAATTCTGATATTGACGCCGGAACTCGTTGGGGCAACCGAGACCCGCAATTCTGGAATCATTGGCGAACAAGTGGATCTGAATCTCGTTCACACCGGAGACGTTCGTCCTTCTCAGGTTCTCTATGAAATTACTTCTCACCTTGTCTTGGATAAATGGCGGGAACCGGGGCAACCACCACAGCTCAATCTTTTCGGGCAACTTAAGCGAATCGCCAAGCAGTGGCTCGACAACTATCTTGTTTGCAAAGGTGGAACTTACCCGGCGCAACTAAAGTACCGAACGCTTGCCGATATGGCGTGCAGTCGCATTACCGCCGGAATCAATCGCGCATTCATTAAGGAACGGCCCATCAAGGCGCTGCTCGATCCCTACAATCCAGTCGGCTCCACGAAATACGTCAATTTTAACACCTCAAAAAGAGACCGCTGGGAAACAAACTCTGATCGATGCCACATAAATTGGGTCATCCTCGACAGCGGTTGGGAAGGTGAATTCTGTCGCGTTGCGGAATCGCACGATCGCGTGCGGTCCTATGTTAAGAATCACAACCTCGGACTCGAAGTTCCGTATCGCTATGGATCAGAGATGCGCTTATATCGGCCTGACTTCATCGTCCGAGTCGATGACGGCCATGGCGATCAAGATTTATTGAATCTGATCATCGAAATAAAAGGCTATCGCCGCGAGGACGCGAAGGAAAAAAAGTCAACGATGGACACGTACTGGATTCCGGGGGTGAACCACCTCGCAACGCACGTTCGCTGGGCATTCGCCGAGTTCACCGAGGTCTATCAAATCCAATCGGACTTCGCCGCGAAAGTAGAGAGCGAGTTTAACAAGATGATTGACTCAGTGTTGCAGCAACCGGCGGCGCAGAAAGCTTGATGATGGCCAGAATCGCAAAGGCAAAACCAAAGAAGAGCGTGGAAACGCTGATCCATGACGAATCGAAGCGCAAAAATATCCCGACTGCGGAATACCAATCTGTTCTGCAAAAGGAACAGGAGAGTCCGAAGACCGCGCGCTACCAACGCAACCCCGACATCGACCCTCAACTCGTCTGGCGGGGAAAAGATCAGCAGGACTGGAGCGATCTGATCGTTCATGCTCCTCCGCTTTACATTCAGGAGAAGGTTCACCCGAAGGTGCTTATTGATGAGCTGCTGCGCCAAACGCGTGAGAGTCAGCATGAAGCCGGGAACCTCACACCGGACCTGTTCGCTGACTTCAACGGAATTCCGAAAGGTGTCGACAAGACTGAGTTCTATCAGCACGACCAGAACTGGAGTAATCGCATGATCCTTGGCGACTCGCTTCAGGTCATGGCGAGTCTCGCCGAGCGCGAGGGTCTGCGCGGAAAAGTCCAGTGCATCTACTTCGATCCGCCCTACGGCATTAAGTTTAATAGCAACTTCCAGTGGTCGACCACCAGCCGGGATGTGAGGGATGGCAATGCCGCTCACATCACTCGTGAGCCAGAGCAGGTCAAAGCGTTTCGTGATACTTGGCGCGACGGGATCCACAGCTATTTGACCTACCTTCGTGATCGCCTTGCAGTTGCCCGCGACCTTCTTACTGAATCCGGGTCTATCTTTGTTCAGATCGGCGATGAGAATGTTCATCGCGTTCGAGCGCTGATGGACGAGGTCTTTGGGGAAACAAATTTTGTCTCTCAGATATCTTATACAACTACCGGGGGGTTAGCGTCAGGAACGTTGAGCCGCGCTGGAGACTATGTGCTCTGGTATGCGAAGGCTTATGAATCCATAAAATATCGTGACCTCGTGCAGCCGAAGCTGAACCCCGATGAAGACGTCAAATCGAAATATGATCAAGTCGAGTTTGATACTGGCCGGAGGGTTTCACATGCCTTGGCGAAGCAAGAAAACGCCAATAACGACTCGGCGAGCAGTAAGCTGTTTCGAGTTGATAACATCATCTCACAGGGCGGCTCAGAAACTACTGTTCGTACATTCCAATTTCATGGAGCTACTTTTGAGTGCGGTTCGAATAGCCACTGGAAAACAAATCCCGAAACTGGCATGCCTCGACTGGCGAAGGCTAATCGGATTGTTGCAAGCGCAAAGGGTAAATTAGGATACGTGCGGTACTTCAACGATTATAAAATTCAACGTCTTTCAAATCTTTGGAATGATATTGGTGGGAGCGTGCAAAGTCGTTCGGACCCGAAAATCTATGTTGTGCAGACGGGCACAGCGCTCACTCAACGCTGCATATTAATGGCTAGTGATCCTGGCGATCTTGTTCTCGATCCTACCTGCGGTTCCGGTACTACTGCTACCGTTGCTGAACAATGGGGGAGACGCTGGATTACAATCGATACTTCGCGAGTAGCCTTAGCTCTAGCTCGCGCACGCATCATGGGTGCCCGCTATCCTTTTTATTTGCTAGCTGACTCCCGAGAAGGTCAGATTAAGGAAGGCGAAGTGACTACCAAAGCTCCCAGTTCACAACCTGTACATGGAGATATCCGTCACGGCTTTGTGTATGAGCGTGTACCGCATGTCACTCTCAAGTCTATCGCTAACAATGCGGAGATCGATGTTATCTGGGACCAATGGCAAACGAAGCTGGAGCCGTTGCGCGAGAAGCTAAACGCCGCGCTGAAGAAGAATTGCCAAGAGTGGGACATTCCGCGCGAGACCGATGCCAGTTGGCCCGACGCAGCGAAAGAGCTGCACGCCGACTGGTGGCGGGCCCGCATCGCGCGGCAGCAGGAGATCGATAGGTCCATCGCTGCCAAGGCTGAGTTTGAATACCTCTACGACAAGCCTTACGCAGATAACAAGAAGGTGCGCGTGGCCGGCCCTTTCACGGTCGAGAGCCTGAGTCCGCATCGTGTTCTGGGCGTAGATGACGAGGATGAGTTGATCGATCCCATGGTCGCGGAATCTGCCGCTGACTACGCCGAGAAGCAGACCTTTCCCCAAATGATTCTGGAGAACCTGAAGACGGCCGGCGTGCAGCAAGCACACAAGGAGGACAAGATCACTTTCACCGCGCTCACGCCGTGGCCGGGCGATCTGGTCTGTGCTGAAGGTCGCTACCTGGAAGGCGAGACCGAGCAGCGCGCGGCCATTTTTATCGGCCCGGAGTTCGGCACTGTCACGCGGCCCGATCTCGTCTCCGCTGCGCGGGAAGCGGGCGACGCCAACTTCGATGTGCTGATCGCATGCGCTTTCAACTACGAAGCGCACACCACGGAATTCAACAAGCTTGGCCGCATCCCGGTGCTCAAGGCTCGCATGAACGCCGACCTGCATATGTCGGACGACCTCAAGAACACCGGAAAAGGCAACCTCTTCGTCATCTTCGGCGAACCCGACATCACGCTCCTGCCCGAGAAGGACGGCAAACTGCGCGTAAAAGTAAACGGCGTCGATGTCTTCAAACCGCAAACCGGCGAGGTCATCAGCGACAGCGCAGACGGCATCGCCTGCTGGTTCATCGACACCGATTACAACGAAGAAAGCTTCTTTGTTAGGCACGCCTACTTCCTCGGCGCGAACGATCCCTACAATGCATTGAAAACCACGCTCAAGGCCGAGATCAACGAAGAAGCCTGGTCAACGCTTAATAGCGACACGTCGCGGCCATTCGACAAACCGAAGTCCGGGCGTATCGCTGTTAAAGTCATTAACCACCTTGGCGATGAGGTTATGAAGGTTTTCAAGATTTAGAACTCACAACTTAGAAATAAATCCATGGTCATTACTCCCAAATCACTAACGATCACTCAACTTCTCAGCGGTGAGAGCGAACAGTACGTCGTACCGGCATACCAACGCCGCTATTCATGGCAAGAAAAGCAACTTTGGGAGTTTCTAGAGGATATTAGCCTTTTGGAAGGTTCCGATACTCACCTTTTAGGAAGCATCGTCTGTCTGACGGGTTTCCACACAGCGGGAATTAACAAGCTCGAGATAGTTGATGGCCAGCAACGTTTAACGACAATTTGTATTCTCCTTCAATGCGTCACTGATCGGTTCAAGAAAGAAGGAGAAACAGGTGCCGCACAGGATATCGACCGACTGCTTCAAGCAAAGGCACTGGGTGAGCCGGCAGTTCGCAAAATCCTTCTTGATTCACTTGATGCAGGCGAATTCGAACAACATTTGCTCGGAAAAACAGTCGATGCTCCGGGCAATCACAATCTCAGCTCCGCCTTCTCTCTTTTTCGCGGCTGGGCCAAGACTAAGCAGCTTTCTGACTTGGGAACCTTCGTTTACCACCTCAAGAATCAGTGTGTCGTTATCCGTCTTGACGTCAGTGATGCTAAGGATGCGTTCAAGCTGTTCGAGACCATCAACAATAGAGGTTTGAGGCTCAGTCCAACGGATATCATTAAAAACTTCATCTTCGGCAACGCCGCGCGTTTTGGGCCAGATTCTTTAGCATTGGCACGCACAAAGTGGGCGGAATTGTTGCGACACCTTGATGGCACTAGCCTTGAGTCATTCTTCAGAAACTTTCTTTGTGCCAAACTGAAACGGCGGATCACGATATCTTTCGTAATACCGAATTTCAAAAAGTTGTTCATGCAACAGGTTTCTGAAGCTAAGACGCTCCCTGACCGTCACTGGTATTTCAAGGAAGAATCGATCGAAGAAGAACCGATCGAAGAAGAGCCGATTGAGGAGGTGAGCGAAGATACCCTCGAACCAAACGAGGATGAGAAGCCGCAGAGGGTAGAAACATCCCCACGGATTTCGTTTGCGGAGTTCTTGGAGCAAATCGTAATCAAAGCCAGAGTGTACGGGCAGATTGCACGAGGCGACACCGGCCACGTTGCGATCGATCGACACTTGCGAAACTTGCGAATGATCAAATCGCTGCAGACTTATGGTTTCCTAATGGCGCTGCGAGCTGGAGGTTGCAGCGATAATAACTTTGTCGATGTTTTGAAGTTAACTGAAGCGCTGGTTCTTCGGCGCCACATCTGCCGCGAGAGGACAAATGAGACTGAACGTTTGTTCGCAAGGCTAAGCGGGATCAACTGCACCAATCCCCTATCGGAAGTAATTGAAGAATTCCGCCGATTCTGTCCCTCCAATGAACGGTTTGAGCACGACTTTGCCGGCTTTGACTTCACCTCAAATCTGATTGAGCGCGCGCGCTACTGTCTCGAACAATTCGAGCTGAATAGACAGGGACAACACTTGGAGCTTCTGATCAGCGGGCCGGACACTGTCCATGTCGAGCATATCATTCCGCTCAAGATCAAACCCAAGAAGGCGAAAGAAGAATTTGGGGATTGGCCCTCCTACCTCGGGCCAAGCTCCGAGGCAAAACATCCGGATTTCGTTTCTCGAATCGGCAATCTGACCTTGTTTGCAGGAAAATTAAACATCGGTTCATCGAACAATCCGTACGACCGAAAGAAGACTGCCTACACCCATTCCGCAATCAAACTGACGAACGGCCTTCCTACCGAATTTCCGGAGTTCCGCTTTGAGCAGGTTGATTCCCGTTGGGCGGGACTTGCAAAACTAGCCGTGATCCTTTGGCCGATGCCGTAGAAGGTGGAATTCCTAATCGCAGATACTTTCACGGACAGCCTTGCGCGTCTCACGGGTGACGAGCAGAAGATCGCCAAGACAACCGCCTTCGATCTTCAGATGAACCCGGTGAATCCTGGAATGGCGCTGCACCGGATCGACAATTCAAAGGATAAGAACTTCTGGTCTGCCCGAGTCGGGCGCGATATTCGCCTAATCGTTCACAAGACCAAGGAAAGTTTACTCCTCTGTTACATAGGCCATCACGATGATGCTTACCACTGGGCCGAGAGACGAAAGTTGGAGACGCATCCAAAGACGGGGGCAGCGCAGCTCGTCGAGATTCGCGAACGAATTCAGGAAATCATTGTTCCTTCGTATATTGAGTCACCTGCACAAATTACAGAGAAGCCGAAGATTTTTGCTGATCTCTCCGACGAAGCTCTGCTGAGCTATGGGGTTCCGGACGAATGGCTGTCGGAAGTTCGCAAAGCCGACGAGGACAGTTTACTAGGCGTTACGGAACACTTGCCGGCCGAAGCAGCAGAGGCTCTCCTTGAACTCGCAACCGGAGGCAAACCAAAACCGCGTCCAGTTCCGGACGTGCAACCATTCGAACACCCAGATGCCCAACGACGCTTCCGCGTGATGGAGAATGTCGAGGAACTCACTCGTGCCCTCGAGTATCCGTGGGATAAGTGGTCAATCTTTCTTCATCCGGCCCAAAGAGCGCTGATTGCCAAGGATTATCCTGGACCAGCTCGCGTGGGAGGATCCGCGGGAACGGGGAAGTCAATTGTTGCAGTGCATCGTGCTGTCCACCTCGCTCGCAACAACTCGGATGCGCGCGTTCTGCTCACAACTTTTTCGGACACGCTAGCAAACGCGCTTCGAACAAAACTTCGTCGACTGATATCGAATGCGCCGAAACTTGCTGAGCGGATCGATGTACACGCGATCGACGCGATTGGAATTCGACTCTATCAGTCTCGCTTCGGCAAACCTGCTCTGGCGTCGCACAACGACACTGCGGAACTAGTTCGATCAGCAGCAAATGAAACGCCGGATCACAAATTTAGTCAGAAATTCTTGTTAACCGAGTGGGAGCAGGTTGTTGATGCGTGGCAGTTGGAAAACGCCGATGCTTACGCAAACGTCAGTCGGCTTGGCCGCAAAACACGAATTCCGAAGAAACAGCAGACAATTCTATGGTCCATCTTTCAGAAGGTTCGTGAAGGACTTGCGAAGCGCAGATTGATTACAACATCCGAGCTTTTCACAACGCTTGCTGCATCGATATCGAAAGATAAACCGCCGTTTGATTTCGCTGTCGTTGACGAAGCGCAGGATCTAACCGTTGCGCATCTTCGATTCTTCGCTGCTTTAGGAGCGAATCGACCCAATAGCCTTTTCTTCGCTGGCGATCTCGGCCAACGAATCTTTCAACAACCGTTCTCCTGGCTCGAGCTCGGTGTCGATGTTCGCGGTCGATCGCAAAATCTGACCGTGAATTATCGTACATCGCATCAGATTCGTACTCAATCGGACAAGTTGCTGAATCCTGAAATGGCTGATGTCGATGGGAACCCGCAAAACCGAAGTGGCGTGATTTCCGTTTTCAACGGGCCTGTTCCCTCAATTCAGACGTTTGAAAGCGAAGACAAGGAAATCGACGCAGTTGCTCGATGGATTTCGGAGCGAGCTAGCGAAGGCGTAGCTGCGCACGAATTTGCGATCTTCGTGCGATCGCCCGCGCAGATCGCGCGTGCGCGCGCCGCCATTGAGAAAGCGAAAATTCCTTTCAAGGTCCTGGACGATAGCGCTGATGCGACAACAAATTGTGCCTCGGTTGCAACGATGCATCTGGCGAAAGGACTTGAATTCCGCGCCGTCGTCGTGATGGCTTGCGACGATGAAGTCATTCCTCTACAGGAACGCATAGGAGCGATCGGGGATGACGCAGACCTTCGGGACGTCTACGACACGGAGCGTCATCTTCTTTACGTCGCATGCACTCGCGCACGAGATTACCTTTTAGTGACAGGCGTTGAACCAGCCTCAGAGTTTCTTGCTGACCTAAGTTTGGAGCGCCCGACGACGTTAAGCTGAGAGAATGTTTGACAAACTGTTTGTCGAGGCCGGTCTGAGTCTTGATCGTCTCCGTAGCTTTTGCATGGTTGCCGAGGCTGGTGCAGTAACTAAAGCTGCCGGAAGAAATCCGGTCCGACAGAGTCAGTTCAGCCGCCAAATAAAGGAACTTGAAGGATTCTTTGGCGTGGAACTGATGAAACGTCACGCGAAAGGCATAGCACTAACTCCGACCGGCGAGCGTCTCATGAAAATAGCGCAGGAACTATTCGCGACCCTGGAAGATTTTACGTTGGACTGTAAAGCCGAACCGCAAAGATTTTCAATCGGAGCTGGCGATGCCCTTTTGCAGTGGTTGTTGTTTCCGAAGATCAGCTTGCTACAAGATGCTTTACCGCAAGTAGCGATCGACGTTTACGGCCTTCCCACGTTAGAAATTGTCCGGCGCGTGAATGACCTTGTCTTGGACTTCGGTCTCGTTCGGAAGGATGCCATTTCTCCATTGCAAAAGTTCCACTCGTTGGGCTTTGAAGCATACACGTTGTTTGTTCCGCGTCGCGTACTTGGCAGCAAGAACTCGCTAACGCTGGATGAAGTAATCAAGAAGGTTCCGCTAACGACAATCACGGGTGAAGGCCGTTTCCGTGCAGGTCTTGAACGAGAGGCGCGGAAGCGAAAACTACCTTTAAGATTTTCCCTTTGTTGTTCGACCTTTCCGCAAGCGGCGCGAGCACTGCGGTCACAGCGCTATGCGGCCATACTTCCGAGTATTGCCGTTGATGAGCTAGATGCAGAACGCTTTGCTACGATTTCGGTGCCATTTCTCGACTCACAATCCCGAGAGATTTGCCTGATCTGGAATCCCCGATCGGTGGTCTTGAGGCCAAAAGCCACGGCTCTCAAAGACTGCTTGGTGAAGATGCTTAAGCTGCCGAAGAAGCCGAGCCATGACTCATAAGTCATCGGCCATGTAATCTGCACCTTCGACCGGCGCTTTACGCTCTGCCACATTGCTCCAACGAAGATTGGAGGAATTGATATGACAGCAATAGCTCAAAAAGATAAACCAGACCAGGACAAGGACCACGGACCAAAGTTTATTTTGGATATTGAAGGGCGATTGATCGATTGGAACCAAGACACGATCTTGGCTGAGAAGATCGCGGAACTGGGTGGTTGGGCTTTCTCGCAGGGCGTAATGCTCATCGACAAAGACAATGTCGAACATCAACTACAGGCGGGACAAGTCGTCGAGCTTAAGCCTGGAATGGGATTCTCGAAGAAAGTGCGCTTCAAAAGGGGCTGAGGAGTGATGGCCCGGATTCGAGAGGAAGTTGAACTCCTGCGCACTCGATTTCCCGACTTGGTATTTCTGGAAGATGGACGTTGGGTTCGTCTTCCCGCCATCGACTTGCCACAGGCGTGGAGCAGCAGCACGATTGACGTTGTCTTTCAATTCCCACAGGCTGGATATCCCGAAAACCCGTTCTACGGCTTCTATGTGCCTTCTGGTCTGCGAACTAACGGTACTGTCCCCCAAAACTTCACGGATCCAGCTCCAGCCCAACCGCCGTTTGACGATACCAAATGGGCGTTTATGTCGGGAAACCCTGATCCGTGGGATCCGCGTCCAGAAATTCATGCGGGCTCAAATGTTGTGACGTGGACGCAGAGCATCTTTGACCGATTTCGTGAGCATGTATGATCGCCGTCGTTTGTCTCACCCAACCACAGTTTTCCCAACTGATGGTCCACTTAATTCCGCATCGGCATAAAGTGGAACAAGTAGCCTTTCTATTTGTAAAGCCACATGAATCGTTCGGCGTCTGGCGGCTCATTTGCGAGGAAATCTGGTGTTGTGTTCCAGATGACCTTGACCATCAATCGGCCTATCACATCTCTCTCAAAGATGAAACCAAAGCTGCTTTAATAAAGAAGGCGCACGACACAGAGTGCGCATTGGTTGAGCTGCATTCACATATTGGTACAGGGTCTGCGCAGTTTTCGCCCAGCGATTATTTTGGTTTTGAGGAGTTCGTGCCCCACGTTCGTTGGCGGCTAAAAGGTGCGCCGTATGCCGCGCTTGTAATGACCAAACAGGACATGGATGGATTCATTTGGGCCGGGCCGGGAACTACCGCAGCAAGACTGCAGGGAATCGAGGTGGATGGCCGTCTAGCAACAAAAATGAACGGGTTATCTCCTCTTCAATGGACCTCGATTGCATATGAGGAATTTTGAACGTCAAATCGCGCTGTTCGGCGGCAAAGGTCAAGAGCGAATCGAAGAAACTTCAGTTGTCGTCGTCGGCATCGGTGGTCTTGGCACACATGTGGTCCAGCAACTCGCTTTACTCGGTGTGAGGCGGCTTACGTTGATTGACCCGCAGGAACTCGATGATACGAATCTGAACAGATACATAGGAGCGCGCTTTGATGACCCGATTCCCGGGACCTTGAAGGTCGACATAGGTGAACGCATCATCCGTGCAGTGGACCCCGAAGCGGACATTTGTAGACTTCCTATTGAGCTTCAGACTGAGCAGGCGCTAAATGCAATACAGTCGTCGCACATAGTGTTCGGGTGTGTTGACAAGGAGAGTCTCAGATTCATTCTTAATTACTGGTGTGTGGCGTTTGGCAAACCACTGTTTGATTCGGCAACGGGTATTGACGCAAACGCTGAACCCTTAAGATATGGCGGCCACGTTTTTGTTATGTGGGAGCCGCCAGGTTGCATGGTTTGCCGCGGAAATCTTGATATGGGGGATGTTAACCGCGAGCTTGCCGGCGAAGGCGACCTAAAGAACCGAGAGTCGATTTATGGTGTTGATTCACAATTATTGGCGAACGGTGGCCCGTCAGTAGTCTCGCTCAACGGGATTATCGCGTCAGTTGCGGTTACCGAGTTCATGGTTGCTGTCACGGGACTTCGGAAGCCAAACCCGGCCTTTACTTATTGGGGACACACCGGAAAGACGAGTTTGGGCGCACCGGCACCACGAGATTGTTTTACATGCTCGATATGGAAGCGCGGGCACGAAGCCGATCCTCGTCAGTTCCTACGAAAGAAACAATGATGCGGAAATTGGCACAAGCACGAATCTCGTCGCAGCGCCTTTGCGATGTTGCTTTCCGATGACTGCCGACCCGTTGCGTTAGATAAAGTTGACAATTGTGGTAGGTTCGAGTGTCTTCCGAGAACGGAAGTAGCTATTTTCAGCTCACCAATGCCGTTTTGCTTCTCCCATCGAAAAGCCACTCAAGCGCTAAATTTTTTCGCACAGCGCGCTGGGCGTAGCATTAATAAAATGAAGGCCCTGAAATTGGTGTACTTCGCCGATCGTTATCATCTGCGAAAATATGGGCGGCCGGTCGTCGGCGACGAATATCTGGCGATGACTTACGGTCCAGTTGCTTCGGGTACGAAGGATCTGGCAGAGATGAGTGACTTCCTTGGAGAGGAAGAAGCGCATTACGCGAGAAAATTCATTGAGCCATCTGCCAGCGGTCTTGCCTATAGTTCTATGGCGGATGTGGATGAGAAAGTGTTTTCCGAAAGTGACAGGGAAGCACTGCAGTTTGCTTGGGAGCGGTTCGGTCGGGTCGAAAAATATACGCTCTCACGGATGACGCATCGGTATCCTGACTGGAAGAAACATGAAGCCGCGCTGCAAAGCAACGTCGTTACTCGAGTGCCGATGAATTACCGGGATTTTCTTGAGGACCCTGAAGGAAATATCGAGCCGTGCTATGCGCTGGGAGCGAAGGAGCGTAAGGCAATCGCGAGCGGTATTGATGAAATCGCGGCATTCGAACGTTTGTGGCGCTAGCGTGTGCCGGATGAACGACTGCCGCTGAAACTTCGCGTCGGCTTAAGAGCCGGCAATGTTTATTATTTCCGATCGCGCGAGTTAACATCCGAACGGCCGCATTTTTTCATCGTGGTCAACCGCGACCCAATCGGGTCGCAACTTCTTCTTCTCACGATC
>Ga0137363_10001052_pt1 | contig 15559 bp, 22 predicted proteins | sample MadtaG_FD_104800 | JGI IMG/M metagenome (GOLD analysis project Ga0137363, IMG submission 104800) | Vadose zone soil microbial communities from Angelo Coast Range Reserve, California, USA - Mad1_115_16 metaG | ecosystem: Environmental > Terrestrial > Soil > Vadose zone | place: USA: California...
ATTCGACCAATCACATGCGGATCGCCGCCAAGCTGGCTCTTCCAAAATCGGTACGACACCACCATCGTGTCGTTTTTGAAGTAGGTGTATTCGCGCGGCTCGTAGAGTCGACCGAGATATGGTCGGATTCCGAGCGTCGCAAAAAAGTCCTCCGAAGCGCCAGTGCAAGTCACCAGCTTTGGTTCGCCGTCTCCGGTCCAGGTAAACGTAAAACGCGGCAGATATTCGGCGATATGAGAAAAGGATTTATTTTGTTCGCGATAATCGAGGTAATCCGGACCCGAGGCGTTCACTGGCGTTTGGCCGGTCGAATCGGAACGAGCGTAAATCGCGTAGAGTCGCTCGGAGTTTGCGTACGGCAGCGGCCGGAACAAAATATCTTCGACAACACTGAGCATCAGCGTGCTCATTCCAATGCCGATCGCCAGTGTTACAATAGCGACCGCCGCAAACACCGGCTGCTTGGCAAGCGTACGCACACTGAAACGTAGGTCCTGCATTAACGAGTCGACGAAATTGCCGGCAATGTTCTCGCGACATTCCTCTCGAAATCGCTCCGGGCTTCCGAATTCAAGCCGCGCGCGGCGCTCTGCTTCCGCTCGCGGCAATCCGGAGCGCTCAAGCGCATCCGCCCTGAGGTTCAGGTGCGACTGAAGCTCTTCCTGGAGTTCGCGTTCTGTGCGACTGCGGTGAAAGAACCTGCTTGTTAACGATCTAAAATACGACGCGATCACTTTTTGGTGGGGTGGTCACTGACCACTCATCAGTTGTCAGTGTTTAAACTTCCTGCGGTCGCGCCGCCAACGCTGAGCTTATCGCAGCTGCCGAGCGCTTCCACCAATCCGTCTCGTCGCGCAAACGTTTGCGGCCTTTGGCGGTAAGCTCGTAGAATTTCGCGCGTCGATTGTTCTCCGATTTCCCCCACTCCGTCCTAAGAAGTCCCTGGCGGACGAGGCGAAACAAAGCGGGATAAAGCGCTCCCTGTTCGATGAACAACGTTTCGCCTGAAATTTGTCTGATGCGCGTCAGCATCGCGTAGCCATGAAGCGGGCCGAGCGAAACCGCTTTCAGAATGAGCAGATCGAGTGTGCCCGGAAGAAGTTCAGCCTCGTTGCTCATCGTTGTCTCCTAAGTTATTTAGGAGATTAAAACATCCTTCCCTAAGCTGTCAAGGAGAGAGTAGGTTTCTCGTGAACTCTGCGATTATGCCGATCTCGACGGCCCACTTCTTCTCGCCAGCGATCGTGAGCACCCAGTTCCGTACAAGAATGGAAGAATTGGAATTCCTCCGCGCGAACTCTAGGGTTAGGGCTTTACTCAGAACTTCCGAATCTCTTCCACTTGGAGCTGGGCAAATCCGTCCCGGATACTTTCCTTTCCTTTGATGGTCACGACCTTTGCAGCGTAGTCGGCGAGTTCTGCATTGACAGGTTTACCGGCTTTCCCGGTCAGCAAATAAACTTTTCCGTTCTCAGCTTTTATGCCGACGGGCAAGCCGCTTCTGATGCAGTCGCGCGCGCACGACGCGTGCTCCTGGCCACTGAGGTTGTAAGCGATATAACAAGTCATATCGAGCACTTCGCCTCTCACCAGGATTTCCTGTCCTTGCGCGATGGGATGGCTTTTGCGCTCAGATAACTTGAAGCCAAGGGCAGTTATACTTGCTGAGACAATTATTGCTGCCGCAAGCTTCAAAATTTCATTCCAGTTTCGACGGAACAGGATCGGCCGAGTGCGAATAATCTTCTGAGGCAGATCGATCGGCGGTTCGACTCCGCGAAGTTTCGCTCGAATGGCGCCGTAACATCTGGTCTGCTCTTGTAACCATTCAGCAAGCTCGGGATCGCGTTGCGCGTGCGTCAACGCTTCTCGAAATTGTGGATCCGCGTCGTCCACCGGCCCGCGATACAACAGCAGGACTTCCTTGGCCTCGCGCGTGTTCATTTGGCTCGCGGCGCATTCGTCTCGCTCAGCCGACGCAATAGCTGGATTTTTGCACGCGCAATTCGCGACTGCACAGTCCCGAGCGGAATCGCCAGCACATCGGCAATCTGTTTGTAAGAAAAATCCTCGATGTAATAGAGTACCAGCGGCGCACGGAAATCTTCGTCGATCTCGCGGAGCATGCGAAGCAGTGTTCGCGAATCGATCCGGTTCAGGCAGTCCGCCGGCACGTCAGGCAAGTTGTGCGCGGTTTCCTCAATCGATTCATCCGCAAACTGTTTCTGGCGGCGGCACATTTTAAGGAACTCGCGGTGTAACGTCGTGAAGAGCCATCCTTTAACGTTTGCTGGATTGTTGAGCTGGTGACCTTTGCTGGCCCAAATGTAAAAAGTCTCCTGGGTAAGATCCGCCGCATCGGCCTCGCTTCCGGTAAGGCTGAAGCCAAACCGATAAAGATCTCGGTAATAAAGTTTCACCAGGTTTTCAAACTCCAGATCGGCGGACATGTCGCCGTTATCCCATTATGAGAGTTCTCACAGCACCGTTTTGTGGGATTTCTTGGCGCCTTGACGCATGCGAATGAAACGAAGGTTGATAGCAATCGCCTCTTCGAGCTCCGCATTTATCATGCTGTGCCCGGCAAGGTGCCTGCGCTCGAATCGGTCTTTCGCGACGCTTCAAAGGTGATGGCTAACCATGGCATTAACGTGGTGGGCTACTGGGTGCCAACCGAAGATCCCGTTTGGAAAGATACCTTCATTTACATCGTAGCTCATTCCAGCCGGGAAGAAGCGAAAAAGAACTGGGATGCGCTTCATGGCGACCCAGTGTTTCGACCGTACGTCGAAGCCGCGAAGCCGCTTTTTGACAAGGCGGGCAAAGTGTTTCGAGTGGATGAGGTATACATGCGTCCGACCGATTTTTCGCCGATGCAATAACTCGCAGCATAGAGAGTTCGTGTCATGAATGCGCTACGAAATTGCGTCGTAATCTGCGTTGGTCTGTTCCTTTCCGAACTGGTCGGCGCTTCAACAAATGCCTGGATTGCTGCATGGGCGACTAGTCCACAATCGGGAACTCCGAATCCGCACGAGCGTTTACTTAATGTCGACAATCAGACGGTGCGCGAACGAGTTCGTGTGTCGATCGGCGGAAATCAAATACGGCTTCGCTTTTCGAATGAGTGCGGCTCGTCGCCTCTTTTAATCGGCTCGGCTACCGTCGCGATGCCAAGTGATGCCTCGAGCGTCAAACAAGAATCGATTCAAAGCGTCACGTTCGAAGGTCACAATTCGACAATCATTCCAGCAGGAGCGCCAGTTCTCAGTGATCCAATAACATTTCCGGTGAAGCCCGGAACTGAGATCAGCATCAGCATATATTTCCCCAAACGCGTAGCTACTCCGACTCTGCACGCGTTTGCGTTCAAGCACGCCGCGATCTCCCAGCCCGGCGACTTTACTCACGCCGAAAAAATCGCCGCCGCCGCTGTATCAACTGCGTCGATTTCGCTCAGTGCCGTTCTGGTTCCTGCTGAGCCGTCCGAGCGACTGGTTGTGGCATTTGGCGATTCGATTACCGACGGTGACGGATCAACAGTCGATGCGGACAACAACTGGCCGAGTAATCTGATTCGTCGCGCGACCAAGGCACAGAAGACTTCGACATTGGCTGTGGTCAACGAGGGCATCGTCGGCAATCGATTGCTGCACGATCATGATATCTGCGGCGTGAGCGCTCTCGCGCGGTTCGACCGCGACGCACTCGTTTTGCCTGGCGTCACTCACATTGTGCTGCTCGAAGGGATTAATGACATCTGTTTTCCCGGTGCAAAAATGGACGGGCAATATCTTGCCGATCCTGCCGATGCGCCGAGCGCTCAGGATATCACAAACGCGTACCGCCAATTGATTTCGCGCGCACATGCTCGGGGACTTAAGCTCATTGGCGCCACCATTACACCTTGTGAAGGCGCAGATATTCCCGGCTACTACTCGGAAGCGAAGGATGCAACGCGCCAGGCGCTGAACAAGTGGATCAGAACCAGCGGCGCGTTTGACGGTGTCATCGATTTCGACGCGAACGTGCGCGACCCAGATCATCCAGCTAGATTACTGCCGAGGTTCGCATCCAAGGACCATCTTCATCTCAACGACGACGGATACAAAGCGATGGCCGATTCGATCGACCTAAACTTATTTAAGTAGGTTTCCTACTTCTGCCTTTCTTACTTGTTGTTTTCGGCAAATGCTGACGCATTAGTAATTGCCGATTTTTTTCAATTCTCGACCATCGACTCTCAACCTGCCTCAGCCATTAAACACCGCTGTTTATTTTCTGATTGTAAGATGAGACACGTAGCACGCGAATGGTCACCGGCTTGCCCTCGCGCTGGACGTTCCGTTTATCAATGTCGAACTCGATGATCGATGCTGTCGTGAGCGTGCCGCCGCCGTTTTCCTGATACTCGACTTTGTAATGATTACCTTTCGACTCGAGCACTCGGTAACGCATGAATCCGTTGATATCGGGCACGGGACACCTTAGCCATTCGCCGTCCTGCGTCAGGCCATCCTGATTAAACTCGTTCCCATTTTTCTCCACCGCGTCCAGATTGATTTCTGTCACCACCGGACTCTCAGAATCCGAGATCCAGCAATTAATCATGCTGAAAACTTTCGGGTGAATCTTAAGCGTGGAGGTCTGCGCCGCCGCAGGCGTGGCAACCTTCTCGCCCAGGATGGGGGTGTAGTGACTGAACAATTTTCGCGAATTCTGCGACCGTGATTCCTGTCGCGGAAAATCCGTGATATCTGCCGAGGATAGGATGGTTTTGTGCGCCTTTGGCTTTTTCCGCGTTCATGTTCGCATCGCTCACCCAATTCGTGAGGATCTCATCCTTGCGGCGGTCTTTCCCTTTCGGCCGGTAGATCAAATACATCGGACCGAGAGGCGTTTGTATTTCAGTTTCTTCCGTGTCCTCTTCCACCATTATGTTTCGGTCACCAATTCCCTCGCGCGCCGATTCGATCGAAAATGTCCCTCTGCGCCGGGGATCGTTGCTGTAGACGATCGAGTAAAGCGGCAACTGATGCTTCATGTCGTCGAACTCCTCGTGCAGGTCGTCGTAAGTAATGTCGACCGCTGTAATCGAAAATCCTTTGGAAGATGCGAAGGAACAAAGCAAATGATCTCCAGCTTCCTCAAGTCATCCAGCGTAAGTTCCGACGTAGAACGCACCGCCGAGAGCGAGAATACGAACGCGCCCAGAACAAACCACGACGTTCGTTTTATGCTATTGCCACTAGTCACTCTTCCAATTCTGACCGAGTGGATCACCTTGTCGAGAATCGAACGTTGTATGTCAGCTGTAGGGGAAGCTGACAGCTTCCTACAAGCTAACTCCTTCAACGCTGCCAATCAGTCAGCTCCGCTGTAGGGCATCTGTGTCAGATGCGATTCACAGACTTGCACCGGATTCGAAGCGAAATTATTCCGTGCCGCCGATCTCTCTGTTAACCTGGCGACATGGCGAAGCCTCAGGAAAAGACCAGCTCGACGGCGCCGCGACCCATTGCACCGCCGCCACTCTCGCAGCATCTGCGCGAGCTGGCGTCGCGGCCCGACGCATGGCTCGTGCTCGCGCGCAATCTGATTCCGGTCGTTGGCATCTACGGCTTCGGCTGGTCCGCTGCGCTCGCCGTGTTCAACTACTGGTTCGACGGGCTGACCGCGCTGGCCGCGATCGTCGCCGCGCTGATACCGCGTGCGCTACGCGAGACGCAACCGAAATCAGTCGGCGCAACGTGGGCAATGAATGTCGTGCGCGGCGCGGTCACTTGGATTTTCCTCGTCGCATCGTCGGTCTGCCGTACTGGATCGTGCTGATTCCGCTCCATGATCTACTACTGGGAGAGCAACTCCGCCTCGAGCTCGCGCATTCTCCGGCACTGTGGCTCACCTTCGGCTCGCTCGCCGCTGGACATTTCTGGAAAGCATTTCACTTGGGCTATGACACGCTGCCCGACAACCAACTGAAGCAGCGAGTGCGCTGGGATGTGTATCTCCTGGTCCTGCGCGCGATAGCGATGTTCATGATGGCCGCGCACGGCCTCGCCTTCATTCTGGTGCCGCTGATGGCTTTGGTGCTGAGCTATCTTGAGATTTGGCCCGAGCGCGCGCTCGGTGCTGTCTTCGGCGATCCGTCGCGGCTGTACGAATACGATCCGGACGATCCTAAGTCGAGTCGGCGCCGCTGACGGTGGCACGGCGTTACCGCTACAACGCCTGCGCAGATGAAAAATCTGTGTTGCCAATATCAGTGCCATCAGCGTAATCCGTGGTCGCCTGGATGTTCAAGCTTCGGTTGCGTTGCGAGCCACGCTGGTGATGGTTTCGATTAATTTTTGAAGTTATGCCGCGTTGTCCCTGGGCTACGACCGAGCCGAACATTACTTATCACGATCGGGAATGGGGTGTTCCTGTGCACGATGATCGAGTGCTTTTCGAGTTTCTGATCCTTGAAGGCGCCCAGGCAGGTCTGAGCTGGAGCACCATTCTAAAGAAACGGGAGAACTATCGGAAAGCTTTCCATGGATTTCGCGCTGAGAAGATCGCCCGATATGGCGCGCGCGATGTGCGGCGGTTGCTCGGCGACGCCGGGATTGTGCGGAACCGATTGAAAATCGCGGCCACAATCGAAAACGCAAAAATGTTTCTCGCTGTGCAAAGAGAATTCGGGACTTTCGACGCGTACTTGTGGAGCTTCGTCGGCGGCAAACCAATTCAGAATCGTTGGCGGCGCATGGCCGACGCGCCCGCGCGCACATCTGAATCCGATGCGATGAGTCGCGATCTGCTGCAACGCGGATTCAAATTCGTCGGCTCAACGATCTGCTATGCGCTCATGCAAGCGACCGGCATGGTCAACGATCACCTCGTGACTTGTCCCCGACACGCCGAGATTGGCGGCACAATGGCGCGGCCGACATAATCGTTCTTTTAGCCGACCCTCACCTCGATCCTCTCCCTAGCCAGGGAGAGGCGGACGCGAAAGCGCCGGTGAGGGTCCAATTCGAATCAATCCCGCAGGTGAAGCAGTTCAGAAAAACGAAACAGAAGACAACAAAGAGAACGAAGGGCTACAAGCCAAGCAAGACCTTCCTTACCTTCGTTTCCTTCTGTTAAAGATTCCTATTTGCCGTCGCGTCGCGAAGGCGGTTGAGCGCCCGCTTGCGATGTATCGGAGTTGAACGTTTCGTTCGCTTTACAAACAAACTGCTCACGCGCCATCCGGCGTGTTTTCCGGCGTCTGCGAACTCGATTGTGTTCCAGAATGTTGATTATCGCTCGAGGCGGTTTTTGCATTCGCTTCAGCGGCCCTCTTGGCAGCCCACCTGGCTTTCATTGCTGCTGAAAGCTGCGCGCGACGTTCTGGCGAGAGATTAAGTTTTTTCTTTGGTTTCTGGACGCTGCTCGGTTTCGTCGCGCCAGTTGACGGAGAAGACTTGGCAGCAGTAGCGCGAGCAGCCGATTTCCTCGCGGCTTTCATTGCCTTCGCTGATTCCGCCGCCTGCAGATTTTGTTTTAGCCTGGCCAGTTTCCTTGAACCTTCTTGCAGACGCTTCTCGAGTCGTCGGATCTTTTTCTTCAAAATTTTCAGCTTCATAATTATCCTTCTGTTCGCGCCGAAGACGAATCGACGAGTGGGATTTAGAGTTAATGACAAATCTCGCCGATGTCACGCTCTTCTTTAACACCGTTTGGGTCGCCTCGCCCTTACCGGGAGAGGAGGAGGGTGAGGGTTGTCTTCATGGCAACGTGTGCATGAGGCTCCGAACCCCTCACCTTCGTCCTCTCCCTTCTGTCCGAGGGGAGAGGCGGAAAGGCCCAACCGATTACAACGCGAATCTCGTGTGTGAGCCAATCAACTGTGGCGATAACAAACGCTTGCCAGTCGGAAGTGTTGATAACCCAAACGGCTGACTTTCCTGGTCGGTTTGCCGAAGAAGTTTTTCGCCGCATTCGTCGAGGGCGTCGCAGCGACAGTTCTCCATGCGCTTAAGCAATGTCTCCATTAGCTTAAGCCGCTTCATCCGGTCCCGGAGTTCCGCGATTTTTCGTTGGGAAAGTTGGTGCCAGCGTTTCGGTGGACGCGTCCCGGGCGGGAACCCGAAAAAGAGCTCGCGTATTTCCTCCAAGGTGAACCCCGTCTCCTGAGCGCGCTGCACCACAGCGAGACGAAAAAGCACACTGTTGTTGTAGCGGCGTTGGCCATTCTTGCGAATAGCCTGCGGGAGAATCCCGATCTGCTCGTAGTAGCGAATGGCGGAGGTGCGCAAACCAAAGACGCGCGCGACATCGGAAATGGCGAGGTCTTCTGCCACGCTGGAATCTAATAAGAAGCCGCGACGAACGCTACGCGAATCACTCACAATTTTCTTAAAAAATTCCCTTTGACTTAAAGTCAACTTGAAGTCGTAGCGTCGAAAACTATGAAAAACATATTCCAATTCATAACTGCGATCGCCATCATTGTACCGGTAGCGATTTCCGCAACATCAGGACCTTCATCGGAAGCAGCACTGCTTACTGCGGCCATGATTTCACAGGTAATCAAGGCAATGCCTGCGAATTCGGCGGTCGATGAAGCACTGCGTACAATAGATGGGGGCACAGCCAACGTTGGCAACTTCATCGTGCACCGGCCGCAAGAGCCTGATCAGGGCTGCACGATCGAGCACGACACGCTGATGAACGACAAGACTACTTCGATCTTCCTGGTGCTTGATGGGGCCGGCACTCTCGTTACCGGAGGTAAGCTCACCAATCCAGCACCGCTTTCTTCCGATGATCCGGATCTGAAACTGGTTGGCAGCGGAAGTCGTGGCAAGGGAATTCAAAATGGCCAGAGTCGTCGCATACGTAAAGGTGACGTCGTAATCATTCCCGCTAGCGTTCCACACGGCTTTAGCGCAATCGAGAAATCGATCACCTATGAGGTGGTTCGAGTCGATTCAGGAAAAATATTGCCACTCAAGTAACCTCAACTCATCGCAAGGATAACAACAATGAACATTTTATTTTTGGCAGCTATTAGTCTGGACGCTATTTGCCTCGCAGCTTCGAACGCTTCGGCAGGGCAGGATCAATTCCCATCATCATCGCAAACCGAGCACGTGTCGCCTTTCGCTTGCAACGCATTCGCGTTGTCCCCGGAAGTAAGAAAACGCCATTTCGAGGAGCTAGGACCAGCGTTGCTAAAACTGAATAAGAGCGTGCGCGAACTGCCAGATGGCTACGAGCTCGAGTTTCCGGCAGATAACACAACGTATCAGCTGTTAACGGAATGGGCGTTTCAGGAGCGCTTATGCTGTCCGTTCTTCGATATTGACCTGCGCTTTGACAGAGAAAACGGACCTCTATGGTTACGTCTCACTGGCCGGCCCGGAACTAAAGAGTTCATTAAGGAGGAGTTTGGGATCTAACCACCAAAATAGAATCCGAGATGCATAATGCTAGCGTTCGTTGATCGTCACATGCAGGGGAACGAGGGCAAAAATGAGACGCCTCTCCCATTCGAGAAGGGGAGAGGACTGAGGTGAGGGGTCTGGCGTTCGTAGAGAGACTTGTCCAAAGGCAAGCCCTCACCCTCCCCTCTCCCTTTTAGAAAGGCGAGGCGACCGATGCGTGTCCAGTAGACGGCATGTACGACCGGTCAAAATGACAATTGACCAACACTGCCTGCAATAATCCTCACTAGAAGCACTATGCCACAGGTCTCAACTCAAGAGTTTGAACGACTGCCGCTGCGAGTTCATACGTTTCTGGCCGGGGTGCCGCCTCACGACGTGTGGTCGGTCGATCTGCCGCATTGGCGTGAGGGACTGACGCTCGATGATTTCTTACGGACGCGAAGCAACTGTCTACTCACGCCTTCCCCCGTCGTGCAGATGCTGCTCGAGATTCGGTTCTTCGTTGGACGGTTCTTCGGTTGGGATCGCGAGCCAGCGGCAACCGCATGGCAAACCTTCGCAACGCGTTTAACCGACACCGATCACTCGAGATCACTGGCCGCAGCTGGCACGCGAGATGGATTTTTTCGTGTCGTCTACCGCTTCGAAAACGAGCAGCTCGTCGAGTTGATCAATCGGACAGTCCACGCTGCGGCGCTGAGCGCCCTGGTCGAGACAGCGACTGGCTACCGGTTCTATTTAGCGGTCTATGTCCGCAGCGTCAGCCGCTTCACGCCATTTTACATGGCACTGATCGACCCTTTTCGGAAATTGATCGTCTATCCGTCCCTCTTGCATAGTGTCCGTGCTCGCTGGAATCAAGCATTCGGCACACGCTGACGTGGAGATATTGCGATTGCGACTCGTCACTCTTCCAGTCTGACCAACTCGGTCTCCCCTTGCCGATCTCATCTTTGAACGCCGGTGGCCTCTTCCTTCTTACTTCCTAACTCTCACTTTCCTTGGTGTCTCCTACTTCTTCCCTCTAGCTTCTGACTTCCCTGACCCCCCTGCTCAGCCTGGCCAAAGCCTGCTCGCCGTGGCGAGTGGTGGGTGAAAGGTTTTCGTGTTTAGCTCCGACCCATTTCTCTCCTCCAAGGTCACAGTGTGACACGAATTTAAGACGGCACCGCTTGCATCCAAAACTTCAGCTGAGCGTTTTTGATGTGGCCATCAGCATCGTAATATTTGTCGAGCCATTTATCCGGTTCGCTCTCTAGTGATTGGTCTGCGCCCTTGTTGCCGAGACGATTGACCATGTAACGCCAGGAAAAATGGTCGTAAACGTCCAAGACATGGGTGGTGTATGCGACCGCGAGATGCTTGTTTCCTTCGACAATGACCAGATTCTCATCGTTATCGAAGGATGCTTTGTGGCCGAGATTGTGGCTGCCGGTGACGACCACGCAATTATCGGCAAACGGATCGACCACGAGAACTTTGTCGTGAATAATCGCGAACCCCGCGTTCAAAATTTCCTTTTGCCAACCCTTGGGAATGATTTGGCTGAGTGCTTCGGCTGCAATGACGCGCGGGTCTTCTTTGACCGGCGTCTTCTGGCCTTTGACCTTTTTGGGCTGAGTTGTGCCCTTGAGCTCATAATAAAAACCCTCCGCCGCGGAAACGTTGGTCACACAACCGCGAACGAAAAGGTTCTTGTTTTGCCTGAGCGCTTGTGCCGCCCAATTCGCGATGCAGGGTGATCCGGGATAAAACGCGAGAAACAAAATCGCATGCTTGGCGCCGTTGATTCGCTCAACGAGCGCTTCCATGTCGGCCGGACGCTTTTCATTTTTCGTTCTCGTGCGCGCTTTTGGCGTGTTTGGCGAGAACCAACTTTCAATGGAATCGCCGCCGAGCACGAACGACCTGTTCGTTGCATCCCACGTTCTGAGCTTTTCTCCTTGAAGCGCCTTTGCAACTCCCCCGGCCGCTTTGGTATCGGCGACTAGCTGTTTCCAGTAATCGAGATAGCGATTGGCCAGCTTGGGATCATCGACGACCAGCGTGTTGTTTGTCTGCGCGCAAAGTCCAGTTGGCGTCCAATTGGTTGAACCAAACAGTACGGCCTGCGCGTTGCCACTTTTGTTCGCATAAACAAGAAACTTGTTATGACCGATGTGGTTCGGCGGCATGATCCGATTCCAAAGGTTTTTGCCGGCCGTCTTTGCCAACCGATCACGGGCGTCCTGATTTCCGTCGGTTTTCTTCTTCGTGTCGGGATCGGTTACAACCGAGTTGGACAAAACAATCTTCAGGCGCTTGCCGAGGCCTTCGAGCTTTTGAATCAACTCCTCGTCCCCGAGCTCGTAGAGCGCTGCATAAATTGTCCCGGAAGATTTCGCGCGATCCACGAACCCGACCAGGGCTTCAACCATGTCGCCGGACAAATCGGCACGGAGACGATTCTTCGAGTCGGCGATTTGCGGGAGCAATTTCTGCTTACTTGGCTTGCCTTTGAGCGCCTCTGAAATGTGTTGAGTCGAGATTAGCCCGCGATTGAAAAACGCATTCATCTCTTTTGAGACTGCCGGCGAGATCTCCACTTCATTCGAAACAAGAAACGGCAGGTCTGTCATCGGCTTCAGGGCATGCGGTTTGCCTTCGAGCGGCACAATTTTGTATCGAAATTTGAGATTACCGGTTTTCTCCGCGATCAGGCGCGCGTATGGATCCTTCCAGTAAAATTTTTGGACTGGAAACTCTTTCGTTGTTTGGCCACGCCTTATCGTGTCGCCTTTAAACACGGCGTGACTCGGCAACGGTGTTTCTTTGCCCTTGTTGTCGATCCGATAAATGGTGAAGCCCATGCAACCTTCCGGCTTTGTGTTGTAGCTCCAGGCAGTAATGGTGACGTCGTTATCGGCAAATGAAATCGCGTTTTGCATTTGATTTACTCCTTTGGTGAGAGGCGTTAAAATCGAAGACTGCTGCTACCGCATCATTCGTGACAATCCACTCTGAGGATTTCGGCCAAAAAAGTCCAGTCTGCGTTGCGACTTTTGTTCGCACAAACCAGGAACTCGATTATTAGTCGCGGCCATATATGAAAATGACCACGGTTTCCGCATTTCTGATCGGCTGCTCTCTGTCATTCGCCCTCGGCAATAGCGTCATCGCAAAAGAAAACGACGAAGACAGAGACGATTCGAAAAGCGAGGTTAGGATCGAGAAAACAATTTTGGCCCGAAAAGTCGAAGACGGATTCGAGCCGGTCAAAAGCTTCAAGCCATCCGACACGTTCTCCGTTGTGGTGTTCTTGAATGAAGCAAAAATTGGAACACGCCTGAAAGCGATTTCGGTAATCGTTGACGCCGACGGAAAGAAAAACAACCAAAAGATCCTCGAAAAAAATATTGAGATCACACCGGAAGCAACCAAAGGCGTGGAAGAACCAAACCGCATCAATTTCAATCTCACGCACGACGACCTCTATCCGCGTGGTGATTACAAAACCGAGATTTATCTAAACGGCGAGCTCGCCAAAACCGTCGAGTTCAAAATCGAATAACACTCGTCCGTCCTCCTTGGCGCGCCGCCCGGTCACGAAGACTTTCGGAGTAGCCTCGTGCAAAGGCGACTAACTTTTCCTCGCCGCCGCATTTCACGCTACGCTCAATTAGATTTAGCCTTCGCGAGTTCGCGGCAGAAAGGCCAAACTTCCGCGTCGCCATTGCTCGGGTTTGATTGCGGCGAAAAGCTTCTTGTCCCATGCTGTTGATGAAAGAAAGGAGATGAACGACATGAGCGAACCGGAAAGATATGACGTTCTTGTGCTCGGCAGCGGAACAGGCGGCAAATTGATAGCGTGGACGATGGCTCGAGAAGGCAAGCGAACAGCCTCAATCGAACGGAAGTACATCGGCGGAGCGTGTATGAACATTGCCTGCATGCCGAGCAAGAACATCATTCACACAGCGAAGGTCGCCTCGCTATTTGGGCGACACCAGGAATTCGGGATAGAAACCGGACCCATCGCCGTCAACATGGCCGGCGTCTACGCGCGAAAGCGAAAAATGGTCGACGACTTGATGAAAATCCAACTCGATCAATATCAGGCATCCGGAGCCGAATTGATTTGGGGCAATGCTCGATTCACCGGACCGCGTACTCTCCAGGTCGCGTTATGCGACGGTGGCGAACGCACACTTGTTGCTGAACGCGTATTCGTGAATGTCGGAACCCACGCAACGATACCAGCGATACCTGGCCTTGCGGATGCGAAACCGATGACGCACGTCGAGGCGCTCGACCTGGAGCGGCTTCCCGAACACCTGATCGTTCTGGGAGGTGGTTACGTCGGCCTGGAGTTCGCGCAGGCAATGCGCCGGTTCGGCAGCCGCGTAACATTGATCGCTCGAGGGCCGCAGCTTGCGCCAAAAGAAGATGCTGATGTTGCACAAGCGATTCTCGAATTATTTCGGGACGAGGGAATTGACGTTGTGCTGCGCACGCAAGTTCTGAATGTCAGGGGCGTTTCGGGAGAGCGCGTACATCTGCAGGTTCAAAGCGAAGGCGGCACGCGAACGGTAGAAGGGACGGACATTCTCGCTGCGCTTGGGCGTACGCCGAACACACACGGAATCGGCCTGGAAAAGGCGGGAATCGAAGTCACCGAGCTTGGGCATATACGAGTAAATGATCGCCTGGAAACAACGGCGGCGAATGTATGGGCAGTGGGCGAGTGCGCAGGGAGCCCATATTTTACGCACGTATCCGAGAACGATTTCTACATCATTCACGCGAATCTGAACGGCGGCGACCGCAGCACGCGCGACCGCCTGATTCCTTACTGTATCTTTATTGACCCACCGCTTGGTCGCGTCGGCATCAACGAGTCACAGGCTCGGGCAAACAACATTGCCTATCGAGTGGCGTCGCTTCCTATGGAAGCCGTCCTGAGGACACGGACTCTCTCTGAGACCCGCGGGTTCATGAAGGTCATCATCGATGCGCACAGCGATCGCATTCTCGGGTTCGCTGCTTTTGGGCCGGAGGCAGGGGAATTAATGAGTAACGTTCAGGTCGCAATGCTGGCACAGCAGCCATACACGCTATTGCGAGATGCGGTGTTCACTCACCCGACAATGACGGAGGGTTTGGGACCGTTATTTGCTCGGGTGCCCAAACGACTGAACGCGGACCTCGAGAAACAAGAAACTCACGAATAGCTCGATGTCGGCTGTTTGCGCGATGTCGATGCTAGCGCGGTTCACAACTGTTGTAGCCACCGGCCTGTGGCCGGTCCACAGCGTCCTGCTTTTCACACCAGGGAAACGGCCCACAGGGCCGTGGCTACAGCAGTCTCCGCCACTGATCTAGCAGCCGGCTCCGCTAAAGGATCGCTCACCTACAATGGCGCAACCGCCGAGTTGAAGTTCGCGGCCGCGTCCGCCACAGGACGGACTCGCTGCGGCGAGTTTGCCGATCAAAAAGATGAGCGCAAACCCATTGTTCTTGTAATCAGCGACTAGAAACTTCCGGTAGAAAAATGGATTCGCGGAGATTTCCTACTTCTTCCTTCCGTCTTCCTTGGCGCGCCGACTCGTCACGCCGAAGTCCGAACGTAGGCGGAAGGCTCGTGCGAAGGCGGCTACCTTTCTTCGCCGCCGGATTTCACGCTACGCTCAAATAAATTTAGTCTTCGCGAGTTTGCCGCAGAAAAGTCAAACGCCCCGCTCAGCCTGCCCGCCGTGGTGGGCGAAGACTTTCTGAGTTTGGACACGACCCGTTTCGATTCGGCTACCGCCCCTTCTAGCCCCCGAGTAGACGTTCACGGGGCCGAAGGTTTGCAGCGTTGCGGTGCCGTCGCAGAGTCGATGCCGTTAATTCCACTCCTCTTCGTCGGCAACGCGGCGAACCAGGTCTGTAAGAAAGTGGACAAAGGCCGGGGGTACGGGGCCGGACATGTCCAGCGGCGCCATGTTTAGCATAATGACTACGCCGTTCCCGCCGGTCTTGCTCCCCATCATCAGCGCGAGAAAACCCGAGTTAAAACCGGTATGTTCGAAGTAGCCGCCTGTCGGCGCGCCGTCCTTCTGGTGCTCGGAATACCTGTTTACGTTTACGTCGAAGCCGAGACCCCACGAGGATTGGCACGC
>Ga0137363_10001056_pt1 | contig 15542 bp, 8 predicted proteins | sample MadtaG_FD_104800 | JGI IMG/M metagenome (GOLD analysis project Ga0137363, IMG submission 104800) | Vadose zone soil microbial communities from Angelo Coast Range Reserve, California, USA - Mad1_115_16 metaG | ecosystem: Environmental > Terrestrial > Soil > Vadose zone | place: USA: California...
AAACGCTTCCAGCGCTTCGGAGACGGTGTCTCTTGAATTTCCGGGACGTGCGGCAACTCTCGCCCCTCGAAGGCCGCGAGCGGATTGTCCAGGAAAAGTGAACGGGCCTTCTCCTGGCCGAATCGATCGACAATGACGTCGTAGGCGGGTTGCAGACGAAGCGGCCGGCTCCGCGTATTGTGCGCATCGCTGGCCACGAAGTGAATGAGCCCTTCACCAACCCACCGCAGGGCATCCTGTTGAGCGCCGGCGCCGAAGCCTCCGGTCAGCGCGCCGCCGGTCACCTGCGCGAAGCAGCCCTGGCGCACCCATTTTTTCAGCCGCTCCGGATGAGCGCGCAAAATGCCATTACGCTCCGGATGGGTGATTACCGGCTGGACGCCGGCAAGCTGAATCTCGTGCAGGGTCCGGTCCATTGCGGGCGGAATCGAATACTCGTTGAACTCGACAAGCAGGAAATCACGCTGGTTGATGCAATACTGCCGCGGATCCTTGTGCAACGCCCCGAGATTCTCCGGATTGACATGAAAATCGCAGCCTGTGACGATTTTCAGCCGGTTACCCACTTTCGCTTGTAACTCGTCCCGGAGCTGCCGCACACGCGCAAAATCAAAAAAATACTTGTCGCTGGAGTGCGGCGTCGCGGCGAGGTGCGTAATCCCATCGGCGATCGCCGATTCGGCCATCGCTACCGATTCTTCCATAGTGGCCGGACCGTCGTCGAGCCCCGGCAGAATGTGACAGTGCAGATCAACCATTCGAATGAGCCGCTCCTAGCGCCACCAGGCGCTGAAAGTCTGCCACGCCCCAAGCGCGAACAGGATTCCCGCGAAAATCTGACGCATCAGCTGTGGCTTGATCCATTTGGCCACTTTTCCTCCGGCGATGCCGCCCAAAAACACGCCGGGGATCAGCAAGAATCCCGTTTTCCACGAGACAAACCCTCCTCTCGAATAGGCCATCAACGCCAGAACTCCTGTGGGCGGTATCAGAGCGATCAACGAAGTTCCCTGGGCCCGGTGCTGGCTGAACGCGAACAGTAATCCGAGCAGCGGCACCAGAACTACGCCGCCGCCGATGCCGAACATTCCGGAAGCCACGCCGCATACACACGCGACAGCAAAGATTCCCGCGCCGCGGCCCAGTGCCTCAGGCACGAGCTTTCTCCAGCGCGCCGCCGGCCGCGTTCTTATCGCGTCGTGACTTTCTCCAAAGCAGGAACGCCGCGAGCATAAGAAAGCATCCGAATGCTCCCTGCAGGTGCCGCGAGGGCATAGGTAGCGCGATTAGACTGCCCGCGTACGCTCCGAAGAGCATCCCGAGCGCGCACAAGATTCCCGCATGCAAGTCCACCTGCCCTTGCTTCCAGTACTCATGCAATGCGCCGAGTCCAATGGGCGGCAGCAAAATGAAAAGCGAAGTGCCCTGTGCCAGGTGCTGATCCATATGCAACAGGTACACCATGGCCGGCACGAGAACCACGCCACCGCCAATGCCCAACAGGCCCACCAGCACACCAACAGCAAGTCCCAGCAAAAGCACGATGAATATCATGGTGATCGGACGACTCTACGTCTATCGCCTCTGTGATTCGAATCAAGCCCGTCTATTTTCCACCCTCCGGCTTTCGGCGGCAACCTCCCTTCGAGCGTCATACCTCCTGAAAAATGCGCCCCCTTTTTTTGTTTGCACGGAACCTGCTATATTTAATGGTGCTTGTCACGTCGGCCCTGTGGCCTGCTGGCGGTAGCGTGTCCGCCGGCATCTTGGTACCCCCAAAAAAACGCGAATCCCTTGATCCCGGTCAACCCGGGGTCATACACAAAGAGGAGTGCGACGGAACTCATGCCAATCGACCGTAAACCCGAATTTTTCAAAGGCGCCCAGCTCAAGGTAGGAATCATTGGCTGCGGCTACGTCGGACTGCCGCTGGCGCTGCGCTTCGCCGAGGCGGGGCACAAAGTCACGGGATTTGATGTTGATCCCCACAAAGTGACGATGCTCAATGCCGGCAAGTCCTACATCGAGCACATTCCTCAAAATAAGATCCAGCAATTCGTGAATAGCAGGCACTTCAGCGCGACGAGCGATTTCGCGAAACTGAAGGAAGCGGACGCGGTGATCATCTGCGTGCCCACCCCGCTCGATGAGCGCCGCGAACCGGATCTGAGCTATGTCGAGCAGACCGCCATTTCGATCTATCCCCATTTGCAACGGGGGCAGCTGGTTGTTCTGGAATCCACGACGTATCCGGGCACGACGGAAGAACTGGTTCTCCCGATTCTGGAGAAAAGCGGATTGCGGTGCCCGATCGCCGCGGGACAGGAAAATGAAAATATCGCCTGCGATTTTTATCTGGCGTTCTCGCCGGAGCGCGAAGATCCAGGCAATAAACAATTCGGATTGGCGCAGATTCCCAAGGTTGTTGGCGGATTGAATCCACCAAGCGGACGCGCGGCGCACGCGCTTTACACGCAAGTCGTGGCGCGGGTAGTGCCGGTGAGCTCGACCCGTGCGGCGGAAATGTCGAAATTGCTTGAGAATATTTTCCGCTGCGTGAACATCGCACTGGTCAACGAGCTCAAACAGCTCAGCCTGCGCATGAATATTGACATCTGGGAAGTGATCGACGCGGCGGCTACGAAACCCTTCGGCTACATGGCGTTCTATCCGGGCCCGGGCCTTGGCGGGCACTGCATCCCGGTTGATCCGTTTTATCTTTCCTGGAAGGCTCGCGAATATGATTTCGCAACACGCTTCATCGAGCTGGCCGGCGAGGTCAACACGGCGATGCCTTATCACGTGGTGGACGCAGTGGCGAATTCGCTGAACGACCACAAGAAGAGCATGAAGGGTTCGAAGATTCTCGTGCTTGGCGTGGCCTACAAGAAAGACGTGGATGATCTGCGCGAATCGCCGACGCTGAAAATCATGCAGCTTCTGCAGCAGCGCGGCGCGCATCTCGATTACAACGATCCCTATTTCCCCAAGCTGCATAAGATGCGGCACTACAATTACGAAAACATGAAGTCCGTGCCTTTGAATCCGCAAACGCTCGGAAGCTACGACGCAGTGGTGATCGCCACCGACCATTCGAGCTATGACTATGCGGCGATTGCGGACGCAGCGAAGCTGATCATTGATACGCGCAACGCGACGCGTCGCGTTATGCGCCACCGCGAAAAAATCGTGCTCTGCTAGGCAGTATGGCCTCGCCTACCGAAGAGATTCGCCGCCAGCTCGAGGAAAGCGCTCGCCTCAAGCAGAGTTTTTCCGCCGAACTGATCGGGCGGATCGCGCAATTCGCAGAGAAATCCGCTGGCGCACTGCGCGGGGGTGGGAAACTCGTGTTTTTCGGGAACGGCGGGAGCGCCGCGGACGCGCAGCATCTTGCAGCTGAACTGGTCGTGAGGCTTCAAGCGGAGCGGCCGGGGCTGGCGGCTCTGGCGCTTACTACCAATCCTTCGGTATTGACGGCGGCGGGCAACGACTACGGCTTCGAACGAATCTTTTCCCGGCAAATCGAGTCCCTGGTCCTAAAAAACGACATTCTTGTGGCGCTCTCAACCAGCGGAAACAGCGCCAATGTCCTTCGCGGCGTGGAAGCCGGTCGTGCTCGCGGAGCGTATCTCGTGGCCTTCACGGGTGAAACCGGCGGGCATCTTCGCGGCAAAGTGGATCTTCTCCTGAATGTCCCGTCAGGTGACGCGCAGCGCATCCAGGAGTGTCACATTACCATCGGCCACATCGCATGCAGTCTGATTGAGCGTTTGGCTTGTGGGTAGACCGTCCCGCAAATGAAGAGGTTTACAGTCCACAGTTGAAAGTAAAATCCCGAAAAATGAAGGTGGGTTAGAGTTCGGAGGCGACTAAAACGTCCAGTTGACTTTGAAATGGGCAAATTTCAGCGCACTACTTTGCTTTCTGCAGCTCCACGCGGGCGGTGGCAAAGGGCATGACGGCTTCGAGCAAGACCGGTGTGCGCGTGGAATCATTTGCGACGTACAAGGAGAAGGAGGTGTCCTTCATTTCTGTGCCGTTGTCGAATACGCGGATCGCGATCTTTGAGGCGGTATAGTTTCCCGCCGGCACGTTTACTTTCTCGAACCCGGCTGCGAGCCTGGCGCGAACGTCGTACAGCTTGTGGCCATCGTAAACGGGACAACGCACTTCGGGCGTTTTTTTCCATTCCACGTTCCGAAGGAATTGCATCAAGCCAAGCGGGTCGCGCGTGCCCGGCAGCACGCGCGCCTGCGTAGCATCCGGCGCCGCGGGTTCCGTGCCGGTCGAGGTCATGCGCTGGATAGACTCGACTTTCTGGCCGCGCTCGCTCAAGTGCATTTCGTATTGCAGGCTCGCGAGTGTACCCGCATCGCTGTAGGAGTCGAACTGATCGTCGAGTTCGAAAACCATGCGCAAGGCATTTTGGGTATGCGCAAAGGCTCGCAGGTGCCAGGTATTCTTGCCAAGGAAATTGCCCCGGCCGGCGACCTCGAGACGCAGAGTTGCAACATTGTCGAGTTTTGAAACATTGGCCGTGTATTCGAGAACCTCGCCTGCTCGAAGAGGGATCCCGGTGTCCACGGGTGGTGCGGGTTTTTTCGAATCGGCCGGCAAGGACGGCAAGGCGGGCTTTCCTGCCAGGGCCCTGGTGGGTTTCCCGGACGGGGGCGCTTCACGAAAGCCAGGCGGCTCCGGGGATGCGACTTCAGGCACCGGCTGATCGCTTCGCGCGCGCAAATAATAAAACGCACCCGCGGCGCAGCTCGCCAGCGCCAATGCTGCTATGCCGACCGTGGTCTTGACGCCCATACTCTTTGTGTGACGTTTCCTTGAATCTGCCCCTCGCTTGCCGCACTTCCGTCGTACAATATCTTTCCGTTCGCGAAAGCCATCCGGCTTTCTAGCGCCGGCCCGCCGCGAACTATGAGCGTATCAAAACGCGGGCCAGTCGTCTTTCCCGGGCTTGGGTCAAATGCAGCACCGACAACCTTTTATTGGTAACCACGATCCTCGGCCGCGGGACGGCCGCAAGAACTAGGAGGATTTCCTGAATGCGCTACCTCGTCACGGGCGGCGCCGGATTTATCGGCTCAAACACGGTGGACGAACTCGTCCGCCGGGGGCATAGCGTCGTGGTTCTCGATGACCTTTCTGCCGGCAAGGAAGACAACCTCGCGGAACTTCGCAACAAGATCACCCTCATCAAGGGCAGCATCACGGACATTGAGGTGGTGCGGAAAGCCATGCATGATGCGGAATACGTGCTGCATCTGGCGGCGCGGACCTCGGTGCCGCGTTCGGTGAAGGACCCCATCGAAACAAACAGGATCAATATTGACGGGACGCTCAACGTCCTGGTTGCCGCCAAAGAGCTGAAGGTCAAGCGTGTAGTCTTCGCGGCTTCGTCTTCGGCGTACGGCGAGACACCCACATTGCCAAAAGTGGAAACCATGCAGCCACAGCCGATTTCGCCCTATGGCGTCACGAAGTTTGTTGGGGAACTTTACGGACAAACTTTCGGCCGGTGTTACGGGCTGGAAAACGTCTCGCTGCGTTATTTCAATATTTTCGGGCCGCGGCAGGATCCCAGTTCGCCGTATTCGGGCGTCCTTGCCAAATTTTGCACTGCGTTCCTGGAAGATACGCAACCGATCGTTTTTGGGGACGGGGAACAGACGCGCGATTTCACGTTTGTCGAGAACGCGGTGCAGGCCAATTTGCTGGCGTGCGAAGCACCCAATGTTTCGGGAAAAGTTTTCAATGTCGGCGTGGGTGGACGTGTCTCCTTGAATGACGTCCTCCGCGAGTTGGGAAGAATCACGGGTAAGACGCTGGAAGCAAAATACGATCCGCCGCGCGATGGAGACATCCGCGACTCGCAGGCCGACATCACCGAGGCGCGGGAATTCCTTGGCTATGCGCCGCAGGTGACTTTCGAGAAAGGCCTGGCGCGGACCTTCGAGTGGTATCGAGAGACGCAAACAAAGGCCGCGGCAAAGACGGAGAACTGAGTGGTAAAAAGAGGCATAAGGCAGGCCCTCCCGCAACTCACTATCCCGTAGTCAAGGATCAAGTGTCATCCCCTCTCTAAGGTTGCTTGGTCACACCGTAGTTCAGTGAATCACCCGCCTTCGGCGTGTCGTAGTTGTTCCAGAACCACAGCGGCTCGAGTTTCTTTTGTTCCGGCCACAGCTCGTTGAGAGTGTCTCCTTCGAAGAGTTCGCCGTTCTTCATCACCCAGTGAATGGTGTTGGTGTTGTGGATGTCGTCGAGGGGACTTTTGTCCATGATGACAAGATCCGCCAGCTTGCCGGGCTCGATGGAACCCAAGTCCGCCGGCCGGCCGACAATCTTTGATCCGTTGACCGTGGCGCAGCGGATAACCTCGAGCGGGGTCATTCCGCCGCTCGCGAGCATCCACAGCTCCCAGTGATAGCCGATCCCCTGCATCTCGCCGTGGCTGCCGACGCCGACGAGTCCGCCGGCACGCTCGAGTTTGGCCATTTGCGCAGCAAGTTTCGGGAATTCATACTCGTCTTTGCGGAACCATCCCTGCCGACGCTTGGTCCTTTGGTCGAGGACGCGGTGGGGAACGAAGTGATTCAGCTTGGCGTTGTCATGCACTTCACTGTTTTCGAACCAGTAGTCCTCGCCGAACGGGCCGCCATAGTTGACGATGAGCGTGGGAGTTTCGGCGATTCCGGACTTCGCGAACATCTGGATGACATCGTTGTAGAGCGGCGCGATGGGCAGCGTATGTTCGTTGCCGTGAAAGCCATCAATCAAATGGGTCAGGTCGAGCTTCAGATCGAGCGCACCCTCGGTTGTGGGCATCATCTCCAGTTCTTTTGAGGCTTCGACCATGTATTGGCGCTGCTTGCGATTTCCGACGACGTAACTCTTGATGTTGTGCGTGCCGTAGTACTTCCGGTATTTGGTTAGAACGCCCTTCACTTCCTCCATCGATTGAAAGTTATTGTCGGAGAAAACGCCGGGTCCGGTCGAGAACGCCCGCTGTCCGAGAATATCGCCGCTATCCACGAGGTCCTGATAAGCAAACATGTCGTTCGAGCCGGTCTGAACATCCAAGCCAGCCGTCACGCCGTACGCCAGATTGGCGAGGAAGGACCAGTTCTGCGTGTCCAGGATGCCGCGGCGGATTTCGGTCCAGTGGGCGTGCGTGTCAACAAAACCCGGCACAATCGTCTTGCCGCTGACGTCGAACACTTTGGCGCCCGCGGGAACACCTCCCTTCGCGCCAACACTCTTAATGCGGTTGTTCTCGACGACAATATCGGCGTTCTTCAAAACTTCATCGCCTTTCATCGTTACGACGGTTGCTCCGCGCAGCACGATCGTGCCTTTGGGCGTTTTTCGTGGGACTTCCAGATTGACGGCGATTTCCTGGACGTCCTTCTCCTCTTCTTTCAGCTTCTTGGGTTCCTTTTTCTCTTCCTTCTTTTCGTCTTTCTTGTCCGCGTCCTTTGCGTCAGCCGCCTTTTTGTCTCCCTCTTTCTTTTCGTCCTTGGGCGGTTCGAATGAAATAGCGCGGAGTGGTTCGCGGAAGAGACTCGCGCCCACGGCCCACGTGACGGTCTTACCGTCGTCGGCCCACGCAAAATAATCCGCGCCAATGTCCGTCAGCCGTTTTGCGGGTACGGCGGGAGTGGAAACATTCACAGTTGGGGGTTCTCCGCCTACGACCGGCATGGCGATCACATAGAGCTGGTTCATGACGTGGGCGAGAACCCATTGACCGTCAGGGCTTGGAACGATGTCATCCGCGGCAACCGGCTCCTCGGCGAAGTAGAGTCCCTGTCCCTTCACAACGAGGTGCGTGCGGCGGTCAGTGCCGTCATAGCGGAGCGATACCAGACCTTGCGGCGTGTAAACATAGATCCGATCCTTGTCGTTGGTGAAATGCGGCCCGCCGGCACCGCGCGCCGGCAAGATCAGGTTGGAGTCTCCGCCGTCCGCGGGAATCCAAATGAGGTCGGCGTTTCCGGTCTGTCCGCCATCGAATGTGCTGTTTTCGCGGTCATAGGCGTTACCCCGAAGTAGAACGATTTTCGCGCCGTCCGGTGAAAAGGCCGGATTGCTGTAAACCGCCAGTGATTTCGACAACAGCGCTGGAGTTCCGCCCGTCGCTGAAAGTTTCCAGAGCTGGCCGCCCTCGCTCGACCAGGTCACATAAGCGATGGTCTTCCCATCCGGCGACCAGGCGGGCTGAAATTCGTGGGCGCTTCCGCTGGTGAGACGCTGCGGTTTGCCGCCGGGCAGATCGAGAGTGTAGAGGTGAGTCATGGCAGAGAAAGCGAGTTTCTTCCCATCTGGCGATTCGGCAGGGTCCATGATCAACCGCACTCTCACGGGGCCTTGTTCAACGGGCTGCGGGAAATCCAGCTTGGGACCAAGGTCCTGCGAAACCTGCGCGGTGAATGGAATTACTTTTTCGCTTCCGGTGGTGAGATCGAGCCGCTTGATCTTGCCGTCCTGGTTGTAAACGATTTCCTTGCCGCCGGGAAGGAAAGCGTAACCGGGAAAGACGTCGCGAGTGAAGAGCGATTCCTGATCGTCGCGCGTGACGGGGTACTTTACCCAGCGGTCTTCGCCACTTTCGAGGTTGCGAAGGCGGAGGCCGGTCTCTGTCTCGTAGCGCGTGACGTAGAGAACTTGTTTGCCGTCAGGAGAGAGCACGGGGCGAAAGGCGCTTTTGATCTGGTCAATAAGGTTGTCTTCGTCGCCGGTCTTGCGATCGCGACGGGCGATATGCCAGGTGGGAAGCTGCTGGTTGTAGTAGAGCGAGCCCAGCTTTGCCGCGTAGTAGAGGTATTTTCCATCCTGGGAAGCAACAACACCCATGGCGTTCGGGCGCTTATTTCTTTCCAAGGTAGGGATCGGCTTCGACTTTGTGATCTGCACACCGGTACCGCCATCCACGTGGTACATCCAGATTTCGCTGGAACCGATTCCGAATTGGGCTTTCGAAACAAAGATGTATTTGCCGTCGGGTGCCCAGCTTGGCGACGTGAAATCATTGTTTGGGTCTTTCGAGACTTGTTTCACGCCGGTTCCGTCGGGATGCATGATCCAGAGGTTTTCGCTGCCTTCGCGGTCGGAGATGAATGTGATCCAATTGCCGTCCGGGGAAAACTTGGGTTGACTGTCGAAGGACATGCCGCCGTCAATCAGCTTGGCTTGGCCGCCTTCGATGGGGAGTGTGTAAATGTCTCCGACAAGTTCAAAAACGATTGTTTTGCCATCGGGGGAGACATCGAGAGAAAGCCAGGTGCCCTCATCGGTGGTGAATTCAACTTTGCGATCGGACTTCAGCGGCAAGCCCTTTTTCTCGTCTTTCTTTTCGTCCTTCCTGTCCTTGTCCTGAGCCGTGGCGTCCTGGCGATTTGCGCCGGCGTTGAGGGCCGTTGCGTCACTGAGAGTGCCTCCGAGAACCAGGGCCATCGTGACAAACCACATGGTCAGACCGCGACGACTGGGCTGCTTCACGTTCATGTTCAATTTCCTCCGTGCCTTCTATGGAAAATCTTGACCTGGGACTCGTGGATCGGCGGGCCGTGCACTCGCGCCGAGCCACGCCAATGGACACACCCTTTTCTGGCCTTAGACGCAAGCTGCGGGGAAGCGTCTCAGGGGTGCGTGGACGAGAGTGACAGCTACTGCTCCGATTCCTCTTCACCGCCACGGCCACCGCGTGACTGCGGCGGTGCTGGAACGATATGCGGAATGCCCGCATCATTCATCTTCTTGTTCAGCGCGGGGAGTTCCTCGTCGGAGATTTTCTTCACCTGTACCGAACCATCGTTCACCAGCGGCGTCAGCTCGGCAAGCTTTTCCTTCTGGTGAGCGCTGGGGGCGGCTGCGAAACCGTCGAGATCATCCAGGAGTTGCTGGACCTGATTGGGGAGCGGGTCGGGCTTCCATTCGAAAGGAGGACCGGCGTTGCCCAAGCCTTCGCGTTCGCGAATGAATTTTTCCGCGACGGCGTCTACCTTTTTCTGCAGTTCATCGGCAGCTTTGACGATGTCGTCGGGAATTTTTGTCGTGTTGGGTTTGCCTGCGTCCTTCTTCCACTGCTCTCGCGCGGTCTTCAGCGCCGTCTGGATGCCTTCGATGGTTTTGCGATCCTTATCTGTGGTCTTGGCCATGGGATAGAGCTGATCGATCATTTCGCGGCGCGCGGAACGGTCCGTGGCGGAAATCACGATGCGCGTGTCTTCCTCGACCACGACTTTTTGCGAGGCTTCCTTGTCGCCAGCCTTGAGCTTGACGGTGTATTCGCCGGGCTCGACAAATGGCCCGCGCGGCCCAAATCCATAACCGGCAGCGATGGCTTCGAGTTGCTCGGGTGTGGGCTCCGCGGGCGCGTTCGAACGCAGATCCCAGTTCGCGCGGTTGACGCCCGCAGCGCCCGGGCCGTCGAGCTCGCGAATTACTTTGCCGTCTTTGTCGGCCACGGTGATTTTTATTTTGCCTTCTTTCTTTTCAGCAGCGTCTGCCTTGGCATCGGGCATCACCTTCTCTTCGGCCGCGTCCTTCTTGTCTTTTACGTCTTTGTCTTTCTTTGGCGCTTCCACGGGCACGGCGTCCTTGAGGTAGTAACTCAAAATGGCCCCATAGGGCGGATTCTTGGCCGTGAACATTTTTTGACCGGCGCTCCAGCGGCGGTTGCGCAAATGCCAGGTGATCGCCGGACGCAGCGGAAAGAGTGTAAGGGCCGAAGCAGCCACGTTCGAATCCATTTTCTCGATGGGCGTGAGATCGTCGAAAACCCAGATCGAGCGCCCATGGGTGGCGAGCACGAGGTCGTTTTCGCGCGCCTGGATTTCGATGTCGTCCACCGGCACGGTGGGGAAGTTATTTTTCAGCGCGGTCCAGTTGGCTCCGCGGTCCCACGAGACCCAGAGGCCGAACTCGGTGCCCGCAAACAAAAGGTTGGTGGTGCGCGGATGCTCGCGCACCACGTGGACGCTTCCGGCGGAATCGGGAATGCCGCTGCGGATGGCCTTCCAGGTTTCGCCGTAATCGCTGGTGGCAAAAATATAGACCCCGTTGTCGTCGCTGCGATGGCCGTCAAACGTCACGAACGCAACTCCGTCGCCGGTCTTCGATGCCACCACGCGGCTCACGTAAGTTCCCTTGGGCACTCCGGGAACTTTCGACGAGACATTTTTCCAGCTCTTTCCGCCATCGCGCGTCACCTGCACGTTGCCGTCGTCGGTGCCAACCCACACAACATTTGGCGTCAGAGGCGACTCGCTCAGAGTGGTGATGGTCGGATATTCCTGCACGCCGTCGTGACGCGACAGCGTGTTCTTGTCCGGAGTTTTTCCGAAAATTTGCAGCTTGTTGCGGTCCGCCCCGGTGGTCAAATCCCCGCCGAGCCGGGTCCAGTTGTCTCCACGATCGGTGGACTTGAAGAGATAATTTCCGCCGTAATAGATTGTGGTGTGCTCGTGAACGGAGACTGCAACGGGCGAATTCCACTGGAAGCGGTAGTGCGGCTCTCCTGCCTTCGCCTCCGGGCGGATGGAGCGCTGTAACCCGGTGCGCATGTCGCGGCGGTCGATGAAGCCGTCCTGCGATTCGGTGTAAACGATCCACGGCTCGACGTTGTCGATGGCGGCATAAAAGCCGTCGCCACCGTGAATCACCTGCCAGTCTTCATTGACGATGCCGTCACGCGTGAGTGTCTGGACCGGGCCGCACCAGCTGCCGTTGTCCTGCAAACCGCCGCAGATGTGGTAGGGCTTTTCGTTGTCGAGGGCCACCTCGTAGAACTGGCCGATGGCAATCGTGTTGACGAAGTCCCATGTCTTGCCCGCGTCATAGCTCCAGTGAATTCCGCCGTCCGAGCCAGTGAGCATGTGATTCGAATCCGTCGGGTCAATCCACATTGCGTGATAGTCCCCGTGAATGCCTCGTATCCGCTGGGTTGAAAAGGTCTTGCCGCCGTCCTCGGAATAAAACATCGGGGCGCCGAGTTCCCAAATGCGGAGATCGTTATTGGGATCGATGCGAATCTGGCTGTAGTACGAGGGCCGTGGATTGGTATCGCCCATCTTCTTCCAGGTTTCGCCTTTGTCTTCGCTGCGATAGGTTCCGCCCTTTTCGTGCTGCACGATGGCGTACACGATGTTGGAGTCCTTGCGGTAGATGTCCAGTCCGATGCGGCCCGTGTCCCCGCCGTTCTCGTAGGGCAAGCCTTTGGTCAGTTTTTTCCAGGTTGCGCCGCCATCTGTGGTCTTGTAAATCGCGCTATCCGGGCCGCCGCCGTTAAATCCAAAGGGCGTCCGCCGCCGCTCGTAGGAAGCGGCATACAAAGTGTCCGGGCTCTGGGGGTCCATGGCGACGTCGCTCACGCCGGTGTCATCGTTGATCTTCAGGACTTGTGACCAGGTCTTGCCACCGTCCGAGGTCTTATAGACACCGCGGTCTGGATTCGCGCCCCACAAACGGCCGAGCGCCGCGACGTACACCACATCCGGATTCTTTGGATGAATAACGATCCGGCCAATATGTCGCGTCGTCTCCAACCCCATTCTCTTCCAGGTCTTTCCGCCGTCGAGGGATTTGTACGCTCCATCGCCCCAGGAGGAGCTTTGGCGGTTGTTCGGCTCGCCCGTGCCGACCCACACCACGGCCGGATCGGATGGCGCAATCGCGATGTCCCCAATCGTCGACACGCCTTCTTTGTCAAAGACGGATTCCCAAGTCGTGCCGTTGTTGGTCGTTTTCCAGACGCCGCCGGACGCAGTGCCGACATAGACGATGTTTGGATTGCTCTCCACGACCGCGAAATCATCGATCCGCCCGCCCATTGTGGCGGGCCCAATTTCCCGGAATTCCAGAGTCTTGAATTTATCGGTGGGATTTGGCTGGTCACCGGGCGCGGCCAGCGCGCTTATCGCCGGCGCACCTAGAGACACCACACAAACCAGAATCGTCCGCAGAGCATTCCACTTGTGCTTCATTTCCTTCCCCCTGTACGCAAGGCCCGGCATGTTACTCCGGCTGGGCCGCATAACGCATCAAAAGTTTTCAAAAGGGCAAAGCAACCGATGCAGTGACAGACGCGCGGCGGAGTCTTCGCGTTTCACGCCCGTGGAATTCTTGGCTGCTGGGCAATCATTAGCCGAACGATGCAACTGGAACGCCTGCCCCTGCCTTCAAATCCCTACGACCGCGTGCTAGGCTATCCAATTGTTTTCATTGACCGCATGCTCCGAGTGAATCGCTATTCCCATGCACGAGTTCCTGTCGCGCTCCGCACGCTATTTTTTCTGGCTGCGCTGCCCATCGTGCTTGCGGCCACGACAACCGAAATTTGCTCTGCCCAGCAAGGCCGCCGCCTGCCCGCCCCCCACGGCGGAGTCGCGAATCTCGAAGCGAAAACACAGAGCCGAATAGGCGACGTCAGCACGGCCGACGGTGACGTAGATATCCATTACGCGGACACGCGGCTTCGCGCCGACCACGTCGAATACAACGGAAAGACCTATGAGGCCATCGCGACCGGCCATGTGCTGCTCGATTACGGCAATGAGCATCTGGAAGCCGATGAAGCCCGTTACAACGTAAGTACGGGACACGGCCTCTTTCATAACGTTCGCGGCACGGTCAAGATCGAGCGGCGGCCCAATCCGGAACTCTTGATTTCGGACAATCCGCTATATTTCGAGGCACGAGACGTAGAGCGCTTCCCGGCGGGCATCTACCTCGTCCACGAAGCCTGGATCACCATCTGCGATCCCGAACACCCGAAGTGGCAGTTCTACGCGCCAAACGCACGAATTCATCTGGATAAGACCGTTGCCCTTGTTAACGCCAACTTCCGTCTCTTCCGGGTGCCTCTGATTTGGCTTCCTTACGCCACCGCCCCCGCGGGCCGCAGGGTTCGCGCATCTGGAGTCCTTATTCCGGATGTCGGCCAGAGCTCGCGGAAGGGCTTCATTCTTGGTGACGCATTTTATTTGGCGCCTAAGCCGTGGTGGGACGCGACCCTGGGCCTTCAGTTCATGAGCCGGCGCGGTGTTCTCGAACGTGGATCATTCCGGGCCAAGCCCTTCGAAAATACTTCGATGGAGTACACCTACTTTGGGGTTGAGGACCGCGGGCTCCTGAATCCCGACGGTACGCGTAGCCCACAGGGCGGCGAGCAGCAGCGTCTTGAAATCCAGTCGTTGCTTCCAGGCGGCTGGCGTTTCGTGACGGACTACAATCATCTTTCCTCGCTGACATTCCGGCTGGCATTCGCCGATTCCTTCGGCGAAGCCACCAATTCCGAGGTGCGCAGCGCCACCTTCCTTACAAACAATTTCCGGGGCTTCAGCCTGAATTTCGCGGGCCTCGATGACAAGAGTTTTCTCACGTTGCCGGTCGCAGCAACATCAACCAGCCCGGCGATTCCCGCCACCAGCGTCACCTTTCGCAATCTGCCGGAGGCGCGCTTCGGCTCAGTGGAGCAGTCTCCGTGGAGCGGCGCACCAATCTATTTCGGTTTCGATGGCTCTGCCGGCCTGGTGTACCGAAGTGATCAAATGATTCAGACTTCCAATTTCGTCGATCGCTACGAATTGGCGCCCCGGGTTACCGTTCCGTTGCATTTTGGACCGTGGCTCGGCGTAACCGCTTCCGCCGCTTTTCGCACCACGCGCTACGGCGATTCGTACAATTCTGCGGGCCTGGTCAGTGGCGCTCCCATCTTGCGCAACACCGGCGAGTTCACCGTCGAACTTCGCCCGCCTACGCTCGAACGATTTTTCGATCGCTCTTCCTTGAAGAAGGACAAGTCCCGGCGCCGGTACAAGCACACGATCGAACCGGAGGTTACTTACCGCTACGTCACCGGTGTGGATCACTTCGCCGAATTTATTCGTTTCGATTCCGACAGCACCCTGACTGATACCAGCGAAGTAGAATATGGGTTTACCCAGAGGCTCTTTCGAAAAGAGGGTGACGGACAGCCCCAGGAGCTCATTTCCTGGCGAATCGTCCAGAAGCATTATTTTGATCCCACCTTTGGCGGTGCCATCGTCAACGGCCAGCGTAACGTCCTCCAGGCGCTCGATTCGATCTCGCCTTTCGCTTTCGCGTTCGGTCCGCGCAACTGGTCTCCAATCGTCAGCGATATCAAGATCACTCCCGGGGGCCTGTACGATTTGGAGCAGATTCTCCAGTATGATCCCCAAATCCAGAGGCTGGTGACCATCGGGACTCTCCTCAAAGTAAAGCCCTATCGGGAATTTTTTGTCACAACCGCGTTTTTCAGGCTGAACGATAATCCGGCGCTCAGCGACCTTCCCAGCCAGCCTCCTCCAGTGCTCCCCTTCGAACAGCCGCTTTCGAGCCAGATTCGCGCGCTCATCGGCTACGGCAATGAATCTCGCAAGGGTTTTAATCTGATCACCGGAATCGGATACGACTTCGAGAACAAGACGCTGCAAAACCAGATCGCGCAGTTCAGTTACAATGGCGGCTGTTGCGGTCTCGCCGTCGAATACCGGCGCATCAATCTCGGC
>Ga0137363_10001060_pt1 | contig 15530 bp, 10 predicted proteins | sample MadtaG_FD_104800 | JGI IMG/M metagenome (GOLD analysis project Ga0137363, IMG submission 104800) | Vadose zone soil microbial communities from Angelo Coast Range Reserve, California, USA - Mad1_115_16 metaG | ecosystem: Environmental > Terrestrial > Soil > Vadose zone | place: USA: California...
AGCGGACAAAAGCATTCGACTATGACTGGGCGTGTTTTCGGGTGGGGTTCATGCTGATGATGGTCCTGCACAATTTTACGGAGACATCGTTGCTGCGATCGTCGGCGCATTTTTGGGCTTTATTTATTTTCATGTATGTCGTTTACCCGGAGGCGCGAGGGCATCCGGCGAAGATTCCCAAGCCCGGCACAGCGCCGGGTCCAGCTCCCAGACCGGTGTCGGGAGCCGAGCCGTCAATGGGAGCGGCTTGAGGAAATGCGAGCAGTGAAATCTTTGCGAAAATATTGGCTGCGGTGGAACGTCGACCGTGCGGCGGGCGGCGATCCTGCGGCCATGAACCGTCTGTATTTGTTTGGAGATCCCTGGAAACTCGATTCTCCCGGCGAGCATTTTCGCTTTCAGGAAACCGCGCGAATTATTCGGGAGAAAATCGGACAGCGCTTTGGCAGCATTCTTGAAATTGGCTGCGGAGAAGGGTTGCAAACTGGATATCTCGCGGCGCTCGCTGACCGAATTGTCGGACTTGATCCAAGCGCGCACGCAATCAAGCGGGCGAGCGCCAGGCATATTCCAAACGCGTCATTCGCAGTCGGCGATCTCGATGGCTGCGCCACAAAGCCCGATACCCGGTTTGACCTGGTGACTGCGTGCGAGGTGCTCTACTACATGAATGATTTTGAGGAGGCCCGCGAGAACTTGAACAAGGTCGCTCGGACGTGCCTGGTTACCTATTTCAAGGGCGCGTATGAGCGGCTGGATCCGTGCTTTGCGGGAGAAAATTTCCACTCGGAGATAATCAAGAACGCGGAATGTGAATGGAAGGTGGTCTTCTGGAGTCAATCGTAGAAATGCCTGTGCAGCGGGGGGGGCCAGTGCGCTCACTTTCGTCGCCGCGTGCCGAGCGGACGGCAGAAAGCAACGAAGGTTTGGACCGATTTGACGGCCCGTTAACGGCTTTTCTATATGAGAATCTCGCATTTCCGATTTTGCGTCCATTTTCGCGGATTAATCCGCTGGTGGTTTACTATCATACGGTGGCAGATCGCGAGTTGGCGCATCTCGACAATTTGTATTCGTTCCGAAATGTCGCGCAATTCAAGAGGGACCTGGACGTTTTATTGAAATATTTTCGACCGGTATCGCTTCAGGATTTCCTGGCGTCTCGGAGGGGCGAAAAGAAATTGCCACGCAACTCGTTCCTGCTGACTTTTGACGACGGGCTAAGAGAATGTCATGAAATTGCAGGACCCATCCTGAAACAGAAAGGAATACCCGCAACGTTTTTCTTATGCAGCGCCTTCGTGGACAATCACGATGCGGCGTACGATCTCAAGAAGAGTCTGCTGGCGAAGGAATTGCAAATGGCGACGCGGACTCGGGATGAGGAAAATCGAGTTTGCGCAATCCTTGAGAGTGTCGGCATACGAGAAGCGGATATTTCAAGAGGCACCCTTAAAGTGGATTATCGCCGACGCGCGGCGCTGGATGAAATAGCAAAGCAACTCAATTTTGACTTTTCGCAATGGCTGAAGGAAGCGCAGCCCTACATGAGCAGCGAGCAATGTTTCGAATTGTTGAAAGCAGGGCATACGCTTGGTGCTCATAGCGTGGACCATCCGCGCTATTGCGAATTGTCGCTTGAGGAGCAGCTTCAACAGACGCGCGAAAGCGTCGACTTTGTAAGGAATCGCTTCGGTCTGGAATATGCTGCGTTCTCGTTTCCGGGTTCAGATGCGAACGTGTCCCTGGAATATTTCCGCCGCGCGCGCGAGGAATCGAGAGTGGACGTTTTTTTTGGCAATCGAGGATTCCTGGATGACTCAGCGTTGGACAGCGTGCAGCGGTCATCGATGGAAAAAACGCGCATGTCGGCCGAGGGCATTTTGGGAAAGGCCCTGGTCACGCGTTTGGCAAGAACGGTTATCGGGCGTGGAAAAGTGCCCCGGGGAGCGGTATCCAAAATTCAAGCGGTGCGCCAAAGCTGTGTCTAAAAACGAGATATGGGCGAATCTCCCTAGGGAAAGCGGGGGCATTCCCGGTACGGTTTGGGGCGGTGCTTTTGTAGGAATGAGAGCAAGACCCGGGGGATTTAACGCGTGGCACCAGAATTGCGCCTTGGGGAGCCGTGATGCTCCACAACAGGGGCTCGGTACTGACGTCGCGCTCCGAAAGGCAAGTTTCGCAACCAAGGAAAAACCTTGGATCGTCCGCGGAATCGTTGAGTAGCCGCATCACAAGCTTTCATGCTTTCATGCAACGATGTACATTATGACTTGTGATGCAGGGAAACCCAGGGCTGCCAGGAAAGTTCCGATCGTCTTCGGGATGTTCATAAAGGCGAGTCTGATTTTGACAAGCCTTACGATGAACGTGAGTCCGCTTCGGGCGGCTATTTGGAATGCGGCCAGTGTTTCGCAATCGGATGTTTCGGCAGCGATTGTTTCCGCAGCGGCAGGAGACACAGTTCAGATTCCGGCAGGAACGGCGACCTGGAGCGGCTCGGTCACGGTGAATAAGGCGATAACCGTTGCGGGTGCCGGAACCAACTCAACGCAAATCAGCGGGGGGGGATTTGTTTTGAAGCCGGGCGTGGACAAATTAACCCGGTTGACCGGAATTCATTTCTACCAATCAGATTGGAGCCCTCAATACATCGTCAACTGTGTAGGTAATTGCAAACAATTCCGCATCGATCACTGCAAATTCAGCCGCGGATTTCATGTGTTGAATTTTAATCCCAATGGCGGGACCGGCGCGACCGGCCCGGCGTTTGGCGTGGTGGATCACAATACGTTTTACAATCCCAACGTGGCCGTTTTCGTGGTGGATGTTGAAAATGGCGATGGCCAGACGTGGGGCAGCCAGGCATGGGCAAGGCCGCTGACTCCGGGAACGACCAACTCCGTCGTGATCGAAGACAACGTGTTTTTCACGGACGGCGAGATCAATGGGAGCAACAACAACCAAATGCTGTATGGGTTTTGCGGTGGACGGGCAACCTTCCGGCACAATATTCATACTGCGACCGGCTCTTATGGAATCGATTCGATCGACGCGCACGGCGAATATGCCCTTGCATCAGGACTTGCGAGCACGGTGATGTTCGAAGTCTATTCAAACACGTTCAATATCAACGCGGTTGAACAATTATTCACTCTGCGGGGCGGCAGGCATATCTGGTTCGACAACAAAATCACCACAGGAGGCGGCGGTTTCATTCAGCTTTGGGATGAAGTGCACCTGCTTGATTTTCAAACCATCCAGGACTCCTACTTCTGGAATAATACGTTCAATGGCGCTGTCGAGCAGGGGCCGTTGCCGGTTAATCCGACATATCCCTATAGCGGGCTGATGAATGTGCAGTATTTCATGCATGCGCCGCAGCCCGGACAGGCCTTCTATCCGTATGTGGCGCTGGTTTATCCGCACCCGTTGGTAACGCCTCCTACTAATCCAATCACGCAGGTTTCGCCGTCAAGTCTGAACTACCCTATGGAGCCGAACACCGGGAGCACCAATCAAACGATCACCATTCGAAATAACGGCGCAGGCACCTTGAACGGGAGCGTTTCCCTCGCTTCCACATCGTCTCCATCACCTTGGTCGCTTGTTGGTTCAACGGCCTATTCCGTCACGACGAATACGAGCGCTACCATTACCTTGCGCTACACACCGACGACTTCCGCAGACAGCTTGGCGACTGTGAGGTTTACTGACAATGGAGGTGGGGCAACGGTTACGGCTGTTGGCGGCCGTCCCAAGACTTACATTTGGCCGCTGGGCGACAGCCTCACTCAAGGGCACGACGTACCGGGCGGCTATCGCTTACCGCTCTATCAACTTTTGACCAACGCTGGCGTCAGTGTCGCCTTCGTCGGTAATACAAATGATGTACCAGCACCGGGTTTGCTGCCTTATCCTAATCATGACGGTTACGGCGGTTATGAGATTGGCGACCTCGCCGCAGGAGTTCCAGGCTGGTATGCCAATATTCCAACGCCTGCCTACGTCCTTTTGATGGTCGGTCTTAATGACTTTCGGCGCAATGACGATATCCAGAACGCCACCAATCGATTGGAAAACTTGATCGTCGAAATTGCCACCACCGCTCCGAGCGCAAAGATTATTGTCGCTGACTTAAATCCGTGGGTAAATCTTGGGGTGACAAACGCGGCGATGGAAACGTACTACAATCCGTTCATACCGGGAATTGTCGCGCGGCAGTCGTCGCAAGGACGGAAGGTTTATCTGTGCGACATGCGGGGAACCATTCTGCCGACGGACCTGGAGCCGGATAATACGCACTGCACGCAGAGTGGGTACAACAAGATGGCGACGAATTGGAACAGAACGCTGTCGCAAATCATATTCGGTGTGAGCAAGCCGGCGACGGTCAGGAATTTTCGGATTGCTGGCATTTCGCCTTAAGCCGCAATTACTTCTACGCGCGCTCAGGCCCTGCCAGACAGGCCTGAGCGCGCCTCGTTTCACTTCAGCGATCAGATATTAGCCGTGGCCGGCATGCGGCCACCTTGTGCGTTTACATCGAAGGTGAATCTGAGATAAACTCGGCAAATTCATGCTATTTAACAGCATAGCGTTCCTAATATTTGCGCCGATATTTTACCTGCTGTACTTCGGGCTGCGAGGAAGGGCGCGGCTTTTGTGGTGCAGCGCGGCGAGTTATTTCTTTTACGCGTGGTGGGATTGGCGGTTTGTGGGGTTGCTGTTTGGGTCGTCTTTGGTGGCGTTTTATTCGGGAAAGATGATCGGCCAGAGCACGACGGTGGGGCGGAAAAAGCTCTGGCTTTGGTTCTGCATAGGGTCGCATTTGACGGCGCTGGGATTTTTCAAATATTTCAATTTTGCCGCTGATTCGCTCAAAACGGTTTTCCATTGGCTGGGATGGAATGTGGACTATCAAAATCCCGGGATTCTTCTGCCCATTGGCATATCCTTTTTCACGTTCACTGCATTGAGCTACGTGATCGATATTTATCGTGGGAAGATTGAGGAACCCGAGAAGGATTTTCTGGTTTTTGCGGCTTACGAATGCCTTTTTCCGCATTTGGTAGCCGGGCCAATCTTGCGGGCTTCAAAGTTTCTGCCGCAACTGAAGACAGACCATCCGTTTGATTGGGCACAGGCCGGACGCGGATTGGAAATGGTGGCGTGGGGGTACTTTTTGAAGATGTGCCTGGCGGACAATGCGGCGATGTTTGCCGATCCGCGGTTTAATCATCCGGAACTGTTTACATCCGGATCTTTGATATTGGGGGTAATAGCGTTCGCATTTCAGATTTATGGGGATTTCGCCGGGTATTCGCTGATCGCGATTGGTCTGGCGCGGATCATGGGGTACGACTTCGGGATAAATTTCAATAAGCCGTATTTTGCGCTGAATTTTTCGGATTTCTGGCAGCGGTGGCATATTTCGCTTTCGAGCTGGATTCGGGATTATCTTTATATTCCGTTGGGCGGGAGCCAGAAGGGCCCCAGGAGGACTATCATCAATTTGATCATAACGATGTTTCTGGCCGGGTTGTGGCACGGAGCGGGTTGGAATTACGTGATATGGGGCCTTCTGCATGGACTCTTTTTGGCGGGGCAGCGGATGGTTTCGAAGCCTTATGACGCGGTTTGCCGGACGGCGCATTGCCCGGAATTCGTCTCCAAGGCGATCAGCATGCTGACCGTATTTGCGCTGACGTGCGTGGCATGGGTGTTCTTTCGCGAAAAGAACATCGGGCAGGCGATTTATATGCTGAAGGCGATGGTGTCATGGCAGGCGACGGCGCATCTTAGTTTTGGCGGAATGAAGTACCAGTTGCTGCGCGTGGCGATACTGGTTGGGATTGTGTTGTTGGTGGATTGGCTGTCGACGCGGGAGCCGATTCGGATACGGTACCAGGGACATGGGTACGGAAGGGTTGTTTTTGCTGGCGTGGCTGTGCTGATTATCCTATTTACTGCCTCATTTGCGGCGAACAGTTTCATCTATTTTCAATTTTGACGGATGAAGGGTGCGCTAGAAGAAACGACGGTTTTGCGCGGCGCGTTCGGGACAGTGCGCACTGCCTTTGACGAACCGATGACTGCCGCAGAAATGACGAAAAGGCCGTGGGTCAGAAGGGCGTCCTATCTCGTTCTGTTTGTGGCGGTTGTGTTTATCGGTGACCGGCTGATTTCGTTTGGGGCGATGAAGCTGGTCCAACAAAGCAAGAACCAGTTCGTGAGAATGTACGAAGGGAAGTATCCGGCGAACTTTCTGTTCCTTGGAAATTCACGGGTGGATCGGAATTTCAATTTTGAAAAAATTCGCGAAGTGACGGGCAAGAGTTGCTTGAATCTCGGGTTGGGCGGGAACCACACACTCATCGCTGAGGTGTTGTTGAAGGATTTCGTCGAGCGGTATGGCAACCCGGAATTGGTGGTGGTCGAGTTGAGCCATTCGACGGCAAATCCGTATACCATGGGAGAAATGGGAATATTCTCGTACTGCTCAACGAATATGCAGGCGCTTGGAAAGATAATCGATCCGACCTATGCAGGGTTTGAATCAATTTTTCACAGTCTGCGGTTTAACAATCAAGCGTTTTGGAGGCTATCGTCGGAGGTATTCAGCGAACCACCGACGCGGTTGTTAAATAATACAATTCCAGCGGAAATCATTAATCAATGGCAACATGGCGAACACGTGGAAATGCCCATCTACCAGAAGAATCTCGAGGCACTGACGCGGATATGCCAATACGCGGACGCGAGGCAGATCAGGCTGCGGCTGGTGATAGGTCCCTATTGGAAGGAATTCCGAAAGGGGTGGAGCAACTACGATGCATGGAAGGCGGCGCTGCAAAAGGCAGCGGGCAAGCACGAGATCCTGGATTATAGCGAGGTGTTTTTCGACCACGCCGAGTATTTCAATGATGAAATGCATTTGAATGCGACGGGGGCGGCTTGTTTCACGCGGAAGTTGGTGGAAGAAAAGGTGCTGTGACACATGTTAACCGATGTAAATCAGATAATCAGGTTAAAGGGGAGTGAATTTGATGGCGGTCATTTGTCATTTCGGAAGTAATGAAAAAAACCGTTGAAACTTTTGAAGCGCTCTCAGCCAGCTGTGCCACCCAGTTAAAGCCGGGTGCAAATGAGAGCGGCAGAATGACGGCGTTGTCCAGTGGAGTGTCGGAAAAGGAGGATGTAAACGGCGCGCCCGAGCCGTCACGCGAGCGGCAACTGGCATTGATTCTGGTAGCGGTTGTGGCGGTGGCATCGGCGGCGAGCCATGGGTTGGTGGCGTGGTTGAAGATTGAAACGACGTCGGGGCATGCCTGGCAGATTGGATCGCCACAGAGCAGGACCGTGGCTTACCTGGCTGGGTCATCGTTGTCTGGGGACGCCATTGCGTGGAACCAGGTAAGGGACGCTTTGGATTTGAGATTGGGCGGCTGGGGTGTGGCCGGTTCTTCGCCGTGGGAATGGGAACCCTTTCAAAGGAGGGCTTCAGATTCGAAGCTGCAATTTTTGGTGGTGTCCCCGTATGATTTGAATGAGGAATTTTTGTGTGATTTTCACGCGGACGTGGTTTCACCTGCGGCTACGATTCAAGATTTGTGGAACAGCAAATCGGATTGGCCGTTCTGCAAGCGTGTGCTGAGCGGGTATCCGTTGCGGTATGTGCGGTTGTTGTTCCCGACAGTGGGGAGATCGCAGGGAGTGATGGCGGGATTGCGCGATAAGGCAAAGGCATTGCTGGGACGCAAGGTAGCGAGCGATGAAGGGGCGGCGGGACCGACGCTTTCTTTCGGGAAGGAACAGGACGTGCCAGCGTACAAAAGGGAAAAGATCAGCAGTTGGGATTCAGCAAGGATTTTGAGGAAGCTGGCATTGATGCGCAATGCGTGCCAGGGGAGGCATGTTTTCAACGGACCCAAGAATTTGGCGTTCACGCGGATGTTGCAACAGGGTGAGAAACAAGGCTCCGTAGTCGTGGTGGTACTGCCGGTATCGCCGACTTATATGAAGGAATTCATGACGCCCGAAGTGACGAAGCGATACGAAGAGGCGCTGGCGCTGGCGCAAAAGAGCGCGCCCCAGACACAGTGGATCCGATTGGATAGCGTGCAGGCGCTGCATTCAAATGACCTGTATTCAGATTTCGTGCATATGAACCCGGATGGTAAGAAGATGGCAACGGAGGCGTTCATGAGCCAATTGCCGAAGTTAATCAGCTCCAATTAGTCACAGCCGTGATTTTCACTTCATTCGAATTCGTTCTGTTCTTCGCGGTGGTGATGATCGTCCGCGCGTGTCTGCGCAACTTCAGCGTCGAGAAATGGTTTTTGTTGGTCGCCAGCTACATATTCTACGTGAGCTGGAGCATCCCATGCGGCTTTTTGATCCTGCTGACATCATTGATTGACTATTTTGTGGGAATTGGGCTCGAACGCATTGAGGACAAGCCGAAACGGAAAATGCTGCTGGTGGTCAGCATTGTGGCAAACCTGGGCGTGCTGGGATTCTTCAAGTACACGAACTTTTTCCTGGATAACGCCTGGCGAGCAATGACCTCGATGGGATTGCAGCCCGAGCATTGGCATTACGACATTATTTTGCCGGCTGGAATCTCGTTCTTCACTTTCCAAAGCATGACGTACACGATTGAGGCGTACCGGCGAAAGGTGAAGGTCAGCCACAGTCCGCGAGATTTCCTGCTGTTCGTTTCGTTCTTCCCGCAATTGCTGGCTGGGCCAATCAATCGCGCGGCCGATTTGTTGCCGCAATTCAAGCAAAGATTGCGGGCGAACGCGCTTGATTTTGAGATTGGGCTGACGCAATTCGCGCTGGGCGCGGTGAAAAAGTTGGTGATCTCGGATCAAATTGCGCCAAACGTGGATCTGATTTTTTCCGCGCCGGGAAATTATGACGGTTTTACGTTGTTACAAGGGGCGATTGGGTATGCGATTCAGATTTACTGCGATTTCTCGGGATATTCGGATATGGCGATCGGCAGCGCCCGGATGATGGGATTCCGTTTCATGGAAAATTTTCAGATGCCTTATAGCTCGGTAACGATTACAGAATTCTGGCGGCGGTGGCATATCTCACTTTCGACGTGGCTGCGCGATTATCTTTATGTTCCGCTAGGGGGAAATCGAAAGGGAACAGGGCGGATGTATATCAATCTGATGGTGACAATGTTGCTGGGAGGATTATGGCACGGAGCGAGTTGGAATTTTGTGTTTTGGGGCGCGCTGCATGGCGTTTCGCTCGCGGTGCACAAGGCTTGGATCACGTGGGATCCGTTGGCGAGGTTCAAATCGGTGCCGGCCTTCGAGGCGGTTTGGAATGCTTTTTCGCGAGTGCTTACGCTGGGAGTGGTGTTGTTGGGCTGGATATTCTTCCGCGCGGAATCCTGGGGAGTGGCGATACAATATGTGACGCGGATTGCGACGTGGACGATCGCGGGCACGCATATGGTTTCGCCGTATATCCTGGCGGCCCTGGCGGGTGTTTTGGCAGCGCACATCCTCGTGCAGAAGGATCGGGTGTGGGCGGTGGAATTGCCGGCGAGGCCGTTGATGTGGCGGATTGCGGCTTATTCGGCGCTGGCGTTGATGTTGGTGTGCCTTTCGGCGACGGATTCAGCGCCATTCATTTATTTTCAATTTTAGGTTGAAACCAATGAGGGAGCATGTGCTTCAAATTTCCCGCGCACGGGTGACTAAAAGCAAACAAAAATAAGAGATGAGAATGTTCACTCGTAATCCCTCGGAGGCCGCCAAGAACGTGTATTCAGAATCATGCTTGCTGCGGGCCGGACACAGCTACTGCTCCAGCGGAGTTCGGTTTGCGTTGGTATTTGGATTGTTTATTAGCGCGCTAGCGGCACGGGCGGCAACGAATCAAGCGGCCAACGCAACACTCGCAGCCGTAACGGCGGCGATTTCCGCTTCTTCAGATGGCGACACCGTGCTGATCCCGGCAGGGACAGAAACCTGGGCGACGTCGCTGAGCGTGACCAACGCAATCACGTTGATGGGTGCTGGCACGAACGCGACCATCATCAATGGAAACGGCGATGTCATGGTAAGCGTCCTATTGTCGTCGGACAAGCCGGTGAGGATCAGCGGGATTTTCTTCAAGAACACCAAAGGAGGAACCCGGCCGACACTGGTATTGAATCCGAAGCTGACAGCGTTCCGCGTGGACCATTGCAAATTCAATTATGGCAAGCGAGCAATCTTTCCCGTGGGTTGGTGCTACGGGGTGATAGATCATTGCACATTCGAAAATTCGGACATCGCGATTGGGCCCGCAGGCGACGATAATTTTGCCTGGGCGCGTCCAATAGAGCCCGGGTCGACGAATTGCATCTGCATTGAGGATAATGCCTTCATCATCAACAATAACGCACCCGAAGATCCGAACCAGCAGATTTATCATTCGGAAGGGACGCGCACGATTACGCGGAAAAACATTTTTGATGGAAGCGCGTATACGGCCGGTTATTCGATATTCTTCGATGCGCACGGAAATGGCAATTATTATACGGGGAACAACGGAATCGATACACGCGGGACAATTCTCGTCGAGTGTTACAGCAATATTTTTCACGCATATCAAACGTATCAATTCTCTGATTTCCGAGGCGGCACGCTGTTTGTATACGGAAATACATTGTCCTATGACACGGGGCCAAGCCCGCAACTTTTTGCGTTAACGGACGAAGAGAGTTGGCAATCGTTGATTTTTAACCCGCTGAGAACGGTGCGGCCGGCGCAGGACCAAATTACGAATAGCTTTTTTTGGTCGAACACGATCAATGGAGCGCTCATAACAAATGTCACGCTGGTGGATCCGCGAGACGCCGTATTTATCCAGGAAGGAAGAGATTATTGGATGCATCAGCCGAACGCGACAAACGTTTACGCGAATTATACGCCATTAGTGTATCCGCACCCGATGGTGAGCGTGCAGGACAGACCGCTGATTCCACGCGGAGTCGTGCCGTTTGCGAGCGCCAGTCCGCAGGGCGGCGTAGCTCCGCTGAAGGTCTCTTTCTCGAGCGCCGGGTCATACGCGCGGACAGGGACGGCCTTGACGTTTTTCTGGACGTTCGGCGACGGGGGCTTTTCCAGCGATGCCAACCCGGTCTACACTTATCCCAGTAACGGAATTTATTCGGCACAACTTTTTGTTTCGGACGGATTGACGAATGCATCCGCGAAACTGCGGATCAAGGTTCCAAGTCCCTAAGAGCCCAGGTGAACTTCGCTCCCATCGCGTAATGAACCCATTAGTTTCCATTCTCATCCCCGCCTATAATGCTGAACGATACATCGGCGAGACGATAAAGTCTGCGCTAACGCAAACGTGGGCCAAAAAGGAAATCATCATTGTAGATGACGGTTCACGCGATGATACACTGCGGATTGCGCGGCAATTTTCGTCTCCAACTGTATCAGTTCTTACACAGCCGAACTCCGGCGCATCCGTGGCGCGGAACAAGGCGTTTTCTGTTTGCCAGGGCGAATACATTCAATGGCTGGACGCGGACGATCTCCTCGCTTCAGACAAGATCAGCCGGCAGATGGCAACAGCCGCGCAGTGCGCCAATGAAAGAGCGCTGCTCTCATGCGCCTGGGGTCACTTTATTTTCCGCGCGCACAAAGCCATTTTTAACCCGACTCCGCTGTGGTCGGATCTGACGCCGATCGAATGGGCGTTGCGGAATCTGGGTGAGAGTCTCTGGATGCAACCGGCAAACTGGCTGGTCAGCCGAAAAATCTCTGAAACGGCGGGCCCATGGGATGTCAGGCTTTCTCTGGACGATGATGGAGAATATTTTTCTCGCGTCGTTCTTGCCAGCGAATCTGTGCGGTTCGTGCCGGATGCGAGAATTTTTTATCGTCGAACTCCGGCGAGTTTGAGTTATGTTGGCCGTTCTACCAAGAAACTGGAATCGCTGTTTCTCTCAATCCGATTGCAAATCGAGCATCTCCGCGCGATCGAGGACACTCTCCGAGTTCGCGAAGCGTGCGTAAAATGTCTTCAAAATTATCTTGTCTGGTTCTATCCGGAAAGGCCTGAGATTGTTGCTCAAGCGGAGCATCTTGCGAAGGAACTCGGAGGCAAATTGGATGGTCCGCGATTACCGCTTAAATACGCCTGGATTCAAAAGGCATTTGGCTGGAGCGCGGCCAAACAAGCCCAGGCTGCTTACTCCCAAATGAAATTATCCATGTTCAGATCGTGGGACAAAGCTTTGTCCCGACTGGAAACCCGGCCATCGGGACATCTCTCCGCCTTTTGAGTTTTCTGGAATTAAGAACTTTCCGCTGAAATGACCGCAGCTCAAACATCCGCTGAAAAACCGCTGCTGACTTTCGCGCTCGCGGCGTTGAACCAGGAGCGGTTCATCCGCGAGGCTGTCGAGGCGGCTTTTGCACAGAGCTACTCGCCGCTGGAAATCATTCTGTCCGACGATTGTTCGGAGGATCGAACCTTTGAGCTAATGTGCGAGATGGCCAAGGCGTATCGAGGACCTCATCGCATCATATTGAATCGCAATCCAGTTCGCCGCTCGATCGGCGGGCACATCAATCGAATCATGGAAGTCTCGCAGGGCGAATTAATCCTGGCGGCCGCCGGTGACGATGTCTCGTTGCCACAGCGCGCGCAGGCGACGTATGAGGCGTGGGAGTCTTCCGGGCGAAAGGCAACCTCGATTCATTCGAAAATTTTTCAAATCGACGAGGACGGAAATTCGATCAACGAAGTATTCAAGACTGAATGCGCTGAAGGAGCCAGGCTGGTGGAACAAAAAGTGCCGCCGATGGAATATGTTCGAACGCTGGAACCACTCATCTTCGGTTGTGCGCACGCGTTCTCGAGGAAGCTTTACAATGTTTTCGGGAACTTGCCCGATGAAGTTATCCACGAAGATAATGCGCTCGGTTTTCGGAGTGTTCTCGCGGGGCAATTGCTGTTCATCAACGAACCGCTCGTCAAGTATCGCATTCATGGAAACAACGTTTACATCCGAACGCAAAAACGACGGACTGATTTGAAAAGCCTTGAGCGCCAGGAAGACCGGGTGCGGCGGGCTTATCGATACCGGGAAATCATGTATCGGACGTTTCAGTTGGACTTGAAGACAGCGCGTGAACGAGCCCTGGTAGGCAATACTGAATTTGAGGCCATGACCAGGGAGGCTGCTCGATTGCAGGAGCAAGTTTCGTTGATGGGCAAGTTCCTGGAAAGCGGTTTCATTACGAAATGCAAAATACTTTCGACACTATGGCGCGAAGGGTTGAATCGGCAGGAACGCTACAATTTACTGAAGCGACTTCCGCCGCGCAGTTTGCTGCTGCGCTTCCGATTGGCTCGCGCTTACGCGGTGGCAGCATTCAGTCGATCGGGTCAGGAAGTATAGAACGCGTCACACTTTGCTGTTTATCGTCAGCGACTTCCAGAGAGTTGGATATCGCTGACGTTTGCTGTCGGGATGTCTTGTCCGAGTGTTCCGTAATCCAACGGAAGCGTTTTCCGTAATGAGCGTGCTGTATGGGCCGAGAAATTAATTCTATTCTCGAATCATAAGCTGGAACCTGGGATGTGCTCGGGCATCCCATAGTTATCGTCATATTGGGACTTGGTGAAAACCGTCGTCATCGGGATAATTTGTGCAGCGTGGTTTGCTCTGGCCGCGTTAGGTCAGGACACGCAGCCGCTCGTGGCGATCCATGATTCCGAGTTCACTCGGGCGCTGGAATCGATGCCAGCCTCTGGCGCAACTCCGACGGGACCCGGCACCACCGGCAATCAATGGTGGCCGACTGATTGGCATTACTTTGTCATGCCTGAGGCTATGAAAGAAGCCCTCCGGTCGGACGGTACCGCTTTTACAGTCGTAGGTGATTCGAACATTACCGCCGGCGTCCTCCTAACCAATGGCGCGCCCAGATTTCCCATTCTCGTAAGTCTGGCCTCGGAAGCGATTCGCGATGATGAAATTGCGGCTTTCACAAACTATGTCGCTGCCGGAGGTTTTCTGTTCGTCGGCTCCTCGGCTTTCACTCGCAATACAAACGGTGCGGCTCGAGCGGACTTTGCCTTCGCCAATCAAATGGGCGTGCACAAAATCGTTTCCAGCCTCACCAATTGGTCACAGAACAACTATTTCACCAAGACCAATCAAACCGGCCATCGCTTGACCAGCCACATTCCCACCGGACAGAACACCTGGCGCATGCCGTCGTCATCGGAAGAGATTCCGTGGGGAATTTCTCCGTCGCACCCGTTTCTTGCTCCGCACGACATCTGGCAAGTGCAGGTGACTGATGCAACTGTCCTGGCTCAAGGTGATGCCATGCCTTTCCTGACGGTTAAGCCTTACGGCAAGGGTTACTTTATTTATTGCGCGGCCTTTCAACCGTTGATTGGCCATAGCGGTTTCGCGCCGAGCATGTACGCTTACGTGATCTTCCGCCGCGCGATCGAATGGGCCTTTGAATCTGCTAACCTTCCGGTGGCGAAGTTGAGTCCGTGGCCTTACCAGTATGACGCCGCTTTCATGGTTCGTCATGATTTGGAGAATTTCACCAACGAGATTGCAGCGATTGAAGCGTCGGCTCAGTTCGAATTTACCAACGGCGCCAGAGGTGATTATTATTTTTGCACGGGAACATTGAGAGACGATGCATCCCCAACATACAACACTAACAGCATCGTCGCTGGTTTGCGCCGAGCTGTGACCAATTACGGAGCATACATTGGTCCACACAATGGCGGGTTAAGGAATCCGAACAATCCTGCGCTGGTCCGAGGACAATATGACTATTGGCACTGGGGACCCGATGAAGCATTGGATGTCACGCCGCCGGGATATCCGAGCGGCAAGGCGTATGCATCGGCATCGATCTCGAATTCCTTTCGCGACGTGGAATCCTGGCTTTCGGGAATTACCAATGGATTGCGGAGTTGGGTCGCCTGTTATTTCAATGGCACGCGGGAAGATTCCTATGACATTCAGGCGCAACTGGGAGTGAAAATCGCAGGCGACCAGAAGTTGACGCCGTTTCCGCACTGGACGCTGTCCACGGTAACGCCGGGAAAGCGTTATGCTTATTTGACTGAGCCGGTGAGTGATTGGTTTGTCGGAGGTTTGGTAGCCCAATCACTCGAACCCTGGCATCCGCCTGGAGTCCAAACCATCCAAACGCTGCACGATTCGATCGATTTTTATTACGGACTTGGCGCGCTAATAAACTTCTATTCGCACAGCTTGTCCACAGGTATAGGCGATGCGGGAGCGCTCGCGCCGGAATACGTCGTCTATAGCCTGAACACAAATTTGCATCCGAGAATTTGGTCGGCCAACGCCGCGAGCGTTTACCAGTGGTGGCTGGCCCGTTCGAACGCACAGGTTAGCGTCAGCAGCACAACCAACGGCTATCAAACCTCAACGACATTCTCCATAAAAGGGGCAACAGATCCAAATACGACTGTCGAATTGCTCATTCCAG